>VFSW01000017.1_pt1 | contig 173238 bp, 165 predicted proteins | sample 5358111 | NCBI WGS metagenome assembly VFSW01 (sample SAMN11554181, study PRJNA540505) | mine drainage metagenome | isolation source: sediment from site ElyBrook_90M | place: USA: Ely Copper Mine, Vershire, VT | collected 2017 | reverse complement strand
CAGGTTGTGTAACGAAAGGGCTAAGAGGTAAAACTCTTAGCCCTTTTTGTTTTAATCCCCTAACTGATTTTTCGCTATAGCTTTATCTTTCGAGTTGGGTGAGGGTGGGGTGTTTTTATTCGTAATGGTTTGTTCTAGGCGATTGCTTTCGAATCGAATAAGGCTCATTGAGATTCGTTTGTGGCCGGTTTCGTCTTGAATTTGGAAACGCCTTTTCTCCCGGTTGCTGCACTTGGATTGTTTAGGCTCTGGAGCTCACTTGATCAGCCATTTAATTCTGAATTTAGTTCAAAGGGGGGCTTCGTAATTTCATAACGGTCGGTTTTTGCTTCGGCGCGGAATTGGCGTAGCAGTACATGTATTCGGTTTCTATCATTTATTGGGTGATTCGTTATTGATGTATCGTGGCTTTCGATGTCAGATTGGGGTTTAGATTTCTGCATGACAAGTATCCGATTGGAGAGTGTAAAGGGCGGGGAAAAGGAGGCGTATTTAGAGGGCCTTCGAGGAATTGCATCCTGGGTTGTCGTTTTCCACCACTTTTCGTTGGCTTTTTTGCCGTCTATTATTTTTACCGATGCGATAGCTTCGCAGCATTATGCGTGGGAGAGGTTTGTAAATGCCTCGCCACTTTACCTGTTTTTCGATGGTAATTTTGCTGTCTCGGTGTTCTTTGTCTTGAGTGGATATGTTCTAGCTCGAAAGTTGATCGATTCCTACAACGTTCGCGCTGCGATGCGAGCTATGGTAAGGCGTTACTTCAGATTGACACCTCCCATCGCGGTTGCTGTTTTCCTTTCATACGCTTTGCTTAGTCTCGGCTTGTTTCCTACCGCGCGGGTTGCAAATATTACTGGTTCAACCATGTGGTTAGCTTCTTTGTGGAACTTCGATCCTTCGTTTTCGGTGGCGTTTGCTACTAGCTTCTATCTGGTCTATAGCCAGGTGAGTTCGTATATTACGGTTCTTTGGTCTCTCCACTTTGAGTTCTTGGGTTCATTCCTTTCTATCGGTGCTTCTTCGATATCGAGGCGTCCTGTTGTTAGGTGGTTGGGCTATTGCGTTTTGCTCGTATTTACGATCCGTAGTTACTTTGGCGCAATGGTTCTCGGTACGGTATTGGCGGAATTCTCGTCGTTGATGGATAAGAGAATTTCTGATTCAGGGACGTCAAATGTATCTTTGGTAATCGATAGTGGTGCTTCGGTCTTATTCTTCGCTGGTATTTATCTGGGGCTCTTTCCCCAGTTTGGCAGCCCGAATGCGACCACTTTCCTGCTTCGCTCCGTCCAAGGGGTTGGGATTGTTGCTTTGCATTCAATCGGGGCGCTTGCCGTGGTTGCGGGTCTCCGCTTCTCTTCTCGTCTGCGGGAGTTTTTTTCGCGGGAGTTTTTCAAAGGGTTGGGTCGAACTTCGTTTGGCGTCTATCTCATTCATGCAATAGTTCTTGGTTCGGTTGCGAGTTGGTTGTTTCTGTATGCATCGCCGAAATTCGGTTATGGTACTGCGATACTTATAGCGTGTATACCGTCTTTCGTCTTGATCTACTTTCTCGGCAAGGTGTTCGCAAGGTACATCGACGAGCCGTCTGTTAGGTTGTCAAAAACGATATCGAATTTGATTGTCAAGACGTCAACAGTGTCTGCTTAGTCGACTAGCGTTACGGTGCCGGAATTTGAGGCACGTTATTGACTCCGGTGATCTCGAAGAAGTACTTTTGTCCCCCGCCCCCTGGGGTAGCGGATCCAGATACTCTTTCTACGAAACTTAAGAGTGCTCCTCCTGAATTTGCGACGCATCCAATTTGTGATAATTTCAAGATTCCCACTGAAGCGGGTGTCGATTCGGTGTACGAGGTTCCAGTAATTCCGGCAACGTTGCATGTACCCGTGGCTTTTATAGTCACACCCGAGGCTTTAGTGAGGCCAATGAAAGTATTGGCTGCAGCGACTATGCCCTGTTGTTGAAAGTATCCCTGATTGAGTGTTATTTTCTGCGGTGCAATTGTACCTAGAACTTCGTAGGCTTGTCCGTCAACATAAAATGTGTGCGTTGTTCCGAGGGATATCTCAAAGTCAGTCGAGCTGTGGATCTGTCCGGTCATCGTAAGCGAGGCGCCTCCGGTTCCTACCTGCATGCTGTAGCTATAGTTAGTGATGCTTGTCAGACGAGGAATCGAGAGCAGAGATGACGTGGCCGTCGCCGGTGCCGAACTGTTGTTGCTGGGACTCTGTGCGGTGGTGGTCGAGGAGGAATTTTGGGAAGTCGCCGCTGACGACGATGAAGTACTTCCGTTGCACGCGGCTAGGAGTAGGGCAATCACACAAAAGATGGGGAGCTTATTGGCTGTATTTATGGAAATGTGATTCATAATGTTTCTGAACTTATCACTTTTGTGGCTAATTGCGGCAAATAAAGTTGCTCTACATTTCCGGATCGATATTTTTTGCGTGCGAACCGAATTTTAGCTAGAACCTTTTGAGCGTTTTTGGAAGGAGGCCATCAAATAAGCTCGACAAGGTGTACCGCAGGAGGCAGGCCCGAAGGTCCATTTTGACAAATGCAAGAACGGCGGTACAGCTGATAGGGCGATATCGCGTAATCATCACCGATTCGATGCTGCGATCTACTATAGCCTTGACAGCTCTATTAGTCTTTGCTGGCTTGAAAGTATCGAGCTCAAATAGGGTCGCTGCTATTTTTTCTTGGTTCGTCTGGATACATTTTCGCAACTATGCCATCCCCTTCGCCTTCTTGGAAGCAGAAATCAATTTGGGTGACGACGTTATTGGGAGAGAGGGCTAATAAGCCCGACTAAAGATAAAAACTCAAAAAAGAAGTGGTGACAGCAACTGTCACCACTTCTTTTTCTCAAGGCGTCGCTGGGTCGAGTAGTTCTTTTGGCACCCATATTTTTCGGACAGCGGTTTAGTGGCTGTGTCCTTGATTTGCATGACTAGCCTCGGCCTCTGCGACCTTCTTACGTACATCGTCCATGTCTAATGCGCGAATTTGCTCGATCAATGACTCCAAGGCACCTGCTGGGAGGGCACCTGGTTGTGAGTAGAGGAGTACTTGGTCTCTGAATGCCATGAGCGTTGGTATGGACGATATCTGAAATGTGGCGGCAAGCTCTTGTTGGTCCTCGGTGTCAACCTTTGCAAAAACGATATCGCCGTGCTTTTCTGAAGCCTTCTCAAAGACTGGGGCAAATGATCTGCAGGGTCCGCACCAGGCGGCCCAGAAGTCGATCAAGACGATGTCGTTGTCTCGGATCGTAGATTCGAACTTATCGGTGGTTAGTGTAACTGTAGCCATGGTCTCTTTCTCTCCAACTCTTCTCTTCTTATAACCAAGTATACCCCATGGGGTATTCCCTATACCTGTATTTGTCGTCTGATTGTTCTGGCGATCTCAATTGAATCTGTAGTCGTAACCACTATCTTTGAAAATTTCTCGTTCTCGAAAGAGACGACTAACGCCGTTACCTCGCCATGTATTGCGGCAAATATTGCCTGGTGTCCGTGGTACCAGGTCCCCACACAAATAATGTGAGGTATTCCAGTTCCAACCCTCATCCCGCTTATTTCGTCGAATGGACTTTGGGTTGTGAAGACGTCAGTTACATTCGACAATTCGAAGGCGAGGTCATGAAATCTCAGTGACTCAACCTTTTCACTCGACGATAGTTCAACGTGAAGTTTTTGATTTTCAATTTTCACTTGCGCCACACTCATAACGCTACTACTTGAGTTCGCCCCCTTCAAATGCTCGGCCTACTCGATGGTGAAGATTCCCATTTGGAGGAGGGCACTTTAGCTGTTTGGATCAATCGGAATTAGAATCGTCTAACAGGAAGATTTTTAGGAAGGTCGTGTTTTGAGTAAAAGTGTCATAGATCGAAAGAACTCACCTGATAACAGGGATCTTTCCCCCCTTTCTATTGCGATCTTTGTGCTTTCGATTATCGGAGTGCTGGTATCTGCATATCTCACCTATGCTCATTTCACTACGGCCACAGTTCTTGCATGCCCTGAGACTGGCATTATAAATTGCGCTAAGGTGACGACTTCTGCTCAGTCACACTTCCTCGGAATGCCGGTATCGGTCCTTGGTCTTGCCTTTTACATCGTCTTTGCCGGCATTAACTTCCCCACTATTCCTAGAAGCAGAAATTTGGACATCCTTAGATTCGTCATGTCGGCTGGTTCCGTTCTGTTCATCCTCTGGCTCATCTATGCCGAACTGGTTTTAATCAATAACATCTGTCTCTGGTGTTCAGTTGTTCACCTAGTAACTTTGGTGATCTTTTTTGCCAACGTTTATCGCTTTACAACGGAGCGCAACTAGCGACGTGAGATCGAAATCGTATTGCTGGCGCACCCAAGGTGATAGTTAGAGCCCAACGCGGCGATGTAACTGCTCCAAGGTGGAGTAGAAATAGCGGAAACGATCACAGAGTTGATCTTTGATGCGTTGATTTCGTGCTCAAAGGTTTGCAGGTATGCCTGTTTAGAGTGGCTTGAATAATCGAGTATTGACTCTAAGAGACTTTGGGGATATGACACGTTGTATCCTATTGAAGCGCCTATGGTCGGCAGAGCCATCCCTGTGGTGCGCATCGCCCAAATCGCATATGCGTTTCCATTCGGTGGTAGTTCGAGGAGCGCGTTAGTCCCTTTTAGGCATTGAGCAAGCTTTGATGGGTCGCCAACTGTTACCAGCGACGAACCATTTACTGTCGCGCTTTCCCCAATTGAAGAAAGCGGAATCGTTGATATAACGCCGATCGTGGTAACAAAAATTGTGGCGTAATTGAGACCTTCGTTGACCGCAAAGTGCTCCGATTTGCTCGATGCAAGGGAATGTGAGGCAAATAATCCGACGAGAATTGATGTGAAGAGCAGAAAGATACTAACCAACATCTCTTGCGAGACGAGGTTCATACCAGGTAGAGAGGTGGGAATCGTCATTGGAAGCGGTGCGATGCTGTGACCCATCAGAAGGGTTCCAGGCCAAACTCTGCTTCCGAAGGCAAACGATGGTCCCACTGCGAAAGCAAGGCTAGCTGCGGCCAACGTAGCCGCGATGACTCCGGCTCTACTGCGTCGATTTAGAAGATTTACACAGATCAAAAGGATTGCAGCTAGCACCATAATTGGATCCAAGAATGATGATTTAGCTATTGATTGAGAGGAAGTTGCGGCAAGAAGGTGCCCCCCGCTACTTGACAAAACCGATTCTAGGTTGAAGGAGATCCCTACGTTTAATTGGCCATGCGCAAAGATGGCGTAGTAGATGTTGGGAAGGTCGAAGATGGCTGCGATTATTAGGCCAGCGGCTAGTCCTGCAACTATTTTTCGAAATCTCTTTGCGGCATCTATTCCATATGCCAACACTGTCGTAGAAGTGATCGCTGCAATGAAGAGGAGAGATAGGACTCCGATTCCAATTGAAGTTAGCAGTGACGCAATAAAGAACAGTGTTGTTGTAACTAAAGCCCTTCGTCGGCTCAGTCGCCCTTGTATATAAGCGACTACTTCGGCCGCAGCTATTGGAAATATTGCAATCACGGCTACGTCCAAATGCCCAGAGAGCGTGCTCGGGATTATCGCTGATACTTCAAACAAGAGCCCGGCACCCAGGGATCCCGATCGGGTAGCTCCCAATACCCGAGCGAAACGGTACGTTCCCACTCCACCTACTACCGGAAGAAGAACTTGAATAGCCAGAAGGGTCACTTGGGGACTAAATGTAAGGGTGATTGGAGAGGTAATAATCGATAAAAACTCGCTGCTGGGAGATAGGGATAGATTCACCCCCCTGGTTGCAACAAAGGTGGCGGCAATTGGATTGTGGAGAGCTAGCAGTTGATGCGGCCACCACCAAAGCATCAAAAGGTTGAAGTTGGTCGCTTTAGGGCTCTCTCCTATGAGCTTTCCAGATAGGGAACCCCCTTGCAGATATAGCTCGATAACGGCCACTGCGAAAGTTGCCGCGACTATCGAAAGCGCAGTGAGTGTGAACCACGTGTAGCGAGAGGCTTTGATGAGGTGAAGGGGGGATCGTTCCTGATCGAGGGCGTCGATGGTCACCTTATTTTGGTTCTTTGGGGGAAGTTTTGTCACTCTCCAGAGCCTCAAGCGCCCATTTACGGCGGTGTCGATGATTGAAACGAGATAGAAGCCAACCCTGATAGCGGAAGATAGCACGACGATGGTTCCCGCAACTGCTTCGATTACGCCTCTAGTTACATGGTGGTGTGAAAAATTGTTTTCAATTGCACTGATAATTGATTGGCTGTTGTGAAGGGGCGCTAGAAGGTAGATAGCGAACGAGATCAGTAGGGCGGCCAAGTAAACAGTATCTACGTACAGATAGAATCTGCTCGCATCGATAAATTCGAAGACAACGTGTGCTCCGGTCTTTTCCCCATTCTGCTGTTTTTGCCTCTCGGCCAATCCCTCCCAACGTGGTCGCGAGATAAAAAGGATTGAAGGAAATAGCGGTACTAAAAGCTCCAGATAAAGTAGCGCGATCGAAAGAGTTGTGGCTAAAAACTTCGAGGAGGCTGGGCTTCTGTGTCTTTTAGCATTCATCTGTCGAATCTTACATTGGAGGCCTGCATGAAAGCCTCATCGGCGAAGAGGAATTACCATTTATAAGAGCCAGTTAGGGAAAAATACTTCCGCCCAAGGCAAAACTCAAAGTTTAGCTTCGACTTTGAACCCCGGAACAACGGCGATTTGTTATGTTGTGTTGCGCTTTGGTGTATCGACAGCGCACTGTGAAGGGAATATCGTTGGCTAGGAGAATGTCCAAGAAGGCACGGGCGGCTGAAGTACTCGAACGACTGAGCAGCAAGTATCCAGGCACAGCACGCGAACTATGTGAACTCAACTTCGAAGATCCATTTCAGTTGTTGAGCGCGACAATCCTATCTGCGCAATGCACCGACAAGATGGTAAATGCGACGACTCCCGCCCTCTTCGCAAAGTATCCCACGCCATTTGACCTAGCAAGTGCGGATGTTAGTGAACTTGAAGAGATTATACATTCAACGGGCTTCTACCGTAACAAGGCGAAGAATTTGGTCGCGATGGCACAGGCTTTGGTTGAGCTCGGAGGCGAGGTTCCAACGGAGATGGATGAGCTTGTGAAGTTAGGGGGCGTTGGGCGAAAGACCGCAAATGTGGTGCGTTCGGTAGCTTTTGGCCTTCCTGGCCTTCCGGTTGATACCCACGTAAAGCGAATTACGACTCTTTTGGGTCTTACAACCAAGAATGATCCTGTGGCAATAGAGGCTGAATTGAATGCAATAGTTCCGGAAAAGAGCAGGGGAGCCTTCTCGCTTCAGGTGATATTGCATGGAAGAAGTACCTGTGTCGCAAGGCGACCAAAGTGCAGCGAGTGCATTCTAAGTGATATCTGTCCTTCAGCAAAGAAGGGCTTGGAGACGTGATAGCAGTTCGCCTTTAGCGATCGTAACAGTGTAAGGGGAGTTTCGACTCCTTGGTAGGTCGTGATATTATTTCGCACAAAGTAGATTATTTGATCGATTCTGACATGGGGAGATGTGTCGTGGGGGAAGAGCTTACCTTAGAGGGTTACTTGGACTATTTGTTCAAGAAGTACAAGAGCGTTGACAATGCTAACTTAGCTGAAATCGTCTACTCCAATATCGGAGGGGACCGCTTTTTCGGTCTTGACTATGTCGATGCCAATGGTTCGCGTCGAATAGATATGCGAGAGCTTCAGGGTGAGGCGCAAAGGCTAGCGAGATTTTTTAAGGACAATGGCGTTGGTAAAGGAGACAAGGTCGGAGTGCTTCTTCCGAAGTGTCCGCCACTAGTCATTACGGCCTTAGCACTTTGGCAACTTGGAGCTGTCTACGTTCCGCTATTTACTGCATTTGGAACTGATGCGATCTCATTTAGAGCCATTGATTCAGAGGCACGGTTTGTAGTTACGAACCTTGCCAACGAAGCAAAGGTCAGCGCAGAGGTTAGGGCTTCGGCCAAGGTAATGGTGGTCGATGCGGACGAATATCAAGGTGGAGTGACCTTCAAAGAGGCGCTTTCGGGTGGAGTTTACGAAGAGTTTGAAGCCATCTCCCCAAATGACGACATAATCCTGATATACACCTCAGGGACTACTGGGTCTCCAAAGGGCGTTCCGGTTCCTCTGTGGGCTGTTGCTGCCCTCGAGTCCTACATGACTCTTGGTATAGGCCTTAGACCCACGGATACCTATTGGAATATGGCTGATCCCGGTTGGGCGTACGGCCTCTACTACGGCGTCGTTGGACCACTGGCCATGGGATTTGGAATATTGTTTCTAAACATCCCGTTTGATCCCAATCGCGTTGCGGAGATTTGGCGTGAGTACCGTATCACTAACTTCGCAGGTGCACCCACCGCATATCGCGCTATGAGATCGGCTATGGGTGATCGTAAGGTTGAGAGTTTCCTAGAGCGGATGTCAAGTGCTGGTGAGCCGTTAAATCCAGAGGTGATCGAGTGGGCAACTCGTAATTTGGGGGTTGAGATTAGGGATCACTACGGACAGACTGAAAACGGCATGATGATCAATAACCACTTTGATCCTCGTATGGCACTTCCTGTACAACCCGGGTCAATGGGTAAGGCCGCATTAGGATTTAGGGCCGTGCTAGTCGATGGTGACTTCAATGAACTCGGTGAAGGCGTCGATGGTGAAGTTGCGATGGACACAAGCGCCTCTCCCCTATTTTGGTTCCCCGGATATTATCGAAACGAAGAAAAGACCAAAGAGCGCTTCTCTCTGGATATGCGTTACTACTTGACTGGAGACGTTGCTTCGCGAAATAGCGAAGGCTACTTCTACTTCTCTGGACGAAGCGACGACGTGATTTTGACTGCGGGCTATCGCGTTGGACCATTCGAAGTTGAATCGGCGATCTTGAACCACGCCTCTGTGGCAGAGTGCGCAGTTATAGGGGTTCCAGACGAACTTCGAGGCGAAGCCATCTGCGCCTATGTTGTTCTCCGCGATGGTGTCGAAGGAAGTGACGAACTTGCTGATGAAATTAGACAAGTTGTTCGAGATCGCCTAGCAAAGACCACATATCCAAGACTTGTGCGTTTTGTAGATACCCTACCAAAGACCCCAAGTGGAAAGATTCAGCGCTTTCTACTTCGACGCGAAGAGTCCAATTGAGTGATCTACGATCTTTGAGCTTTCACGATCGATCGAATCGCCGAAGAAAGAGATCGCTCTAGTGCCAAGAGGTGTGGCGTCGACATGTCGCTCGGATCCTTGAGGGCTTGATCAGCTATCGCTTTGATACGTTGGTTAAGTTCTTCGAGGATGCTTTGGATCGAAGATAGTTCTGCGTTGGATTGACTCATTACTCATCAAAGATAGTGCTAGCTAGCGCTATCTCGCCTTAGGGGTGTAGCTAAACATCTATTCAAGTTGTCTAATGGTTGCTACTAGGCTACCTAATACGATGTTGAAGTTACTTGATCTGCGCAATATAGACGGCGACTACCTGGCCGTTTTACCGAGGCCAAAGTCTGCTGCCACCCCACCCATAGAGGCTGTAAAGGCTATCGTTGACGACGTTCGCGAACGGGGGGATCAGGCGCTTTTAGAACTGACAAATCGCTTCGACAAGGTGGCGTTGTCTAAGACAGAGGTGTCACGCGAAGATATAGAGGCCGCGTACAAGCGCCTTGATCCTGCCCTTCGACAGGGCCTTGAGGTCGCAGCTGAAGCGATTCAAGGCTACTACCAGGCTGAACTCCATGAAGATCGTACGATCGTTCAAAATCATATGGTAATCCATCAGATGACGCGTCCTGTAGATGTCGCTGGATGTTACGTTCCAGGTGGGAAGGCTCGCTATCCTTCATCGGTCTTAATGACCGCCATTCCCGCTCGTGTGGCTGGTGTGGAAAAGGTGATACTCTGCTCTCCACCAATGCCAGATGGCAACCTTGACGACGGAACTTTGGCTGCTGCGTACATCGCAAAAGTTGACCACGTCTACACGGTTGGAGGAGCCCAAGCGATCGCCGCGATGGCATATGGAACCGATTCGGTACGGAAGGCCGATGTGATCGTTGGTCCCGGGAACGTATACGTCTCTCAAGCCAAGAGGCTCGTCTCCGATGTCGTTGGAATTCCTATGTCGTATGCTGGGCCAAGTGAAGTGGTTGTAATAGCCGACTCATCGGTCGATGCAACTTGGGCGGTTATGGATGTAATTGTTCAAGCCGAGCACGGTCCAGATGGCTTGGCTTGGTTGGTCACTTGGGATGAAGATCTTGCTTATAAGGCCGACGGAATATGCGAGGAGATTCTCAGCACTTCGCCACGTCACAGTGAAACGATGGCCACCCTCGAAGAGGGTGGATTTGTCGCCCTGGTTCGCGACCGCCAACAGGCGATGGATGTTTCAAATGCCATCGCTCCGGAGCACCTAGAGATTTTGACCAATGACTATAACGACATGCTTCGGCTCATTCGGAATGCTGGTGCTGTATTTTTGGGGCCACACGCATCCGCTAGCGTTGGTGACTACCTCGCAGGCCCAAGCCACGTGCTGCCAACAAACGGAACTGCCAAGTTTGCCAGCGCCCTTTCGCTGGTCGACTTCCAGAAGCGAATCCACGCAATCGAAGTGGGTGCGCAAGCTATCGATTTAATCGGTAGCCACCTGCAAGAGATTGCCGCTGCCGAGGGGCTCTGGGCCCATGGACAGAGTGCAAAAATTCGGATGGAAAGACAATGATTGAGCCCAGAGCAGGTCTTGGCGTCGGTGGTGGATACCACTCACCACAGCTCGATGTCTCAGTGCGCCTCAATACAAATGAGTCACCATTTAGCCCATCGAAGGAACTGTTGGAGAGATGGTACAGCGAGGTAACGGCGTCGAATCTGAATCGTTACCCTGATCGAAGTGCCACAAAGCTTCGAGGTGTAATCGCCAGCTACCACGGTGTGGATCCGTCAAGTGTCTTTGTGGCTAATGGCTCTAATGAAGTCATTCAGACCATCCTTCTCACCTACGGTGGGGCAGGAAGGCGTTCTGCCTCTTTTGAACCAACCTATGCCATGTACGAGACTATCTCAAGAACCACTGGTACCTCGTACTTCGCATTTGAGCGTGACGCCAACTTTCTAATCGATGGAAAGTCGGCGATTTCGCAATTTGACGATAACGAGATCGACGTTGGATTTTTATGTTCACCCAACAATCCAACGGGTCTTCTCGAAGATTTGGATATTGCGCTGCAACTCTCTTCCGGCGGCAAGCGATTAGTCGTGGTTGATGAGGCGTATGGCCAATTTAATGAAGTAGATTCGGTCCAATTTGCCAAGGGTCACTCCGGAATCGTTGTAATTCGTACCTTCTCTAAGATTTGGTCTATGGCAGGGTTGAGGGTCGGTTATGCCATCGGTGATCCCCACGTTATTGAAAATCTTTGGAGCGTCTGTCTTCCATACCACTTCGACACTTCGAAGGCGAAACTCGCTGAACTTGCGTTTGAGTACGTCGATGAGATGGAGGCAAGAGTAGGTTTCCTTCGCGCGGAACGCGATCGAATCATGGACTTTTTTGAGACCCTACCAGTTACCTATTGGCGCTCATCGGCAAACTTTATCCTCTTTAGACCCGATAGCATCGATGGTCACAAGCTTTGGGAGATGCTCCTCGAGAGGTCGATTTTGGTTCGTGACTGGTCGCGTTGGCCTCGTCTTGATAACTGTCTACGAGTTACCGTGGGTACGGCACACGAGAACGACCTCTTCATGGAGGCTTTGGGTGACATCCTGTAGTTCAGGTAGGGCCAATAGAGAGATTATGGGAGTGAGATAATGGCAGATAGGGCTTCGAGCGTTAGTAGGGTGACCAAGGAGACCCAGATAGAGGGATACGTTAGGATTGAGGGAAATGGCGCTGCCAAAGTGGACACCTCAATCCCGTTCTTTGATCACATGCTCAATCAGCTTGCAAAGCATTCAGGTATGGATCTTTCGTTAGAGTGCACCGGTGACGTCGAAGTCGACGCACACCACTTGGTTGAAGATGTCGGCATAGTTACAGGGCAGCTTTTGAAGGGCGCACTCGGCGATAAGGTCGGGATCGCTCGTTTTGCATCGTTGGCTCTTCCTCTTGATGAAGCATTGGTAGATGTTTCGATCGACCTGTCTGGACGGCCATTTCTCTACTACGGAATTGATCATTCGGGCCAATATCCACTGGGAACTCCGCCATTCGATCCTCAACTCTCCGAAGAGTTTTTCAGGGCGTTTGCCTTTGCCGCTGATATCTGCCTCCATATTGACCTTCGCAGGGGAAGAAATTCCCACCACATAGTCGAGGCGACCTTCAAGGCAGTGGCTCGTACCATAAGGTCGGCAGCGCAAGTTATCTCAAATGATCTTCCATCTACAAAAGGAAAGCTCTAAACATCTATATCGACGTCGCTTCTGCCGTCTGAGACTCAAAACCTAGGAGAACTATTGCCACGGACGAAACTTGCCCTTCTTGACTACGGAATTGGAAATTTAAGAAGTGTGGCAAAGGCGCTGAATCATGTGGGGGCCGATGTTGACGTAATCGAGGGGTCGATAGATCCGAAGCAATACACTGGTATTGTCCTTCCGGGCGTCGGTCACTTTGGAGCCTGCGTCAATGCTTTGAGGCAGTTCGGCTTTGATGAACTCGTCTACCGTAGCGTAGAGGATGAGGTTCCACTCTTAGGCGTATGTGTAGGTCTACAAATGCTATTTGAAGGTTCTAGCGAATCCCCAGAGACGGAAGGCCTTGGGCTTCTGCCAGGAAGGGTACTTCGCTTCGATGGTCAAGAGCGAGTTCCTCAGATGCAATGGAACACAATATCAATCAAGGATGAATTTAAAGATTCGCGTCTGTTCAAAGGTGTTGCAGATGGCAGGTGGATGTACTTCGTACACTCCTACTATGCACCAGTTGGAGATTTTACTTCGTCGACGTCCACCTACGGAGTGGCATTTAGCGCGACGATCGAAGTAGGCAATCTCTTCGCCACACAATTTCATCCAGAGAAGTCGTCTAAAGAGGGTCTGAGGCTCTTGGAGAACTTCATTTCAATTTCGACCATTGGCAATTGAAAAGATAATCCCCCAAAGGAAAAGTATTTCTAGATGTATTTAATTCCCGCAATTGACCTCCTTGATAAGAGTTTTGTCCGACTTCGAAAGGGCGACTACAGCGATGTCACTACGTATGGTGATCCAATTGAGTGGGCTAAAAAATTCGTGAGTCAAGGTGCCTCGCACCTCCACGTCGTTGATCTAGATGCGGCACGTCAGGATGGCAACAACGACTCAACCATTTCGAGTTTGATCGATGAACTGTCGGGGTCGAACCTTCGGATCGACGTTGGTGGTGGAATTAGAAGTGCGAAGAGAGCTCTCCAGTTATTAGATCTTGGAGTGGATCGCATTGTCGTTGGAAGCAGGGCGATTTCATCGCAGAGTTTCGCGAGGGAATTGTCATCCTCGATACCGGGAAGGGTCTGGATAGGTCTTGACTATCGCCGGGTTGATTCGCAGATCCTTTGCGCAGTCGAAGGGTGGACCATCGACTCAGATCTAACTCTAGAAGTTGCGCTCGACAGATTTATAGACGACGGTGTCGCCGGCTTTGTGCTGACGGATATCTCACGCGATGGAATGTTATCGGGTCCGGACGCCGAAACCCTAGCTATGGCGGCAAAAATTATCGCGGGTCGATGTGAGCTAGTCGCATCGGGTGGGGTGAGCCAATTGGACGATCTTGACCTCCTTGCATCTCGCGTTGGAGCGAAATCGCTCTATGGAGTCATAAGCGGCAGAGCAATAGCCGAAGGAAAGCTCGATCTAGCGGAAGGTTCAAAGCGTTGCGCAGCGTACGAATAATACCGTGTTTGGATATTGACGCTGGAAGGGTAGTAAAAGGGACAAACTTCGTCGATCTGACCGATGCAGGTGACCCTGTCGAGCTTGCCGCATTGTACGACGCGGCGGGAGCTGACGAAATCGTATTTTTAGATATTACGGCCTCATCTTCATCGCGACCAATCACATTGGATCTCTTGTCGCGCGCCGCTAATGAGGTCTTCATCCCACTGACTATTGGTGGGGGAGTACGCAGTATCGATGATGCCAGGCAGCTCCTTCGAGCCGGTGCTGATAAGGTTTCGCTTAATTCCTCGGCTATTGCAAGGCCGGCCCTAGTGAGCGAGATTGCCAATGAATTTGGTTCACAATGCGCCGTGGTGGCGATCGATGCGAAGTTTAATGGCTCATTTTACGAGGTCTATACTCACGGTGGAAGAAACGCTACTGGGTTAGAGTTAGGAACTTGGGCGAAGGTGGCAGAGACGCTCGGCGCCGGTGAACTTCTGGTAACTTCCATGGATCGCGATGGAACTAAAGAAGGTTTCGATATTGGGGCGTTAAGGCGGGTCGCTGAGCTCACGTCGATTCCAATAGTAGCTTCTGGTGGAGTCGGCAAAGTGGAGCACTTTTTAGAAGGAGCTCACGTAGACGGAGTGACGGGTCTTTTAGCGGCTTCTGTGTTTCACTTTGGTCAATTGTCGATTTCGCAGGTAAAGAGGTATCTATCAAGCAACTCCGTAGTTGTTAGGCCGGCGCAAGGGTTATAAATCAATAGTCGTATAAGTCAAATAGACTTGACGCTTTAGGTAATTTAGGGAAATTCTATGCAAGAGTCCAAGTTAGCAATAACGATGTTGGCTGACCGCGTTTTGGTTACCACGCCTCAAAGTGAAGGTGAACGCCAATCTAGGTCGGGCATTTTGATACCGGCAACCGCTGCCGTTGCTAAGCGTTTAACTTGGGCGGAGGTTGTCGCAACTGGACCATTGGTTCGAAGTGTGTCCAATGGCGACAAGGTCCTCTTCAATCCGGAGGATCGTTTTGAGGTAGAAGTACAAGGCGAGGATTACGTGATGTTGAGAGAGCGCGACATCCATGCAGTTGCATCTACCCGCATCGATACTGAAACGGGGCTATATCTATGACAGTCGAACTCTCGGCGGTAAAGTTCAATCAGGACGGGCTAGTCCCGGCGATTGTGGTCGACGCTGCCACAAAGGATGTCCTGATGATGGCTTGGATGAATAGCGAGTCACTCCAGCTCACGCTTAGCGAAGGCGAGACGTACTTCTATTCGAGGAGTAGGTCGGAGCTTTGGCACAAAGGAGCCACTTCTGGCTCTACTCAAGAGGTAGAAGAGATCTACTACGACTGTGACGGCGATACCCTCTTAGTCAAGGTGCGCCAAAATGGTAGTGGTGCATGCCATACCGGCAGCTACAGCTGTTTTACAAATCGCCTAGACGCCAAGTAGCGTTAGGACAAGGAGACGACTTTGTACTTCCCAACCTACGATGACTTTGCAAGTAAGGCTCTCAAATCACGTATAGTTTCGCTGCGTCGTTCACTCATTGCGGATCAAGTAACTCCAGTGACCCTTTATTCGACGTTGAAGGCGCTAGGTGGGGCAACTTTCCTCTTTGAATCAGTTGAGCAGGGTGAACGTTGGTCGCGGTACTCCTTCATAGGTCTCCGCCCACTTGCTTCTATTACTTCTAAAGGCGGAACTATTAGCCTTACAGGGGAGGCCGCAGAACTCATTTCTGACCTCTTCGACGAAAGCGTGGGACTTCTCGAGAATCTGAACAGCCTAGTTATGGGCCTTGAATTCGATGACAATGAAGAACTGCCACCTCTAAACTCTGGATTCGTAGGCCATATAGGGTACGACGTCATTCGTGAGGTCGAAGAGATCGGTGAGGTGCTACGTGACTCTACTGACTTTCCAGATGCCCTTCTTCATCTGATCGGCGATGTGGTGGCCTTTGATCACCTACTGCAGCGGCTAACCGTGATCTCTAACGTAGCAGTTTCAAGTGAGGCAACTCCCGAGGAGATTAATGCGGCGTACCAAAGGTGCCAAAGCCGTATCCAAGAGATAGTGGACTCTTCATCGACCGGATTTTTGCCGCCACTTGATATTGAAGATCTCACTTCGACGGGCAAATTTGAATCTTTATCCGTCGTCCCCTCCTCCGAAATGTATAAGAGATCGGTGGAAGTCGCCAAGGAACACATTCTCGACGGGGATATATTTCAGGTAGTCCTATCTAAGCGATTTTCGTTCGAACTAAAGGTGGATGCACTAACCCTGTATCGACTGCTTCGGGTCAAAAACCCCTCACCGTATATGTACCTTATCGAATCCCCTTCGATCACGATCGTAGGATCTTCGCCCGAGCCTCTGGTTCGGGTTGAAGCTGGAAGGGTTATTTCGCGACCAATCGCAGGAACTAGACGACGAGGAAAGAGTGACTCTGAAGATGCGCTCTTAGCTAGCCAGCTTATGGAGGATCCGAAGGAGCGAGCTGAGCACACAATGTTGGTTGATCTTGCGCGCAATGATCTAGGGCGTATCTCCGTAGCGGGCAGCGAAACAATCGATGAATTAATGACATTGGAGCGCTACTCGAGAGTTATGCATATTACGTCACAAGTATCGGTTGCACTCGATAAAAGGTACTCTGCAGTCGACGTTTTGCGAGCCACGATGCCTGCTGGAACGGTATCGGGCGCGCCGAAGGTACGTGCGATGCAGATAATAAACGACCTCGAGTTGGTAAAGCGCGGTCCATATGCTGGAGTCGTTGGCTACTTGGATTTGAGTGGCAATATGGACGTTGCTATAGCTATTAGAACGGTCTTCGTTGAGCCTAACGGGCGAGGCCATATTCAAGCTGGAGCGGGAGTAGTATTCGACTCGATCGCGGAACTCGAAGACAAAGAGTGCGACAATAAAGCCAGGGCGCTCCTAGAGGCCGTTGAGGTGGCAAATCGCCTATCAACGAAGCAATGAGCACTCTAAATCTTGGCCAGTTGCGGCGAATCGGTAACGTTTATTCTAGCTAAGTCATGCTAATAAGGGCATATTTGCCAAATTCGATTCACATTTATGTGGAACAATTGAATTTTTGAGCGCGTAAATTACGCTTCGTGTTTCATGAAATGTGACTCATTCCTGTTTGTCAAGACTCCGAAGTAAGATATCAATTAAATTAATCTTGTTCGAATGGACAAAAGATATTCGGTGGTTGTCGATAACTTCAAGTTTGCCATGCATCAGAGCCTCCAAGTTGTAACGGACACTAAACAATTAGCGGACGACCCAAGGGTCATTGTGCGATAATTTAGCTGATACGGCGATCTAGCAATGGGGCGTATCGCTGTGTTAGTAAAGTTACCTTTACGTGGGGGTTGTAAATGGCTATCGATGGATCTAATCCCGACAACGTCGGAATAATGGACGAAGATACCGCTCAACTTCATGCTCTTGGATATGCTCAAGAGTTGAAGCGCGGACTTGGTGCATTCTCCAACTTTGCGGTCTCTTTCACAATCATCTCGATTCTTTCGGGATGTCTGACACTATTTGGATTTGGTATGACAACCGGTGGTCCCGCCGTAATGGTTTGGGGCTGGGTGTTTGTCGGAATTATGACAACGATCGTGGGCCTTGGAATGGCGGAGATCTGCTCTGCGTACCCTACAGCCGGCGGTCTCTACTATTGGTCAGCAAAACTTGCCAAGACGAACGCTGCTGCGTGGTCTTGGTTCACGGGATGGTTCAACCTCCTCGGTCAGGTTGCAGTAACTGCAGGTATTGACTTTGGATTTGCACTCTTTTTCACTGCATTTCTCAATCTAACCACGGGTGTAACTGCCGACAAGCACGCGGTACTGTTGAGCTTCGCGGGAATCTTGCTCGTCCACGGCTTGCTCAATCAGTTCGGACAAAAGGTCGTTGCTTTTCTCTCTGACGTATCCGTTTGGTGGCACGTAATTGGCGTTTTGGTCATCGTCATAACCTTGGCTTTGGTTCCATCTCACCATGCGAGTGCATCATTTGTATTTACAAAGTTAGTAAACCAAACTGGCTTCAAGTCTTCGTTCTACGTGGTCCTCATAGGCCTCCTTATGGCTCAATATACCTTCACTGGATATGACGCCTCTGCGCATATGTCTGAAGAGACTATCAATGCCGCGGTTAGTGGCCCCAAAGGTATCGTCAACTCCATCCTCGTCAGCCTTGCCGCTGGTTTTGTTTTGATCGTTGGAATCCTCTTTGCAATCCACGGTAACTACAACAGCGCAATAGCTTCGAGCACTGGAGTTCCGCCTGTGCAGATATGGATCGATGCTATCGGTCGTAAGGGTGGAGAGCTTCTCCTGCTAGTTGCTATGGTTGCTCAGGGTTACTGCGGCATGGCATCAGTGACCGCAAACTCGCGAATGATCTATGCCTTCTCTCGTGACGGCGCGGTTCCTGGCTCTAACTTTTGGCACCACATCAACCCCAAGACTCGTACGCCAACGCGGTCAATCTGGTTTGCAGCCGTCTTCGCATTTCTTCTTGGCCTTCCGTATGAGTGGAGTGCTACTGCTTATGCGGCGGTTACCTCGATTGCAACCATTGGCCTTTACATCGCTTATATCATTCCTACCCTTCTTCGTCGCCTCAATAAGGGTGCCTTCAAGGAAGGGCCGTGGAATCTTGGTAAGTGGAGCGCTCTCGTTGGATGGATAGGAGTTGCGTGGGTGGTCTTTATCGCAATCCTCTTCATGCTCCCGACCCTTTCGCCCATTACCAGAAGCAACTTCAACTATGCCCCTGTGGCAGTATTAGTCGTACTAGCGTATGCGGGTATCTATTGGTTCGTGAGTGCGCGCAATTGGTTTACTGGCCCGAAGGTACAGGGTGACCTTGCTGAATTGGCGCAGATTGAAGCTGAACTCAAGGCCGAAGCCGAAGAGTAGGCCGTAGTAAGTGCATAACGGTAGACGTTTCTAAGTTAGGAAGCGCCATCCAATCGGGTGGCGCTTCAAAGTGTAAAAGGGCTATTTGGGGGTACATTTATGGCTGAATTATTTCACAGCAATCGTAAGGCAAAGCTTGACGTCGACACCCTGCGCACTGAGGTAGAGAGGGGCGATATCGATACGGTGATAGTTGCCTTCACCGATATGCAAGGGCGTCTTAGTGGAAAAAAGATATCTGCCAACTTCTTTATCTCAGATGTTTTGACCCATGGTACTGAGGGGTGCAACTACCTCCTCGCGGTCGATGTCGATATGAATACCGTAAAGGGATATTCGATTAGCTCTTGGGAGCGCGGTTATGGTGACATGGTGATTCGACCTGACCTATCTACGCTTCGATACATTCCGTGGCAGACGAATACTGCGATGGTTCAGGCTGATCTTCTCTTTGAAGATGGCTCACCGGTTAGACCCTCGCCAAGGCAAATTTTGGGTAGCCAAATCGAACGACTCGATGCGATGGGGCTTGAGGCGTTCGTTGGAACCGAGCTTGAGTTCATCGTCTTTGAAGACACGTACGAAGAGGCCTGGGATAAGGCCTATCGCAACCTCACCCCATCGAATCGCTATAACGTTGACTACTCTCTCATGGGTGTAACAAAGGTTGACAAGTTGCTCCGCGATATAAGAATTTCGATGGAGGGCGCCTCTATGGTGGCAGAGTCGGTGAAGGGCGAATGCAACTTAGGCCAGCACGAGATCGCATTTAAGTACACCTCTGCGATGAGAACCTGCGATAACCACGTTGTCTACAAGCTTGGCGCTAAAGAGATCGCAGCTCAGCACGGTAAGGCGATCACATTCATGGCAAAGTACAATGAGCGAGAGGGCTCTTCTTGTCATACCCATCTTTCAGTAAGGGATAAAAGTGGTGGCCTAACGATGGTTTCGGCGGAGAATCCCCATGAGCTTTCCGCCTTTGGACGATCCTTTATCGCGGGACAGCTAAAGCACATGGCAGAACTTACGGTGTTTATGGCACCCAATATCAACTCTTACAAGAGGTTTGTAGAGGGTTCATTCGCTCCCACTGCACTCGCTTGGGGGAACGATAACCGAACGTGTGCGATACGCCTAGTTGGTTCGGGGACCTCGCTTCGCTTTGAAAATCGAGTACCGGGTGGAGATGCAAACCCATATCTACTCGTGGCGGCGATGATTGCGGCCGGCTTAGAGGGAGTGGAGAAGGGATATGAACTTGAAGATGAATTCATCGGAAATGCATACGCTAGCGATAAGCCCCGTATCCCTTCAACATTGCAAGATGCACGTAGGGCATTAGCAAAAAGTGATTTAGCGAGACGGGCGTTCGGAGACGATATCGTCGAGCACTATTTGAATATGGCCGATGTAGAGATCGCCCAATTTAATGCAGCAGTAACTGATTGGGAGCGCTTCCGCTCCTTTGAAAGGATGTAGTAGGTGTCAGTAACTCAGGTAATCAATCCATCAACCGAAGGGATCGTCGCCGAAGTCGCGAGGGCTTCTGCAAATGAGGCTCACGCTGCCATCGAGAGGTCCCAGCGCGCCTTTAAAAGCTGGAAGCAGATGGCGCCCGGTAAGCGCGCCGAGCTACTTCGAATCTTTGGAGTCAAAGTCCGAGAAGCTAATGAGGAACTGGCGCGATTAGAGGTTGCGAATTCGGGTCACACCATTGCAAATGCAAGGTGGGAGGCTAATAACGTAGCCGACACGATCACCTATTACGCCGGGGCAGTAGAGCGAATGACCGGATATCAGATTCCAGTTCCTGGAGGTGTCGACATTACATTCTTGGAGCCTGTTGGCGTCGTGGGCGTCATAGTTCCGTGGAACTTCCCGATGCCAATTGCAGGATGGGGATTTGCTCCCGCTTTAGCTGCTGGAGCTACAGTTGTGCTAAAGCCAGCCGAGGTTACCCCGCTAACCGCATTGCGTATCGCAGAGTTAGCCCTCGAAGCAGGCATTCCGGAGGACGTTTTCCAAGTTGTAACTGGATCCGGATCGGTCGTTGGTGAGGCCCTAGTTGAAGATCCTTTGGTTCGCAAGATTGTATTTACTGGATCAACAGAAGTTGGGATAGGAATTCAGCAGAAGGCGGCAAAGCAGATCAAGCGGGTGACTCTGGAGCTCGGAGGAAAGTCGGCTAACATCGTTTTTGCCGATAGTGACATTGCCAAAGCTGCTGCTACCGCACCCTACAGCGTCTTCGATAATGCAGGTCAAGACTGCTGTGCTCGCAGTCGCATCTTGGTTGAAGAGTCGGCTTACGATGAATTCATGGCCGGCCTTGAAGAGGCAGTTTCCAATCTTCGCGTCGAAGATCCCTCGCACGACTCTTCGGAGATGGGCCCCCTAATTACGGCTGCTCACCGCAAGTCCGTGGAGCGCTACGTCGATGAATCTCTGGTCCTCTTCCGGGGTTCAATCCCCGATGGACGCGGTTTTTGGTACCCTCCAACCGTCATTGGTGGTGTAGATCGCGACCATCAGCTCTTCCGTGAAGAGGTATTTGGTCCGGTTGTAACCGTTTCAACCTTCAAAGACGAGGCTGAGGCGATCGAGTTGGCAAATGACTCAGATTATGGCCTTTCGGGGTCTATTTGGACCTCTAACTTAGGCAAGGGACTCCGCGTGGCGCGTGGAGTTGAAAGTGGAAACTTGTCCGTCAATTCACACTCATCCGTCCGTTATTGGACGCCATTTGGCGGGTACAAGATGTCAGGCCTAGGCCGTGAGCTTGGCCCGGATGCACCAAATGCATTCTGCGAGGTCAAGAATGTTTTTATTAGCACTGAGATCTAGATTTATCCTCTGTCGATGACAGATGAAATAGTTAAAAGAGGAGCTTGAAGTGATGAAAAGATTAGAAGATAGAGTCGCGATCGTAACCGGGGGTGGAAGTGGTATCGGTAAAGCTACCGTTGAGCGCTTCGTCTCCGAAGGGGCAAAGGTCGTGATCGCCGACCTCGACATTGCGACTGCAACGAAGGTTGCAGATGAGTATGGTCAGGTCGCAATTGAGACTAACGTCGCCGATGAGGCAAGTGTAAATTCAATGGTCGAGCAGGTAATGGCGCGATTTGGAAGGATTGACATCGCCTTTAACAACGCTGGTATCTCTCCGCCCGATGATGACTCAATCCTTGAAACCTCCGTCGATGCGTGGCAGAGGGTCCAAGACGTTAATTTGAAGTCGGTCTACCTCTGCTGCAAGGCGGTGCTGCCGCACATGCTAAAGGCCGGCAAGGGATCGATCATAAATACCGCCTCTTTCGTGGCGACTCTAGGTGCGGCAACTTCACAGATCTCATATACCGCCTCGAAGGGTGGAGTTTTAGCGATGACTCGTGAGCTAGGAGTCCAGTTTGCTCGAAGTGGAGTTAGGGTCAACGCGATCAGCCCGGGACCTGTGAGCACCCCACTTCTCGTTGAACTCTTTGCGAAAGATCCTGAGAGGGCGGCAAGGCGCCTAGTCCATATCCCGATGGGGCGCTTTGGCCAGGCCCATGAGATTGCAGCAGCAGTGGCATTTCTGGCCTCGGATGACGCCTCGTTCATGACGGCATCTAACTTCTTGGTTGATGGTGGTATCACGGGGGCATACGTAACTCCACTTTGAAGCTAAATGTGACTCCGGCCAACTATTTGTTGGATCTCGAACTGTGGCAGCTTTGAATCAAAGTAGAAGAGTCCGGCGGCGTAGCGCCTCCGGACTCTTTTTATTTAATCTCTGTCACATACTTATGGCCCTTATGGGTCATTCGCATTGGCCATTGGAACGAAGTTTACCGATATCGGTTGGTCTTGGAACTAGACCTTGCCAAAGTAGCGTTGGTTATGATTGAAGTGGATTTGTCACACCTTCATAAAGCGAGGGTGTTCAAAATCGAACTTTGAAGGCGGAAGGTGTGGCTTCTTTGAAAGAGCAGGCAATTACTCAAGGGGTCTTTAAGTCCTTCAGCGTTGTAGGCGCTGATGCGCGAACCTACTTGCACTCGCAACTTACCTGTGATCTGCTAGGAGAGTTTGACTATTCCAAGGGGCTTTTACTGGAGCCAGATGGAAAGCTCATAGATATCTTGCACCTATTTCCTATCGAGGGAGGCATCGAGGTCGTTGCCTCATCTCAATCGATTGAAGAGGTGGCAAATAGACTACGTCGATTTCTTCTTCGAACCAAAGCCACAGTCGGCGAAATAGCGGATGTATCGCTCTACTTAGATGACGACCTTGAGTTGGCCATTAGTCCACAAAGCGGTGAAGATATTCCCCTAGACGAAGGTGAGCTGCTTGCACTTCGACTGATAACTGGAGATGTGGCAAGGGGGCACGACTACCAAGAGGCGCTCTTTCCAAATGCGCTTATCGATATAGATCGTTACGTCTCATTTACTAAGGGTTGTTACGTTGGACAGGAGTACGTTGAACGTACCCACTCGAGAGGTGCCACTGCTCCAAAGAACCTCGGCCTCTTTGCCTCCACAAGTGCCGTAAAGGGGCCAATTTTACAGGGGGAATCCGAAGTTGGGGCGACTTTGGTGGGGATGGACCTACTCGCAGTTGACGTGCGGGACGAGCTAAAGAGTGCTCTGAAAGAGAAGTTCGGCTCCCATGACTATCTCTTTTTTGGCATCTACTCAAGGAAGTTGCAGGCCGCTCATAGTTCAGACGTCGCTATTCAAGATGAAGTGAAGCCACTTACAGCCGCTAATGAGAGCGGGGAACTAATTGAGGTCTACCGCCTCTCATAATTTGAGTAATCCCCTCCTTTTTTTTCTGGGAATTTGTAGGATCTTCAGAGGCTGTAGTTCGACTCGTCGGCAATTGGAATCGCAACCAAAATCGATGTCCCGACTAAAGAGGTTGCCTCAACGGTAATCGTAGCCCCCATTGACTTCGAGAGTCTTTCTGCTATCAATAGGCCGTACCCACTCCCCCCTTCCCTACCTCGGTGGTCTCCGGAGTCGATTGGTTCGACGAAGAGGCGACTCCGTATGGAATCTGGAATTCCTGGGCCGTCGTCTTCAATCCGTATATTGAGGTGGGCGTCGTTGAGAGTTGACGAAAGTGACACCTTTGTTCGGGCAAATTTATAGGCGTTATTGAGGATATTTGTGACCACTTGAATAAGGCGGTCGGGGTCAATCTCGAGTGGAACTTCGAGCGACTCTTCGCGAACGTTGACTGAAAGTTTGACTTCGCTTCCAGCAACTCTTTGCCCGATGTGAGAGAGCGCAGCGTCGATTATCTCTGTCGATGAGACGCGGCGGATCGATAGCGAGAAGGTGTTGGCCTGAAGTTTGGCTAGATCTAGCAGGTCTTGGATGAGTCGAGAAAGGCGCTGTGAAGCTCCTTCTATTCTCCTAGCTCCACTTGTTGGATCTATTGCGCCGTCAATGATCGCCTCGGCGTAGCCTGAGATAGAGGTAAGAGGCGTCTTTAGATCGTGCGAGATCGAGATCAGAAATTGGCTCTGACTCGCTTGGGCCTCCTCTAGGCGTTTTGCCATTGAGTTGATGGCTCTTTCGAGGTCTTGAAACTCTTCAATTTGATCGAGACGGGATTCAACGCGGGCTTCAAAGTTTCCCTCGCTGATTCTCTGTGTCGCACTGACGAATCGGCGGAGATAGCGGGCAAAGCGAGCAGAGAGTATCGCTGCTACGGCTAAACCGACGATAGTTGCAGCTGCTATAACGACAAGGAGAAATGAGATCGATTTACCAAGTGGTGGTATGGAACGAGTTATCACCAATATCGAAGGTCGCGTCACGAACTGGTTTATGTGCTGGTCGACGAAGATTGCAGCGTATGCGACATTCTGATAGACGCCAGCTTGTCCTCCACCATTTAGGAAGAGGGCCTTGTTCAAGATTCGTGGTACCAGGGGTGCCGGGAGTGCCCCACGAATTGTCAATGTGCTCGAATTGACTGGAACTACGACCGCTCCACTCAGCGAAGCCGCGGTCTTTATAACTTGGAGGACGGCGCCCCTTGTGACGTCGATGTGGCCAGCGAGTGCCTCAGCTTCTGCTCCAAGTTCATGGACGCTTTGACTTTGAACCTGAGAACGAAAGGTGAGTGCCACCCCAATTCCAGCGATGAAGAGTGCAACGATCAAAACACTCGACATGGCAAGGGCGAATCTACGGCGCATCTATGCTCCTTCGAGGGTGAAAGCCAACATGAAAATCTCTCCGCGCCTCAATCTAAACGATATCCAATCCCCCATATCGTTGCTATTGGAAAGTCTTCACCTAATTTTTTACGTATTTGGCGGATGTGAACGTTGATGGTTCTTTCGTCGCCAAAGAAGTCAGTGCCCCACACGCTCTCTAGTATCTGCTCACGAGTGAGTGCCAGGAAGCGATTCTCTACCAGTAGCGCAAGGAGTTCAAATTCCTTTGTGGTAAGCGTCGCCTCTTTGCCTTCCTTGGTCACCCTGTGACTCGAGAGGTCAATGACCACGTCGCCGATTTGGGTCGTTCGATCGAGTCGAGGTGACTCTTTGTAACTTCGTCTGATGATTGCCTTGACTCGTGCGACTACCTCCCGAGGGGAAAAGGGCTTGGTTATGTAGTCGTCTGCCCCTACATCGAAACCGGTGATGCGGTCCAACTCGCTATCCCTGGCCGTGACTATGAGTACTGGGATGTCGGAGGTGGAGCGAATGTAGCTCAAGACGCCAATTCCGTCGATAGCTCCAGGAAGTCCGATGTCAACAAGGGCTAAGGCGATCTTCTGTTGGCCAAGAATCTCCTTGGCCCTCTCCCCATCTCCAGCAATGAGAGCCCGAAATCCCTCCTTCCTAAGGTACGAATTCAATAGATCCGCGATATCCATATCGTCCTCGACGATCAACACACTTATCTCGTCCACGGTAACTCCATCGATGGTAACTCCACAATGTTATTTCTAATAGTTATTAAGGATCTGTTATAGAAAGACCATAGACCTTGGATTCGAATGGGTCATGCGACTAGTACTATCGTCGTTGGTCGATTATCCTGTAGGTATCTTGATGTTGTCTGGTAGCTTTTGAGATGGTTAAAGTGGTTGCAGAAGGTACCTATTTAGAACGGATTGTCGGTTGGCACCTCGAACGAGCGAGGAACGACCAACGAAAGCTCGAACAACTCATGGAAGGCGCGAGGCGAAGTCCTCGTTCGCCAAGTTTCTCTATCGCCATTGGAACAGATGATCTCTCGCTGATTGCTGAGTGCAAGAGGCGATCGCCTTCGCGAGGGGATCTAAACATCGACCTTGTTCCAAGCGAAATTGCAGTCTCCTATAGAGATGGGGGCGCCTCCGCACTTTCAGTACTGACCGATACCGAACACTTTCATGGCTCGGTTGACGACCTCAAAGAGGTCAGGTCTGTGGTTGATATTCCTATCCTGCGGAAGGACTTTACAGTCGATCCACGTGACATCGCCGATGCCAAGATCATGGGAGCATCTGCAGTTCTCCTAATAGTGGCCGCCTTAGACCCAATACAACTAGAGGACTACCTTGCTCTTACGCAAGAATTAGAGTTGGATGCTTTAGTGGAAGTACACGATGCAAAAGAGATCGAGGTGGCTCTTGAAGCCGGAGCCTCAATCGTTGGCATCAACCAGAGAAACCTTCACGACTTTTCGATCGATACGTCTTTGGCTAGCTCGCTTCGTTCGATGATTCCGGTCTCGGTTCTGTCAGTTGCCGAAAGTGGAATCATGGAGTTAGATCAAGTTTCCAGCCTCGCCAAAGATGGCTTTAGTGCGGTGCTCGTAGGTGAGGCTCTAGTTACTTCAGGAGACCCCGAAGGCCAGAGCCGCAGGTTTGCTACGTCGGGTATCAGAAGGTAGTAGGGTTCAATAGGTGTTCATTAAAATCTGTGGGATCACGAATGAGGACGATGCTCTTCTGTCGGTAGCTTTAGGCGCTACCGCCCTTGGTTTCGTCTTTGCTCAGTCGCCTAGACGAGTCGACCGCGAGATTGTAAAAGACATCGTAAAGAGAGTCCCCTCCGAAGTGCTAACCATTGGAGTATTTCGCAACGACAATCCCCTCAAAGTAATCGAGACTGTCTACGACTGTGGGCTAAGCGGGGCCCAACTCCACGGTGACGAAGACGGGCACGACGTCGCTCTAGTTAGATCCAAGGTGAACTTCGTCATCAAGGCCGCGAGTGCAGATGCATTCTCTATAGGTGAATACGAAGAGTACCCTTGCGATGCTCTCCTGCTCGACTCACCCCAACCAGGATCAGGGAGTGCTTTCGACTGGTCGATCGTAGAGTCACGTTTTGTATCGAAGCCGCTGATTTTGGCGGGAGGCCTTAATCCTTCCAATATCGAAGAGGCGGTCTCGATCGTCAAGCCCTTTGGGGTCGACGTATCGTCAGGGGTAGAAGCCAAGTTAGGCAAGAAGGACCCAGTTGCTCTGAAGTCATTTATCCAAAGAGCGACTACTGCTTTGAGTAAAGTAGAAGCGGAATTTGCAGCTAAAAGCCGAATGGTTGAATCAATGGGTTCACCATATGATTGGGAGGAAAGCATTTGACAGTCGACCACGAAGTTGATTTAGCGGCCGACTTTGACGGAAAGTTCGGACCCTTTGGTGGCAGATATGTCCCTGAGTCGTTGATGGCAGCCCTCTCTGAACTCGAAGACGTCTTTAATGACGCTACGCGAGATCCAGTTTTCATGGCCACCTATCGCGAGATTCTTAGGAGCTATGGTGGACGCCCATCGCCCATAACCAAGTGCCACAATCTTTCGCGTGAACTAGGAGTCGATCTCTACTTCAAGCGAGAGGACCTCAACCACACCGGTTCGCACAAGATAAATAACGTGATTGGCCAGGCGCTACTGACCCAGCGAATGGGAAAGAGCCGCATGATTGCTGAGACTGGCGCGGGCCAACATGGAGTTGCTACCGCCACAGCAGCGGCCCTTCTTGGTTTGAAGTGCACTGTTTACATGGGTGAAGTCGATACCGAGAGGCAGGCCTTAAACGTCTTTCGTATGAAGCTTTTGGGCGCCGAAGTCATCGCGGTAAAGTCCGGTTCGCGAACCCTCAAGGATGCCATCAATGAAGCTATGAGGGAGTGGGTTGCATGTGTAGAAGATACCCACTACTGCATTGGCTCAGCGATGGGGCCACATCCATATCCCTATATGGTTCGACAATTCCAACGGATCATCGGCGACGAGGCTAAGCAGCAGCTTCTTGACGAGTATAAATTATCGCCGGACTACGTCATCGCCTGTGTTGGTGGGGGTTCCAACGCCATTGGAACATTTACTGCATTTGTCGATACTGACTCAAAGATTGTAGGCGTAGAACCTGAAGGTGGCGCAGCAATCGGTAGAGGTGTCTTAGGTGTAATCCATGGAATGCGCTCTCAATTTATTCAGGATGAGTTTGGTCAACTTGAAGAGGCCCATTCAATTTCAGCGGGCCTTGACTATCCAGGTGTCGGCCCAGAACACGCTCACCTCGCGCAAAGTGGACGTGCAACGTATGCCACGGTGAATGATCAAGAGGTACTAGATGCCTTCCAGCGCTGCTCGCGCAGTGAGGGAATCATTCCAGCATTAGAGCCAGCCCACGCCCTCGCCTATCTATTCCGCGAAGCTGGTCGCGAGATCCCTCTAGGCTCAAGTATCTTGCTAACTATGTCGGGGCGGGGCGACAAAGACTCCGAGCAAGTCGCGAAGATACTAGGTTATCTCAAGTAAATTCAACTCTTTTTGAATAGGAAATTAGCTGTGGAGTCGTACGGTTCACTTGAGACGCATTTAAGGAAAGTTAGGTCTGGCGGGCGAAAGATATTGGTGCCGTACGTAACCGCGGGATATTCGCCCGAGTGGATCGATACCCTTCACCACGTTGCCGCCGCCGGTGCTGACGCCATCGAGGTCGGAATTCCATTTTCCGATCCGATCATGGATGGACCAGTTATACAAGCAGCATCAACTATGGCGCTAGGTAGGGGAGTTACGCCGCTCTCTCTCTTAAATGAGCTCTCTTCGGAGTCGTTTGACGTTCCACTGGTCGTGATGACCTACTGCAACCTACTCTTTCACGCTGGCATTGAGCGCTTTGGCGGTTGGCTATCTGAGGCCAAGGTCAGTGGCACCATCTTTCCCGACCTACCACTTGAGGAGAGCGAGGAGTGGTCTAGCTATGCGGCATCAAAAGACATAGACAATGTGATGCTCGTATCTCCCGTTACCTCTGAGGAGCGTGCTAGAACGATTGCGAGTCGATCTCGTGGCTTTGTCTATGGCATTGGACTGATGGGAGTAACTGGAGTTAGAAGCACCCTTGAAGAGAGTGCCTCTCAGATTGCTACGAGACTCAAAGCTGTTACTGATCGCCCTGTTCTCGTCGGCATTGGTATCTCAAATAAAGATCAAGCCCATACCGTTGGCTCGATAGCAGACGGAGTTATCGTGGGTTCAGCTTTAGTAAAGCTTCTCATCAATGGTGGTGGCCCTCAAGGAGCCTTCGACTTTATATCCTCGCTACGGGAAGGTTTGGACGAGATCGATGGCTAAGGATAGCAACTGTGAGCTGTGTAGCGAAGCACGCATCTCTCCTTGGTTGTTTGAAGACGATAGGCTCTTCGTCGCTATTTGCATTTCGTGTAACCTTCCAATGATTGTCCTTCGAGATCATCGTTGCAATATTGACGAAGATGAAGCTGTGACTATGAGGCAGATTTTGGCTCGCGAGGCAAAGGAATACTTTGGTGAGGCCCCTTTCTTCATTGATGAGGTCATGCGGCAAATTCCGGACCATAAGCATATGCACGCACGTCGTCGCCCGCAAGTGCCAAACTTTTAGTGAGCCTAAGGACCTAGCCGCTTATTGAATCGTCAGCCACAACCGATGAGCCGTAAAGCTCTCGGTCGATGCGTCGAGCTTTGCGTTCTTCGGCGCGAATCCACTCGATGAATATTGGTACTATCCCGACGAAGATTACGACCTCGCTGATTATCCAGAGCAGTTCGCCTCCCGCGTGAATCTGCGAAAGGCTATACATTGGTGCCAATGTTGTCTTGCGGCTCATTATCGCAACGCCTAGGAACGATTCAAAGGGCACGCCGATAGCGAGCGTTAGGAGTTTGAAGCCGTAGTTCATCTTGAAGTGAGTAATTGGATCTTTTGAGATGAGCGGCCACCAAAAACAGGTCGATGCGAAGAAGAAAGCCACATTAAAGATGTCCATTATGAACATCTGATCCATGGCGGTCTTTATTAGAGATGAATTGTAAAAGCCCCACATAAGGCCGTAGTAGGTGAACCAAGTCGTAATGGGATTTGTAAATGCTACAAATATCGGTGAGTGAAGTACCTTGGACCAAAGTTGGCGATAATTCTTGGGAGCAGTCTGAAGGATCATTGTTGAAGGGTTCGAAAGCGCAAGTAGGGCCGGCGCAGCAATCATCAGTAGTAGATGTTGAATAATGTGTGCTACAAAGCTGACGTTAACCAGGTAGGCGATCGAACTTTGTAGCGCAATGTCAAGCGATAGAATTCCAGCAATGAACGACACCACTCTTCCAAATGGCCAGCGGTGGTTCTTGGCGCGTTGTATCTTGTAACCCTTCAGGTACAGATAGATCGCCGAAATCGAGAATAAAAATACCAACAAGGGAAATGGTCCCCATTGCCATCCGGTAACTAAAAAGCTAAGAGAGTACGGATCGGCAACTTGGTTCATCTTCACTTGATGCGTCTCCTTCCAATCTTCGACACTACATCGTCCTTAGGCCATTGCCAAATGCACTTTAACTACGCCTTTGTTTGGTTCTTGATCCAAGGTTTGAAAGGATCGAAGAAGGCGCCCTTAGTATCTGCGTCGTCGGATCGAGCTAAGAAAAGTTTGATGTTGTAGTATCCGGTGTAAAAGAATGGCTCCATGCATAGAACCCAAATGATAGATGCGGCTATCTGCTGGTCACCAAGCGATGATAGGGTTCGGATAGAAGTTGCAGCATAAGAAGGGTAAAGGGGCGATGAGAAGGCTAGGAACATTGCGGCAAACCAACTCGCTACCCCAGCACCCAGTATGTGTAGAAGTCTGGTTATTGGAGAAGGTACCCTACTAACGTAGGGATCGGAGTCGACCATGTTGATGAAGAATGCCATGCCAGATGTTACGAATGTAAAGTGCATGAGCTGCATGCCAAGCTGGCTTGAGAGGGCAAAGCTCATCATGGAAGGGATAAACCAACTCCACATTGTTGCTACGAAGTATAAAAGTGCAACCCTAGGTTCTGATATGAAGGTGAAGATAGCCTTCGAGATCTTAGACGTAGTAGTGAAGGCTTTTGAAGATTTTATTGAAGTCGGTATCCCAGCCCAGATCGCCTTCCACGGCTTTGAACCCGCGATAAGTGGTGGAGCAACGATCATAACTAGAACGTGAATGAGAGCGTGAACCCACAGATAGGCCATCGACCAGAACATCATTGGCGAGTTGAGCGGAATGGCAAGGATTACCATTCCACCAGCGAACATGATCGGACGACCGTGCTCCTTCTCACTTACCCGAGTGAATCCTCGAACGTAGAGAATTACCGGTATAAAGATCGCAAGAAATGAGGTAGGGAAGCCTAAAGACCACCCCTCGATAACGTACTTTACGAAGAATCCCGCGTGAAGGGTCAGTAGACCCATGTTCATATTCATGTGCAAGGAACTCGTCTCCTCAAGACCAAAGTAGTAACTTAAAGGTTACTTCGTCGAGAGTGGTATCTATGTTCGCTAGGGACAAGCCTTGGCTTAACTAAATGGAACTTCACTTGTAACCTAGGCTCCTAGGTTCTACTTTTTTGTTAGCTTTTGGGCGACGCTAGTAGCACTACGGAGTGCCTTGGAGGTTGATTTGGTGATCTTTGAAAGGGCTGATCTATTTTCGGCGCGCTTCGAGTTTCGTCTAGCGTTCTCTTCCATTCGGGTTCTAATGGTCTCTCGTCGTTGGCGAAGCTCGCGGTAGGTTATTGCCTCTGTCTCAGCGTCAAGTCCAAGACTTCCTCGGACTCCATCTAGGTCCACTGCACGTTCGCGAGGATCGATGCCTACCTCGGCTGCGATGCGAGCCCCATGCTTACTTGTAAAGTAAGTTGCCAGGTACATGATCTCGGCGAAGAGGTCGACGTCAGGCGCAAGGCGTGAAAGGGAAGCGTCTAGGAAGATCATGTTCTTGATAAATAGCATGAGCTCTTTTGGAAGTCGAGCGCCATAGCCTAAAAGTGCCTTTGTAAGCTCGCGTATTTCTTTAGTCAATTCATCCGGCGTCATCGTAGTTGGGTCCTTGGCTGGCTTGTCCAAACCTAAGTCGCTAATTACTGCTTCAATATCAGTATCTTGTGGTAGCGCGCCTAAATCTCGAAGAGCTGAGGTCTGCATCTTGATGTCGTTTATTGTGCCGCCCATCAAGAGTCTTAGGAAGGCTAGGCGCTTGAACTCGCCGAGTCGACCCGTAATTCCGTAGTCAAGAAGTGCCACCTTGCCGTCTTCTTGAACCATGAGATTTCCACCGTGGAGATCTCCATGAAAGACGCCGTAAAGTATTGCTCCTTCCATGAATGCAACTAGAGCTGCGCGAAGGACCTTGGAGGTGTCGATTCCAGCGTTCCGCATTCCTTCGGCGTCATCCCAAGAAAATCCTTGTAGTCGCTGCATTACCATCACTCGCTTGGTCACATACCGAGGGTGTGGACGCGGAACAACGATAGATCGTTGGTCAGTTTCGGCAAGAATTCGTGCGATGTCGAGCATATTTGCCGCTTCGAGCCGGAAGTCAAGCTCTTCAACGATCGTCTCGGCGAATAGATCTACTAGCGCCGGGGGGTTTGCTAGTGCTGCGACTGGGATCCGCCCAACTAGCGCCGGTGAGAACCACGCCATGGCTGCGAGATCGCGCTTTACGAACTCAGCAACTGTGCTTCTCTGTACCTTTACTACGACCTCTTCGCCGGTTCGAAGGGTTGCTAAATACACCTGGGCGATCGAAGCCGAAGCTATTGCTACTGGATTGAAGGAAGAAAATACCTCTTCAATCGTTGCGCCTAAATCTTGCTCAATAGTCTTCCTCACCTTGTCGAATGGTTCGGGTGTAACCTTATCTCTCAGTTCTTTGAATTCAGTTACTAGTTCAGTGGGGAATATCCCCTCTCCGGAAGAGATGATTTGTCCAAGCTTGACGTAAGTTGGCCCTAAGATTTCGAAGGCGATCTTTAGTCGTTTTGATAGACCTTCGCGTGAAGTTGGATTGCCTCTAGGTCTTTCGACGAACCTCCACATAGCAAGGGCCTTACCGAGGTGCCATCCCACCTTGACTACTCTCGCACCAGGGGGTAGTAGCTGTCGCTTTATCAACTTGGGTATCGAGGCGGCATTTCTTTGACGTAAAGAGTCCACCTGTGGCAGCCATAGGATCTTTGAGGGGTCGACTATCCAGGGTCCTACCTCTGTGAAGGAGCCAACCTTACTGTCATCAAAGGCGTTTGCGCTATTCAAATCGATGTCCACTCGTCCAAGCCTGTCCGTATGCATAAGAGTAACAAAGTTACGTTTCGATGTCGTTAACGTAGCTAGTGTCTTTATTATGCCCTCGTTGAAGCCCAAAAGAGAGAGGGCACGTGTCGTGCCCTCTCTCTTTTGGGTAATTATGCCAATTTCTCAGCCGTGGACTGGTGTGAATTTACGGCTTTGTAAATACCAAGGAGCCGTTGTGGCCACCGAATCCGAACGAGTTCGAGATGATCGCTCCTGTGCCGAGTTTGCGAGGCTCCCCGATTACTACATCGATGTTCATCTCTGGATCGATGTTGACGGTATTTGCTGTAGGAGGAATGATGCCGGTTTCAAAGGTTAGACACGCGGCAACGGTTTCGATTGCGCCAGCAGCTCCGAGGGAGTGGCCAAGCGCGCCCTTAATTGAAGTAACGGGTGGCCGAGTGGCGCCGAAGAGCTTATCGATTGCTTCCGCTTCGCCTTTGTCATTTAATGGAGTCGACGTGCCGTGGGCATTTACGTGAGCTATGTCGTTAGGAGATAGTCCGGCATCTTCAAGAGCTGCCTCCATGCAAGCAATAGCTCCTGCTCCGTGCGGTGCTGGTGCAGTGATGTGATGCGCGTCTGCATTGGAGCCGTAGCCGGCCACGATTGCGTAGATGTGAGCACCTCGGGCGAGTGCATGGCCAAGCTCTTCTAGAACAACAACCGCTGCCCCTTCAGCCATAACAAAGCCATTACGTTCGGCATCGAACGGGCGAGAAGTAGCCGTCGGTGAAGCCGCGGTCATGTTATCGAAGCCAGCGATAGCCGTTGGCGTCGTCGCAACCTCAGCACCACCTGCGAGCATGATGGTCGCTCGTCCAGACGAGATCTCACGTGCAGCGTTACCAATCGCTTGAGTTCCAGCAGCGCATGCCGTGGCGGTCGTTTGGCACGTGTTCGTAAAGCCAAACTTCATCGAAATGGTGGCTGCATTGGAGTTCGCCATCATCATTGGCACCAAGAAAGGCGACACGCGGTCTGGACCGCGGCCGTGGCAGATCAATATCTGTGCCTCAAGTGTGGTGAGGCCACCAACGCCAGTGCCCATCCATACACCAGCCTTCGCTGGATTTACCTCTGGATTGCCGGCGTCTTCCATGGCCAGCATGGAAGCGGCTAATCCAAGTTGGTTGTAGCGATCTGCTCGTCGAGCTTCTTTGACGTTCATGAACTGGGACGGATCAAAGTCGTCGATGAGGCGGGATCCGCTGTAAGTGGACTTAAGAATCCCACTCCAAAAAGCATCTTTTCCTATACCAACCGACGAGAGGACGCCAACGCCAGTAATTGCAACCTGAAATGGTGATTCAATTGCTTCACCATCAGCGGACCAACCTAATTTCATGCAAGCTTGCCCTTTACAAGGTCGAAGGCTGCACCGACGGTGTCGACGCCTTCGAGTTCTGATTCATCTACTTTGATAGAAAAGGAGTCTTCGAGCTCCATAACGAGCTCCACGATGTCGAGGCTGTCGGCGTCTAGGTCGTCAGCAAAGTTTGCCTCAAGAACGACCTTGTCGCCGTCTACGCCTAGAACCTTTACGGCACATGCCTTAAACTGATCAAACAACGCTGCGTCGTCCATTTGTATCCTTTTCTCGTAACTAATGGCCAATCGCTTGGCCTAACTCATACGCAATTAAAAATATTCAATTACGTAACCGGGTAAATGCTAGTCGAATTTCATTGCCGACTAGAACCCCATAGAGAGGCCACCATCGACCGGAATTAGGGTTCCTGTTATGTAATTTGCCCTATCTGACGATAGGAAGTCGACAATTCCAGAAATATCAGATGGTTGAGCCATTCTTCGCATAGGAATCGCCCCCACCATCTCCTCCATACGCTTTTCGGTTAGGCCTTCTGTCATGGCCGTTGCGACTGCCCCTGGAGCGATCACGTTTGCTGTTATGTTTCGTGTGGCAACTTCACGGGCCACGGATCTTGCAAAGCCAATAAGTCCCGCTTTTGATGCGGCATAGTTGGCCTGACCTGGAGCACCCATGCCAGCAATTACCGAAGACATATAGATTATTCGACCCCAGCGACCACGTACCATCTGTGGTAACACGCGCTTAGTAAGGAGGAAGGCGCCCTTTAAATTCGTGTCGATAACTTTGTCGAATTGCTCTTCGTCCATTCGAAGAAGGAGCGTATCAGCGGTCATGCCAGCGTTTACAACCAGTACCTCGATTGGACCAAACTTTTCTTCAACCACTTTTATGGCTGCATCGATTGACTCTGAGCTAGCAACATCGCAGGAGACTTCAAGGAGTTGATCTCCCCATTTTTGTGAAATCTCCGGATCGATGCGCCGCGATCGAAAAGTTACTGCAACCTTGTGGCCCGCCTCGAGGAGATCAAGCGTGCACGCTTGACCAATCCCCGTGGAACCACCGGTAATGAATGCGACCCTTGACGTCATTTACTGCGATACCCACTTTATGACCGCCGCAGACCATGTCATTCCTGCACCGAAGCCACAGAAGAGTACGTAGTCTCCGTCCTTTAGCCTTCCGTCGTCGGCTGCACCGCCGAGTGCTAGAGGAATTGATCCCGAAGATGTATTTCCCGTCTTGTGCAAGACGATTGCCGCTTTTTCGATGGGTATTTCGAGGCGTTTAAGCGCAGCTTCGATGATCCTAAGGTTTGCTTGATGGGGAACAACTAACGATATCTGATCTGCGGTCACCCCGGAGCGTTCCATCGCGTTCTTCGCCGATGAAACCATAGAGAGGACTGCCTTTTTGAATACTTCGCGCCCCTCCATTTTGAGGTAGTCGCCGTGGTCGCAGTAGAGGATTGGAACGAGCGAGCCGTCGAGTCCTAGATCCCACCCGAAGAAGGCGTTCTCATCTGCAGATGTTTGCTCCATCACAATCGCGCCGGCGCCATCTGCGAACAATACCGCGGTGGAACGATCCTCTTGGTCGGTGATCTTGCTTAGAGTGTCGGATCCTATAACGAGGATTCTTTTAAGGCCGGTTGTAATCATCGAGTTGGCTACGACCATGGCATATACGAAGCCTGCGCAAGCTGCGTTGATGTCGAATCCACCGCACCTCAGCCCCAATTCTGCTTGGACGACGGAAGCCGTCGCTGGAACCGTCTGATCAGGGGTGGTAGTGGAGAGGATGAGGAGGTCAATATCTTCTGGAGAAAGACCAGCGCTCTTTATCGCATTGCGACCTGCTTCAACTGCCAGTGATGAAGTTGTACCGCCGAAACGCCTCTCCTTGATGCCGGTACGCTCGGTGATCCAGGCATCGTTTGTATCAAGCCGGGCCTCAAAGTCAGCGTTCGTAACAATCTTCTCGGGTAGAGCAGTACCCCATCCCGTAATCTTTGAACCGTAGGTCACTTAGCCTTCCAATTTCGTTCGCAACCATGCAACTGGTTGTCCTATAATTACTCTTTCTCCATCAGCTGCGAGATAACCGCTGACGTGACCTTCAAATGCGGATCGCACCTGTTCGCCTGAAACTTCACCGAGGGCATCTCCGACTCTCACTTTGTCTTTGAGATGTACATTTGACGACGAAGTAAAGACACCTGCCGCGGGTGAAACAACGATGCGTTCGAAGGCATAAAGGTGTTCCCCGCCGCGAATTTCGGAAGGTATGTGTATGGTCGCACTCTCTTCGACCGCCATGATCAGCTTGTCCAGGTCGTCTGGAGTTTGAATAGAAATCGCCCGAATGTCCGGTGTCGTACGCTTTGCGAGACCAGTTAATACGTTCCCAGGTCCGATCTCTACTAACAGAGAGGTACCTTGGTCACGGAGACGATTTAGCGACCGGGTCCACATTACGGGTGAGGTAAGTTGTTGGGCTAGTAGGCGGATCCAATCGGCTGCACGTCGATAAGGAAACGCGTCGACGTTTGCTATAACCGGAATTTCCGCGTCATAGAAGCGAGACTCGAGTATCGCACGACGAAGTCGTTGCCGCGCGTTCTCCATGTACGGCGTATGGAACGCGCCATTTACGGGGAGAATCATCGCCCTCTTTGCCCCTAAATTCTTCGCAATTTCAATTGCCTTTCCGAGAGCATCTTTCGCTCCGGATAGTACGACTTGACCAGGGGCATTGTAGTTTGCAACCCATACATCGCCGCCAGCTTCGTCGCAAGCCTTTTCAGCACCGTCGTCGTCAATGCCAAGGAGAGCGGCCATTCCGCCTGGGTTTTGTTGTGCGGCAATTTGCATTGCCTCAGCTCGCTCAGCTACCAACTTTGCGCCGGTGTCAAATGGAAGTGATCCCGCTGCGACGAGGGCACAGTATTCGCCGAGTGAGTGACCCGCGCAAATCGATGGCGAGACGCCGATACGCTCCACTGCATCGAGAACCAGCATTGACATGGCGTACGTAACTAGCTGTGTATTTCTAGTTTGCGATAGCATCTCTTGATCGGCAGATGTAAGCAGTTCAGCTATGTTTCGCCCAGTAGCGTCGGAGGCCTCTTCAATAACCTCCCAACTGGGATGATCGAGCCATGGCAGCCCCATTCCTGCCTTTTGCGAACCCTGTCCTGGGAAGGTGAAAGCAATCACTTTATTACCTTTCGGTCAAACGTTGATCGAAACGTCGAGTTCTTAATCGAGCCGACTTTTCTCGATGCCTTTTGAGGGTCACCGGTTGTTTGTCGCAAGAAAGCCTTGAAGTTATATTGACTATAACTTGCCATTAAAGGTTACATGAATATGTCGGAGAATAAAAGAAAATTCACTTATCGTTTCTGAGTCGACCAACTTCGAGTTCGATATATGCTTTATAAAGCTTGCCCGGGTGGTGGAATGGTAGACACGGAGGACTCAAAATCCTTTGCTCGCGAGGGCGTGCGGGTTCGAATCCCGCCCCGGGTACTCAAAGCACCCTCCATGCAGTTTGTCTCATGAACTTTTGATGGAAGTATGGATTTAGTTCCTTCGTCACGGTTGACTCCATCTCAAAGATCGTTTCCCCACGCTTATTGATTCCATTAAATCGTCGTAGGAAAAAATATTTTTCGGCTCCAAATGTCTTAAAGTAACTTTTTCGTCGTGACGATAATGGCATTAGTTCAACAATATGAATATTGCCTAGAGGTATAAGTAAGTAACGGGGGTTTTCCATTGTCTATTTTGCGTGACGGAACACGTATATTTGTTGACACCTCTACAAGCTCCCGTTACGGTGAGGCGGCCTTCGTACTTCCTGCTACCGCGCGAGCTGCCACGCTCATGTACTTGGCTGGTAGATCTGCTCGGATAATTATGGATGGTGGTCAGCCTCCTTTGGCCGGTACGAATGGCGTTGTCTACCGACGGATAAAGTTTGGCCTTTTCGCGGCCCCGGTGACTTTTTCTGCGGCTGACGTCTCTGGATACCGTGCGTTCGAAGCGGTCCTTTTGAATCCTGGAGCGGTTCTACAAAGGCGTGAGTACGTTAGAGTCCCAACCGTCCTTGGAATTTCCGTCTTTGCAATGGAAGCTGGTAAAGCCCGATCAAACTTTACGACCGTTGCCATCGATATCTCTCAAGGCGGTATGCGTATTCGTTCCCGGGAGAATGTGAAGGTCGGCCAGCAACTCAAGATCTCTTTCCTGATTGATGGATCCGCAGTTGGATTGAATAGCGTCGTTAGATCAAACTTTCCTGATGGCACTTTAGGAGTCGAGTTTGTGAATGTGCCAGCTGATATCGCCAAGAGCATCTGCCGCTTGGTCTACAAGAGCCAGGTCTCCCAGAACCCCAATCTTGGCCGAGATCTCAAGAACAGCAAGCAAGGTGTCGAGATCTGCCAAGACCTCACAGACGCTGATGATTACTGGGATATCTTTAGCGAAGGTACCCTCGAGTCGATAGCGGTCTCGACTGACTACAACGAATTTAACAAAATAGTTTTTGGTTCGTTTGGTACCGCATTTTCGATGTAACGCAAGCACCGTGGAACTTTACCGCATACCGTAGCGTTTCGATAGGGGCAAAAAAAGACGCTCTGAAAGTTATACAGAGCGTCTTTTTTTATTTCACCCAAAGGCATCCACTACGTTGCCTCTTTGAACCGTCGCTCTTTCTAGCGGCGGGTCTCAGCGTGTCTTTGCGTCTGCGCAACGATTATGCGGGAGATCCCAATTAGCAGAAGGATCAGTACCATTATCACCATGCCAGCATCGTAAGAGAGTTGCAATGCTGTCTTATTTGGCTGATTGTAGAAGGTCCAGACGGCATAGGTCAGATATCCAAGGGGGGAGTGCGTTATTGTCAGCTTTGGAAGATTCTGCGAATAGCCAGCGGTGTAGAGAAGAGGCGCGGTCTCTCCAACCGATATTGCCATGGCAACTATAAGCCCGGTTGTGATTCCTGGAAGTGCGGTCTTCAATGTAATACGCGAGAGAATGCGGGTTGGCTTGAATCCCAGAGCCTCAGCACCTTCGATGTAGTTGATGGGAACTTGACGGAGGGCTACCTCCGTCGTCTTTGCAATGTAAGGCATTACAAGTACGGAAAGTGTTATGACTCCAGCTCCAAGAGAGAATCCCCAGTGGAATCCGACAACGAGTGCCGAATATCCGACGTAACCTAAGACGATCGATGGAATACCCGCGAGGATATCTGACGCCGCCCTCAGAATTGAGGCGAAGCGCCCTTTGGCATATTGCGCAAGGTAGATCCCTGACAGTATCCCTATGCTTCCGGCTACGATAACGACGCCGATTGAGATCACGGCGGTGCCGATGATTTCGTTCTTCAAGCCTCCGTCTAGGCCAACTCCACTCTTTGTAAGCACCGAAAGGCTAAAGTGCGGAAGCGCTTTGTGGAGAATTTGAAAAACGATCCAAATCGAAGGAGCAATGACGGCGAGCAACGCGATTGAACTGAGAGTAAGCACAACGCCGTTTGCCAAGCGGCGCGCGGTGGAGCGTTTCTTGTGATTGCTGATTTGGTAAGACATTAGAGTCCCTTTCCTATGGGAAGCGAAGTTGATGAGACGCGCTTCACCAGGTAACGCGCAGCTACGTTGGCGAGGAGTGTGACCGCCATCAGAATTAGCGCTGCCTCGGCGAGTGTCTCTACTGCTAGGCCAGTCGCATCCGTAAGCGCTGAGTCAAGCTGGGTGACTATCGCAGCGGCGATTGTTGAATAGGTTGAGTAGATGGTATGGGGCACAGTGCCGAGAACGGCACCCGAGACCATGGCAACTGCCATCGTCTCTCCCAGAGCGCGAGCAAATCCAAGGACCGTGGCGCCAATGACCCCAGCTGAAATCCAAGGAAATGTTACCTTTCGAGTGATTTCCCACTCCGTGAATCCCAGTGCAGCCGCTCCCTCTTCAGTGAGACGCGGTACTGCTGTAATTAGGTCGCGAGTCGTCGATGCGATAATCGGTATGACCATGATTCCAAGGACTAGGGCCGAAGTAAGGAGCCCTTCGCCGTTTCCTGTATTTCCCCGAAAGAGTCGAAAGAAGATGATGTTTGGTGCGTGGTGTGCAAAGAAGGGGTAGATGTGCTTTGAGAGAATTGGGCCAAGCGTGAGCGCGCCCCAGAGGCCGAAGATAACGCTTGGGATGCCTGCGAGGAGTTCTAGGAACGTACTAGCAATTGAACGGAGTCTCGGTGGAAGTTTTTTGGCGACAATAAATGCTGCTCCGACTGATAGTGGAAGGGCGAAGATTAGGGCAATGATCGATGATTCCAGAGTTCCAGCCAGAAGGGGCCATACGCCGTACTTGGCCAAGATTGGGTGCTCGACGCCGTTGGTAACGACTGGATTCGCGTAGAAGTTACCTGGGTTCCACGCTGTTGAGGTGAGGAAGTGAACGCCGTTGTATTTGATGGCGGGGAGAGCTTTGGAAAGTAGAACCAAGAGTACGGCTATGACTGCTATTGCGGGAACCGTTGTGGCTATCGCTGAAATTATGGCTATCGGCGTACGCCTGCCAAGAAGGTTGGGGTGAAAGCGTCCTGTGGCATCATTCTTGGCATCGTCGGCGCTCGTCTCTACGATTGACATCTTCAGGTCTCCGGATTCTCGTTTGAAAAAAGTGAAGGCAGCTTGACATCTGCCAAGCTGCCTTCTAAGGCGCTTAGGCACCTTCGTTATTAGTTTGACTAACCTGCTTGGATCTTGTTGATCTGCGCAAGGGAAAGTCCAGCAACTGAAGACGGCAGTGGCTGGAATCCTACCTGAGAAAGGTACGAGGCAGCATTGCCGTGTGCTGGATCGATTGCCCAAGTTAGTAGGGCTCGGATTGCCTGGGCCTTGTTGGCGTCAGTCTGTGCCGAGTTGACGATCGCATATTCGAAGTTGATGATCGGATAGCTAGTAGCACCAGGTCCGTATACGAGTGAGATCGCCTCATTCGTTGGTACTTGGCTAATGAAGCTCTGAGAATCAGCGAGGATACCAGCGGCACTTGGCGTTAGGTACTTGCCAGCAGCGTTTGAAATTGCTGCTACTGCGAGCTTTGCAGCAGTTGCCTGCTGGGCAAAGGAGATACCTACATAGGCGATACAGCCAGGGGTTGCACCACAAGTAGTTACCATTCCACCGTTGCCGTTAGCGGTCAAAGCACTTGACACGCTCGGCCAGGCGACTGTTGTGCCGTAGGAAACGTTGGCACCCCAGCCATTTGGGTCGGCCTTGGAGAGGTATTGGGTGAAGATGAAGGTATCACCCGAGCCGTCAGAGCGGTGTACTGGAACGATAGCAAGGTGAGGAAGGGTTAGCGATGGATTGAGAGCCTTGATGGCTGCGTCGTCCCAGAAGCTGATCTTACCCTGGTAGATCTGTGAAATCACCGATCCTGAAAGATCAAGCGTTCCAGATAGACCCGTTATGTTGGTGACGATCTCCTGAGCCGAAATGGCAAGAGGAATGTTTAGTAGCGTTGGGGTCTTAGCTACCTGTGTCTGCGACAGATAGGCGTCGGAAGCGCCGATGTCTACAGTTCCTGCTGAAGCGTCTGCGATACCTGTACCAGAGCCAGTTCCAGCGGTCGTGATGGTGATATTGCTGTAAGCCTTTTGATAGTCAGGTGCCCACAGGTTGAATAGCGGATAAAGTAAGGTAGACCCTGTTTCTTGCAAGGCAACTGACGCTGTAGGAGGTGTCTCGGTTGCAGCAAAGCTTGGAGCAGTAGTCGTCGGAGCTTGGGTAGTCGCAACTGCGCCCGTGGTAACTGTAGTTGAACTTGAAGAGGTTGAACTACCACATGCGGATGCGACTAGCCCGGCTGACAAAAACATTCCAGCCAGCGCTAGTGGTTTCTTCGGCGACATGCCGTTTCCTTTCATTAATGGGACGGGAGTTTTACTTCGGTCACTAACCCATGCGACCCGAAATATAGTATTGAGTCTCCGGCATCTGAGGATCGGTGAAGATATTTTCGGTCTCTCCCGACTCCATCAATTTGCCGTCGTAGAAAAACATTGTGTGATCCGATATTCTCCTCGCTTGCGCAAGGGAGTGGGTCACAACAATGAATGTGATCTCGGGTACGAGTTTCCTCAGTAGGTTTTCTACTGCCTCTACCGAGATCGGATCCAGTGCTGATGTGGGTTCATCGAGCAGCAGGACTTCTGGTTGCACAGCAAGGCTCCGTGCTAGACAGAGCAATTGCTGTTGTCCGCCGGATAGGCGGAATGGGGAGTCATTGAGTCGGTCTTGAGCGGCCTTCCATAGGCCAACCTTCTCTAAATTTTCGCGCACGATTTCATCGTGCTGACTTTTCGGTGCGAGTCGGTGTGCTTTGACGCCGGCTAGGACATTTTCCTTGATCGACATTGGGAACGGATTTGGCCGCTGGAATAGCATTCCGACCTTGCGGCGGAGCTCTAGGAGGTCTGTATCCTTAGAAAGCAACTCTTCACCTTGTAGGGAGATGGAGCCCTTCGTCCAAAATCCCGAGATCTTGTCATTCAGGCGATTGACGGAGCGGAGAAATGTGGTCTTTCCTGAACCAGTAGGTCCGATCAGCGCTACGACGTGGCCTCTAGGCATGTCGAGGTTTATATCGCGTATGACTTTTTTGGCATGGAAACCAATTTCGAGGTGACGTACAGAGAGAACGGCGTTCTCAGATTGCGTAAGCGATCCTTCGTCCAACTTTTTTACATCTCCATCGAAACTAGGCGTATCGTGTAACATATGCCCCTCGTGCACCTCTCACTCCAAAAATCAAAGCGCAAGAATGAACCTATAGAGCCATGTTTAACTACAGGTAAACAAGAGCCCCGTTTTTTCTCTACCAACTCATGAAAGTTGAGTATAAAGTTTATTTCACACGGACTTTTCGTGCCCGTAAAATTTATTACCGTCATTTAATTTCCCATTGCAAATAGTCTTTCGGTAGGTTATTTTGACATTTGTTTCATAACTCGTTCTTTAACAATCATCAATTGAAAGTTGCGGCGATTCATGGAGTTTTCAGGGGTTTTCCCCGAGTCGTTTGACGTAGTCCGATGTGCCTTGCCCCTTTTTGATCATCACCGGTCGACGGTATCGCCTAACCGCTTTAAAGAAGCGGTTGTAGTCGTAGCCAGGTATGGTGCCGATGCGGGCTTTGGCGAGCTATCACCCTTAGTAAAGCCGCTCTATGAGGAGCAGTTTCTAGATGCTGCCCAGTCAGTGCTCTTGGATCTCTTGGCGGAGCTTTCGAGAAAGTTCAAGCCAGGTTCAAGCTTCGATTTCGAACTGTATCGCTCTACTATCGATAGTGTGCGAGGTTGGTCATCAGCCAAGTTTGCGATTGACACGGCTCTCGCAGATCTAAATGGAAGGCTGTCTCGTCTTGGTCCGTTTGGGTCAATCTTGAACTGGTTTAGCGAAAGCGATCCTTCAGTAGTTCTAAGAGAACGAATCGTAAACCTCGATCGCAAAGTGGGAGTTAGTGACTTCAATGTTGCACCACACGGAACCTCCATCGGTGACTTCACCGTCGTTGTTCCCGATTTCATAGATGTATCTAGGTATCGGCGTGTGAAAATTAAAGTCGATGCAAAAGTTTGTGAAGATCCCAGTTGGCTAAGTCAGCTCAGCACCTTCGTACGTGATGTTCCAAACTCAATAGACGTAGTGGTCGACTTCAATGAGTCGGCGCCAAGTACTGCGGTTCTTGCTGCACTTTCAGATGAGCCGATCAAATTTTTAGAGGCACCGTATGGAGTGAAGACCGTTGAAGAAGGTCTGAGAATTTTTCGAGATCGGCAGTATAAAGTCGCATTCGATGAGTCGTTGGTAGATGAGGCGCGCCTGGTTGACTTCGATAACGCAGGTCTATTCGACATAGCTGTCGTAAAGCCCCATCGTTTCGACTCCGTATCTAGGTTGGTAAATGCTCTTGAACGCCTTTCGGCTGGTCGAAGTGGAACGAATACACTTGGCCGCTTCTACATTGGCGGTATGTATGACCTGCCCGTTCTACGACGATTGATAGCAGTTTTGACAACGATCTTTCCTGATGGTGAAGCTAGTGACCTCGGACCGGATGTCGATTATTTTTCCGCCCCGTTGCTGCCCTCTGTTGTGGCTGGAGTTGGAACTTTGAAAGTAATTGGAGGTGTGGGGCTTTCGGGAGCATTTGTTCCGAATCGCAAATATGTCTCAACGCGATGTCGAATTGAAGATGGTCAAATCACCAAAGTAGATTGATTGGGAGTTATACGAGCTAAGTAGCTGTAGGTGACCGGCTAACTCAGCTTAGAAACTCGGCGATAAACGGGTTGGTTCGACGTTCGTCGCCAATCGTTGTCGTTCCGCCGTGGCCCGGAAGAACGAGGACTTCGTCGCTGAGAGGCAAAATCTTGTCGACCATTGAATCCCTGAGCTTCGCGAACGACCCACCCTCCAAGTCCGTTCGTCCAATACTGCCTTTGAAGAGGTGGTCGCCACTGAAGAGAAGTTGGGGGTAACCTTCTAAGTCGACCAAGAAGCACGTAGATCCTGGAGTGTGTCCTGGAGTGTGAATTGCCTTGAAGGTTACGTCAGCAGATCCGAATGTAACGTCGTCATCTATGTACTCGATGAGTTCGGGCTCTTTCGTGGATAGCCCTGCCTCCACTAAAAGTTGTCCCAGGCTCGAGGAGTTATCCAGTGGAGCTTTAACGTAGTGAGCGTCATCACGATGAATCTTTAGTTCGACCCGCTGGTGCATGGTGCCGTCGAGATTTGATGGATCTTCTACGAATGTAGGAACTCCTCCGATGTGGTCGATGTGACCATGAGTAGCCACGATCGCAACTGCCTTGAGCCCTTCACGTGCCAAGAAGTCAATGACAGCATTGGGATCAGGGGGTAGGTCGACGATTACCACTTCGCGGGCGTTTATCGACGATCTTACGACCCAGAAGTTGGTAGACGCTACCCATAGTGGCTGGCCATATACGAGTTCCAACATTACTCCAATCAAGTTATCGGCGCGGTTGCCGATGACACCGCTTGTCCTGCGGGGCGTTGGTACGCCGTTTGCGAGACCTTACGACTAGTATCCTATGTTTTATCGCCCGCAACTTCGCGAAAGTTCTAGGCGTTACGCTTAGTGCTAAACGATCTATTGCGTCACCTCGATAGGAGACATTCTTGACTCGTGTTGTAATAGCTGAAGACGAAGCAATCATTCGCCTTGACCTAAAAGAGGCTCTCGAAGAGCTCGGCTATGAGGTCGTTGCAGCTTGCGCGAATGGACAGGAAGGTCTGGAGAGAGTCCGGATCGAACGCCCTGATCTAGCTATATTCGACGTCAAAATGCCGATCATGGACGGGCTAGAGGCCGCCGCAACGATCGACAAGGAGCGGATCTGTCCGGTTATTATCCTTACAGCTTTTTCGCAGAGGGCATTAGTCGAGCAAGCCCGGGATGCCGGTGCGCAGGCCTATCTGGTCAAGCCATTTCAACCTGCTGACCTAGTGCCCGCAATTGAGATTTCTGTCGCCCGCTTTGCCCAAGCAAGAGCCCTCGAGGAAGAGATTGCGAATCTGGAGGATAAGAGCCAGACGTTGACTACGCAGCTCGAACTTCGTAAGATTTTGGACAGAGCTAAAGGCAAGCTCATGGAGAAGTACGATCTCTCGGAACCAGAAGCCTTTGCGTTTATACAGAGGCGCGCGATGGATACACGAAGTCGCATGAGCACAATCGCTCAGGGGATTATCGATGGCGAAATCACGCCGGAGGCGGACGGTTCTGACGCATAATTTTGCGGGTAGGTTTATTTCGTAAGTAAATGGCTTACCCACTTTTAGGAGTACCTATTGTCCGGTCGCCTCGTCGTCGTCGACGGTTTCAGCCTCGCATTTCGAGCTTTCTTTGCGATTCCACCAGAGTCGATGACAAATTCGAATGGCTTCGCGACTAACTCGCTCTACGGATTCGTCTCAATGCTCGATGGCCTTCTCGAAGAGTTTCAGCCGAGCCACTTCGCTGTGGCATTAGATCGATTTGAACCAACCTTCCGTGATGAACTGAACGACAAATACAAGGGTCACCGACCTCCAACTCACCCGGCTCTCCTGGCGCAGTTGGAGATGATGGAGTCTGTTCTCGACCAATTGTCTATTCCCAAGGTGTCTCACGCTGGCTTTGAGGCAGACGATGTAATTGCTACGTTGGCGGAACTTGGCGCTTCAGAAGACTTTGAAGTGGTCGTCGTTACAGGAGACCGTGACTCCTTTCAGTTAGTTAGAGATCCATCAATTTGGGTGCTCTACAACAGGCGAGGGGTAAGCGACTACCAAAAGATGGACGAAGCCGCGGTCCATGCAAAAGTTGGTACCACTCCGTTGCTGTATCCCTTTCTAGCTGCAATGCGTGGTGATCCCTCCGATAACTTGAAGGGCATTACTGGCATAGGCGAAAAGACTGCGGCAAAGTTCGCGAATACCTATCAAGATGTTGAGACGCTATATGCAAACATTGACGCACTTTCACCAAAGATTGCCCAAGCACTTCGAGACGAAGAGGAAAATCTTCGCCTCAATATGGCTCTAACTCCCCTAAAGAGGGATGTTCCGATCGGACTCTCGATGGGTGACCTAGCACTTGGCGAATTTGATGTGGATAAGGCGAATCAATTCTTTGACTTCATAGAGTCCAAGCGGCTAGCTTCGCGAACGACTGCAGCTAGGTCGTACATTGGAACTTCTGTAACGGCAGTTGCCCCTGCGCGTACCTCTATCAAGGTCGGGGTCGCTAAATCCATAGATGATGTTTTGGCTAAAGGTGATGGAGGCGTTGAAAATGGTATTTCAGTTGCTTTCTTGGGGGAGGCCGGTCGCTCGCCAATCACAGCTATTTCTCTTGCCCGTCGTCTAAGTAGCGACACGTTTAGTTCGATCGTTATAGAGGTGCAAGACGATAGAGGCGATATGGGAGTATTGCTCGAAGCAATCGAAGGTGCCGAGTTAGTTGGCTTCGAGATGAAGGAGTTGCTAAGACGAATAGCAACGATTGGCCATCGCCTGCCCAAGGTTGCCCTTGACTTAGGGGTAGCCTCCTACTTGGTCGACTCAAATAGTGGACATTACCGCCAGAGTGATGTTCTCACCACTTATCTCGTAGATACTGATATTGATGCGAGTGCATTTAGTGCAGAGGGCAAAGATCAGGGCCAAGACCTCTTTACACAGGGGAAAATCGATCATCGCTCACTAGCACATTCGTCGGTAGCCGCTCTATTGCTCGCTGACATTCTCCGAAAAGAACTTGAGGCGACAAAGGCAACGTGGCTGTACGACGCAATTGAGAACCCCTTACTTTTGGCGCTAGCGAAGATGGAAGCAGTTGGAGTTGCAGTCGATAAGCCTTATCTCCAGCATCTTGCTCAAGAGTTGACAAACGAGGTCGCAACCCTAACTGTGAAGATTCATGAGTTGGCTGGCAAGAAGTTCAACGTCAATTCCACTAAGCAACTTGCCGAGGTACTCTTCGTCGATCTTGGGCTTACGCCGCCCAAAAAGACTAAGACTGGATTCTCCACTGACGCCCAGACATTGGAGAAATTGTCAGATTCCCACCCGATCATCCCGGCGATTTCTCGCTATCGCGAGGTCGAGAAGTTGAGAAGTACATATGGAGAGTCGCTCATTGCTGAAGTCGCTGAAGATGGAAGGATCCACGCTACATTCAATCAAATGGTGGCACGCACCGGGAGATTGTCATCAGATCATCCGAATCTTCACAACATCCCAATCCGAAGTGACGACGGAAAAAAGTTTAGATATGCATTCGTCGCACCCGAAGGTCGGAAACTCATTGTCGCAGATTACTCGCAGATCGAACTTCGTGTAATCGCCCATTTGAGCGGTGACCCTGGTCTTCTTGAAGCGTTCTCGAGTGGACAAGATATCCACACAGCTACTGCATCAAGAGTGTTTTCGGTGCCGACGAGTGATGTAACTGGATCGCAGCGTAGTAAAGCGAAGATGGTAGCGTACGGCTTGGCATATGGGATGGAAGCGTACGGCTTGGCGCAAAGGTTGAACGTTGACGTAAAAGAGGCCGAAGGTATTTTGAAGAGCTTCTTCGCTGCGTTTCCCACTTTACGGCAATACATGGATGACGTCGTTGAATTGGCGGCAAAGCGAGGATATAGCGAAACCGAATATGGTCGACGAAGGCCCATGCCAGACCTTTCGAGCTCAATCTTTAGGGTCCGTCAGGCAGCTGAGAGACAAGCAATGAACTCCGTCATTCAAGGCTTGGCCGCTGACATCTTCAAGATCGCCCTTGTCAACCTAGATGAGCAGCTTGCAGCGACCCCCGCTAAGACCGTGTTGCAGATTCATGACGAAGTCGTAGTTGAGGTCGATATTGATCGTGCTGAGGAGGTTGCCGGTCTTGTCGTCGAAACAATGGAAGGGGCTGCTTCACTGTCGGTTCCCCTCGTTGCGAATTGTTACATAGTTGACTCTTGGGGAGAGGCGAAATAATTAATGATGAACTCCGTCTCTTCATGGGTCTCTTGATAATTTGGCCAATTGTAAACCTCTGTTAACCATCGTTCGGTCGTTTCAGAGTGTGAAACTCGTTATGCTAGCTAATGGCGTATTTTTATTCTTTCGTTTAAACGCGCCCGAATACTACCTAAAGAAAGCGTTTTGTATACATGTCCGATTCGGTAATTATCCCCAGTGGCGAGGAAGAATCCTCCGAGCAGGGTGCACCGCGAGTTATTGCATTCAACGACCTCGGCGATCTTACGTTCGACGAAGCTATCGCGCAGACAATTGTGCGCTTTGATGATGGTGACATCGTCAAAGGAAAGGTCGTTAAGGTTGATAAAGACGAAGTCCTTCTAGACATTGGCTTCAAGTCAGAAGGCGTTATCCCAGCCCGCGAGCTATCCATTCGTCACGATGTCAACCCATTCGAGGTTGTTAAAGTTGGCGACGAGATAGAAGCTCTTGTCATCCAAAAGGAAGACAAGGAAGGGCGCCTTATCCTCTCGAAGAAGCGTGCACAATACGAGCGTGCATGGGGTTCTATCGAGGAGATAAAGGAGCGAAACGGATCTGTAACCGGTGCAGTAATCGAGGTCGTCAAAGGCGGCCTGATCGTGGACATTGGTCTTCGTGGATTTTTGCCCGCATCTCTCGTTGAGACGAGGCGTGTTCGCGACCTTACTCCTTACATCGGCAAGGTCATGGAAGCCAAGATCATTGAGCTTGACAAGAACCGAAATAATGTTGTTTTGTCCCGTCGAGCTTGGCTCGAAGAGACTCAAAAGGGTCAGCGTGAGGCGTTCCTCGCCGATCTCGCCCCTGGCGACGTTCGTCGTGGAGTTGTCTCCTCGATTGTTGCATTCGGTGTCTTCGTAGACCTCGGTGGCATGGACGGCCTTGTGCACGTCTCCGAACTCTCTTGGAAGCATGTTGACCATCCTTCTTCAGTCGTACAAGTTGGCGATGAAATCGACGTTCAAGTTCTTGAGGTCGACCGTGACAAAGAGAGAATCTCGTTGTCACTCAAGGCGACACAACGTGATCCATGGGCAGAGTTTGCATCAGCTCACAAGCCGGGCGAGCTCGTTTACGGCCGCGTCACGAAGCTTGTTCCATTCGGTGCTTTTGTTCAAGTTGCTGAAGGCATTGAAGGCCTTGTCCACATCTCCGAGATGTCCTTCCAGCACGTCGACTCTCCTGAGCACGTAGTTGAAGTTGGCGAAGAGCTATGGATTAAGATCATCGACATTGACCTCAGTCGTCGTCGCATCAGCGTCTCGATCAAGCAAGCAGCCGAGGGTGGCGAAGTTGCAGCCGAGTACCAAGACATCTATGGTGAAAGCGCATACGACGCCGATGGCAACTACGTAGGAAACTACGAGTTCGCAGGTGAGTTTGTTCCAGAATCCGAAGCTCAAGCTGCATGGCTTGAAGATCTCAAGGGTTACGGAAAGAACGCAGAGGGCGCAGAGGTCGTAGAGGGCGAAGAGGCGTAAATCATTCGAGCCTTCGAGTGAAGTTCGCAAATTGAAGTTCTTATTGAACCGGACGCAAATGGCGTCCGGTTCTTTTTTTATTTACCATCAAGGTGCGACAAAGTTGAATCGGTCCACTTTAGGATCGAATCATGGCTTTAGTTGGACTAACGGGTGGAATAGGTTCTGGAAAGTCGGCAGTGGCCTCGATTTTGACGGCTCGAGGTTATCAGCTTGTCGACGCTGATTTGGTTGCTCGGTACGTCGTAGAGAAGGGTTCACCAACTCTGCTAAAGATTGTTGAGACCTTTGGCCCTGATGTACTTACGCAAGAGGGATATTTGGATCGTCCAAAGCTCGGTGCGATCGTCTTTGGAGATAGTTCAAAGTTGGATAAGCTAAATTCGATTATCCACCCAGCTATAGCTGCTGAGATGCAGAGGCGTATTGAGGCTTCGCTCGAGTTAGATTCCCTGGGCATTGTCTTTGTCGACATTCCTCTCCTTGTTGAGACAGGTGGCAAGGACCGTTATCGTCTTGACTATGTAGTGGTCGTCGACGTACCACGCGAGACGCAGTTGCACCGCCTCACTCATATAAGGGCGCTTAGTGAAGATGAAGCCAGCGCGAGGATCAGTGCGCAAGCAAAGCGGGAGGATCGCCTAGCGATGGCTGATTTCATAGTCGATAATACGGGTTCGCTCTCCGACCTTGATGAACGCGTGGATGAGATGCTCGCTCAATTACTGAGAGCAATTGAGCGCGGTTAGACTTTTATCTTTTTCCATCCTTTAGGCTTATAACGTGACTCAATTCAAGGTGGTTTCTTCCTATCAACCAGCAGGTGATCAACCTAATGCAATCGCGGAATTGGCGGCCGGAGTAGAAGCTGGTGAGAAGTTTCAGACGTTGCTGGGCATTACCGGTTCGGGTAAGAGCGCAACTATTGCCTGGACGATAGAGAAGGTACAAAGGCCAACCCTTGTGATCGCTCCGAACAAGTCACTAGCAGCTCAACTTGCTAGTGAGTTCAGAGAGTTTTTTCCTGAAAATAGAGTTGAGTACTTTGTTTCGTACTACGACTATTACCAACCTGAGGCATATCTACCTTCATCGGATACTTATATCGAGAAAGACTCGTCGGTAAACGACGAGATCGATCGCCTTCGTCACTCAGCTACCTCGGCTCTGCTAACGAGGCGCGATGTTATCGTTGTAGCGTCAGTCTCGTGTATCTATGGACTCGGATCACCGATCGAGTATCAGGATCGTATAGTTCACCTCCAAGTAGGGGCACAATACGATATGCGTCACGTACTCCGTAGGTTGGTCGATATTCATTACGATCGAAATGACGCTAACTTGCTTCGTGGCAAGTTTCGGGTCCGGGGGGACACGCTAGAAGTCCATCCAGCTTACGAGGAGTTCTGCTACCGTTTTGAATTTTTTGGCGACGATCTCGAAGCTATTTTCACCTACGATCCATTGACGGGTGAGATCCTTTCGCAACTCGATGAGTACGTCATATTTCCTGCGACCCACTATGTGGCCGGTGACGAAACGATGCGCAGAGCGATCTCCTCAATTGAGAAGGAGCTAGCTCAGCGCCTCAAGGAGTTTGAGACCGAGGGGCGACTCTTAGAGGCACAACGACTTAGAATGCGGACCGAATTTGATCTAGAGATGATGGCAGAAGTCGGATTTTGTAACGGGATTGAGAACTACTCGCGCCACTTGGACGGTAGGAATCCAGGCGAGCCTCCCTTTACTCTTTTGGACTACTTTCCTAAAGATTTCCTGCTCGTTATAGATGAGTCTCACGTTACCGTTCCCCAGTTGCATGCTCAACACGCTGGCGATCGAAGTCGAAAGGAGAATTTGGTTGACTTTGGTTTTCGCCTTCCTTCGGCCCTCGACAACCGCCCTCTTCGATTTGAAGAGTTCTATGAGCACGTAAATCAAGCGATCTTTTTGTCGGCGACGCCATCTGCATACGAGATGAATCAATCATCGCGCATCGTTGAGCAGATCGTTCGTCCAACCGGTCTTTTGGACCCCAAGGTAGTAGTTCGCCCCACCAAGAATCAGATCGATGACCTGATCGGCGAGATTAGAGGTCGGATCGAAGTCGGGGATCGGGTAATCGTCACCACTTTAACTAAAAAGATGGCTGAGGACCTTACCGACTACTTACTTGAGCAGGGATTACGTGTTCGCTATCTTCACTCAAATATTGATACTCTCGAGCGAGTCACTATTTTGCGCGATCTAAGGCTCGGTGAATTTGACGTCATAGTGGGTATCAACCTACTTCGTGAGGGTATTGACCTCCCTGAGGTTTCGCTTGTGGCAATCCTCGACGCTGACAAGGAAGGATTCCTTCGTTCTGAGACGTCACTTATCCAGACGATCGGTCGAGCGGCTCGAAATTCCGATGGATATGTCATCCTTTACGCCGACCAAATTACGCGCTCGATGGCAAACGCAATGTCTGAGACTGAACGTCGCCGTGAACTGCAAATTGCCTATAACAGAGAGAACAATATCAACCCTACGACCATTCGTAAGGCGGTCACAGACATTCTTGACCAGTTACGCCCCTCGAAGAGTGCGCCGCTACCAAACGCATCTAAAAAGAGTCGCCATGGTTCGGAGTATGCAAAGCTAAACGCTGGCGAGATCGTAGGGATGATACAAACCCTCGAAGCCGAGATGGCTGAGGCTGCGGCCGACCTTAGGTTTGAATACGCCGGACGGTTACGGGATGAGATCAAAGAGTTGAGAAAATACCTCAGCGACATTGGTTGATCGCTGTGACTCCGAAAGGATAGTTTTGTCACATATTTTTCTACCGAAGACCCTCGAAGCCGTAATGGACCCAATCGGCGGCGTCGTAGATGCTGACCATCCAATGCGCGCCGTTGTCAAGGGGGCGGCCTTTGGTGATGGAAGCTGGAACGGCGTACGTGCAAAGAAGGTAGCTGACCTCTTTGATTCAATGGCGCTTGAATGGAAAGATCGAGAAAATGAGGGCTGTTCGATTGTGATGGACTCTTTTGATCGTATCCAGTTCACGACGGGGCGCGTTCTAGAGGTTGGATGCGGAACTGGAGAGGTTCTCGAGGTGCTCAAAGGGTACTTCGATGAGGCTATTGGAATTGATATCTCTAATGCGATGCTTCGCAATTCAAATTACCCCCAAGCAGATCAGGCAAATTGCGACGGCGCCCACCTTCCCTTTCCATCAGCCAGCTTTGACGCCGTTGTGATTGTGAATTCCCTGTTGTTTCCATCGGAGGTCGATCGCGTTTTAAAGGTAGGAGGAACATGCTTCTTCGTCTCGACGAAGGGAGCAGGAACCCCCATCTACCTTTCCCCTTATGACGTTCGAAGAGTACTTGGGGTAAAGTATCAAGCCTTTACTTCGGCCTCTGGAAACGGAATTTGGACCGCTTTGCACAAGAGCGCATAGTTGAGAGGTTCGTTTTATGGACGGTAGATATGCCGTTTTTGTAGATGCTGGATACCTATGGGCCGCTGGTATTACTGCAGTCTTTGGTGATAGCAAAGAGGTGGAGAGTTACAACCGATCAAATGTCAAGATCGATTACCGCGATTTGATTCACATGATAAAAAGCTTCTCCAAGAAGATGGCTAACGATCGTGAACTACTCCGCGTCTATTGGTATGACGCTGCTCCTGATCGGGTGCCTACCAAAGAGCATCAGAAGATCAATGTCTTACCTGAGGTCAAGACTCGCATAGGCCATTTGACTGCAAATGGAGTACAAAAGAACGTAGACACGATGTTGCTACTTGACCTCAATGCACTAGCTAGGCAAAATTCGATTTCAACTGCGGTTATTTTAGGAGGAGATGGTGACTTTGTCGAAGGTGTCGCTACCGCTCAAAGCTTCGGAGTAAAGGTCTACATAATGGCGATTGGAAGTGACGGTAACTCCCTTTCGCCGGAACTGCGTGCCGAGGCAGACGACGTGCTCCTTTTGGGCAGGAGCGATTTGACTAAGTACTTCACGCCTCCGCCAAAGCCCCAAACGGCGAAGCCTAAGTGGGCACCATTAGAGCTCATTGGCTCTGAATCGGTTGAGATCGCTGTTGAACAGGAGGCGGTGTACCAGCCTCGAAGTGAACAAGTTACAACGCAGGATGTGGCGATAGTCGGTGGGAACTTCGCCCGTAGGTACAAGATGATGGCTAGTGCTGGTGAGGTTGAAAGTACGTTGCGGAGCAAGCCTCAGGTTCCTGATAGTACGCACTTTCGTCTTCTGCGCTATACGTTAGAGTACTTTGATATGCCATGGGGCACGCTTTTGCCCTCTCACTTGGCTGAAGCTATGCGCGAAGGATTTTGGCTCGAGCTCGAAGGAAGGGCTAAGTAAGAAGCTTGTGTCTTATCCCCGAGGCGTTCAAGATGGCCAATCTGGAACTGCTGAAATAGATAGAGGGCCCGTAGCTCGCAATTGCGAGCTACGGGCCTTATTGGTTTTTTAGGCAGTTATTTGCGTTGCAACAAGGGAGCGAGCCTCTTCGGTGTAACTATCCCGCACGGCAATCGCGTCGAAGCCAAGTTTTTCGAGGATAGATGCGCCAAAGACGGATCGATAACCTCCAGCACAGTGGACATAGAGAGTCTGATCCTTTATGCCGTCTAGTTCACTATGGCGTTCGGACAAGTTGTGCACGGGAATATTGATCGCTCCGGGAATCGATGATTCCCGATTTTCGTTTTTACGCCTTACGTCTACGATCGGAGCCTTCTTCTTGGAGAAAGCTTCGGCGAGTCCCGGAAATGTAACGAGCTCCATCGAAGCTCTCTTTAGTACATTTGAGTCCGTCTTAGGAAAGAGGGTGTACCCGACGACGTTTTCGATTCCAATTCGTGCAAGCTGGCGCTTAGCTTCGAGTACTTGGGAGAGATCTGAGGCGACAAATGCAATCGCTTCGCCCCAAGGGTAGGTCCAGCCGAAGTAGGCAGAAAAACTGTTACTTATCCCTAAGGCTAAAGTTCCAACGATATGTTCGGCCGCGAAGGCTTCGCCGTCGCGAAGGTCCACTACGTATGCTCCATCGTTGATGAGTTTTGCAAGCTCGTCGTCTGATAGTAGCGAGGGTAGTGAATCAAAGTATGACGATGGACCCGATTGGTTCAACGGTCCCATATGTGCATAATAAGCCGGCCACTCATCGAGGCCGGCGAGGAGTGTCTCTTTGAATTCGTCCTCATCGGTTATGGTAAGAGCGAAGTTGTACCCCTTTTCTTCACCGATAGTCGAACTGTTAGAAACTTCGCACGTGTTCGAGGAGCAGAATGATCCAAAGCCATGGGTAGGAGCTACAGCAAATTCATCTGGAAGGGTAGCGGCGAGGTGGTTGACGCTACGGAATTGGCTTCGAGAAAGAAAGTCAACCAAGTCGGGGCCGAGTAGATCAGGGCGCCCCACAGATCCGTATAGTAGCGATCCACCTGAGAATATCGTTCCACTACCGTCTTTTCCTCTTACTTCAAACGAAATGTGGGTGGGTGTATGGCCGGGTGTGGCGATAACTTTAAGATTTAGCTCCCCAATCTTCATGGTAAAGCCATCGGAGACGCCAACGCGCTCGAACGAAACTTCATCTTTTTCGTTTACGAGGTAAGGTACTCCAAGCAGTGTCGCCAATTCGTATCCACCAGTCACGTAATCGTTGTGCATGTGTGATTCGGCTATAGCTACGATCTCAACACCAGCGTTACTTGCAGCCTCGATTACACGTTCGATGTCGCGTTGCGGATCAATTACTAGAGCTTTTTGTCCGTCGTGGACGATGTAACTTCTATCTCCAAGTTCTGGAGTGCTTAGGATGATTGTCTCCATGGTCGTTATCCTCTCTTCAGGTTCAGCGTTGTCTATGCCACTTATCGATCTGTTCATTATTACTTAGCTACATTTCGTCAGAGTTATCTTCGTACAGTTTTATACAAATATTCTAATCGATCGCCATAAATGTACGTACATTATTACATTTAGAACGTTAGAATATAACTAAATAGTTTCGAGTTGTTTTTTCTGACGTTGCTTAGGTGGGTTTTGTATGGATGTAGTCCTCATTCTCTTGGGCTTGCTAATGGGCGGAGCTCTAGGTGCATTGGGTGGTGGCGGTTCGATTTTGGCCGTTCCTATGCTCGTTTACATAGCTGGAGAGAGCGTCAAGATTGGAACGGCAGCCTCTTTGGTTGCAGTTGGGTCTGCTGCGCTCGCGGGAGCGATCGGTCATTACTTTGGAGGGCGAGTAAGGGTGAGCCGTGGTCTCATCTTTGGCGTAATCGGCTCCGGCGGCTCAATTATCGGCTCTTTGCTTAATAAGCACATCAATCAATATGTGCTTTTGATTCTCTTTTCGGCGTTGATGTTCTTCGTCGCCTCAAGGATGGTTAGAGTCAACTCTCCAAGAGTTGCACAAGCTGCTACGGGTGAATTGGACGAATTAGCTCCTGTCGCTAACAGTGGTGTTTTGCCACTTGACCTGTCACCTAAGGCGATACTTAAGCTGGTACTCGCTGCAAGCGGAGTCGGTTTTCTTACAGGATTTTTTGGCGTCGGTGGCGGGTTTGTAGTGGTGCCAGCTCTGGTTCTGTTTCTCGGGTTCAAGATGGACGAAGCTATTGGAACGTCTCTTCTCGTCATCTCGGTCAACTCCGCGGTAGCACTGCTCTCTCGTCTCGGCCAAGCGCACATGGATTGGGGCGTAATCCTTTACTTCTCAGCCGGAGCATTTGCAGGGTCCCTCATAGGGTCACGGCTGATGGCGCGCCTTCAAGGCAAGGCTCTGAAGAATGCTTTTGTCGTTCTGCTGGTAGTTCTGGCTACCTACATGGCCGGTAACTCGATCTTCCATTTGGTGCACTAATCGGTGCATCAATGGCGCCCGTAACCTCTCCAAACCGGGTTGCGGGCGCTTATATTTTTAACGCAGTCCGCAGAGCCCTCTCTGCTTGATCCTTGCTGGTTCCGTCTATCGCGATGACCTTTGATCTCGAATGGTCTCCGCTAGCTATTTCGATTCGTGCTGACTTGACTCCGAATACTTCACTGAACAGTGATAAAACCGCTCGGTTGGCTCTGCCATCGACGGCGGGAGCAGCTATATCGACTTCAATTCCCCTAGTGCTCATGGCCTTTAGCCGACTCTTGCCCTTGGAAGTTGCGACATGGATCTTCATGTGTACGTAGTTTTCGGTATCGGTGATGGCTTCTTTGATGAGGTCATCCACGTTGTTACTGTGCTCCGTTGGTACGTCTCGTGCGCTCACGCTATTGCGCTTTTTATATGAGCGCGGATTTTTCCAGATGTCGCAATGGTAAGTATGAAGATGGCAGCCGACATGAAAGTTCCAATGAGTACGCCAGCACTCACCACGTGGGCCGCATGCATTGTAGAGGCGACGGATACGAAGGTTCCGACGACGCCTGTTCCTACTGCGATCCCAGTCGTATCGGCGAGGGCAATGGCCGACGTTGCTACCTCGGTCTCCTCATCGGGCACGAAGTCGAGTGTGGCAACGGATATAGTTACATAGACTCCTCCCATTCCTAAGCCGGTTATGGTCCATGACGATACGACCAAGAGAGTGGAAAGATTGAATAAAATCGACGCCGCGGTACCAATCACGCCTACTAAGGCGACTAGCGACCCGACCCAAAGGATTAGGGAGCGACGACTCTTGCGAGTAAATTTTGAATTTACCCACGAGCCGATGCTCCACGATATGGCTGCTGTCGTTAGCGTTGCTCCAGCGGCGGTGAGTGAGAGATGTCGATCTTGAAACAGCAGTAACGGCAAAAGGCCATCGACGCCAAAGAAGGCGATATCGGTTACGAACCTAAAGATGATGAGCCATTTGAGTTGCCGTGCAACTCTTATTGCTTCAAAGGGAATTAGCCCGTATCCACCTACACCCGCCAAGATTAGTAGCGGAACCGCGAGCGCATAACTTATGGCTGTTACGTTGCCATTGGAAAGTCGTAGCGCGAGCGACAGTCCAACTGAGAGCAAGAGTGCGGCCAAGATTCTTTTAGTTGAACTTTGGACCTCCAATCTCGTTGGAGTAACGTATGGCTGACTCTTGAGGGTATTCGCCGTGAGAATGGTAGAGATGATCGAAATTGGTAGTACGACCAGAAACGGAGCCTGCCACCCGAGACTCTGAGCTAAAAGTCCAGAGAGCGCGGGGGCAAAGAGCGACGGCAGCACCCAGGCGAGAGAAAAACCGAAGAAGATCTTTGGTCGTTCCTTTTCGTCGAATACGTCCTTGATGATCACGTATCCGATTGAACCAAATGTTCCGCCTCCTATGGATTGAACTATTCGTGCAAGTAGGAGCATGGTTATAGACGGGCTTATTGCAACAAGAACGATTCCGATTTGAAAGAGTAAGATTCCAGAAAGCGCAGCCTTTTTTTGGCCGAACCGCCTCGAGGCTTCTCCGAGTGCTACGATCCCGAGTACCTCTCCTCCTAGGTAGAGGCTTAAGATGAGGGGCAAAAGGGTAGTAGTGTGAAAGTGCTTACCGATTGCCGCAAGGTCTGCGGTTGTGGCTAAGTTTTCAAATGCAATCGTAGACACAACTGCAATTAGGGAGACGCGAAGTAAGGACTTATCGCGTTTGGAGTACAATTGGCTGCTCATAAAGACTCTTCAACTTCTTGATCGGCGCAATTGAGCCGGATTGGTAGGGGACTATTCCTCAACGTTTCACACCCCGATTAGTCGACCCTTTGAAATGTCAGAGGATGAGGCGTGGTTGTGAAAATCCCTCTCTTCACTCTAACACGAAGACCAATTGACCTAGTTGGGGTCAATTGGTCTTCGTCCCGATACGTCATACTTTGTAAATCCCGTAAGGCGCATCGCCAAAAAGGCAGTAAAAACAATGCACGCTATCCCGCCAGAGACCACGGCGAATGTCGTTCCACCTATCGATCCCGCAATTCCGGACTCTAAATCTCCCAGGCGAGGTCCACCGGTCACGACCAAGATCTGAACCGCGTTTAATCGCCCCAGGGTCTCCTTAGGTGCCGAGTATTGCAAGAGGGAGTTTCGGAGAATCGCTGAATTTACGTCACTGTAGCCAGCTAGGGTGAGCATCATGAGCGCCAGGGCGATTTGATGGGTGATCCCAAAGAGTGCAATTGCAAGTCCCCACACACAGACGTTTATCTCTATCGAAAGCCCTAGTCGTCTTATGGATGCTAGCCATCCAGACGAGAGAGCTGCCACCATCGAACCTCCACCTAGGGCGGCGTACATATATCCAAGGAGGGCGGGTCCTCCATGAAACTGATGGATCGCAAGTGCTGGAAACAACGCTCTTGGCATCCCGAAGACCATGGCAATTAGGTCGACCGTGTAGATGCCAAGGAGTGAATGGCTCGCCTTTACTGCACTGTATCCATCTTTGAGTCTGGTTCGACGTTGTGAATTTGATTGCTCTGGTGGCAGAGGTTTGAGGACGAGCGTAATTGCCAATCCTACAAAGAAAGAGGCGGTATCGATGAAAAATGCTAATGAAACTCCACCTTTAGCAATTATGATTCCGGCAATTGCTGGTCCAGTAATTGCGCCAATTTGAAACATAAGCTGCCGTAAAGCTGCTGCTGCCGTTATTAGGTGATCGCCAACAATGCCAGTAACCGTTGCATTTTGAGATGCTCTTACCAGCGATGATGCGCCTGCTATGAGCGCTGGAAAGAGGTAAAGAGGCCACAATATGACTTTTGCGCGTGAGATATCGACAACCGTGCCGATCGACAGAAGCCCCGATAATAAATAGCCACCGAGCATTAGTTTGCGCCTATCAAGGTGGTCCACTAGCCCTCCGCCAAATATAGATACAAGCGCCAGTGGCAGTAGTTGAGCTACGCTTACTGCTCCGACCTGAAATGATGAACCCGTGATGTGGTAAACCTCGTACGCAACACCTACTGCGCTTAATTGATCACCAAAGTTGGAGACGAGCTGCGATGAAAACATCTTTCGGAATTGACTGCTCTCCCTTATCGGGCGTAGGTCGATTAAATAACGCTTCACTCAGAAATCTCGATTCTGGGTCTCGATGAAATTTGGCCGTCGAAGGTATGTAAATAGGAAATATCGTTAGGAACTGGCATTTTAATTTAATTGATTTGAATGTTTTTCATCTGAATGTGGTTTTTTTGTGTCGTAATATCGTTTAATTAGCTCTCTTGATCCACAACCTTGAAATAGCGAAAGTCATCTCTTTGGAAACTAAATCGAGCAGTCATTTCGTCGACTCGCTGAAAGAGACGATACCCGAGGTACTCGTGGATGACCCCGACGTTGTTCGGGCATGCAACGTTGATTGGACCGGCAAAGTTGTTGGCGGTGCTCACTTTTTGCTAAGGCCCTCGTCCTCCGCGCAGCTCGAATTGATCTTAATGTTAGCCAATCGCCTTCGGACTCCGATTCACATTCAGGGGGGGAACACATCTTTGGTTGGCGGTGCGACGCCTGTTAATTCTGACTTCATCCTAACCACCTCTAAATTGAAGCGGATCCGTCACTTCGATAGTCAATTGGGTAGGGTCACCTGTGAGGCTGGGGTGACGCTAGGCGAACTATCTGAGTACCTCAGGGGAACCGGGTATCACTTTGGCGTTGATCTTGCTTCTCGTGAAAGTGCTACGGTCGGGGGAATGATTTCGACCAACGCAGGAGGAATTCACTTTATTCGACACGGTGGATTCCGCGATCAGGTTGTTTCACTTGACCTAGTGACGCCGGCGTTCGGATTGATCTCTGCCTCTTCAAAGTATCTAAAGGACAATACCGGCATTGACGTTGGCCGAATCGCAATTGGAGCAGAGGGAACCATCGGCGTTGTCACGAGTGCAACTCTCAGGTTGATCCCTAATTCCGCCTCGAGCTATACGGTACTCTTCGGTGTTGACACCTTTAGTGATGCGCTTGAAAAGCTTCGCTTTGCGCGGCAATTCGCGACGCTTTCCGCCGCCGAGTTCTTTACCTACGATGGCGTTGTTCTCGTCGAAGAGGCAATTGGTGCGAGAGTTCCATTTCGATCCCGCTATTACCTTCTTTTCCAATTCGATGGTGGCCATCTCATGGAGCAGGAGCTTTCAGATGCATTTCGAAATATTGAAGGAAACGTAGCGGTCGCATCGGACGCAGTTAGCGCCAAGAAGTTATGGGCCCTTCGCGAGCACCATACTCTTGCGATATCGACTCTTGGAAAGGTCGATAAGTACGATGTTTCATTTGAACTTGGCCAAATTGAAGAGTTTTGGAGCAGTGCGAACAAGCGGCTTGAGTCCCTTACCTCTAGCGCAAAGGCTTATATCTTTGGTCATTTGGGCGATGGAAACGTCCACTTGAATGTCGTTTCGAGACTATCAAGTGCCGTAGTTGACGAAGCCATTATTGGCCTTACCCTTGAAATGGGCGGTTCCATCTCGGCTGAGCACGGAATTGGGACCCTAAAGAGTGGTTATCTCTCTAGGGCGAAAAACGATGCGCAGTTGCAGGCGATGCGAGCAATTAAGGCTACCTTTGATCCAAACGGAATCTTAAACCCGGGCGTGATTTTTTAAGTAAGTTAGAGCCCTTGCCAGCTTGCAGTTAATACTTCTTTGCGAGTAGCTCAACTAGGAAGTGCCCCGTATGGCTCTCTTGGTTCTTCGAAAGCTCAAGAGGAGTTCCAACACCAACGAGGCGTCCACCTTTGTCCCCTCCTTCTGGGCCAAGGTCGATCAAGTAGTCGGATGACTTTATGACGTCGAGGTTATGTTCGATGGTAAGGACTGTGTTGCCGTTATCGACTAGACGCTGAAGTACGGTGAGAAGGCGTCGCACATCCTCGAAGTGCAAGCCTGTGGTTGGTTCGTCGAGAATGTAGAAGGTGTGCCCCGTTGGTCTCTTTGCGAGCTCGCTTGCGAGTTTGACTCTTTGTGCCTCACCGCCCGATAGCGTCGTAGCGGGTTGCCCCAACTTTATATAACCAAGGCCAACTTCGGAGAGAGTTGATAGGTGGCGTTCAATGGCAGGGATCGCCTTGAAGAAGGTAAGGGCCTCGTCAACTGGCATATCAAGCACTTGTGCTATGTTCTTGCCTCGGTATTCAATTTCGAGCGTGTCCCGGTTATATCGACTACCTTTGCACGCCTCACAGGGTACATAGACGTCTGGAAGAAAGTTCATCTCGATACGTAGAGTTCCATCACCGCTACAGGTCTCGCAACGACCGCCTCGGATATTGAATGAGAAGCGTCCCTGTTCATAACCTCTGACTCTTGACTCGGGAGTGCCTGCGAATAGCGCTCGGATTTTGTCGAAGACCCCGGTATAGGTGGCAGGATTGGAACGCGGAGTACGACCTATGGGCGATTGATCGATGTCTACGACTTTATCGATGTTCTCCATGCCAATTATCGCCTTATGCCTTGCGGGTGGCGTCTTTGATCGGTATATCTTCTGCATCAATGCATTACGAAGGATGTCATTTACGAGGGTTGACTTCCCCGAGCCCGACACTCCAGTGACGGTGACGAATAGGCCGAGTGGTATATCTACGTCGACCGCTTTGAGGTTGTTCGCGATCGCACCTTTGATAGAGATAGATTTTTCACCTACGAAGCGAGGTTCTCGAATAGGCGCGACGTGACGCCTTCCGGCGAGATAGTCGCCCGTGATCGACTCGGGTGAAGCAATGATGTCATCTACACTGCCTTCGCCGACGACGCGACCTCCATGGATACCAGCTCCAGGACCGATGTCAACAACATAATCTGCGGCACGAATTGTATCTTCATCGTGTTCAACGACGATTACCGAATTATCGAGGTCGCGTAAGCGTTCGAGCGTTTTGATGAGGCGCTGATTGTCGCGTTGATGCAGTCCGATTGAAGGTTCGTCTAGGACGTAAAGAACTCCGGTAAGTCCCGATCCAATCTGCGATGCCAAACGAATTCTCTGCGCCTCTCCACCCGAGAGGGTATTGGCAGAACGATCTAGCGTGAGGTAGTCCAATCCAACGTCTATGAGAAAGCGAAGTCGAGCACTTACCTCTCGCAGAATTGGGTGAGCGATAATGGTGTCTCGATCGTCGAACTTGATCTCGGACATTGTATTCATGCAGTTGGCGATCGAAAGAGATGAGATGTGCGCTATTGAATGGTTTCCAACAAGCACTGCGAGCGACTCGGCCTTCAGACGATGCCCTCCGCAGGTAGAACATGCGATATCGCTCATGTACTGGCGTACTTGCTCGCGCGCCCCCTCGGAGGTTGATGTCTCATATCGCCGCCGTAGCCAGGGGATTACCCCTTCCCACTTCATGCTTACTTCGCCGCGAGAGTAACGCGACGAAAGGTTGACCTTGAGTTTGGTGGACTTTTCGCCGTTCAGGATTTCATTCCGAGCTTTTTCAGGAAGATCTTGGAATGGCGTCCTGAGGTCAAACCCCATCTTGGCTGCCAATGCTTCGAGGCCAGAGAGATAGAAGTCGCTCTTCATGGAAGCCCAAGGCGCAATGGCTCCCTGAAGTACGGAAAGGGTTGGATCTGGGATAACTAGGTCTTTATCGACTTCGACGGTTACACCTAAACCATCGCACGCATCACATGCTCCATACGGAGAGTTGAAGGAGAAGTTTCTTGGCGCGAGTTCCGAGAAGCTGATACCACAGTTGTTACATGCCAGGAGTTCCGAAAACACAACTTCAATCTCTTCGGTCTGTTCACCATTTGGTAGCAGAATTACTTTGAGACGGCGGTTTCCAAGTTCGAGTGCGCTCTCTACCGAGTCGGTAAGGCGTGATTCGATGCCTTCGCGGCGGGTGAGGCGGTCGACGACTACGTCGATGTGGTGGTTCTCATAGCGATTGAGGTCAAAGTGAGTAGCTTGGGCTACGTCTATAATTTCGCCGTCTACTCGTGCTCTAGAGTAACCCTTACGTGCTACTTCGTGAAGGAGGGTGGCAAATTCGCCCTTTCTTCCCTCGACCAGAGGTGCCATGACCATAAACCGCCCGCCCTCGTCGATCTCCATGAGGCGATCGACGATCTGCTGTACGCTTTGACGCTCTACCTTTTCGCCACAGACGTGGCAATACTGCGTACCTACGCGAGCAAATAGCAGGCGTAGGTAATCGTTGATTTCGGTAACCGTTCCGACGGTGGAGCGAGGATTTCGTGGTGCAGACTTTTGATCGATCGAGATCGAGGGCGATAAGCCTTCTATCGACTCAACATCGGGCTTATCGAGTTGGCCGAGAAATTGTCTTGCGTAGGAAGATAGAGATTCGAGGTACCTTCGCTGGCCTTCTGCGAATATGGTGTCAAAGGCTAGCGACGATTTGCCCGAGCCAGAGAGGCCGGTAAATACGACAAGCTTGTTCCTGGGCACTGAAAGGTGGACGTCTTTCAGGTTGTGTTCTTTTGCACCTTTTACGATTAGCTTTTCGGACACGACGGAGATCGATCTTTCAGAGGAATGACAGCAATTAGAGCCCAAAGGATCTCTAAAGTATGGAACAACTAAATATAGCCCTAATGCTATTCCCAATGGCGACAAGACCTCTCGATTGGGTGTAGCGGAAGGGTTGGTTGCATAGCCTGAACTGATGCATTTTTCTGCTCAACTTCGTGCTGAAGCGATCTAAAGGGCAACTCACTGTAGGTTTAGCGTTAGTCTCATCTGCAGGCGATCAGTTGATATTGGGTTAGGAGGTAGCGGTGCTCAAGTGGATTGACCTTGGTAAAGTCCCTGATCTACCAGGCTCTTACCAATTCAAAGATGGCGACGGCAGAGTGATCTACGTTGGCAAAGCTAAGTCGCTCCGGTCCCGACTTTCAAATTATTTTGCGCCGATTGAGACACTTCACCCTCGAACCGCAGCGATGGTTAGTAGCGCAAGTGATGTGGAATGGATCACTGTCGCCAACGACCTCGAGGCATTGATGCTCGAATATACGCTTATCAAGAGATTCCGACCGCGGTATAATGTGCGTCTTCGGGACGATAAGAGCTATCCGTTTTTAGCGATCTCTGCGAGCGATGAGTGGCCACGAGCCTTTGTAACTAGAGCTAGCCACAGAAAAGGTTTCCACTACTTTGGCCCTTACGCACAGGCATATGCAATCCGTGACTCTTTGGATCTACTGATTCGTACTTTCCCTATCAGGACGTGTTCTGAGAGTAAATTCAACACCGCAGTCCGAAGTAAGCGTCCATGCCTTCTCTACCATATAGATCGCTGCTCCGCACCGTGTGTTGGTGCCGTAGACGCAGAGAGTTACCGAAATATCGTTCGTGATCTTGAAAGCGTACTCAAGGGCAACTCGAAGAAGTTCGTTGAAATGATGCGTACTCAGATGCACCAGGCTGCAGCTGAGCTTGACTTTGAGACCGCGACTCGAATTCGTGACCGCCTTGGCGCCCTCGAGAAGGCGATTGAACGCCAGGAGATGGTGGGAGAGGAGGCCGATAACTTTGATGTTGTTGGGGTTCACTTCGATGAGCTCGAATTTCAAGTTGACATCCTCTCCATCAGGACCGGGAGGGTAAATGGAAGGCGTTCTACGTTGATCGATCGCGTCGAAGAGCTATCCGAGGCTGAGATGTTAGAACGTGTCGTCGAGGACGTCTACGCAGACTCGCCTGTAGAGTTGCCGCGAGAGGTCTTGGTAACCGTAGAACCAACGAATAAAGAACTCCTCGAGGAGTGGATGTCTGCACTTCGTGGTACGAAGGTTGAGATCAAAGTGCCAAAGCGTGGCCATAGGAAGGCACTTTTAGAGAGGGCAAGCATTAACGCCCATGGAAGCTTTACGCGAACGAGATTGAAGCGCGCTAGTGACCATAACTCAAGGAGTAGGGCTCTAACTGCGCTCAGCGACGAGCTTGGGTTGCCTATCTTTCCACTTCGGATTGAATGTTACGACATGAGCCACTTGAGTGGTACTAACTATGTGGGTTCAATGGTCGTAATGGAAGACGGTTTGCCAAAGCGAAGCGATTACCGCCGATTTAAGGTAAACGTTGGCCAAAATGATGACTTTGCGGCTATGTACGAGGTTCTCACTCGCCGGCTAGCCCACTTGACAGAGGAAGAGGATGAAGAGGTTGAGACTGTACGTCGCCGCTTTTCATATCCACCTTCACTCATCGTTATAGACGGTGGAAAGGGGCAGTTGTCTATGGCATATAAGGCGCTATGTGAGGCAAATTTGCAAGATGAGATCCCCATGGTCTCGCTCGCAAAGAAGTTCGAGGAGGTCTACCTTCCTGGTGAGAGTGAGCCCATAAGAATTCCAAGAACCTCCGAGTCCCTCTTTCTGCTACAGCAGATTCGCGACGAGGCTCACCGATTCGCAATTACTTACCATAGGTCCTTGCGAGATAAGGCTATGACTAAGTCGATCCTCGATGAAGTCGTGGGCCTTGGCCCTATACGGAAGAAGAAGTTACTATCACACTACGGGAGTCTAAAAAAGATACGAGCGGCCTCTCTAGACGAGCTTCAAACTCTCTCCTTCCTGCCGGTAGACGTAGCTACTTCTGTATACAACTTGCTCCATGACGTAGATCAATTTGCGGATTCGAAGGCGATCTTGGATATCGGTGAAGAAGTTGCTCTTGAGGCAAGCACCACTGATGGCAACCTTCGCGATCTGACCGAGTAGGAGGCAGCGCTAGAGTGGATCGGTGCTTGGCATTGCTTAAAGCAGGTGCTGCGATGGCACTATTTGCCCGACACCTCTGAGGTGTATAACGTTTTTGCCCAGGAGGTAACACATGGGAGTCTCTGACCACCAAGAAGAGGAGCGCGAAGTCACGGTTGAAGCTGAGACCGGCGACGACTACCTTCGTCGTGAATTTGAACCAATCGCATCGGAGTTGTGGTCTCACAATGCCAAGTGGTGGCAAGACGGTTTTACGGCCGGCGCCGACCCAGAGTACGAAGAGCAGATTCTCCCGATCATTGCTTCCTGGTCACATGGGCGCCGAAGGGTTGTGGAGATAGGTACCGGCGAAGGTCAAATACTTAGACACTTAGCCGAGCTTCAAGAGCGCGACGTTCTCATCGGTTTTGATCCCACGCTAGAGCAGATCTCCGTCGCGAACGAACGTGGAGTAGCGAGCTACCTTCAAGCGGGGGCTAACGAAGTACCACTCGCCAGTGGTTCATTTGACCTAGCGATAGCGTGCTTGGTATTTGAACACATCCCCGATATTGACGGTGCTCTGTCGGAGGTCCATCGTCTTCTGGAGGCTGGTGGCAGCTTTCTATTCTTGCTCAATCATCCTCTCTTCCAGACTCCAGACTCAGGTTGGGTCGACGATACTTCGTTCGGAGAGCAGTACTGGAGAGTAGGTAGATACCTAGAGGAGCGTCAAAATATCGAAGAAGTGGAGAAGGATGTCTTCATACCCTTCGTCCACAGGGCTCTCTCGTCGTATCTCAATGCCGCAATTGCAAAAGGGTTGATGTTGGCAAAGATCTACGAACCATCTCCGCCGCAAGGGTTTTTGGATTTGGCCCCTGAATACTACGAAGCTCAATACATACCGCGTCTTCTAGCATTGCACTTCGTAAAAGGTTACTAGCTTATCGGTAGCACCTTGAGTGCGATTTATCTCGCAGATTCTATGAGGTCGGGCGGGAAACTTTGATTGCGTTTAATAAGGGGGCGTGATGACGGAGTACCTCTTTATCGTCGGAATGTCGGGCGCAGGTCGCTCGTCCGGAGCTGCTGCTCTAGAGGACCTGGGTTGGTTCGTAATAGACAACATGCCAGTCTCTCTGATCTCCAAGGTCTCGGAATTAGCCGACCGCAACAGCAACGCTGAAAAGGTCGTCTTTGTCGTAGGCCGATATGGCTATGAGGCGATTGATGGAGTTCGTGCCGAGATTGAGCACTTGAGATACCTCGGTGCGAATGTACGAGTACTGTTCCTCGAAGCAACGGATGAGGCACTCATAACGAGATTTGAGAGCACTCGTCGGCGCCACCCCTTGGGTGACGAAGGCGTGGCGGTCTCAATAGACAAAGAGCGTAAGTTGCTGATGCCGCTTCGCGAAATTGCTGACATCATCGTCGATACCTCATCACTGAACATTCATGAGCTGCGTAGACGCATCTCTGAACTGTTCTCGGGGGCAGGCGAGAGTACGGCCTTAACGATTACCGTTGTGTCGTTCGGTTTTTCATACGGGACTCCACGCGACGTTGACCTACTCTTTGACTGCCGCTTTTTACCAAATCCTCACTGGATTCCGGAGCTTCGACCGCATACGGGTCTCGAAGATCCGGTGAAAAACTACGTCATGGAACAACCCGATACCATTGAGTTCTTGGAAAAGCTACGATCACTTTTTGACTTTTTACTTCCGGCATATGAGAAGGAAGGAAAGTCATATTTGACCATTGCAGTTGGCTGTACCGGCGGTCGTCATCGCAGCGTGGTTGTGGCAAATCAATTAGCTCAATACTTCAGTGATAGGTCGATTTCGCCGCGGGTAATTCATAGGGACGTCGATCGTTGAGACTTGAAGAAATCGCACCTTCGTATGTTGCCTCACCCCAAAGAATCCTTGCGATCGGTGGCGGCCATGGCCTTGCGGCGACGTTATCCGCATTATCAAGAATCGGCCACTTTCCGATCGGGATCGTCTCGGTCGCCGACGACGGTGGTTCTTCCGGTCGACTGAGGGAAGCCTTTGGCCAAATACCCCCAGGTGATATTCGCCGTTGCATCTCGGCACTCGCCGATCCATCTTCTAGCTGGGCGTCGATCCTCGAGTATCGATTCTCTCAGACGGAACTGCGCGGCCACGCCCTCGGAAACTTGATCTTGACCGCACTTATGGCGATCGGAACGACCCCCGTCGAGGCTTGTGTCGAGCTGTCGCGTCTAGCATTTGCGAACGGACTGATTCTTCCAGCGAGTAATGAGCCAATAACTTTGATCGGCCATTACGGGGAGATGGAGATCGTTGGTCAAGCCATGGTCGCTAGTACCGCTGGTTTGGATGCAGTGGCGCTTATGCCCCCAGATCCCGAGGTCCCCGACGTAGTAATTGAGGCGATTACCGGAGCTTCGACGATCACAATTGGCCCGGGTTCAATTCATACCTCTATTGGGGCAGTCATTGGAATTCCGAAGATCCAAAGAGCGATCGTTTCCTCTGGGGCAAAGGTGATCTACATTGCAAATCTTTCGCCCCAGGCCGGAGAGGCACAGGACATGTCGGTGGCCGATCACTTTGCTGAGATAGGTCGCTTTGGATTTGAAGTCGATCAGGTGCTCTACGACGATACTGCCATTGAGCTAGGAGTGGTGGATCGTTCCAAGTGTGAGTGGACTTTTGCTCACTTGAGTGGAGACGAGAAGCGGATCCACGACATCTCTCTACTGTCTGAGGCGCTGTATAAAATTATTGGGTGATGCATGCTCGATTGCTGCTGACACTTGAAGCTAGTTTTGTTTTCTTGGCGATACAAATCTTCGCCCTCTTGCTTCGATGATGGCATGGGATTACTTTGAGTCGATGGCGCAATGTAGATGTCTAAATGGCGTATAGGCTCTTGCGAAAGATCCCGGATTGTAAGACATTTGGGATTTTGTATGGGGATATCTTCAACTATTCGTTGTTGAAGAGATGGCTAATTGGAGGTCGCAATGGCGATTCGCGTCGGAATTAACGGCTTTGGCCGTATCGGACGTAACTTCTACCGCGCTGTAAAAGAGCAAGGTGCTGATATCGAAGTAGTAGCAGTAAACGATTTGACCTCGATTGCTACAAATGCTCATCTATTGAAGTACGATACGACGCACGGTCGTCTCAACGAGAATGTAGAAGCCCTTGAAAACGGAATCAAGGTCGGAAATCACGTAATCCAAGTCCTCTCCGAGCGCGATCCAAAGGCTCTTCCTTGGGGTGAATTGGGCTGTGACATTGTAATCGAGAGCACCGGAATCTTCACCGACGGCACAAAAGCTGTAGCTCACATCGATGCGGGCGCCAAGAAGGTAATCATTTCAGCTCCAGGAACGAACGTTGACGCGACGTTTGTAGTCGGAGTAAATGATGGTGATTACGATAGCGTAAACCACAAGATCGTCTCCAACGCCTCGTGCACGACGAACTGCTTCGTGCCAATGATCAAAGTTCTCGACGATGCATTCGGTGTCCATAAGGGGCTTATGAGCACGGTCCATGCTTACACCAACGACCAAAATCTACTTGACCTTGCACACAAGGATCTGCGCAGGGCACGAGCAGCGGCCGCCAACATAGTTCCATCCTCCACTGGAGCAGCAAAGGCTACCGGTCTGGTTCTTCAGGCTATGGCTGGGCGCCTCGATGGAACCAGCCTCAGGGTTCCAGTTCCAGACGGCTCGATCACAGATGCAACGATTGTTCTCAAGGGAACTTATACCAAGGATCAGATCAATGAGGCTTATAAAGCCGCTGCAACTTCTGGCCCTCTCTCTAAGGTGCTTGAATACTCAACGGCTCCGCTCGTCTCTTCGGATATTGTTGGCACCCCGTTCTCATGCACTCTCGATGCCAACATGACGATGGCTATGGATCTCGAAAATGGAACGACACTTGTCAAGGTATTTGGCTGGTACGACAATGAGTGGGGCTACTCAAACCGCTTGGTTGACCTGACGTCAATTATCGGCTCTTCTTTATAGGTTTCGATTTGGGCGTCGGCAGTTGATGCCGGGTAAGTCCCGTTTTTGTCAGTGGTCTTACATGAGTTAGTTCGTGGAAGGCCACTGATTCTTTGAAGCTACCATACCCATTCCATATCTAAAGGGTAGGGGCTCGATTTTTGGAAGCAACTCATATTTTGATTTCGGGTCTTACTTGCTATACGGCTAGCTAGAGAGACCTCAGTACCTTTTGCGTGAATGGAGTGCATAGATGAACGTGCCAGAGCTTGAGGACCTCGGGGACCTCACTGGAAAGTCAGTTTTCTTGAGGGCTGACCTCAATGTTCCACTTATCTACGGTGATGACGGCACTGCCGAAATTGCCGACCCGTTCCGAATCGTGTCAACATTTCCAACCCTTGAGTTTCTGCTAAATGGCGGCGCCAAGGTGACGATGGCATCTCATCTAGGGCGCCCCAAGGGGCGAGTGGTCGCGAAGTACTCGATGGAGCCAGTGCGACGCTACATCGAGGAGCGATACAAAGGCGTCGAAGTTGCTGAAAACTTACGCTTTGACCCTCGGGAGGAAGCCAACGACGACACATTCGTCAAAGAGTTGATCTCGGGCCACGACCTGTATGTGAATGACGCCTTTGGCGCGAGCCACAGAGCACATGCTTCGATAGTTGGACCTCCGAGGTACCTTCCATCTGCTGCGGGTCGACTACTTGCCAAAGAGGCGAACGTCTTAGGGCAACTTCTCACTGATCCAAGGCGCCCCTTTGTCGCAATCATAGGTGGGGCTAAGGTCTCAGATAAGCTCGCACTTATTGAATCGATGCTCCCGAAGGTCGACGCCCTCCTAATCGGTGGTGCGATGAGTTATACGTTCCTAGCAGCCTTAGGACATGAGGTTGGTGACTCCCTCTTCGAAGAGGATAAAGTCGAAACTTGCAAGAGGCTTCTTGGATCTTCGGACAAGATCCACCTACCGGTAGATTCCATAGCTCTCGATTCAAACGGGTCTTTTGGTCGCGGTGCAACTGGTGGGCAGGTTTTGAAGGTAGGACGTGACATACCTTCGGGTTACCGGGGCCTTGATGTAGGGGCAGATACGGTCGCAAATTACTCGGCCATCATCGCTAACGCCGGTACGATCCTTTGGAACGGCCCAATGGGTGTATTTGAAGATGATCGATTCTCAAATGGTACCTTTAGCGTAGGAAGGGCAGTGGCGGCCTCGGAGGGCTTCTCGGTTATTGGCGGAGGCGATTCGGCTGCAGCGATCGAGGAGGCAGGGCTCGCGGATCAAGTCAGCCATCTGTCGACCGGTGGTGGCGCCTCTTTGGAGCTACTCGAAAAGGGTGACCTTCCAGGATTGAAGGCTCTGCGCGATAGCGCTTCAATTAGGTAGTTATCCTCAGCGAGATATCGTGCTCGTTGGAGATTTGAACGTGGAAACCGTAGGACTTTGTCCGGATGGTTGTGAGGAGACGAAGTGTCGGCGAAAAAGGGATATGAATTAAAGCCAAATCCAGCAACGGGTAGATATCGGTTGATTTCGGGAAACTGGAAGATGAATCTCAATCACCTTGAGGCGATATCGATAGTTCAAAAGCTTTACTTCGAATTGCGTGACGTTGATTATGCCTTTAGTGAGATTTCAATTCATCCACCGGCAACCTCGCTTCGCTCACTCCAACTACTTATTGAAAGTGATAGGATGCGCTTCTCCTTGGGCGCTCAAAATCTTTACTTTGAGCAGAAGGGTGCATTTACAGGTGAGATCTCGGCCAGCATGCTATCGAAGCTGAACGTACGCTATGTGATCGTCGGCCACTCTGAAAGGCGCAAATACTTCGGCGAGACCGATGAAATTGTCAACAAGAAGGTCGCGGCTACCTTTGGCGAAGCTATGACACCAATAGTCTGTGTCGGTGAGTCGATGCAGGAGCGCGAAGATGGCAAGACTGACGATGTATTGAGTCAGCAAGTTCGTGGCGCATTCGAAGAAATCGCTCCGGAGTTGGTTGCCAAGGCGGTCGTCGCATATGAGCCGATTTGGGCCATTGGTACCGGATTAGTCGCTACTCCTGAGGACGCCTCTTCGGGTGCATCTCTGATACGTGACGAGATTGAGCGCAACTTCGGTGTCGAAGTTGCTAACTCTGTGCGGATTCAATATGGAGGTTCGGTGACTCCTACCACAGCTGCTGAGCTGCTTGCGGCGGATGGGGTGGATGGTCTTTTGGTCGGTGGTGCTAGTTTGGATGCTGAAGCATTTGCGCGAATCGTGCGTAGTCTTTAGTGCGAATTAATTTGGAGCTTTAGGTGTTCACGGCGTTACTGGTTGTTCTTGAGATAATTTCGGCAGTTGCACTCGTTGTGCTTGTACTTCTTCACGCTGGAAAGGGCGGAGGAGTCTCCGACCTTTTGGGTGGCTCTGTAGGTGCAGCAGCTGCTGGATCTACGGTCGCGGAGAAGAATCTCGACAGGATTACGATCGTCTTCGCTCTTCTCTTTATGGCGACGGCGATTGCACTTTCGTTGCGACTTTAGGGTTCATCCCTGGTAACTTGGCTTTAGAGCCACGAATTCAGCTTGTTTGAAACTAACCACAGGCCAATTTATCGGTATGGTCCCGGCTTCAGGAGTTAAGCGCTGCGTATATTCAAGTACATTTCGCTTTTCGTCGTCGCCGCGCTACTACTAGGCGCCTGTGGAGGAGCTTCGGTTGCTTCGCCAACTTACTACGGATCGCTAGATGTCTCCGTTCCTTCAATACCGGCGACGCTAAATCCTATGGTAGGCGTGGGAGATCGATCCATTACGCGTCTGGTCGATTCATTGCTATTTCCCCGTGCCTTTTACGTTGATTCAAATTCCAACTTCGTCCTAGACACTCGCTATGTCCTCAGCGCAGAGACAATTTCAGTCAATCCCCAAGTAGTGGTCTACAAGATAAACCAAAAGGCGATCTGGAGCGACGGCCATCCGCTCTCGGCTCTTGACTTTATTTACACCTGGGAAGCCCTAGATAATGGCCTTGAAGGCAAGGTTCTTCCGTATGCATCTGAATTGGTGGATAACGCGGGCTACTCGGCGATTGCATCTCTCGTCTCAAATGGCGACGGAAGCGAAGTAACCGTCACGTTCAAACACCCGGTTACCGATTGGCGCAGCCTATTTTCCACAATTTACCCCGCACGCTACATGCATCTCCGTGGTTTCATAGCAGGTCTTTCATTTGGGGTGACGAGCGTACCATCGATAACGAACTACCTAGTCAAGTCCTATTCATCGAATAGCATCGTCCTATCGACGAATAAGCCCTCGAACTTTTCGACCATCACGTTTAGCGATGGATCATCATTGCCTGCGTCTCTGCACGCAACCGTAGGTACTCCAGGTTCGTTTGCGCCTGCTTCGGCGGTTACTTCCGGATTTGTTCAAGGATCTGCAGTGACGTCGCTTCTCTTCAACACCTCGAATACATCTTTGGCTTTTCGAAATGGCCTTGCTTACTCAATCGATAGAAGTTCTCTTTGGTCGAATATCTATGGGACTACTCCCCTTGCTAACTATCCTTCACCGCCGCCTGGGAATAACCTCTACATAAATTCCGAACAAGGATACGCCGATCATCAGGGTTTTTTCTTGGTGGGTGACTTCGCCAAGGCCATACGTTCATTTGTGCTAGCTGGAATGACCTACGACCAGTTGGGCTATTTGTCGCTTCCTACGGGGCCAGCAAGGATCTCACTTGCGTATGATGAAAGTTCTCCGGCTGATGTAAAGAGTGCAGCTCTGATCGATCACATCTGGAGTTACTTCGGCTTTTTGGTAGACCTTCACCCGTACTCCTCCACTTCATCGCCACAAGCTCTGCTCGACAGTGGGCAATTTACCGCCGTGCTATGGGACCTTCCAGCGCTACCGGAGCCATCTGATCGCCTAAAAGTAGTCGTTAATCAATTGAATGCAGCGGATCCGTCAACTTTTGGCGCTACGACGTCATATCAGATCACCCAAGCTAGCGAGCAGGTATATCCACTCGATGCATCAAAACTTTACAACTCTGTGGATAGCCAGATCTGGTCCAATATGGTCGAGCTTCCCTTGTTTCAGCTCCCCCAACCTGTTTGGTTTGATCATCAGGTCGGTGCAGCCGCGCTCAGCGTGGTTCTTCCAATCGTCACTGGCGGTTCCTTAGGCTCCTCGTCATTTTTGACTCCAGCTAATTGAAGTACTACTAGAGCTCTAGTGCTCTGAATTGTGCACCGATGTTTTCAAGGCGATTCGAGGTAACTTCGATGGCCTTCGGATTTATATCGCTGACAATGAACCGTCGTCCCATTTCATTCGCGGCGACGGCGGTTGTGCCGGAGCCGCTGAAGAAGTCAGCGACGATATCCCCAGCATCGCTTGAGGCTCCCAAAATTCGACGAAGTATTCCTAGCGGCTTTTGGTTAGGGTAGCCGCTCTTTTCGTGGCCAGTCGGGCTCACAATCGTATGCCACCAGACGTCAGTAGGGAGTTTTCCTCTTTCTGCCTTTTCTTTTGTCACTAGACCGGGCGCCATATATGGCTCGCGATCGATCTGGTCAGTGTTGAACTTGTAGTTTTTTCGATCTTTGACATAGAAGAGAATATTGTCGTGCTTGGCCGGCCACCGAGTCTTGGCCTTCCCTCCATAGTCGTAGGCCCAGATTATTTCGTTGAGGAAATTGTCACGACCGAAGATTGAATCCAAGAGAACTTTTGCGTAGTGCACTTCGCGGTAGTCGAGGTGGAGGTAGAGCGCTCCGTGGTCTTTTAACCTGCTATATGATAAGTCAATTACTGGCTTTAGAAACGATTCAATGAAGTCCTCATGGCTGTCAGAGTAGCCGACCGCATCCACGGTCTCCCTCAGGTACTTTTTACCGCCAAACCCAGCAACTCCGTCTTCCTCAAGGGTCTGCCGACTCTTGGTTGTTGTCTTGGTTTGCGTAATGCCGGTGTTGAAAGGAGGGTCAATGTATATGAGGTCTAGAACTCGCTCGTCTAAATTATTGAGGGTCTCTTGGGCAGTGCCTGTAACAACCCAGGAATCTCCTGAATCCAAATTGATCAAAATCTCTCCTCGAATAGATAGAGCGGTTCACAAGCATGATGTTACCCTGCGAAAGTTGAGGTCGAACCGAAGATTACCAGCAGTGCTCTATATCTTTACAGTCGTAGCACCCTCGTCCATCTGATGGATTTGCATTTATTGGATCCTTATTATTGTTATGATTCCGATGCAATTTTGAATTGTATTTCGGGTTTATTTGCTCCATTATTTGTTCAGACAAGATTTCATAAATTGTGATTTTGACGGATGATTAGTGTGTCATATTTCATATAGTTGTGTCGTACGAAGAAAGCCAATGGATTTATAAGTCCTGCTTATGGTGGTTTTGTGCGAGAATTTCATTGTAATTCTGATTAATTCGATTGTCTTCTTATGTAGGATAGGGACTTTTTACCCCCATAATTGATTTGGCAATGGACGTATATTGATAATTAAGTTTCGGTTCGGGACGAATGGAGGAAAAAAATGAAAAGACGTGCTTTTGACAAATTGGTTAGTTGGTTTGGGCTTGTAGTAGTCGTGGTTCTACTCGTGGCCGGTTCGCTTCTAACATGGGGTTCCTCTTTTGCAAACAGTAGCGTTCACGATCAGTTAGCTGCGCAGAAGATATTCTTTCCATCAGCAGCTGCGTTCGCCCACGCCAAGGCTGGGACAGAGATTACGCCTAGCATGATCCCTTCGGTATCACAATATGCAGGCCAACAGCTGCTAACGGGATCTCAAGCCGAGGTCTACGCAAATAACTTCATTGCGGTCCACCTATCCGAGATGCCTTACGGTGGGGTCTACTCTAAGATCTCTGCAGCGGCTATGGCTGATCCAAAGAATGCATCCTTAGCAGGGTTGGTAAATACTTCATTCAAGGGAACTGCGCTGAGGGGCTTGCTACTCGAAGCTTATGCCTTCTCTGTCTTCGGTGAAATTGCGACGTACGCAGCGATTGCAGCCTTCGCCCTTGCAGCGGTCCTGGCGGTCCTAGTTGCCTTTGGCTTCCTCCACTCTCGCAGAGTTAACGAAGATGCCAAGATTGGCGTAGGTGCCTTGGCGGTATAGGTAATAACGCGACAGTAAGCGGACAAAATAGATACAGAAGAGAATGGGGCGGGATTATTATCCCGCCCCATTCTTATTGTTTGCTGCTGGAGTAACGAAATTTGTGGTACAGCTCGGGGGTGGTGTCCCTCGTAGTTCGAATCTTACGCTTTAGTAGGTCCGATACGCGAGGTACTTGCCACTCATTTCAAGCTTGACCCGATCGCCCTTTGGATCGGGTTGACGCGAGATGTCCATCTCAAAGTCGATGGCACTCATAATGCCGTCACCAAATTCTTCGTGGATCAGTTCCTTGATCGTTGTTCCATAGACCATGACAATTTCGTATAGTCGGTAGATAAGGGGATCTGTCGGAACCTGACTTGGAAGCGATCCACGATATGGAGGAACCTTCAAGAGAGAGATCTCAAAGTCGGTGAGGTCGAAGATCTCACCGATCTCTTGCGCAACTCGATCGTCGAATGTCATCTGGCCTAGGCAACCCGCAGTTACCCACTCCTTGGATAGTCCGACTTTGTCGGCAATTTCCGACCACTTAAGTCCCTGAAGGATCTTCTTTTCTAATATCTTTTCTGTTACCTCAAGCCGAGTTGTCATGCTCTCCTCCTTATCGTCGAGGCTATAGCTAAAGTGGTCCAAATCAAGGAAATTGGAACGGATTTAACAAATCCTTCAACTTTGCTTTTGGATCTAATTTGGGCGGGGGTTCAATTTCGGAACTAACACTTGACTTTTTATTCTGTCAAATGTGTGATGTCGACTTAATCGTTCGAATTCAGGAACGCTCCTACGATCTCCATATAGCGTTCGCGCTCTTCGTGAAAGGGCATATGCGATGATTGCTCAAAGATTCGTACCGCGGAATTTACGATTCCACTAGCAAGTTCGTCCGATAGCCACGGTGCAGCTTCATCGAATCTCCCGCAAACTATGAGGGTAGGGGCTTCAACATCGTGGAGACGATCGATAGCCGACCAATCTTTTAGTGTTCCAATCACGTGAAATTCTGACGGACCGTTCATCGTGTGGTATACCGTAGGATCCTTATCGATCTCTGCGAAACTCGAGGTAATTTCTTCGGGCCACTCTTCAAGGCGGCACACGTGCCTTCGGTAAAAGACATCGCAGGCGTCAAGATACTCTTGACTGTCTGTCGTTCCGTTCGCCTCGCACTTTTTGAGCGTCTCTTCCACTTCGATAGGGAGCTGAGCTCTCCACTCATTTGCCGCTTGCAGGAAGTGTGGGAAAGAGGCTGCTGTATTTGATAGGACCATGCTGTTGAGTCCTTGAGGGTGTGCAAGAACGTACTCTTGGGCGAGGAAGCCACCCCAAGACTGTCCGAGAATTGAATGATTTTTATCGATGCCGAGAGAAACGACTAGGTTTTTGAGCTCCTCTACGAAGATCGAAGGCTCCCAAAATTCAACAGGAGCATCAGGAAAGTGGCTCGAGTTTCCGTTTCCGATTTGGTCGTAGAAGATAATCGATCTGTTGTCGACCGCGAGGTCGGCGATGGGAAGGCAGTAGCCATGAGTAGCTCCTGGACCGCCGTGCAAAACCACGAGGGGTGTCTTTCCAGTCGTTAGAAATTCACTCCCGAATATCTTGCACCAAGTCGTCGCGACGCCAAAGTCGTATCCGAATCTATTTCCAACTTTAAAGTTTATTAGTCTCTCTTCAATCACACATAAAAGTTACCACTTCGCATTGCTAATGGTGGGCTAAAGTACTCTCTTTGCTGCTCGTGATGTCGATCTGCGAATTCGTATTTAATTTAGGCGAACGTGGTCAGGGTGTAGATTCGGATATGGTTCGCAGAGATTCTCGTTAAGCGAGGGAGTGGATTAGACAGTGTTGGGGATGGTTTAGTTGGTTGACTTACTATTTGCCGAGCGAGTTCGCTCGCACCTAGTCGAGATGGTCCCTTTTGTCGAAAAGAAGATGTTCGGTGGCATCGGATTTTTAGTCGAAGGAAAGATGGCTGTTGGCGTAAGCAGCAAGGGTGGATTGATCGTTCGAGTTGAGCACGAAGAGACCTTAATTCTCATCCAGCAAGAGAATGTTGGACCAATGACGTCGAGTGGTCGTATTTCTCGAGGGTGGGTGATCGTGGATCAAGCCGCTTTTTTCAACGACGCGATTCTGCTTGATTGGATCGAGAGGGGCGTCTTCTTTGCGCTGCGGACTGCTGAAGAAGAGGAGCAGCGTCACACTCGTCGAAAGAACTCTCAAGGCAACGACGGCGAGTGAATACGAATTGGTTCAATTTTTTAGATTTTACGGTATCCATTTGAATGCCAGGAATGAAGAGAGGCCGGTAAGTGCGGCTGCGATCAATACTGATGCATTGAGTCCGGCCACATTTGCGATAATTCCAGCACCAAGGGCACCAACGGCATAACCTAGGTCTCTCCAGAATCTATATACTCCTAGAGTTTTGCTTCGTAATGTGGGAGATACCGAGTCGGAGACGGCTGCTATCAGTGTTGGGTAGACCATTGCAGTTCCTATTCCTAACACAATCGATGAGGCGATTCCCGCTAGGAGTGGCCACTTCAAGAGTGCGATCGCGAGTACAAGCGCTGCCGCTTGAATGGCCATTCCAAGAACGATGAGTGGTTTTCTGCCGATTTTATCTGAAGCTAATCCGGTGGGAATCTGGCCAAAACCCCATAGGAGAGGGTAAATGCCTTTGATTATGCCTACCGCAGCAACTCCCAAGCCGTGATTGGTGAAGAGTAGAGGGAAGACCCCCCATGTGACGGCGTCGTTCAAGTTGTTGATGAATCCAGCTTGACTTGCACCGCGTAATCTTCGATTGCTCCACGTCGTACTCCAGAATATCGAGGTGAATTTCGCTTGGTCGTGAAGGTTCTTGTTTCCGTTAGATGAATGTTGATGTGAGGCGTGGTTACTAGTCTCGTGCGCTACGTGATGTGCGGTGTCTTTTACCACGAGGCTCAATGCGAACCCTAGAACAACGAAGATGGCGCCAATTATCTCAGGGGCAGGGCGGAGGCCATAGTGGCTCGCTAGATAGCCGGTCAAAAGTGCTGTGGCACCGACTGCGCCATAGCCAGCGGCTTCGTTGATACCCGTAGCCAAACCACGCTGCTTGGGTCCAACCAGATCGATCTTCATATTTACGGTCATGGACCACGTCAAACCTTGGTTCAAGCCGAGAGCGATATTCGCTACGATGATCACCCACCAGTGCGTCGAATAGGCGAGAATAAATGGTACCGGAGCCCCAACTATCCACCCAGTGATCAAGATGGAACGCTTGGGGTATTTGGCGGTAAGAGGGCCGGCCAACAGATCAGTAGCAGCCTTAGCGACGCCAAAGGCGATTATGAAGGAGAAGATTGCAATCGTATTAGTGAGATGAAATACCTCTCTCCCGACCAAAGGTATCGTCGTGCGTTCAAGCCCTACGAGCCCACCGACGGTTACATTTATGAGCGCGAGAAGGATGAATTGACTAAGGTTCTGCCTGATACCGAGCTTGATTACCCTAGCCGCCTGCTGCTTCATTAGTTAATACCTCCAGGGTAATGAATTTGATGAAGATGATTCTCGAAATATGAAACATCGTCGATGTGAAGACTAGAAGTCGATTCGTAAAGAGGCTTATTCAGATATTCTAGTATTCTTGATAATTATAGAATATACTGTTCATATGGGTGATGCGCGCAACAAAGAAGATTTATACGGAGCCTTCGCGGAGGTAGGTAAAGTTCTTTCGAATGGTAAGAGAATCGAGATCCTCGATGTCCTTTCCCAGGGTGAAAGGAGTGTTGAGGTTCTCTCGGAGCGCGTGGGTACTTCGATAACGACTACTTCTGCGCATCTGCAAATCATGCGAAGGAGTGGTCTCGTGTCGACCCGTCGTGAAGGAACTCACATCTATTACAGCCTCGCAAGCTTCGACGTAGTCAAGTTGTTGGAGACCTTTCGAAGTGTGGCTCGAATGCATTATGAGCGGGTGGAACCGGCTTTGGAACGATACTTAGGATGTAACGAGGCTGAATCGATCGATCAAGGCGATCTCCAAAGCAGATGGAGTCGCGGCCACATCGTAATTTTAGATGTCCGGCCTCATGAAGAGTATTTGGCAGGCCACATCCCCGGTGCTATTTCGATTCCGCTAGAACGACTCTCCGATGAAGTTGAAAAGGTCTTCGAAGTAGAAGCCGCATCTCCTTCTACTTTGCGCGAAAGTGAACAGGGTAACGTCACTTCAGCAGACCTCGAGATCGTCGTTTATTGTAGAGGTGCCTACTGCTCCTTCGCCAATGACGCACTTGCAATTTTGCAGAGTCGCAACCTCAATACAATTCGCCTTTCCGATGGCTTTACTGAATGGAGGATAGCTGGGCGTGAGGTTGAAGTTTGACAATGCATTGAGCTGCCCAATTTTGAGGATGAGTCTGGATGCGACGCACTCGAAGAGGTGAATATATCTCTTAACATCCGCCGGTTGGGCCGGGAGCGCCAACGCCGGAGGCTGGGGCGTCCACTATGCCAACTTCGTTGTTGCGATTGATTGCGCCTAAATGTACGACGTACCAAGTGCCTCGCCATGAGATTAGTGAAGCAATTCCGATCGAGTAGGTCTTCCCGTTGACGCTGTAAAGAATTCGTGCGTCAGGAACCATCCAGTAGCCGAGACGGTTGTAGCATTCACCCGGTGGAACATAGTGAACACTGTTTTTTGGAATGTAAAATCCGGTGTAAGTCGCACTTCCCTGTGAAGCTATGTAACTATGCGCCGCCTCAACGTCGAGGGTAAATTCGAATACGAGCCTCGCTGCGTAGTCGTAGGCGTCATCTTTGAGACTCTTTACTGATAGGTACGAGTCGAGGGTAAAGAATGACGATAACGCTAGGGAAATTGAGTCCTGGCTTATGCCGTTGAAGAGGTTTTCCATACTGATTCGAAGTTCAGAACTGTTACTTGTCGGCCTAGTGTTGGTTTGGGGCAAGAGACCTGGATCGATAGTTGTTGTGGTCGAGGCGGACGATAATGGCGACTTTGCGACAACCGATTGGGGGTTCCGAAGTATTTTTCTTGTGCTTGTTGCCCTCTTAGAAGGCGCCTGATATAAGTTGACTCCGATCGCAAGCATCACGATAAGAGTGAGAATTAGTATTATCCTCCTTCTCTTAGCGCTAGCGTTAGCACTCTGGCGCTTTATGGCTGTAACCCTAGAAGATCTGTTCATCTGATCGTCGCCTTGGAGTCAATTGATGTGACAGGTTACGGGTGGGGTTGAATCTTTGAAGTCTCTTTTGGCCGAGCGTAAAATCAAGTTCTAAAGTAATTTTTACCTTCCCTAAGTTCGACCTTTGAACACGCAACGACTTATGAAACTTTGTGACCTCGCGTGGGATCGAAAGTAGCGGTGCATTGGAAGATGATAATGCCATTGTCAAAATTTGAGATCTGCGATGGCGATCTAGGAGCGGTCGCTCTCTCAGTTTTCACTCATCTTCTTGGAACCTCTCACTTGGTCGAAGATTTGCAGTACGGCTGAAATGTTGGTTTAAGCATGATTCTGAGCTGGTACCCCGTCGATTGACGAAAACATGGGTGTCTGTGGCGCACGGGACTCTAGATGGTGCCGTGGGTGGCTTCCAGTTGCGAATTGAACCTTGCTTTCATGTAATGATTTCCAGCGTAGCCTTTCGACTCTAGATGAGTTGTGCCATAGAAGTTATTCGCTTCTATTGGTTTAGTCACAGAGGCGTTATTGGAGGGTCCCGTGCGACAATTACTTACACCGTCGTAGCGGCGGGTCAGCCTTTGGAGTAAAAGCTAAAAATCTGACCAGCCGCGTTACGAATACGCCAATGTACTCAGTTCATCTCCTTGGCTGATGTCGTTTGTCAGTTGACAAAAGTCGCCTCAAGATGATGACGATTCGATCATTTGCTAATGAAACTTGCAACGCTCTCAATTGCCTCGTCGGACTCTGTGAAACCTGGGAAAGTGGCATATACGTGCCACATTCCCTCCGCTATGATGAGCTGAGAGTCTACTCCTGCGTCAACCAGCGCGTCGTGGAGGCGCGTCGAATCGCTAAGTAAAATTTCGTCGTCGCCAACTATCGTCAAGGTTGGAGGAAGGTTAGAGAGTTCACCAAACAGTGGTGAAGCCATTGGATCTCCGGGTGGGGTAGTCCCAAGGTACACGGCCGCCGCAGGTGTTAGAAGGTCTGATGAAAGCCAAGGATCCGCCTCTGCTCGGTCTTTGACCGAACTCCCAGATGCGGTGAGGTCGGTCCATGGACTTAGGAGTACCAGTTTCGACGGAAGCTCGATATTGTTCTCCTTTAGTTTCAGCATTAGAGCGAGGGTCAGGCCACCTCCTGCAGAGTCGCCACCTACGATGATCTTCGAAGCGCCACCGTTCTGAGCGATTATCTCCTTGTATGCCATTAGCGCATCTTCAATTGCGGCTGGAAATGGATCTTCAGGGGCGAGACGATATTCCGGTAATAGGGCCTTGACATTAGATGCAGCTACAATCCTGCTAACCATCGACTGGTGTGTCTTGATGGAGCCTGCCGAATAAGCACCGCCATGAAGCCATAGCAGCGTTCGATCTGACGAAGTAGTGGCGGGTAGTATCTCGATGGACTTGAGAGAGGCGATAGTACAGTCTTTTATCGAGACGCTCTCTGCTACCGGCCACGATGAGGCAACTGCTTCGAGACCGAGTCGTTGTTCTTCGATAGTTGTCGGTGGAGTGCCGCCCTCCTTTGCCTCACGTAGGATGTTCTTTACGGCTTGGGCTTCATTCGAAATCACGGTCGTCGGCCTTTCTCGGAAATCAATCTAAGGCTACGACAAATCACGCTTATAATCTTGAAATTAGCAATTTTCCGAGTTGCAATTGTTGTGTTTGTTCTCTCTTCATCACCATGTAATCTCGAAAATATCCGCAATTGCAACCTCGTCTGAAGGTGGTGTATCGGCAATTGAACTTTGGTTTTACCAAAGTCCTTCCGATACCTTGCAAGGAGGGTTCTGCTCATAAGGGGAGTTCTGCTCGAGAATTTAAAATAAAATGTTCCTGGATATGATTGGTACCCCGCAATGAACGTTCTCTCTTCACTGGAATTTGCCGGAACCTTTGTCTTTGGACTAAACGGAGGCTTCACGGCGATGGAGGCCGAGAACCTAGACCTCGTTGGAGTGATGGTGCTAGCTGCCGTGACTGCGCTTGGTGGCGGCGTGCTACGAGACATCTTCATAGGTAACCTCCCGCCGATATCTCTTCGAGACTGGCGCTATATCGCTGTTGCGCTATTTGCGGGTTTGGCTGCATTTATGATTCGTCGCCACTCAAAGGTAGTACATAAGCCAATCGTCATCCTGGACGCCGCCGGCCTGTCGCTCTTTTGTGTTGCGGGGACTGAGATCGCCTTCAACTTTCACCTCGGCCCATTTCAGTCGATAATTTTGGGAACGGTTACGGGTGTTGGGGGAGGTACCATTCGTGACGTGATCATCCGGCGAGTACCAACGGTTCTTTCAAGTGGCCTTTATGCAATTCCAGCCGCAATGGGTTCGGCGCTCACTGCGATAGCGCTGAGGTACAACTTCTACAGCGTTTCGGTCGAATTGGCAGCGGTGTTAATTTGCTTTGGTGTTCGGATGGCTGGGGTGGTCTGGAAGATTAATCTTCCCACCTCGGGGCGGGACTAGATCCAACAGGCTCGTTGAAGTTTCCATTTGTCACACGGAACTGCGCGGGAAGGCAAACTATAACTTGTGAGCTGAAATATTGCACGCACTGTTGATCGAGTTTCAAGTGCGAATTCAACTTCTCTAATAGATTGCGGATGAGGTGGTGGTTATGGCAGAATCAAGTTTCATGGAAAAGTTTGGATCTTGGGGTCTGGTCGCCGGGGGATCGGATGGCCTTGGTGGTGCGTGGTCTGAGGCGCTTGCCAAACGTGGTTTGAATGTGGCCATCGTTGCTCGGCGCAAGGAGCAACTCGAGGCCAAGGCGCGCGAGCTAGAAGCTCGTTACAGGGTAGCAACTCTAGTGATACCTCTTGATCTGAGTGCAGTATCAGCGGCTAGCGATCTTTCAGACCGGATTGCAGAGATCGATTTAGGATTCGTAATTTATAACGCAGCCCTGTCACCTGGGGGCAGTTTTGTCGCGGTAGAAAGTGGTGACTTAGCTTCGGCTATATCAACAAACGTGACAACGCCTACCATTTTGCTCCGTAATATTTTGCCACGCCTCGCTGCAAGAGACCGCGCAGGCGTAATTTTGGTTTCATCTCTTGCAGGGTATGCCGGCTCGTCTTCGTTGGCAACATATGGGGCTACGAAAGCGTATCTTCGGATGCTCGGAGAGGCTCTCTGGGAGGAGAATCGCTTTACTGGCGTGGATGTGATGGTGACTTCACCAGGGGCGGTGACTACGCCTGGACTACTATCCCGATCCGAGAAGAAGATTCCGGGCCAACTATCTCCGGATGAGATTGTGGAGCTATCACTATCGCACTTAGGCAAGAGCCCAACATTTGTTCCTGGATTAGTAAATCAAATAGCTGCCACGCTCCTGGGGAGAGTGTTACCACGGCGATCGGCAACTTCTCTGATGAGAAAGTCCTCATCCGGCATTACCTCTTAAAAAGTTTCACGAATCTCATAGCCTTTTGAGGTGTGCCATAAGGGTTTGGGTCTTGGCCGGTCTTGGCTTTTAGCTCAACGAAGACTTCAAGTGGAGATAGTGACTTGAGATACTTGGTATTCGTGGCTCAGACTGAGGTAATCCACTAAATGTAGGCTCAGGTTTTAGCCGCTTCGGTTCTCGATTCTAAGGCTAGCTCATAATTGAATGGTGAAACGTTCTTAGGTCTCCGAGTATCGTCTTTTGTTGCTTTTAAAATTCAGATGCCACTTGATTCGAGCTCTAAATCCAGACTTTATTCGAAGGTATGGCGACAGGAGTATCCATGCTTGTGGATCGTAGAGAGTGATGCAGCACTTCCGCCATCGTGGAGTGTGCATTACGGGTGTTGCCTTCGGCAGATGCAATTTAGTTTCGTGTTAGTTTGGCATCAAGCGCAATGGATAGCAGACAACAATCTGTTCTAGCAAAAGCCTTTCCAGCTCATTTGTTAGCTTCCGATCTATATGTTTATCGATTTAGACACTGACGGATTTTCGGGTATCGTTGGAGTCACCGATGGTGAGGTCCATTAGCGCCACGCCTTCGTGATCGCCTTGAGACGTCCCTACCAAGAGGGACCCCCCGAACTACTCGGACGACGTCACTTTCGTCAATTTACCAATCTGCTATCGCCCGTACGGCAGGTGCGTCTGATGGCCGCGAGAAGTCAAACTCTCGTTGCTCATATTTGGCTTTTGTACAGTCCACCTTGTGCCACTTAGTTTCGATGAGGTAGACCTCGTTCCCCGTGTTGCAAGAAGATCGACCAGCCGAAGAGCTGATATCCTTGCCATCTCTTCGACCTTGAAGTGCTGTGCTCGGAAGAGATTACCGACGAACGACTGGAAATCGTATCCCCTGCGGTTGAATCAAGCGCTTCTTCAGTAAGCCAAACTCTTCCGACGGTGCTGACGGGTACGTCATCGGAGGCTGCCTCGTGTGAGAGGGTTGATTTTCATTCCACTTCCCCTTACCTACCTAGCACGAACCGCGCTCTCTCAGTTCGAAGCATGTCGTAAGGGTTCATACATTTGACGTTTAGAGCGATGCAGGCATTTGGAATCTTGATCTTCTTGACGGTCCGGGCGGGGACCTCATGGGTCACGATATCGAAGCCGTGTGCATGAGCGTACGCGACGAGGTAGTAGTCGGCGACTTGGAGGAACTGACTCACGGCCCCAGGTTCGTAGCCTCCGCTGCTAGCCCAGTTGCTCACCGTTGCCAAGCTTGGCACAACGGCGGCGTTCGGGGGCAAGAAGAAGGATGCACCCCGCTCTTTTGCCCACTCAGCAAGTTCGTCGTCGCCGCCGATCAGTTCATCACCCACCTTCTCGATTGAGAACACCTTGCCCTTGTCGTGTTCTACTTCGATCCACTCCCAGAACGCTGGACAGAAGTCGAAGCCGTAGTGAAGGTTTTTAGCCTGGATGAAGATGTTTGAGTCGAGGAGGTATGGCATCATGCAACTCCGAGCCGGAGTGCAAGTTCGTTGAAGGTTGCCACTTTTTTGAATCCGAGCATTTGAAACGCATCTCGGCGGAGTGTCTGCCCCTCCAGCGTGCTTTCGATGAGCGCGCGGGCGAAGCGCTTGCTGACCCTTACCGGTTGCGTATTGTAGAAGTTGCCACCGCCAGAGGAGTCCTCGTCGATCAGGGCGAGGACTCGGTCGCGCTCCTCAGCGAACTTCTCCCAAAACTGTGCCTCCGTGAAGTACCCAGCTTCATAGAGTCGTCGGAGAACCACGAGGGTACTGACCCTGAAGCGTCGAGCGAGTCGCTCGAGGTCGTCTGTCAGGTTGCCCGGATCGAGCTGGACACCTTGAAGCTCGCTGGACGGCAGTAGGAACTCAGCAGCGACCTCGTTGCACCAACGTTCTATTGCGTTCGTCGAAACAGTTGTCATATCGGCGTCGTCGACGCCCGACTCGCCAAGCCAGATGTGCACCAGCTCATGTGCAAGAGTGAAAATCTGTGCCGCCTTCGTATCCGAACCATTGACGAAGATCACGGGAGCTAACTCGTCGGAGAGGGCAAACCCTCGGAATTCCTTCGGGTTGAGCTTGCGGTGCGTGTTGCTTCCAACAACGCCGCTGACCATGACGAGAACGCCGTTGCCGTCAGCCTGTTCGATCAGGCGACGGAACGCCTCGCTCCAACTGCTTCCACGTTCGCCTGGAGCAAAGGCCAGCACCTCCCGCATCTGGGCAGCAGCGTCGATGACGTTGCCTCCGATGGTGAAAGTCCCGACGAAGGGGACTGACTCCTCCCGATGCTGTCGGGCGTAGTCCCGGTACCACTCCTGGCGTTGCTGGCACTGGTAGATAGTGTCGAGGAGATCAGGGCTGGCGTGGCCGACTTCGATATCCCCGATGGTGCGGAAGTCAGGCACCGGAAGTGGCTCCTCCGGAGGCTCCTGGAGGAAGAGGTAGCCCACAGGGGTGTGGGTCGCCTTAGCGAACTTCTCCAACTGCTTCAGGGTCGGATGCTTGGACCCATCTTCCCACTCAGTCAAGGCCGGGAAGCGTGTGAGCAGGTCCTCTGGGGAGAGGCGAGATCGTTCTCTGGCCCAGGTGAGCATTGATGGCCGTACTGGTACTCGGATAGTCATGGCTCAGACCTGCGTGCAAAGGCGCAGCTCAGACAAGCACTAGCGCATCGGAAGGAGGTCGCGCAGAACATTGCTTGGTTATATAACCAGGCCCTGACCTTGGTCTGGGAGGCGTGGTTTGTTACATTTCGAGAAAGGTCGACTCCTCTCCTCACAGGACCGCCGCCAGGCGGGTCTGCGACGGCAAGTCCTTTACTGACCACGGTGTAGTCGATGGCACCGAAAGAGACAATCTCTGCGTCCGTTGTGTTAGATGTCAGGTGATGGCCAATTCGAACGAGGATATGTCTAGTTGCTTGGCTCGCCGTCAGCAGGGTCTCCTGGCGGTCGAAAAAACTGTTTGCGGGGACCTTACCGGCGGCTAGGACGGCGTGTCCGACGAATCGTTGACCGTCATCCAAGTGATGGGCAAGTGTTACGACTTCTGTGTAGTTGCAGAACAATGCACTAGCGGTACTGCCCGGATTGCCAATCCGACCGGGCGGCGTGAAGTGGTGCTCCAAGAGTGCTTTTTGGTGATTAGGAACCCGAAAGCGGTTCCGGTCGAAGCTGCGGCGTGGGGATGTGATGTTCATGGTCAAGACCTCCGTGAGACGTATGAGGTAATCCACTAAATGTAGGCTCAGGTTTTAGCCGCTTCGGTTCTCGATTCTAAGGCTAGCTCATAATTGAATGGTGAAACGTTCTTAGGTCTCCGAGTATCGTCTTTTGTTGCTTTTAAAATTCAGATGCCACTTGATTCGAGCTCTAAATCCAGACTTTATTCGAAGGTATGGCGACAGGAGTATCCATGCTTGTGGATCGTAGAGAGTGATGCAGCACTTCCGCCATCGTGGAGTGTGCATTACGGGTGTTGCCTTCGGCAGATGCAATTTAGTTTCGTGTTAGTTTGGCATCAAGCGCAATGGATAGCAGACAACAATCTGTTCTAGCAAAAGCCTTTCCAGCTCATTTGTTAGCTTCCGATCTATATGTTTATCGATTTAGACACTGACGGATTTTCGGGTATCGTTGGAGTCACCGATGGTGAGGTCCATTAGCGCCACGCCTTCGTGATCGCCTTGAGACGTCCCTACCAAGAGGGACCCCCCCGAACTCCTCGGACGACGTCACTTTCGTCAATCGCTTTTTGTCCACTAGGCAAAGTCAAAGCGTACTTACGTGCCAAGAATCCACCCCAAGATTGTCTGTTGATGCTACAGCTATCGCTCATCCCAAGTTGTTCAACTAAGTTTTTGAGATCAGTAACAAAAGTATCGGGACTCCAAAATTCACTAGGGCAATCTGGGTAGCGCGAAGAATTACCATTTCCGATTTGGTCATAGAAGATTACGGAGCAGATTGTTATCTGCTAGGCCAGCCATCGGTAGGCATTAACGATAGGTCGCTCCCGGGCCATTGTGCAAGGCGATAACGGGGGTTATTTGCGCGGTTCACATATTCGGTTCCAAAGATCCTGCACCGAATGTTCTCAGTTCCAAAGTTGAATCCAAATCGATGCCCAATTTAAAATGGGATACTTCGATCATTTATTCAACCTATCACTTTATTGGGACTACCAATTTCGATGGATTCTTATTTTTGTTTATTGAATATTCAATCTTATTTCCATTCGATTGTTTTGGATTTGGTGCATTGTAGGAAGTGCGGAGCATATCTAGGGCAGCTCCTACTGGAAGAACGATAAAGCTAGAGCTTTATAACTCGACCGAGCCATCTCAGAATTATTGAGGAGAATGACTTCAAATCAGACAAACATTCAATTGATAATCGAATCTTAATTTCTGTGAATAACTATCTCTTTAGTGCGCTTGCTAGGAATGGCTTGCTGTTTATTTAATTGTGAGGTCCTTGAGGTGGATCAATTGGAAATCAAATTGCGTTGCTCTAAGTTTGTATTTGGTAAAGTGCTGCCGACATTACTGGTAGGAGTTTTTTTTTCAGGATGTGGTTCGTCGAAAGCCGAGACTCTTAACCCGCCGTCGTCTTCAGCGATAAATTCGTCTCACTCTACTACCTCTACGACAACTTCGAGATCGACTATAGTTTCCCCACCTTCCACCCACGGATCAATCGTTAAAGAACCAATCGTTGGCCTCATTGATATGGGTGTTCAAACTCCTTACAGCGAGAATCTTCCGTTTCCGCCGATTAACCTTTCACCTCTAAATAGTTATGCCGGTTCATTTGCAGGCGTGGTTATCAACGAATCATGGTCCCAATTAGAACCATCAAACGGTGTTTACGATTGGGCTCCACTGGATCAATCACTTGCTAACGTTCAAATATGGAACAGCGATCATCCGAATTCCCCGTTAGCTGTAAAGTTACGAATATTTGCGGGCCATGGTGCTCCATCGTGGGTAGTGAGTGAGTCGGGTCCAACTGTTGCGATAGAAGTCCATGGAGTTGTCGAAGGGGTAGGCCAATGGTGGACGACCCCATTTAGGGATGCATGGAGTACCTTTCAGCATGCGTTGGCGGCTCGATATGACTCGAATCCATTGATTAGAGAGGTTTCGGTGTCCTCGTGTACAAGTTCAACTGGTGAACCCTTTGTGATAAGCGGTGCCATAGTTTCACGAAGGAATCTTGCAGCAGCTGGATGGACCATCGCCTTACAGGAGCAGTGCTTGTCTCAGGCTTTGGCTGACTATTCGGGATGGCATCAGACCTTGTTGACATTTGCCTTCAACCCACTTCCTACCCAACAAGGGCCGGATCAGGCATTTACTAATCAGATAATGCTTCAATGCGTTGACTCATATAAAAGCGGTGGTCCCAAGTGTGCGGTTGGAAATAATGATGTTTCAGCAAATGCATCATTGAGTGCGTCAGGGCCAACTTATTCTGAAATTACGACGTTAACGGCAAATCCTTCGAACGATACTCAGGTTTACTTTCAAACGACTCCACTTTTGACTTGTTCGACGATTTATACTGCCCTTAAATATCATGCATCTTCGGTAGAGGTTTGGTCTCCAAATGGACGTTATCGTGGTTTTAGTGCGTTTTCGCCGTCTACCCTATCGCTTTGGAACAAAGCACTTGCGGGCGGTAGTTCACTAGGGTGCTGATTTTTCTCTCGAAGTTCATAAGTCGCGAGGAAACCTGTGCGATTGCTTGATGACCGTATGCAACTGTCTAAATAACTGGTGGCCACTCTCTAGTGGTTTAAGGTCGGTAGTAAGAAAAGTAGTTAAGGTTTCAAAAAAGCATCGGTGGGTTCGAAGTTTTTGTGACTTAGCAGAAGGGCGGAGTTCAAAAACCCCCATTATCCAGGGTCATGTATTTGGTTTAGGCGGTTGCAAATGGAGATCGGCGACCTTTGACTCTTGCCTGGAATAACGATTGTGATCTCCTATTTTTGATCACCAAGAACGTATATTGGCGAGCCTGCCTCAACGATGAGCTGCTTTGTCGCACCCGTAGCTGCAGTAGGAATCGTACGCATGGAATCTTCGATGAACAGTGCGAGATTGGAATAGGTGAACGATGGTGTTTATATGTCCCGTATATGACTATTCCGATAATTTCCGAGGTGCCGTTTAATCGATGGAATTCATTTTTTGACTTGTAAGTCCATGGTTCGAGGACCCATCATTAATCAATGGGTTTTAATTGATTTGTTCCCACGGATTTGATCGCTTGTATCGGTCTTGAATTGACCAAAGGGGTCAAGAGGTGCACCCATAATAAAATAGGCACCGGCCCGAGGTTAGTGGGCCGGTGCCTATTTTTGATTTTACTTATTCCCTAGAAGACAATAGGTAACAATCGGGTATTTGAATGAAAGTTTATCTTTATAGCCCGGATGCAAGTTGGTCGTCCGCTACCTGCTTCAGTGCTTCGACGCCATCTTCAGTCTTTCGTCCTGATGCCACACCCCAATAGTAAAAGACGAGAGCCATAGCCACTACGACAACGAGGTCCAATGGGTAGTGGATGAGGCCTTTGCCATGGTTGTATTGGGCGCCAAAGGTTGCGGAACCGAAGTATGTCATGGCAAGCATTGCCAGGAGGTAAACGATCAACCAAATAGCACTCTTGAACGAGGCTGCATCGACACGGTTAAGAGTGGTATTCTTGCCGGAGGATGCTATCGCGTAGATTGCGCTCCCACCTAGAACTGCTACGATTAGTTTCCAGTCAATTGCCCAACCGGTCCAGTAGATAACTAGGGTGCCGATTACGAATGCCAACGGAGCTATGACTTCCATTCCAGCCAGCCTGAAAGGGCGCTTAGCTTCTGGTTCTGTCTTTCGCAAGACATGAAGGCTGATAGGTCCAATCATGTAGGTAAATACGGTGGCAGAGGAGATAACTCCAACCAAGCTGCTCCATGTTGGAAATGGCGCGAGCGCTGCGATTCCGAAGATGAGTGCAATTAGGAGACCGAAGGTTGGAACTGCACTCCGTGCATTAAGCTTGCGAAACGGAGCGGGCAGGTACCTGTTGTTCCCTAGTGCGTAAAGTACGCGAGATGTCGAAGCAAGGTATACGTTACCGGTTCCAGCAGGCGACAGTACTGCGTCTGCGTAAAGGAGGGTAGCCAACCACCCTAGTCCAAGTGCGCTTGCAACTTGCGCAAATGGGCCGGAGAAGTTGAGTGCTGCCCATCCCTTTGATAATGCTGAAGGTGCTATTCCGGCAATAAAGACGACCTGAAGGAGGGTGTAAAGGACTATTGCGATACCAACTGCCAAAAGGATGGCTCGTGGGACGTCACGCTGTGGGTTCTTAGCTTCTCCAGCAAGGTCTACTGCTTGGCGGAAGCCAAGGAAGGAAAAGACGATACCCGAAAGACCTACTGCCTTTAGAATTCCCGCAACGCCGAAGGGTGCAAACCCTCCTGGAACCTTAGCCGCTGGGGCGAGGTGGAGCGAGTAGTTGCCCCAGTGGCCGGCTGCAAAGAGAAAGATCAATATCGTAGCCGAAGGCATGATGAATTTGATTGTCGTTACTACTGTATTAGTTTTTGCGAAGGCCTTAACTCCGTAGGCATTGATAGCCCAGAAAATTATCATAAGAATCGCTTCAGCGATGAAGCTATTTATCTTGCTGTTCGCAAAGAAGTTGATGTAGTGTTCCGAATATTGAATTACAGCTTCAGCCTCAATTGCAGGAACGGTTGTATACGCAATAAACGCTGCCCATCCCATCATGAATCCCGTTAGCGAACCATGTGTAAAGTGCGGATATCTTGCAATGCCTCCAGATTGCGGAAGCATCCCAGATAGTTCGGCATACACCAATGCAATCAATGCGACAGCAATTCCCCCGATAATCCACGCAATTACTGCCGCTGGACCAGCGTCATTTGCTGCATAGAGCACCCCGAAAAGCCAGCCAGAGCCAATGATGGCTCCAAGCCCGGCCATTGTCAAGTCGAGTCTGGACATGTCCTTCTTCAATTTGACCGGCGATGGTATTTTAATGCTCATAACGTATACCCCCTCTTAAAAGAATTACTTTACCCAATTCGTAGAAATTATCACGCAAGACAGCATGTTGAGGCGGCAGTTACTGGTTTTTCACGCTATTTTTTTGAAAGTTGAACTTTGCACTTACTCTAAGTAAGTTTTCCTTGGCAGCTACCTTTTTATAGTGCGCTGATTATCGGCGTGGAATTACGTGAATTGCTTCTTTCAACTGGTATTTTGTTCGATCGTGTTGTCGAAATAACGTTTAAAAATTGTTCGTACATTAGGCATAGTCGCATAAAAATCGATATTAGTGGTGGTGCTATTGAAGAACTAGTCCCCTCGACCTTCTAGGGAACCCCGCTCCTTGAGAATCGTTACCCCTGGTACCAATTGGCTGACCGAGAGCTTCGAGTCTCGCCTCCTTGCGGTAGCAACCATCTCGTGTGGCTACTTAAGTGATAGATTCCCAAATGACCGTTCAGTCAACCGTCACCCGAGGAGGCACCATACCACCGTCAACATCCAGGTTCGCGCCCGTAATCCACTGTGCTCTCGCCAAAGCAAGGAACGCCACCGCCTCTGCGATATCCCATCGGTCCCCGATCTGTCCTAGCTTCAAGAATGCTGGACCAGGCCGGAGCCCCGACAGCCATCGGACCTAGTGGTAACCGCCACTATACGGTTGTCAATCACACTGACGCCACCCGATGACACTATCGTACCGATCGATATCGGAAGCAGAGGCGCCTGTGATCACTTGACCTGCACCTGAACTTCCCAATATTTTGGTCCATTGTGAACTCTTTGGATCTGATTGGGGTTTCTCTCGGTTCGCCACAATGGAGTCAGGCACTCTTGAGTTGGGATTGCAGCCGTAGGGCAGTACAGTTATGCGATATCACTTTGAGTTACGGCCTGGCAAGACTTCAATGATCTCGTGGTATTTGCCGTCAGCCGCGGCGGTGGCATACTCCTTATGGAACCGTCTACCTAAGCTACTCGAATGAAGTTTCGTGAGGCCCAATGGCGAAGGTCTGATTGAGGAGCTATTTGTCCGTTCGAAGCGGTGTCGCTCCATAGATGGTCACCGCAAAGGTAATCGTGTATCTGTCACAGGTGATCTGTTTTGCAACAGCTGAGATAGTGCGATCGCTGACCCCAGTTCGGTTGTCGCAGCTCCCTCGGAACTTGCCCTATCTCGAGGGCCGCTACCTTCTTTCGAAGCTACCGGACGAGTACCCGAACATCTTTCGATCCAGCAGGGACCTGAAGGATTTCACTAGGATCGTATTTGACGAAAGTACCTTGCGACCGTTGGATCATGCTTCAAACCTGATGCACCTTTGACTCGTTTGAAAGCACCATGGATGACGCCCCGCTAGAAACGGACGAGCCGCAAAAGTAACGTCGGGATTCTTGGTTCGGATAAGGGATCTGTATCAGCGACGGTTCGACGCATGAACTCAGAAGTGGAAGCGTCTGCCTTGAGAAGCAAAAAAAAGGCTACGTTAGTAGAGTTTATCTTGCGGGCTAATTGCCCAAGTTGCGTCTACGGAAAATTTTTTGGTGTCGGAGGGGGGACTTGAACCCCCACGCCCTTACGGGCACTAGCCCCTCAAGCTAGCGCGTCTGCCTATTCCGCCACTCCGACGTGGACTAGGTACATGATTCTAATGACTCCTTGCCGAGAGCCTGACGGCATCAATGAAAATTTGTCTCTGTTTAAAGCTGCAGATTTTCTCATTCCTTTACTTGGTTCATAAATGTAAACATGACTTGGCTAGTCTCAATTGATTCTCAGGTGAGACATAGTGATGCTTTATCTCTATTCAGTTTGATCTCAAGTGGGGATATTAGAACTTTAATTAGAAAGTATGCACTTGATCGTTGCGATCGAGGAATATCTCGGAGGATTTTTGATGGCCAGCGTTAGCTTCAAAGGAATGTCGAGTGGCGAAGTCGCCCTCGTTAGATCGAGCAGGTTGCACCGAAGCGTTGTCGCAGTATCTGTGGCAGCAACGGCCATGTTTGCGCTGGTTTTGGCAAAGATCAACCCTGGCGTATCCAGTAACGCCGCGAATCTAACGACCGGATCAGCGAGTTCTTCCTCTGCAAACTCAACTTCCGCTACCATTGCCCCAGTGCCAGGAAGTACTAATTCAGCCCTCGCACCTGCGAGTGCGGCGCCGGCAACTGCCACTGGTGGCTCTTGATATGTCTACCCCTAGCAGCGACTTTGCGGAGATGAACTTCGAGGCCCTTGGGACTAGGTGTCATGTCATCTTCTATGGAACGGCGTATGCAAATAATAAGTTAGCTAGAGATTTCGTTCTTTCGGAGATCGAAAGATACGACGCCATATTTAGCGTGTACAGAAGTGACTCGGAGATCACAAGGGTAAACGTTTCTAATAGCCAAACATTGACAACGTCGAGAGATTTTGCAGAGTTGACGGCTCTCTACATCGAAAAGTATCGCTCGAGCAATGGGTTGGTCGACCCGACAAAAGGTTTTGAATTGATCGAGCTTTACCGAAGCTCAAACCCTTTGGTTGCAATTGGTCAGGAATCACACTTCTTTCGGAGCGTGAACTTTGGAGAATTCTCAGTCAAGCTTACTCCGCATAGTGATACGGGTCAAATTAGACGGCCTGTTGGTGCGTTCATGGACTTTGGCGGTCTTGGGAAGGCATGGATTGCTGATCGCGTTGCGAATCTCCTCATAACGGAATACGGTGGCGGTGTGCTGGTGAACTTAGGTGGTGACATCGCAACCGATGGCCAGGTGCCACCTGACGGCTGGACCATTAAAGTTACTGATGACTTCTCACTCGATGCGACTGCGCCGGGATGGTCAGTTCGAATTTTTGGTGGCGGCTTAGCGACGTCGTCTACCGCGACGCGACGGTGGCGTGACTCATCGGGTAACGAACGCCTTCATGTCGTTGGTGAGAATATTGAGAAGAGCACGATAGTAACGGTTACCGCAGTAGGCGTCTGTGCTTTTGAGGCTAACTATCAGTCCCTATCAGCTCTCGTAGCTGGAGATGGAGCGGTTCCTTGGTTGATGAGGAGCAAAACGCCCTCTCTGGTTCGGACACTTGACGGTAGAGGCCTAGCGGTCTCCGGGTGGCCAACTACGGGTGAAATTACAAAAGATGATTTGATAGGTGCAAATTGACCAGTTTGAATGTATTGGCCACAGTTGTAAATAACACCAAATTCTTGTGGTATACGAGTCGTGCGACTGGTGTCATCGCTCTCGTTCTCCTCGGGATCGTTTTGACTCTGGGAATCTTGACGGCATCTAAGAGTACTCCACTTGGTATCGGCAAATTTATTGGCCCTGACCTTCATCGGCGACTCTCGATATCAACTCTCGTCTTCCTAGTAGCTCACATCATTTCGGCGATTCTCGACCCTTTCGTGACAGTTGGCCTTGGCGCTGCAGTAATTCCATTTGCAGCCAAATACCGTCCTCTATGGGTCGGACTCGGTACGGTATCATTTGATCTCCTACTCGTGATTGTTGCGACGTCAGTTGTACGCCACAAGTTCAATCATAGAGTTTGGAAGAAGATCCACTATCTAAGCTGGGTTGTTGTTAGCCTCGTTCTCTTCCATGCTCTTGGGACCGGCAGTGACGCGCACATTAAATTAGTAGAGGGCATCTATGTTGCCTTCGTTCTTGTAATGGGTGGAGCTGGCCTATATCGCGCCTATCGTGAGTTCGGCCTTGATAAGGGTCGGAAGGTCATCGCTAGCGCTTCTCTAGTTGTAGTTCCCGTAGCTCTACTTGGGTGGGCTGTCAATGGACCTTTGAAGGCAGGTTGGGCGAAGTCCGCAACGGGTTATTCGATCTTTCCGACTACCACTATTGCAGTTGCCTCCGGAACTTCGACAAAGACGGCGACTTCGAGTCAAGTTTCGAGCGGCCCAGCGGTCGTTCTTCCAGTGACCAACGCCGCAATTTCGGGGACGATGACCCAAACTCAGACCAATAGTGGTGTTGTTGTCCTTGTTCTCCGAGGCTCGGTAGCAAACTCAGTTGATTACGTTGAGGTTCAATTGAATGGTGTCGTACAAGAAGGTGCGCTCGCTCTTGAATCGAGCACCGCCTTCTTAGGGACTAAGACCACACCTAATACCTACACCGGTACTGTGACCCAGGCAAATGGCTCGGCCCTAACACTGTCCCTAAGAGGACCTAAAGGTACGGTCACGGCAAATCTAAATGTTTCTCTCTCTGGATCTTCCTTCTCCGGAACGATCTCGGCAAGCTGAGAGATACGAAGTCTTAATAGAAGTTATACAAGTAAGGAATGACTGAAGATGACTGATAGTACTTCTACATCGATAATGGCGCCGTCTGGTGCGCGTCGACTTACGCTCGGATGGGACGCCAACTGGAAGACGTCGAATCCAGAGATCGCCTTTGCCGGTCATTCCCAGAGCCGAACGCGCCTGAGCCTTGCGGAACATATCTCTAACTATGGTCGCATTCCAACTGGGTTTACATACTCCTTAGTCTCTGATTCCTTGCGGGTTGCAAACCTAACAGGTCGCGGAGGAGCCAAGTTCCCCTTCTATAAAAAGCTTGCCGCCGTCTACGAGGCCGACCGCAAGAAGGGATGCTACATCGTCGCTAACGGCGCCGAATCTGAGCCACTCTCGATCAAAGACTCGATGCTTCTCAGGACCAACCCTCACCTTGTAATAGATGGCCTCGTGATGATCGCCGAAGTCCTAGGAGCAAAAGGTGCATATATCTACGTCAAGGACAAGGAGGCCCACTCCGCAATCAACGCAGCGCTAAGGGAGCGTAGGGAGAGAGGCTTCACCGAAGCTAAGGTCACTGTCGTCGATGCGCCAGCAACTTATGTTGCGGGTCAAGAGACGTCAGTTATCCGCCGTATTGAGAAAGGCCCCGCCCTTCCTAAGTTCTCGATTGAGCGTGTTGCAGTCGCTGGCGTCAAGGGTCAACCGACGCTTTTGTCGAACGTCGAGACCTTTGCACATTTAGGATTGATTCTCCGGTTTGGAGCTGATTGGTACAGGTCAGGAAGGTCCGGCTTCGACTCTGGAAGTCGCTTGGTAACGGTCTCGGGTTCGGTCGATCGCCCCGGCCTCTATGAGGTCAGCTCAGGTGTTGCCATAGGTGATATTCTTCGCGAGGCTAAAGCCCACTCGGTTCGAGCTGTCTTGGTGGGAGGTTACTTCGGAGGTTGGCTAAATGTCAGGGATGAGAATGACCTCAAATTGATCTACGACGACTCAACTTTGGGCGAAAAGAAGCTTTCTATCGGTGCGGGAATTCTTGGAGTGCTTTCGAAGGAGACCTGTCCGGTCGTTGAGGCCGCGTCAATAGTGGATTACTTAGCCGAGCAAAGTGCTGGCCAATGTGGGCCTTGCATCCATGGCCTACCTGAAATTTCTACAGCCTTCGCACGAATCGCTCTCTCATCCAACGTTGATAGGGGTATCACGGAACTAAAGGCTGTAATACCCTTAGTTGAGAGGCGTGGTGGATGTCAGCATCCAGACGGCGTCATCGCGCACGTGAGATCGACCGTCGCCGCATTTGGTGAGGAGATCAAGCTTCACAAGGCTGGCAAATGCTCAGTCGCCTCTTCGAATCATCAGTCGATGCTCTTGCCCAAAAACGCACAGGGCAACTTAGCGGCTGCGAGTGGACGATGAAGATTGTAATTGATCCGACGCGATGCCAAGGGCACGGTACCTGTGCCGCTCTTCTGGCTGAATACATAGAGATGGATAAGTGGCATTATCCAATTCTTAGTAAAAATCAATTGAAAGATAGCCATATGGAAGCGGCCAAGAAGGCGGTTCAACTTTGTCCTGAATTGGCGATCAAGATCGTAGAAGGTTAGCCAAGTAGCCATTTGGTTTCCGATTTAGGATCAGAGGATGTAGGGTCGATTTATTTGGCATGTTTTAGACGAAAATTCCCTGTATGTTTAGGGGTTGGTCGTACGTTTGAGATAGAAGATCACGGCTGTACAATATGGCCTCTTCGCGGCTGAATCGATAATATTTCAAGCTGCCAATTTGGTTGTCAAGCTATAGCAAATGCTCGGTTTGGTTGGAAGGTAGATTGAATTGCCAGAATTGTCTTCGGTCTTTCTAGTCGAGTGATGCAGATACGAAGTTATTCGTAATCGCTGACGAAGGTTCTTCTCCAGCGATCAATAACACCGGCTCTCGTCATCGCAGAGTTGTGAGCTGAAATCTTCGAGCACTTCACAGACGCTGTGGTGCCAGCATCAACTGCTTCACGTACGAGGGTGACGTCAGCCTGTAGATCCTACTAGGAGAGACGCGCGAGAGACCAAGCGTCACCTCCTATCTCTGTAATTGCTAGAAATTATTTATCTCGTGTTTTTGTCAAAAGCTGATACGAGCCTCAAGTCACAGTTGATACCTTTTCGAGCTAGCTCAACTTTTATACGCGTCCTAGCTTGACGCTCATTATCGAGCTCTAGCTGGTGCTCTTACCTAGAACATTCCTTGCCTCAAAGTCTGAATCTAAGATAGACCGCAACTTCTCTCACTATTCAGCCAGAGTGCCATTTGCCTCAACCCACCCACCAAGCTCGTCCTCTTTCATAGTGGAAGTTTCACCAACTGACTTGATCCTGCCGATTGGTTCACTTACTACCCTGAGCCTGGATTTTTGATCTGAGTAATAGCTTGTAGAGAAATGTTTGCAAAAATATCATCACTTCTTTGAGTCATTGCGATCCTGCCACACGTAGCAGTCCCGGAACTATTGAGCCCATAGAGAGCCGCTGCAACCTTTCCCCGTACTTTCTCTGAATGTCCTTTCGGGACCATTCCATCTTCGCCCTCTTAGAAACAAAAATCAAGCTAGGTGACAACACTCTTGGCAGAGAGGGGTAGCGCTAACGATAATCGATCTATCGACTAGATCAAAGTTCCATTAATAAGACCATAAATATTCTTGGAAGCACATTAAGAAACCATTAAGAGCCAATTGTCCTTGGAATGGCCTGACCGTATCCTTTTACTCACCAACGTAAAAGGAGAAAAGATGAGTGACCTTCTTGTGATACTCGCGATTGCTTCGGTATCCGCAATGGCGCTGTACTTCATCAAATTCTGCGATTCAATCGTCGGTAACGAAAATCAAGAAATCGGTGAATTCGCAGTTGGAGGAGCAGATGAACGCTAATACATTCGGGGTAATTTTATCCATTGCAACTCTCGTATACCTAACGTACACAATCGTAAAGGCAGAGAAAATTTAATGAATGTTTTTGGAGGCTGGGGATTCCTAGCACTTATCGCACTCCTAGTAGTAACTGCTCCATTTCTAGGAAGATACATTGCCAGAGTCTTCAGTGACGAAGCTTTGGCCAAAGATACGCGTCTAAACCGCATTGAAGGTCGAATGCTGAAGACGATTGGAGTCGACCCAAAGGTAGAGCAATCTTGGAAGGCTTATGCTGCGTCAGTAGTCGCATTCTCGGCGGTCTCAGTCGTATTTTTATACGCCATCGAACGACTACAGGGCCACCTTCCCCTCAACCCTACGCACGTTGGAGCGGTATCACCGGCGCTAGCAATAAATACGGCTGTCTCTTTTGTAACCAATACAAACTGGCAAAATTACGCCGGTGAATCAACTATGACGATGTTGACACAGACAATTGGTTTATCTGTGCAGAACTTCGTATCTGGCGCGGTGGGGCTATCGGTCGCCATTGCCCTTGTTCGGGGTCTATTGCGTAATAGATCTAATACCATAGGTAATTTCTGGGTGGATCTTGTTAGGTCTACAACCAGAATTCTGTTGCCATTGTCACTTATATTTGCAATAATCCTGATTGCACAAGGTGCTGTCGAAAATTTGACGTATGTAAAGTGCATCACAACGATCGCCGGAGGAAAACAGTGCATACCTGGAGGACTCGTTGCGACCCAAGAGGCGATCAAGCTACTAGGTACCAATGGAGGAGGCTACTTCAACGCTAACTCCATCCACCCCTTCGAAAATCCAACTGCACTTACGAACTTTGCTGAGATCTATGCACTCCTGGTCATTCCGTTCTCCCTCCCCTTTGCATTTGGGCGTTTGACAAAAAGAACGAGAGATGGAATAACAATCTTTACCACGATGATGGTGATCTGGATTGCAAGTTCCCTGTTGCTACTGCACTTTGAAGTTGGAACCAATCAGCTAAACCTGGTAAAGAGCTCAAACATATCATCAGTAGCTACCGCGAAGGTACTGCCAGAGGGTCAAGATCTACGCATCTCTGCTACCTCTTGTGCCGTCTTCGCATCGTCGACAACGTCTACTTCAACAGGGGCTGTAAATTGCGCACTTGACTCAATCGAACCAGCAGCCGGAGGCGTCGCACTATTCAACATGATGCTTGGCGAGGTGAGTCCAGGAGGCGTGGGATCGGGCCTCTACGGGATACTGATCTTTGCAATACTGTCGGTATTCATAGCCGGCCTGATGGTAGGCAGGACTCCTGAATATCTGGGCAAAAAGATCCAAAGTGCGGAGATGAAACTAGTAGTGATCTACCTTCTCCTCTCGCCGGCTGCAATAATGATATTTGCGGCAATCGCAGTCATATTAAAGACTGCCAAGGGTGCTGTTGGAAATCCTGGCTCCCAGGGCCTTTCTGAAATTATCTATTCGTATGTCTCTACTGGAAATAACAACGGGTCGGCCTTAGGTGGCCTCTCTGCGAATACCGACTTTTACAACGTAACGCAAGCGCTAAATATGGCAATTGGACGATTCGGTCTAATGATTCCAGTTCTTGCAATCGCCGGTGCGCTAGCAAAGAAGCAGACAGTTCCAGCAAGTTCTGGAACCTTCAACACAGACAAGCCGCTCTTTGCCGTCATTCTGGGAGGAACAATCATTCTCTTGGTAGGTCTTACCTACTTCCCAGTGTTGTCGCTCGGACCGATCATGTCCCACCTACAAAGCGCTCTATAAGAGAAGGATCATTTAGATGACAACTCCAAAAACTCAATCAAGTGGGGTTCTAGAGGGTCTCAAGGCGATTTTTGACCCCAAGGCTCTACCAGAAAACATTCTTGAATCAATCAAGAAACTTGATCCACGAAGTCTCTGGCGTAACCCAGTTATGTTCGTTGTAGAGGTAGGTACGGTATTTACAACTATTGACTTCTTTGCCACCATTTCGAAGCAAACAAATAGTGATATCGTTTTTGCGATTTCAGTAATCGTCTGGCTCTTTGCGACTCTCATATTTGCCAACTTTGCAGAGGTGACTGCAGAAAGGCGCGGTAAAGCACAGGCTGCGTCACTTAGAAGCGCCAGAACATCTCTTACGGCAAGACGCATATCAGGAGATCTTATTGAAGAGGTTCCAGCTGAATCTCTCGTAGTTGGAGATCGCTGCGTTGTTCGGGCCGGTGAGACAATTCCGTGCGACGGCGAGGTAGTCGAAGGTATTGCATCGGTCGACGAGTCGGCGATAACTGGCGAATCTGCTCCCGTTATTCGAGAGGCGGGTGGAGATCGATCTTCTGTCACAGGTGGCACAAAAGTTCTCTCAGACGAGATCGTCGTGGCCGTAACCCAAGAGCCTGGAAAGAGCTTTCTAGAGAAGATGATATCTCTCGTTGAAGGGGCCAACCGCCAAAAGACACCCAACGAAGTGGCGCTCAATATACTGCTCTCTGGATTGACGATAATACTTTTGCTCTCGGTCGTGACCTTGCAACCATTTGCAATTTTCTCAAAGGCTCCACAGAGTATTGTTGTGCTTGTAGCACTCCTAGTCTGTCTCATTCCAACGACGATCGGCGCGCTGCTATCGGCGATTGGAATAGCCGGAATCGATCGGCTAGTAAAAAGAAATGTCCTCGCTACTTCAGGACGAGCGGTTGAAGCGGCTGGCGATTGCAGTACGTTGCTTTTGGACAAAACAGGGACGATAACCTACGGCAATAGACGAGCCGTTGCACTCTATCCAGCATCTGGATACTCGGAAAAAGACCTTGCCATGGCAGCGCTAATCTCGAGCCTCTCCGATCAGACGCCTGAAGGAAGGTCAATAGTAGATCTAACAAGAGAGATCTTGGGAGAAAGTGCTGATCGAGAGATCGCATCTCTTGAAGATGTCATTGAGATTCCCTTTAGTGCCAATACGAGAATGAGTGGTGTTGACCTAAGAGATCGATCGCTTAGAAAAGGTGCCGGGGATTCAGTCGCGGCTTGGATTAGCTCTAGTGGCGGCGAAATGGACTCTATCTCAACTAGCAAAATAACCGAAATTGCTTCGACTGGCGGAACCCCGTTAGTGGTAGCCGAAGTCGGAAAGAGCATAGGGGTAATTTACCTCAAGGATGTTGTAAAAGAAAAGATCGCTGAACGTTTTGAAAGCCTTAGAGCGATGGGAATCCGAACAGTCATGGTGACTGGCGATAACCCAATTACAGCTGCTGCAATTGCCAAAGAGGCTGGAGTAGACGACTTTATAGCTCAAGCAACTCCTGAAGACAAACTACTCTACATCCGGAAAGAGCAGAGCGGGGGCTCCCTGGTAGCGATGACTGGGGATGGAACAAACGACGCTCCAGCGCTCGCTCAGGCAGACGTCGGCGTAGCTATGAACTCTGGTACGCAAGCTGCAAAAGAAGCTGGAAACATGGTGGATCTTGATTCAGATCCTACCAAGTTGATTGAAATCGTCGAAATCGGTAAGCAGTTACTCATTACAAGGGGTTCATTGACTACATTTTCGATCGCCAATGACATTGCCAAGTACTTTGCAATAATTCCAGCGATGTTTCAAAAGGTATTTCCGATTTTGAAGCCACTCAACGTCATGCACCTTACAAATGCTCACACGGCAATATTGGCAGCTGTTATCTTCAATGCTCTCATCATCATAGCCCTTGTGCCTCTAGCTCTAAGAGGAGTGAAGTTCCGCGCTAGTTCAGCATCTTCTGTTCTCCGGCGAAACATAACCGTGTACGGCCTTGGTGGAGTTTTGTTGCCATTTGTAGGCATAAAGGCGATCGATCTAGTCCTAACTCTGATTGGAGTAAAATAAGTGTTACGTCAATTCAAACCGGCAATCTATATCTTTATAGTGCTAACTCTAGGTGTAGGGGTCATCTATCCAGCGATCGGATTCGTCATCGGACAGACCATCTTCAAAAATCAAGCCAATGGTTCAATTGCCTATATGAATAAAACACCAGTAGGGTCGTACCTCTTGGGGCAAAGTTTTTCTGGAAAAATTTGGTTCCAACCAAGACCATCTGCAGTCGGATACGAGGGAAATTCTTCTGGGGCATCGAATTTAGCGCTTACTAACCCAAAGTTGATTCAAAACATCGAACAACTTGCCAATGATTATCGAAGGCAAAATGGGCTACCAAAGACAACGTCAGTTCCAGCGGACGCAGTGACGACCTCTGGGTCTGGATTGGATGCTGATATATCTGTCGCAAACGCAGAACTTCAAGCTCCGCGCGTCGCAAAGGCTCGTTCGATATCTCTAGCACGAGTACAATCCATGATCGACCGCGCTACGTCGACTTCACCGAGCTTTATATTCGGTACAAAAGTTGTAAATGTCGTGACTCTCAATTTGGAGCTAAAAGAGATGAAACTTCAATGAGTCGAGTTCGCGGCGAACTTCGAATTTACTTGGGCTGCGCCGCAGGTGTTGGAAAGACCTATGCAATGCTCACCGAGGGACATAATCGGCTGAGTAGGGGGACAGACGTAATAGTTGGCTACGTCGAAACTCATAATAGGCCAAAGACTCAAGCCCTTCTTGATGGCTTAGAAGTTGCTCCAAGAAAGTCGGTTTTGCACAAAAATAAGGCAATAGAGGAGATGGATACCGACTACATAATTAGACGAGCTCCTCACGTTGTACTCGTCGACGAACTTGCTCATACAAACGCAGATTCATCTGTCAACAGGAAGAGATTCGAAGACGTAAGAACACTTCTTGACTCTGGAATTACTGTAATTGCGACGCTCAATATCCAACACCTCGAAAGCCTCAATGACGTGGTATTCGACATCACGGGTATCCGACAGTCAGAGACAGTTCCTGACTCCTTCGTACGATCTGCTAACCAGATCGAACTGGTAGACATGACCCCTGAAGCTCTAAGAAAGAGGATCGCGCACGGAAACGTCTATCCAGTTGAACGTACCGAAGTCGCGTTAAATAACTTTTTCAAAGTCGAGAACCTATCGGCACTTAGAGAACTTGCACTCTTTTGGCTTGCTGATAGAGTCGAGGAATCGCTACAAATCTTTAGGGACCAATATTCACCCTCAAAGACGTGGGAGACAAAAGAGCGAATTCTCGTCGCACTTGCAGGCGTAGCTGAAAATGAACTCTTGATTCGTAGGGCAGCTAGATTAGCGATGCGAACTCGAGGCTCACTTATCGGGGTTCATATAATCTCACAAGATGGCCTTGGTGCCTCCAATACTTCACTCTTGGATCAACAACGTGACCTGCTTCAATCCCTAGGCGGAACCTTTATAGAAATTACTGCAAAATCTATCGTCGATGGAATCATGCAGATTGCAAAGGCCGAGAATGCTACCCAAATAGTGCTCGGAGCGTCGAGGAGAAGCCAACTTCAACGAATCATAGGTGGCAATGTTATTGATGACATTGTGGATGCATCTGGTCATGGAATTGACGTCCACGTAGTATCAGTTGCCAAGAGAGAAGCTAAGAGGAGGCAACGGCTAGCCAGGCTGATAGGCAAGATCAATGAGACCACATCAAATCGACGGCGGGCGTTCTCACTCGTTGCCATGGCCATAATATTTCCAATCGTTACGATTCTTTTAGCTGAACTACGTAGATCCCTTGCACTTTCAGCGGTTACTCTAATTTTTCTACTTTTAGTAACTGCGGTCGGACTGGTCGGTGGCCTTATGGTATCGATAATCGGTGCACTGTCAGGATTTCTTCTCCTGAACTACTACTTCGCGCCCCCATTGCATACATTCACTATCTCAAACTCACGCGACCTCATAACTCTCGTAGCTTTTCTTGGTCTATCGAGTGCATTTGGACTTTTAATCGATATCCAACGAAGGCGTCTCATCCTTAGCAAGCAAAATGAAATTAGATCCCGCCTTTATGGTCGAGCCGCGGAAATACTTGTTACTTCTAGCAATCCAACTCTTGACCTTCTAGGTGAACTAAGAAAGCAACTTCGAAAGAATTTTGCTCTAATCACGAAAGGACCAATCGGAAGCGGCGAAGAGATTGCCTTCGACGGCAGTCGCGAAAGCGCAGACGCAGAGAATCAACTTCAAATCGATCTTGCTAATGGTTCGCATCACCTTTACGTTGGAGGCGGAGCCCTTGAACCATTTGATATCGAAGTGTTAGCGGTTTTTAGGCCGCAGATAGAGGCGGCTCTAACTGCTAAGGAGTTAGCAGAAGAGAGAGAACGATCGGAACTCCTTCGTCAAGGAGATGCATTTCGAAAATCACTCCTAGCTGCAGTGAGTCATGATCTTAGGACCCCGTTAGCGACAATTCGAGCCGCTGCATCTGGACTTCTCGCAGATGACGTCGATTTAGGGCCTGAATTGGAGAAAGAGTTGAAGGTTACAATCGACGACGAAGCTAGTAATCTCACCGAAATCGTCTCTAATCTTCTTGACCTTACCCGACTGAACATGGGAGGTGTTTCTGTAAAGCTTGAAGATCTTTCTCCTGCGGCATTCATAGATCAAACCTTACTTTCACTTCGGAGATCACTGCCGAGAATTGTAAACAAGACCCCGGAATCGATCGACAATATCTCGGCAGATCAAGCCCTGCTAGAGAGAGCGCTTGTCAATGTAATTGAGAATGCTCTCGCCTACTCTCCCATTGATTCGAAGGTTGAAATCAATGCCATTTCAGCTGAAACGAGCGTAGCTATCGAAGTGCGTGATGAGGGGAACGGGATCTCGGAAGAAGATTTGGTGCGTATCTTTGAGCCCTTTCAAAGGGTGGGAGATTCCCAAATACGCCCTGGTATCGGACTTGGATTAGCTGTAGCAAAAGGTTTCGTCGAAGCTCAAGGTGGACACATAGAAGTCAAGTCGAAGGAAAATATTGGTACCGAAGTTCGAATAGTGATGAGGCGGTCTCTGTAGCCATGAAAATACTCTTCGTTGAAGACGACCCGTCATTTGCAAATGCCCTTCTGATATCGCTACGAGCTAGAGGAAATGAAGTTTCGCATGTGGCAACTGGAGGAAATGCAATCTCCAAATTCCTCACGGGCCACTTCGACGTTGTAGTACTAGATCTTGGTTTGTCGGACATGGACGGCATTGAAGTTCTAAAGCGAATTCGAAGCAAATCAAACACACCTATTGTGGTTCTTTCTGCTCGCGTTGGAGAAGTGTCTAAGGTGGACGCGCTCGATGCTGGAGCTGACGACTACGTAACGAAACCTTTCGGTCTCGGTGAATTCTTGGCACGACTTAGAGCAGCGCACCGCAGAGGTTCCCCTGGGCCAACTGATCGGGTTTTGAAGGTAGGATCGAGGATGATCGACCTTTCGAGCAAGCAAATAGTGACCGACGATGGTCGACCTCCAAAACTCACCCCCACCGAGTGGGCGCTAATGGAGGTGCTGGCCCTTGAAAACAACCGCATCGTTTCACGTGAGGAATTGTTGAGGAGGGTTTGGGGTGAAAACTTCACACACGAATACGACTACCTAAGGGTTTACATAGCCCAACTTAGAAGAAAAATTGAAGACGATCCCGCAACTCCAGCCTACATCATCACTGAATCTGGGGTTGGTTACCGCCTAATGGCTGAAGTCGTTGTGAAGGATTAGATCCTCTATTCAAAAGTACGAATAGCTAAAATGCCATCGTCCAGTCTGACCAGATAGATAATAGTTATTAAACGAGAAAAAAAATGACTTCTCTATCCGAAGTAGCCGATTCCAAACATCGCAAAGAATTCGATCGTGTAATTCAATTGTTTTGTCAAATCTCAAAGTGATATGTCGTTGATAATTCATTACGTATCGCTAACGGTGAGTCTTATTCGAGAATTTCGAGGATTCTGTCGCAAGGACATTGGGAAGAGATCGCTAGGTTCGGATTGTGCTATTGGAAACGCAGAAAGTAGCACGTGGTACATAGCTAGCCCCATCACATTTCCGGAAAGGATGCAACCCTAGTGATCAAGGTTCAATTGAAGCGGAACCCCTCGGCGTTCGTTTGAACGGAGGCAGATTGTTCGAAGGAGGGCGATTCGGTGTGTCGTCCACGAGCGAGCGAAAGTCAAATAGGGGAGTGGGAGTGTGCTTATAGATTTTCCAGTCATTACCCTGGCACTGTGCAAAGAGATGCGACAGATTCATATGGCGATGAGTATGAGCGGGTGTACTGCTTGAAATTTCTTCCATCTTGGGACCTTCGCGCAGGGATCTTTGAACCATACGATTTTTCGTGGATTGACTCTCTTTGGAGTCGTAAACAATTGCAAGCGCCAAAGGAGCAATAGACGCCAATGGGCTCGAGAAAATAGAGGGTGGAAATGAAAGATATTCTTAGGGTTTGAAGGGCTTCATTTCCCTGGTACGTAGTTTTACGCTGTGAATACAAATATTGTCTACTCCAAGGGTTCAATGGTCTTGGAACTCGTGAAGCATCGCAGGTTCCTCCTAAGATCTTAGGTGTTGTTCTTTTTCAGGCGCAGCAGTTACTTTAGGCGCAGCGCTGACCAACGGATTTTCTGAATGGTTCGACTGCCGCCAACAATGCGATTAAGACGAGGTTAAAGGTGGTGTCACCTTGGGAGAGTTTAAGAAAACGAAGTAACTCTAGCCACTCCATAACTGAGGGAAATTCTAAGGGTGGCGGACTGCGTCTCTTCGTTTCAATATCGTCAACAACATCGACAGTCTTTCCCGTTTTCATAACAGGAGCAGTCGCAGTCCAGCTTCGTCAATCTCTCCATTTTTCGATTGCGTTGGTCGGCGTGGCCGTGGCGATCTTCTTCGGGACAGCTGCCTTGACATCTTTAATTGCGGGCTCGATGGCTGAGCGGCACGGCGGAGCGAAGGTAATGAGAGCTGCGACCTTTGCCTCCGCGGTCACCATGGGGCTAATTGCGGCGGTTGCACATTCGTTCACTGGACTTGCGATCCTGCTGGCCTTTGGCGGTGTTGCTAATGGCACAAATCAGCCCGCCAATAATCTGTTTGTAATAAACGCCGTGCAGCCAAATCGCCGTGGCTTTGCTCTTGGGGTAAAGCAAGCAGCAATTCCGGTAGCAACACTCTTAGCCGGTATAGCAGTGCCATCGGTAGCCCTTACGATCGGGTGGCGGTACGTCTACGTCTTTGCGGCGGCTATTGCTTTTGTCGTGAGCCTGGTAATCCCCAGTGACCCCCACGAACTCAAGGTCAAGGTTCAGCGTCGACGCGAAGGCGAGAAGGTCCAAATAACTATTATCCCCGTCGTGACCCTGGCGATTGCGATGGCCCTAGGTGCTGGAACTTCGAATGCCCTAGGTGCCTACATGGTTGAAAATGCGGTAAACCACAACTACGCTCCAGGCACTGCTGGTTTGATAGGAGCACTTGGATCCCTAGTTAGCCTGATCGTGCGCCTTAGCGTAGGTTACAGAGCCGATAAGCGCGAAGGCAAGCACCTGATCGTGGTTGCTGCAATGATTGGCCTTGGGGCGATCGGGTACCTGCTATTTGCGACTTCAATCAAGTGGCTGGTTATTCCGGCTGCGGTAATCGGTTATGGATTCGGTTGGGGTTGGAATGGGTTATTCAACTTTGCGGTCGTCGTCAATCATAAAGGTGCCGAGGGTAGGGCAACAGGAATTACTCAAAGTGGTGCATTCGTAGGCTCCGTTGCTGGCCCGATCGTCTTTGGTTACTTTGTCGTTCACTTTGGCTTCGGGCCGTCTTGGGTTCTTTTGATGGCTGTCGCAGCCCTTTCTTCGACCCTTATGCTCTTTGGTCGTTATTTGATCCTCGCTAGTCGCAATGCGACCGAGGCAGATTCTCTTGGATAGTGATATGGAACTTTTCCAAGCGATCCCTACCAGTTCGAGGTAGAAACTTTTGACGTCTTCCTTGGGGTGACGCACTTCGAATTGTGCGCTACTATATTTCTATATCGTTATATAACTACTTAGTAATATATATCTGATTCATTCTTGTCCGAACTGCCTTATCTGCGATAAGTGCAAGCGTGAAGCGAGGAGATGATCGATGTGACTATCGAAATCGATGAGGCAAGGTTAGACACCGTCTTCATGGCTTTGGCGAGTCAACCTCGTCGAGCAATATTAAAGCGTCTCTCTTCGGGTAGCGCTCCAATTGCAGAGTTGGTACGCCTAGTGGGGCTAACGCAACCGGCGGTGTCAAAGCATTTGAAGGTTCTTGAGTCCGCTGGCTTGCTAACCCGTGCTAGGAAAGCTCAATTTCGTCCAAGCGAATTAGACCTCGCTCCAATCCTTGAAGTTGAGGCGTGGGTAAGTGGGTTTACTCATCAATGGGAAGAGAGGTTGAATCGCTTAGGTGCCCTTATTGATGGCGACAGATTGGATTTACCTCTTCGGCTCCATAGTGAGGGCATCGAAGCCGAAGCCGTATCCGACCCCGAAGACGAGGGACGTAAATAGTCGTCACGTCGTTGTTGGGTCAGACAATGAATCCACGATCGATTTTTGAAAGTTTAGCTCTGCACCTTCGTGATTAGTAACTGGAATCTAAGAGGTCAGTTGAATGGAAGTAAGAAAGGCTAGTTCATTGTCGGAAACTGCAAAATCGCGAGAAATATCAATCTCACGCACCTATGCCACAACGCCGCAGAGGTTGTTTGACTACTTCAAAGATCCCCTGAAGTTAGCTCAATGGTGGGGGCCGGATCACTTCATCACCAATGAAGTCGAAGTTGAAGCGCGGATCAATGGAAGTTACTCGTTGACCATGACTGGCATGGGTATGTCGCAGCGGATCATAGGGGCGATCACTGAGTACGAAGAGGGAAGGACCCTTGCCGTACAGAGTCAGGTAGTCCACGAAGGCGTAACAATTTTGAGAAGTTACTTTCGCATTGTGATCGAAGAGGAGGAAAGTGGCGCAAGACTTACTCTCGTCGCAAAAGCCACAATTGAAAATGAATACATGGCAAGTGCGCTTTTAGGAATGTATGCCGGATGGAACCAGTCTTTGCAGCGCCTCGATGACGCACTTCAGGGACGTATCGATCGGACTTTAGTCGTCCTATCTGGATTGGTGGCCACTGCTGGAGACGTATATGAGTATTGGGTTTCCCCCGAGAAGCTAGCTCAGTGGTGGGCGCCCAAGGACTTTACGACAATAGTAAGCGACATGGATCTCGGCGATGATGGAGGTTGCACAATCACTTTGTCGGGTCCCGGCGGAGAGAAAATTGTTAGCCGTATCGGTTACCGAGAGATCGACCCACCTAAGCGCCTGCACTTTCGTCGCAGCGACGAGGGCGCTCTCGATCCTGCAGTCGATGTTTTAGTTCTCTTTGATGAAATGGGGCCTCAAACCGTTGTTTCGATGCGCTTCGTCTTTGACTCCGTCTCCGACTTCGACAAAACGGTCAATACGCTAAACGTCAAGAAGGGTGCCGAAGAGTCTTTGGAGCGTTTGAGAACATTGCTTCTTGTTTGAAACTCACCAATTCGTAGCAGATGAGTCTAACGAAGCATTTTGTCACTGCTTGAATAAAAAAGCGAAAAAAACTTACTATTTAGGGTAAAGTTATCGCTCCTAGAGACGATAAATCTATATGTAGGGAAAATTACCACTCAAGGTGGTGACAGAATATTCCGAAATAGTAATTGGTTCTTCTTTGTGATGAGAAAGGCGGCTCTCGTCGAGGCAAATTGAACCATAGCTGGCTTCGCTCCTATCACAGGGGGGAGCGGAGTCAGCGACCCATTTAATTATACCATGCGTAAGCTAAAATGAAGCCACTCTAAGTGGTATCTCAGTGAGCTCGAGCGGTACGTACACCAGTTTACTTCAGTAGCTCACAGCGTGCAGAGGTCATTCACCTTCTAGAAAAGAAGACCCGAGGCGGCGACTTGCTTGCGGTAGCGCTTGTTGTTGTACATGGCATTGTCTGCCTCTACCATGAGTCTGTCCAAGGTAAGGGGAGATGTTCCGGTCGCACAACCGATGCTGACAGAAATCCCATTCTGTAGCATCATGGTATCGATGCGATTTGCAAATTCTCGCGCATTTACGGCGGTCATAAGGGGCGCTAGCAGCACGAATTCGTCTCCACCGATCCTAGCAAAGATGTCTCCCTCTCTAATCGAGGAACTCATAACTTCGGCGAATCGGCGTATGTATTCATCACCTGCTGAATGGCCAGCTGTATCGTTGATCGTCTTGAGGTTATCGAGGTCAAAGGTGATCAGAGAGATGTGTGATCCTGGTGAAACTTTGATTCTGCGCTGAATGGCTACTTCCCATCCAAAGCGATTAAGGGAACCAGTCAAGGGATCAGTTTCGGCAACAGTAAGGACTTTTTGGGCAAAGCGAGCCTGCCTGTCCTTGAAGTATGCGTCTGCGATGACGCTCTCCAAGAGGGGCGAGACGCCGATTAGGGCAGTCGAGAGCGCTTCGCTAGTGGCTCGGGAGCTGGTTCCATCGAAGAGTACTAATTGAAACTCACTCAGAGTTTCATCGGGTGGTAGGATCGAAAGCGCTGTAAGTAGGCGGATCGGGCCAACGTGAAAAGCTCGATTGACCTCAAACCACTGGGTCGGTGAATCTTCTATGAGGTAGATAAGCTGAGGGAGCACCTTGGAGTGGCGCATGTCCTCGAACGGGGCTATGTGTTGCTGCGGTGTTACCTTTTCGGCAAGTCGGAGGGTATCCCCTTCGATCAAGCGGTAGGCGTTGCCGAAGGTCGCCATAACTTTTCCGGATATCTTCGACCTTGAGTAGGCGTTTCTCTCGAGAAGCAAGCCACCGTCTATGCCGAAATTTTCAATGATCAATTGGACGCTCGAACCAATGGGAGCCCATGCGCTCTTTATCGGATGGTCGTCTACTACTGCAGGTATTGAATCCATTGTGGCCCCACCCAATTTGGTCGAAAAGATCCTTGATTGTTGTTATCGGCGAAATTTGGATGAACCTTCAACGAAAATATTGAAATTGCAAGAAAAAGATTTGGAGCTTGAGCTAGATGTTAGCTAGGTATGGTCAAAGCTGGATTCTATTCGCCGTTATTTCGGCTGTAGGGTGGGGTGTTTGGGGTTTCGTCTCCGCAAAGGCGTCGAAAGGCACCTCGCCGATAGCTCTTTGGGCGACCGTGGTGGTTATCGAAGGCATCGTCGCTTTGCCGGTATTTATCAAGTATCGCCCCGTTCTCTCTACCTTTGCTGTCCTATCTGCGATATCAGGTGCTGCTGGTTACTTATTCTTCTTCTTCGCGTTGCGTGATGGACGGGCGCCAGCGGTCGTTGCTATAACCGCAACTTATCCACTGATAACGCTTGTCCTAAATATTTTGGTCAATGGTTATCGTCCTCATTTACGTGAAGTTGCCGGTGTCGTGGTTGCAGTTGGAGCTATCTACCTCTTGTCATCTGGCTGACGTGCGAGATAAAAGCTCTGGGACGTTGAGGGATGTTTAGGTAGCGCGAGCGCGAAATTAGTTGCTGATGCATATGAAGGACTTAAAGCTATGAGTAGTGGGTTGATTTTTGAAGATGTATCCCTTTCGATTGGTGGAGTAAAGATACTGAGCGACATCACTCTTTCGATCGAGGCTGGCTCGAAGGTAGTCATAGTTGGCGCCAACGGTGCGGGAAAGAGCACTTTATTTGAGCTCTTTGCAGCGCGTCGTCGCCCCTCGTCGGGCAAGATCGGCATCTTGGGGGAAACGATCGGATTGACAGATATGCGTAGGTTGAGGCGTCGGATAGGAGTCTGCGGAAGCTCAACTCTCGAGAAGATTGATCCCAATCTAGTCCTCACCGAGGTGGTACTTACAGGTATTGATCAGGTGTTTTCAAATTGGTTTAGCGAGGTCGACGAGGAGCAGATTAAACGAGCACTCGAGTTGTTAGAGGTTGTTGGACTAGAGGGTCGACGAGGTGAGAAGTTTTCAAACTTATCTATGGGACAACGGCAACAGATCGGTATAGCGCGAGCACTCATGGCTAATCCATCGGTGCTGCTACTCGACGAGCCATTTGCTGGCTTGGACCTTCCGTCGCGTGAAGGGTTGATTGAGCGCCTTGACCGCATTGCAATGGAGTATCCGGAGCTTACGGTTATTCTCGTTACTCACCATATTGAAGAGATTCCAGAGTCGTTCAACAGGATCGTCGGCCTTTCACGCGGCAGAGTTGTAGCGGATGGATCAAAGGTGGAAGTACTCACGTCGGAGGTCATATCGCGCATCTTTGAGACCGCAGTCGATGTCTTTCAAGTCGGGAACAGATCAGTAGCAATTGCCAAGTGATCACGGGTAAGGTTAAAGAAGTAAATTTCACTAATGGCGTTTTACTTTATTTTCGAGTTATGAGAGGTAGACGATGTTATATCGCAGACTAGGACGCGCGGGAATCAAGGTGTCGGCCTTGTCCCTAGGATCGTGGGTTACATTTGGTACGCAAGTAGATGACGACTTGGCCTTTGAGACAATGAAGGTTGCCCGAGAGGCAGGAGTGAACTTCTTTGACAACGCCGAAGGCTATGCCGGCGGAAAGTCAGAAGAGTTAATGGGAGCTGCCCTCCGTAAGTTGGGATGGGATCGCCGAAGTTATGTCATATCGACCAAGTTCTTCTGGGGAATTCATGAGACTGAAAACACCAAGAACACCTTGAATCGTAAGTACCTTCTCGACGCCATTGACGGTTCACTCGAGAGACTCGGTCTTGACTTCGTCGACGTTGCATTCTGCCACCGATCAGATCCAGATACTGAGATCGGCGAGACGGTTAGAGCAATGCACGACATCATCGACCGTGGCAAGGCTCTTTACTGGGGCGTATCAGAGTGGTCAGCCGATGAGATTAGGAAGGCCTATGAGTATGCAGATCGTTACGGCTTGCATCGTCCTGTAACTGAGCAGCCACAGTACAACATCCTTCACCGTCATCGTGTTGAAGTTGAGTACTCTCCAATCTTTGATGATTATGGCATGGGCACTACTATATGGTCCCCACTTGCTTCAGGACTTCTTACGGGTAAGTACCGCAATGGTATTCCCGAGGGTTCGAGAGCTTCACTTGAGGGTTACGAGTGGTTGGCTCCAATGCTCACCGATTCTTCTAAGAACAATGCAGTTGGCCAACTCGTCGATATAGCTGAGTCCATTGGTGTAACACCATCGCAGATGGCAATTGCCTGGTGTCTTCTCAATCCAAATGTGTCGACGGTAATCACAGGAGCATCTTCAGTGCAGCAGGTTCGTGAGAATATGACCGCGCTAGATGCACTTCCAAAGCTCACGCCTGAGGTTGTGGAGAGAATCGAAAAGGTAACCGCAGGGTTATCTAACTAGCTCCTGACTAAGAAGCTCAATTACCAACTTGAATTACTAGGAGTAGTTCTCAACTTCGAAGGGGCGAAGCCGCAGCATTGTCTGTGCTTCGCCCCTTGTTGTTTTAAAGGAGTGCTCAGCCGATTTGTTTGAGCTCACTTTTGTATCGCTGTCCGTTTTCGACGTACTTTTCTACGGCATCACGAATCAGGAATTCATCGACGCGATCAGGGAAGATCTTCGCAGGAATTCCCAGTGCTAAAGCCCTTGAAGGAACGATCGTATCGGCAACCACCACTGCGTTTGCTCCAACTAGTGCAAACGATGAAACTACTGCCCTGTGCAGAACGACCGACCCTGATCCTACTAGGGCGTCATCCTCGATTTGGCATCCTTCGAGGTGCACTATGTGTCCAATCGTGCAGTTAGATCCGATTATGGTTGGAAGCTCTGCTGTCGCGTGTATCACGGATCCGTCTTGAATAGATGTCCGCTCGCCTACCACTATTTTGCCGTAGTCGCCTCGCAAAACAGCTCCAGGCCAAATGGTAGAGTAGTCGCCAATCGTTACGTCACCGATTATGGTTGCCATTGGGTGGACAAAGGCGAGTTCTGAGATATTTGGGGTACGTTCACCTAGTTGGTATATTGCCATTAGGTGATGGTAACACAATAAGTAACGACATTTCTTCGATCTATTGCTCTAGGTTTTTTACTGCGCTTCGTCCGGCACTAAAGCTTGTCGCCGCAACGACGGCTGAAAACGCCAGAGTTAAATCTCCTGAAGCGAGGGGTAGTACCACGATCGTTGGAATTAGCCCGCCGATAACCCATGCCAATTGGAAGCGTGTCTCATACTTGGAAAATGCCTTTCCCTGGTTGGTGGGAAGTATGTTGAATTGAACGAGCGAGTCGAAGGCCAACTTGCCAGAGCTCGCAACAAAACCGATGACGAGTGCCAAAAGGATTTGAATATAGCGATCTCCAACGGCCGCTCCTACGATACCAAGAATCGCTTCTACTACTAATCCCGCGATCAAAAGAATCTCTTCCTGAATGAATCGCCGTATCTTTGGGGTTATTGCGGTAGCGAGCCCACTCCCGATCGCGCTTGCACCAAGAATCAAGCCAAAGAAGTAGGCAGGCGCATGACTTCTTCGTAAGTTGAAGGCGATGAAGAAGGTGAAGAAGCCAACAGATCCTCGAAGAACCGACATTGCGGCTGCGGCAAGAATTACCGATTGAGGCGACCTTTTGGCGTTTTCCGCCTCGACCTCTTCGTCGACCTCTTCGTCGACCTCGACTTCGTTACCTTCTCCTTCGGCACTTTCCCTTCGGCGTTTTGGCCTATTGGAGCGAATGAGCCGTACTTGAGTGACGCCTAGTATGAAAATCAAAAAATCGACTCTTAGGACCCATGGTGCGCCCAGTCCGGGGAACTTCAAGACCGCGGCAGCTAAAGCCCCGCCGATAAATCCTCCCACCGCGGCTAGCAGCGATATGGACGAGTTTACAAAAACAAGAACAGGGTTGCCACCATCTGCCTTTGGGATCGGCAGCCTTCTGTGGCGCTTGTTTGCCTCTGTCGGCGTAACCCCTCTCGCAAGTTCGGGGATGACTGCGGCTTTGGTAACGAGGTATATCTTTGACGCAACTAAAACCGTGAAGGCCTCTGGAAAGAGGATAACGCTATTTAGGTCTCGCGACATAAGAAGCACGAAGACAGCCCGGACGATGAATGAAAGTGATAGAAGCGCCCTGCGGGAACCGCCCTTTCGGTCGAGGATAGGTCCCAAGAAGGGCGCAACGACGCCGAAGGGAGCCACGGTTAGAAGTAGATAAAGGGTGATCTTCCCCTTTGCTTCAGTAGGCGAGATTGAAAAGAAGAGTGAACCTGCAAGTGCGACCGTTGTAAATGTATCCCCGACGGTGGAGAGGAGGTGGACTCGTCTCATAGGTCCAAGGGGACCCTTTCGGTCGAAGTATCTCTGGAGGTTTTCACCGCCCCTCTTCGCTAGAGCTTTAAAGTCGTCCATATTCGCCATATGACTTAAGATGCTAAATGAGTTGGGGGCCGATAGCTACATTTGCCATGCCGTGCTTAGGCAAATTAGAACGACGACCGATCACATACGAGGAGTCAATGCATAATGAACTTGACATTGCTTCGGGGCAACTCGAAGTGCGATTACTTGTTAGCCTTTAACCCAAGGTAGAGGTTCGGTTGGATCGTCTACCTCCTTCAACGGCGAAGGTATGTGATTTCAGAGGTTTGCGTGGCGACGAAGAGCGATAGAAAAAATGGCGTCTTTACTTGGACCCCGATAGTACTTGCGATGTTGTTCGCGGGAGAGGCGCAGGGCTTTGGACGCTTTAGTTACTCGCTAATTTTACCTCCACTTCTGAAGACGTCGCTTCATTCGGTGTTGCTAACTGGAACTTTGGGAACCATCAATGTCGGTGCATATTTAGCAGGATCAATCTTTGTAACTTGGAAGTCCAAAGCCATAAGTGGAGTTCGATTTATTCGTATGGGGCTTGTAACTTCGGTAGTTGGCCTCGGTCTTTTTGGAGTTTCGTCGACATTCCTCTTCTTCTCATTAGCTATGGCGCTAATGGGCTTTGGTGGGGCAATGATATGGATTTCGTCTCCTTCGTTGGCTGCCGGTGCGGTGGCGGAGAGGAGAAAAGGATGGGCAATTGGATTGGTTGGCGCGGGTATCGGAGTGGCAATTACCCTTGAGGCCCAAGTCGCAAAGGTATTTGTCCACTTGAATGGGACGCTCTCTTGGAGAGCCTTACTCTTTGTTGAGGCTGGTGTTGGCCTTCTTATCACGCTTTCGTCGTTTATATTTCTCCATGAATCACCAAAGTTGGCAGATGCCGATCCGTCTCCTGAGCTTACTGACGTTGATGCTCAGGTCTCGAGGCTTCCTAAGCGAAATCTGCTCTTTGGTGCTTACATGGCTTATGGGTTCGTTCAGGCTATTTTTTTGACTTACATAGTCACCGCGCTAAATCACGATCATCACTACCTGGCCACCACCTCTCAATCGATATTTTCTCTGGTCGGATTTATTTCGATCTTTGGCGGCGTTCTCGCTGGTCGCTGGAGCGATCCCTCCGGTGATAGAGGAACCGTCATGTTCTTTGCTTTTGTGTCGATGGCAATTGCTGGCCTTTCGGTTGTAAGCGGTAACTTGGCCTTCGTGATCGTCGGATCTTTTTTATACGGTTTTGGTATGAGCGGAGTGCCCAATTTGGTCGCTGCCTATATCGGTGACTTTTCGAAGGGCGCAGTCTTCGCACGCACCTTCGCCATGGTAACGCTCTTCTTTGGAATTACTCAAGCGATAGGGCCTCAGATAGGAAGTGCTATCGCATCGGCCACTGGCTCATTCACAATTGACTTCGTGATTGTGGTGTTGGTGAGCTTGGTAGGAGCTATTTTGGCGATCTCGATTCGTCCAAAGAGGATCGCCTAGGTGACCCCTTTATGTGGCTCAGCGAGAGTAGATCAGATTAGAGATCTCGTTATAGAGTCCCTTCATCGCTACTGAGGACTTTGACGTCAGTGAGATCACCGGCAAGGGTTCCCTAGATATAGCCATCTTCTCGATATCCGCCGAGTAGGGGATGTAGGAACGTAGCTTAGGGATTCTCCCGACTGGTTCTTCGTTTGTGATCGCAAGCCGGTGTCCAATACGTCTTTGATCGACCATATTGTAAAGGGCTACGCATTTGTCGCTGAGTCCGATGGATTCCAGGTGCTCAATCATGACTTGCGATGAACGTATTGCTAGTGGGCTGGGCTGAAGCGGTACTACGACCATGTCAATCGCCGAAATTACCGTCTCGGAGAGATCCGTTAAGTTTGGCGGTGCATCGATCACGGTCAAGTCAAACTCATCCTTTGTGGAATCGAGTATCCGCGAAAGCCGCCTCCTCGGGTTTTTTGATTCTGCGAGTTTCTCGGCGAAGAGTCGCATCTTGAGTGACGATGCCAGTAGAAAGAGATTGGGGTAGTTGGATCCGATTGCTAGTTCGTCGAGAGAATACTCCTCTGAAACTATCTTCGAAGCCTTTGGCGCGTCATTGTCGTCACCCCTGAGTATGAATGTAGCGCTCGCCTGAGGGTCGAGATCCCAAAGAAGAGTTCGAAATCCTTCGGATGCTGCTAGGTAGGCGAAATTGACTGCAATCGAAGTCTTGCCAACGCCGCCCTTTTGGTTATAGAACATCACGGTCTTCACTTATTTTTCCTCGTACGCTTGGAGTCGGATTTGTCTTGAGATCCATTGGCACTTTTTACTGGTGAAGGACTAGGTGGTTCGATGAGTTCATTTAGCTTTGCTAAAGATGCTGTTTTAGCCTCTTCGAGTCGTTCTTGGCTATGTAGGATCGCTGCCTCTACGCTTTGGCCCCACGGCCCTGCGAATTCTTCGACGTCTAGGAGAAGATCTAAAAGTACCTGACAATCTTGAAGGAGGCCGAGCGCAGTCTGAAAGGCCTTAGAGGTAACTGCAAGTGGATCTGCGCTCGAATCGCGGTGGAACGTCTCAGTTAGGTATCGTAACTTCTTGAATCTCTTACGAAGAGTATGGAGTTCAACTATCGATAAGGTTGAGCCCTTACTACTCTTTTCAATAGCGGTAACTATCTTGTTTTGGATCCTCTTGGCTTCGAGGGTGTAGAAGTTTTCGACTGAGATTGCATCGCGACTAGAGGTAATTACTAGGCGCGCCGCTGCAACCTTCCAGGAGGATTTGACGGATTCGAAAGCAGCTTCCAGGTCGCTTAGGAAAGTAGTCGTGAGGTTTCGCCTTTTCTCTTCGAGGACGTTGCATGCACCTTCAAATTGTGGGAACTGGCCGAGGTACTCGATGGCTACATCTATATCACGATGGCTGGTAGTAACTGATATTAAGTTACTGACCGATTCGAGAAAGGCAGTTACCTCGTCGCTAGATGCATAACGTGATGCAGCGCTAAATATTGATTTTATGCTTCGCGCAATAACCCTCAGATCATGGAGTGACTCTTCGTCGACGCAGTAGAGTACGGCGTCATAGGCAAGTTTGAGTGACGGCATGGAGCGCTTGAGGAGATCAAATAGTGCATCATTGAGCTTTTTCTTCGAACCGATCTCGAATGAAGTAGAGAAGTCTTGCGGCCTCCTCTTTGCGATCTCAGAGACTATTTCAACTGTTTTCTCGAGTGTCACTTCGTGAGTGCTTTGAGAACGCAAAATTTGCCCTGCGATAGCATCCACAATGGATTCGTCGTCGCCGAATACTTCTATGAGCATCGATTGTGACGCCTCAATTAGTATGCGATCAACCGTTACGACTAAACGCCCATTTTCGTTGTAGCCGTTGCAGCGAGACTTACGAAATGACGTCTCTGCTATTGGTAGAAGTCCGAACGGGAGAGAAGAGGCGTAAATTTTGTTTCGTAGCGTGGCCGGCACTATTGATTCGAAGGGTGACTTGATTGCATTGTCGATGGGGTTGTCGGTGACCAACCCTGAATATCTGCGTCCCTCTGAAGTTGTCAGCGAAAGTGTATAGGCTTTGCCGTCACTTCTACTCCCCCAAAGACGAGATCCTGAGTTGTATAGGCCCCATCGCAATGTGTCGAGAAGAACCAAGGTGCCTTCGCTATAGGTCAAGTTTGGGTCAAAGGTACAGCATGCGATGTGGTATTCGCCGTGATCGAGCGTCTTTGTTGAGCTTTCGTCGTAAAAGTATCGCGCTTTGATTTTGCCCTCACAACAGTGTTGAACCTTACTGGCGTTAGTGAAATGCTATCACGATTGAAAATCGATTCTGTATGAATTGTTTGCTGCTACCTGCGATCACTTTCTCACTGTAGTTTTAGTTTTGAGCCGATTGAAGTCAAAGTTGAACCGAATGTTCGAGACTTAAATTTATTTGCAGTGGTCGATTCGGTCTATTAGTTTACCTTTTGTTTACTTTGCTGTATCTGGCGTTGATATTCTTTCGTCATTTTTTAGATTATTACTTGCGTTAATCAACGAGAAAAATTTACAAAATTTTTCATAGGTATTTACGCTAAAGCCAATCTTATCGAATTCTATGAATGCAGTTATTTTTGTAGAATGTTGCCATTGATAAGGTATGGTATTGGGATATAATCTGCAATATTGATTTATAGGGGTGATAGTCCAATAAAATAACGGTTAAATTTTTGGGCGATTCTATAAATGAAGAATTGTTACTATGGGCGATCTTGATAAGGTCGTGCTGTGTCATTCGGCACACGTTACCCTAAGCATTGCCGACTAGAATTGACTCTGCCGAGAAACTTTTTAGAACTTCGAGTGCTCAATAGCGCATGGCGTTCGGGAAAGTCTACTTTGGCGAATGGAGTTAAAATGTACGTCGAAACTGTAAGAAAGAAAAGTAAAACGAGCCTATCGCAGCAATCGGGATTGAACCTTCGAACCGTAATCGAGTCGAATCTGGCCCGCCTCCCCATAGCGATGGCGCCGGTTGCATTAGTTATCTCAGAGGGGCTGAGCCGAAAGGCAGTCGCCTCAGGGGCGATCCTCGTCGGTGCTTTCACCCTCGGAGAAGTATTTTTGTCTTCTGCTTTAGCTAAGACCTCTGATAAGTTCCAAGCTTCTCGTGCATACGTGAAGCTACTAATCCCAATGGCAGCACTTTGGTTTGCGTTAGCGATATTTGCTGGCCACTTCGCCTCGCCAATTGCAATGGTGCTTATGATCGCGGCATCATTTATCGTCGGTGGTCTAGGTGGTGGCATCTTTGCCACAGCGCGCAAGGCAGTTATTGGTTCAGCGGATGTGAATGATCGTGTAGCGTCGATGCGAGTTACCTCGCTGGACACGTCGATGATGGAATTTGCCTTTATGGTTGCTCCTCTCGCGGCTACGAGCGTTGCATCAGCTTTCGCACCGCGAGCTGCCTCTATTGCTACGGCTTTCGTCGCCGTTGCTGCTCTTGCGGTAGCGTCAACTCGTCGCAAGACATTTGAGGCGCCAAGCGACGAAGAAAAGGTTGAGTTTCTCTCTGAGCAAAAGAGCGGAGTCTGGACTCGTAAGAACTTGCACTGGCTCTATGCCTCTTCGGCGATGATGGGAATCGTAGAGGGTGGTGTTGTCGTCGCAATGCCAACGATCATTCTCTCTAGGCACTATCCGCTATATGATGCTGGACTTACAATTGCGCTACTATCAGTAGGCGCAATAGTCGGTGGAACGATCTTTACAAGGGTGTCGAAGTACTTCGCAAACTCTGACTCGAGATTACAGATAGCTACTTTGCTCCTCGGGTTGGCCTCGTTTGTCGTAATTGCCACGTCAGTTCAAACGCTGACATCAATGTTGGTAGCTATCTTCCTAGCTGGCTTTTTTATAGCGCCACTGAATACCGCTAGGGCCCACGCCCTTACTTACGTGGTCGAGCCCTCGGTTAGGGGCCAGGCTTACGGAGCTCTCTACTCGTCTTATTCGATTGGTTATGCTCTCTTTGCGATCGTCTTAGGAATTACTTCGTCTCAAGTTGCGGCGGCTTCGATCCTGACGGCATTCGCATTCGGTGTCGTGCTCTTCTCGATCTTTCTCTTTCTGGAAAAGATCGATAGCAGGGGACGCGACTACATAGTCAACGCGACCTCCGCGAGAGTATTCTGCGACTAGCACTAAGGTAGCGGTGAGATCGCCTGTTGGTGATTAACGGTCTTGATTACGTATCCGTGTGCTACCCAATGACCTGTTATGGATCTTCCATGGCAGGTCATTTTGCATTTTGCCCCTCCATCAAACGTGCGGTCCTTTTTGAACGAGATCGCATTACGAAGACAATTAGAAGTGTTTTGTGAGATATTGCGCCGGGAATTAACGCAATTCAATACTCCCCTTGGACAACGGAGCCGCGTTGAGATCTAGCGCTTCTCGGCGCTCTCGCTAATGACCAAGGCAAAGTGGTAGTGCTAGGACTCGGTCGAGTGTTTGAAGTCAAATTGCACCCCTAGGGGCGCTGTCCCCATGAAAAGTGGTCCAGAGGCCCATGGCCGCCTCCAAGTGCCCACCTGGCACTTCCGCTAATTGCGCGTGTGGTATAGACCTTGGCCCCTTGAATCGCCTCGTCCACACGCTTTCCGACCGCGATATATGCGGCGATCGCGCTAGAGAAGGTACAGCCTGTTCCGTGGGTATTTTGAGTGTCGATTCGCTTCGCTCTTACGTACTGAACGTTAGTGCCATCAAAGAAGAGGTCCGTTGCTTCGTCGGAATCAAAGTGTCCGCCCTTGAGGTAGACGTACTTGCAACCGAATTTGTGGATTATCCTTGCTGCCTTTGGCATGTCGGAGGTAGATTCGATCGTCATCTCGGCTAATTCTTGGGCTTCGATTATGTTCGGGGTTACTACGAGTGCTCGTGGAATAAGTATCGTTCGATATGCGTCAAGGAGTGTTGCTGAGGTGAGGCGGTCACCAGAAGTGGCAACCATTACAGGGTCTACCACTAACCGAGGTAATGTCCCATCTGCAGCTGCGTCGGCGACGAGTCGAATGTGGCTCTCAGATGAGATCATTCCGACCTTGGTAGCTCGAACCTGAAAGTCGCTTGTTACAGCGAGGAGCTGGCTAAGTACTGATTCGAGTGACATTATTTCAATTTGCGATACGCCGCGCGTGTTTTGCGCTGTCACTGCCGTAATGACAGAGGTTCCGTAGACTCCCAAGGATGCGAAAGTCTTGAGATCCGCCTGTATTCCCGCTCCACCGCCAGAGTCAGAGCCTGCTATCGTTAGCGCCACCGGGGGCGTCTTTGAACCGAAGTGCATTATGAATCCACCTGTCGACTCTGGTTTCGAATAGAATTTTACCTAAGCCAAGATACCACGGCAACCACAAGTAGTGGCTAATCGATGGCTATTTATTCAATCCCACCTCAAATTCGGCTCTACCAGCCACTGCGGTTGAAGCGATCGCTTGAGTCGACTTTGGAATTCGTCCGGCTCTGCGACTCATATGGCCGGCGATCACGCCGAAACGAAAGGCCTCGGCCATTACCGCTGGGTCCTCGGCACGATTTATGGCCGAGGCCGCCAGAACACCGGCGCATCCAAGTTCCATTGCTAACGCAGCATCCGAAGCACTTCCTAAACCGGCATCGAGAATTATCGGAACTTTTGCGAAGTTGACGATGGTCTCGATATTGAAGGGATTCAAAATCCCCATACCACTACCTATCGGTGCCCCAAGGGGCATTACAGCTTTGGCGCCAGCCTGCTCGATCCGCCTAGCGAGCACGACATCGTCTGAGACATAAGCCATGACATCGAAGCCTTTACTAGAGAGGATCTCAGTTGCACTTAGTGTCTCAATAGGGTCGGGCAGCAGCGTCGAATCATCGTTGATGACCTCGACCTTGATCAAGTTCGTCTCTAGGGCTTCGCGGGCTAACTCCGCGGTGATTACTGCCTCCGCTGCGTTATAACATCCAGCGGTGTTGGGGAGAATCTGCTGATTGAACTCTTTTAGCACGTCGAAGAGTCGCCCCGACGAAGTCGGGTCGTAGCGCCTCATTGCAACGGTTGTTAGTTCGCTTTGTGTATTCGCTAGTGCTAATCGAAGAGCCGCTATGGATCGCATACCGCCACTTCCGAATATGAGTCGAGACTTAAAGGTGTGGCCTCCTACGATGAGCATCGATTGCGTTTGGTTGTCCAAGTGGTGGTTCCTCTCAAGTTGTCCTCGACGATACGTCGCGAAATTAGTCGATTTGAGTCAAAACTTATTTTTGGCCCCTCCCTTTAAATGGGGGGGCTAGCCTCCGGCGGCGATCGATAGAACTTCAATTGAATCGTCGTTATTTAGGGTTTGGCTATCCCACTGTGAACGCGTAACGACTTGGCCGTTTACGGCTACTGCTACTCCACGTCGATCGGCTACGAACATATCGACTAATGCGCCAAGGGTTGCACTTTCGATCACAGTAGCACTCTTGCCATTCAATTTGACGTGCAACTTTTCTCCTCTAAACTTCTTGAAATCTCCCTAGCGTTGCGCTGATGTTGGTTGTATTTCTCCTACGAACCGCGCAGGAGAAAAGATCTCGTATCCGGTGATGTGATTTTCGTCGACGGCGATCGCCTCTGAGACCCTTTTACCAATAAGCATCGATAGGAGAATTCCATGACGGTAGGAACCAAGCGCAACCCATAGGTTCTCTTTGACTGCACCAATTATCGGAAGATTGTCATCTGATGCAGGACGAAAACCTACGTTGATCTCCTCGATAGCGTATTCACCAACTACCGGTACTACTCGGATGGCGTCATGAAGGAGCTCAAAGGTACCTCTCGCCTTCAAGCGATCATCGAAACCCACCTCCTCTGAGGTAGCTCCGATAACAACTTCTCCATTAGATCTGGTCACGATGTAGCCCGGGCGAGAGTCGATGCTATAGCGAATTACTTTGTTTGGTGCTTGACGGTCGTTGCCATGGCGAGCCCGAATTATCTGGCCTTTGACTGGACGAACGAAAGACGATATCTCTTTTACGTCGCCTTCAATTAAAGAAGCACTCGTTCCGTTTGCGACAACAACGAGCTCGAAGAGGGAGTTTTCGCCTCCCTCATCGAAGATGCGATAGTGACCATCTCTATCTCGTTCAACCTTTACGACTCGAATCTCCCTCGTCTTTACGCTAAGACGACCATTTATGCGCTTTAGCGATTCGTAGAGCGAGCGGTTGTCAACCTGCTGATCAATTTCGGTCGAAATGCCGTAATTTACCTGTGGCGAGAGAAGGGGTTCGATCAGTCGAACCTCCCACCCCTCATGCTCGATGACCGAAAGTCCAAGACGACGATAGAGGCTGACGTACCTCTCAAGATCTTTTCGGTCCTTTTCGGTTAATGAAACGGATATGGTTCCGGTATTTCGATAACCAATGTCAAATTTGTACTGATCTTCGAATGTTTTTGCTATCGAAGCGAAGTACTCCGCCGCGGAAAGCATGAAGGTAGCGAGGTGCTCCTCGCCAAAGTTGACCTCCGTTACGGGCGCAAGCATGCCAGCCGCGACGGTAGTTGCACGCTTCCCTTGGGGGTCATCGATAACCGTGATGTCGAAGCGGTCCAATTTTGCTAAGTGATAGGCGATTGAGACGCCAGTAATACCGCCACCTATTATCGCTACGCTCTTTTTTCGCTCCATTTCTTCGATCCTAGCCCGCGTAAATCCCTTCTCGAGGTGTGATATGTAGGGTAGATCGTCACTAAGTCGCCGTGTTCACTTGGTTTCGGGCCAACCATCCTTAGCTTCTAACGTGATTAATCGACGATATTGCGATACCGTTAGTCATGTAATGATATGTATTGCTCACCACGTAACTAGGAAGAAGGTGGCGTCAAAGTGAAGTCGACGATGTCAAGAGCGGCCCTCTCTGTATCGGAGATATTTAGCCACGGTGAAATGCTGTTTCCCGACTCTCAGATCTATACATACACAGGCGATGGTACCCATGTAATGACCTATGGCCAGGTTGCAAAGCGTGCTCGACAGCTCGCCAATGGTCTAGTGGCCCTTGGAGTCGGCCGCTACGATCGCGTAGCTACATTTTGCTTCAACCACAACCAGCATCTTGAGGCATACCTTGCGATACCCTCAATGGGTGCAGTCTTGCATACCCTAAATGTTCGCCTCTTCACCGATCAACTTCAATTTATAATCGACGATGCATCGGATAAGGTGATTATCGCCGACAATATCGTCCTTCCGCTTCTCCTGAAGTGCTTAGCGGGACGCGATTGCGTAGAGACGGTAATTGTCGTGGGAGCCTTCGATGAAGCCGTCGTCGATGCATTTCGTACTGAAAGCGGATCAAAGGCACAATTTTTAGAGTACGACAGCTACATTGCCAACTTCAGCGAAGACTTCGATTACGTAGAGGCTGAAGATGAAAACGACGCGGCAGCTATGTGCTACACCAGCGGAACTACCGGCAATCCAAAGGGAGTCGTCTACTCGCATCGCTCTACCTATCTTCATTCGCTGGCTGCTTCATCATCGGCCTCGTTGGGTTTGAATTCATCAGATAGGGCACTTGTAATCGTTCCGATGTTCCACGCGAACGCATGGGGCATTCCATACGCCGGCTGGTTTGTCGGTAGCGACATGATCATGCCAGGTCGATTTCTCCAAGCTGCACCGCTATCTGCGATGATCACCGAACTCAAGCCTACGATCGCATCTGGGGTGCCAGTTATTTGGAACGATCTCCTCCACTACTGCGAATCACACCCAACTGACTTCTCTTCGCTTCGTGTCATTTCTGCTGGTGGTTCGGCTGTTCCGAGGGCACTTATTGAGGCGTATCGCGATAGATACGGGTTGACGCTGCTGCAAGGGTGGGGTATGACCGAGACTTCGCCGCTATGTACTCTCGCGATTCCTCCTGATCACGCCTCTGAGGAGGATCGAATTAAGTACCTTGTCACTGCGGGACGGCCAGTCGCCGGTGTCGAGATTCGAATAGTCGATGCCGAAGGCAAGAAGTTGCCTAACGACGGTGTTTCGATGGGCGAGATTCAAGTCTCAGGTCCTTGGATCACCAACGGATACTTCAAGGGCGTTAATCCAGGATCCTTCGATGGAAAGTGGCTTCGCACTGGCGATATGGGAACCCTTGATCGAGAGGGCTATCTGCGCATAACCGATCGAACTAAGGATGTAATCAAGTCTGGCGGCGAATGGATCTCGTCAGTTGAATTAGAGAATGCGATTATGGCCCATCCGGACGTCTTCGAGGCCGCGGTGGTTGGCGTGCCAGACGATAAATGGGATGAACGTCCGTTAGCCTGTGTTGTTCTCAAGGAAGATTCAAAGGTGACAGCCTCTGAATTGTCAAACTTTATTCTTGCGCAGGTTGCCAAGTGGTGGCTTCCGGAACGATGGTCGTTCGTGGCGGAGATTCCAAAGACCTCAGTAGGAAAGTTCGATAAGAAGGTCCTTAGGAACCTCTATAGTGAAGACAAACTCAAGGTGCATCACGTATAGTCTTATCGCAGGTGATGATCTAAAAAGGACGTTTGAGAGTTGAATTCGCTTGAGATTCTTGATTTAGTGTCTACTTCCATCGGAGACGACTTTCGCTCGGTCGGACTACGGTATCTCGAAAATTACATCAAGTTACGTGCTGTCTCTAGTGCTTATGACAAAGAATGGATGGATAGGGGTGAGATCGAAAAGTCGATCTCACTCGCTAGTTCGTTTGTAGATTCCCTTTCCTTGAAGGGATCTAAGACTTCCATTCGTCGCATCGATGGCCTCTCGCCACTTCTAATCGTGGACATCGAAGCTTCGCCGGCATATAGCGGAGATAATACGGTGCTTATCTACGGACACATCGACAAGCAGCCCGCAACTAGCCCTTGGGATGGCGGAAGTGATCCATTTGAACCGCGATATGAAGGTGACCGCCTCTATGGGCGTGGTGTAGTAGACGACGGATATTCGATCGTTGCGGCAGGGATTGCTATTGCAAATCTGCAAAGGATCGGCCTTGACCATCCGAGGATCAAGCTTTTGATAGAGGCGAGTGAAGAGAGTGGGTCGATTGACCTCCCGGCTCACATTGAAGCATTAGGGAACGAACTTGACGGGGTCGACTTGGTCATCTGCCTTGACTCGGGCGGATTTGACAATGATCGACTATGGAGGACGACTTCGCTTCGAGGCAACATTACGATGACCGTCGACGTTGCGGTTTTGGAACATGGCGTCCACTCGGGCAGTGCGGGTGGTGTAGTGCCATCGTCATTCCGTATTCTTCGGAGGCTCCTTGAGCGAGTAGAAGACTCTTCTACGGGTTCGATGGTTCTTCCACAACTGTACTGTGCGATACCGAGTGAAGTTGTTGATGCCGCGCGTAGCAATGCGATCGAGGCCAATGATCCTCTAGGTCGACTCTTCCCGTTAGTCGATGGTATTGAGTTGCCGGGCGAGGCGAGCGAACGACTCCTCGATCAGAGCTGGCGACCTTCGATGGCATTCGTTGGTATCGACAATGTGCCTTCAGTCGCGGAGGCTGGTAATGTCCTTCGTTCTCGGACTACTGCAAAGTTATCTTTCCGCATACCTCCCATGGTTGACGGAGAGGTAGCTTGTGAGGCGATAGTTCGGACACTCTCTGAAGACCCTCCCTATGGAGCCCATGTCACCGTTACGGCAGATGAGCCTGCTTCGGGGTGGTTTGAAAGGCCACTACCGCCCAAGTTGATTCAATTGTTAGATGAAGTGAGTCTGGCGACATTTGGAAAGCCATCTGGAGCATGCGGAGAGGGAGGTACGATCCCATTCCTGGCAATGCTTAATCGGCTCCTTCCAAAGGCTTCAATCTTGGCTACGGGGGTTCTCACACCCGCCTCTAATGCCCATGGACCTAACGAATGGATCTCTATTGAGGCGGCCACGTCACTGACAAAAGCTTTGGCAGTAGTACTTGGAAGTGCACCGTTTGAAAGTGATGAAACTTCGATCGACCTTGGAGTGCAGCTCTAGAGGCTAATTGCACCTAGGTCGCAGTAGCTATTTCGTCAGACATCAGCGGACTACAAATGCAGTGAGTTGTCTTGTTTATTCGAAAGACAACTTGCGTCAGATCTAGAAATGCATTCGATTTAAGCCTTAGCCTGTGATTCGCCACCCACTTTGAGATGGCGACGTATTCGAAAGTTGGATCGTTCTTACGGAAGCTAACCTATGTTATGGTAAGCCTTTGGTATCGATGATCACCACCTCGTAGGCTGATTTCGTCAATGCTCCTATGTTATGAATTAACCTTTAGATTCGAGGTGGCAAGGGTTGAGGCAGTTGTGGCGCAGGATGATAAGCCGCGATGGGGAGTTTTCGAGACCCCTGCTCGTGGTATTGCTTGCATCACTTCTTTTGGTCGGACTCTTAGCAGTCGCTCGTATAGCCCAAAGTAATCGCTCGAAGACTCCTGTCGTAAATGCCGCGATATCGTCGACTGCACTACAGAGTGTCGATGGCTTTGGAGCCTCTGGAGCATGGTGGTCCGGGCCAATCTATTCCATGTCAAATGCTGTAAAAGGAAAAGTTGGAACCCTCCTATTTTCAAAGGATGGCCTCGAGTTAAGTCAATTTCGCTACAACGTTGGTGGCGGAGGAGTTGGAGTCTCTACTCCGTGGAAGAGGGCTCCAACGTTTCTACAAGCAAACGGTAGTTACAACTTCAACTCAGACCCTGCGGGCATCTTCTTTGCGAAGATGGCGGTGGATTACAAGGTAAAGGACATAATTGCATTCGTAAACTCTGCGCCTCCAGTCTTTACTTCGAATCACCTGAGCTGCGCGGGACACCTCCTCCCGTCTCAAGTTAATGCTTACGTCAACTACTTGGTTAATGTTGTTGTGGGAATGAAAAGTGATCTAGGGGTTACGGTCAATTACCTGTCGCCGATGAATGAACCTGACTCGTCGATGGCACCGTGCAAGCAAGAGGGGATGAGAGTTCCAATCTTTCTAAGGGCACGGGTAGTCTCCGCACTTGGCCAGGCATTGGCCAGTCGTGCGCCTTGGGTAAAGATCATCGCAGATGAGACGTCGCAGGTTGCACCGCAGCTTCTTCCCGAGATTAACCTTTGGGTTAATCGCGATAACGCCAAGAAATATATCGCGTTTTACGCCCACCATACCTATGACTATCCAAACGCTAAGACTCTGAGCGCAATGGCCGAGACATTTCGCGATTTGAAGCTCCACTCCTGGATGACAGAGATATGTTGCTTCAATGGTTCGCGGTTTGGATATCAATATGATCCAACCATGGTCCAAGGCATGTGGCTGGCTAAGACAATCTTTAACGACTTTTTTTATGGCCGTGATAGCGCATTTCAGTGGTGGACCGCGATTTCGCCTAACCTTGGGTGTGAACCCACCCTCGATCCTCAATGCCCCTATCAGGCAAACTTGCTAGGACGCAACGACGGACTGATCTACTACGACTCGAACTACCAGCTAAATGGTAACCAAAACCTGTATTTGACAAAGCGCTACTACGTCCTCGGAAATTATTCAAAGTTTTTTCAAGTGGGTTCTATTTTGCATCCAGTCACCGGTCTTCCAAGTGGTGTTGAAGCATTGGCTACCGAGAAGGACGGCTCCTTTGCAATCGTAATCACCGATGACCGTCCGCCGTCTTCTCCGCCAATTCATCTCTCGATCTTGGTACCCTCTAAGCTGGAATTCTTTAAAGTAACAAGAGACTTGCTAACGAATGCGACAACCAACTGGGGAAAGGTCCCCGGAGTTACAACCGACCACAATATTATTCAGTTGATTTCCTATCCTCAGAGTGTCTCGTCAGTCGCTGTTTCTCCGAGTCAGGTTCGCTAGCCGCGGTATTTTTATTGCCTCTCCAAGATTCCCTCGGAAATATTTGATTTAAAGTGTGAATTGTCTGATTTAGGCAAGTGTCACCGAAGGTGCCCCGCATTAGTGGGTTATAGATTTCACGTGACGTGCCGCGGTCGGCTCATCTACGATAAGGTAACGGTTGTGTTTAGAGGTGTCGTTTAAAACTGAAGTGGGAGGCGTTTTGAACTCGCAAGATGTGGCGGTAGAGCGACAGCGATATGCCGTGGTGATGGCGGCTGGAATTGGTTCGAGGATGAAGTCCTCTAGGCCAAAGCCGTTGATTCGTATCTGCGGCAAGCCAATGATCGTTCATATCTTGGAGGCATTGGCCGAAGCAGACGTTCTCGACGTCGTAATTGTCGTGGGTCACAAAGCCGACGTTGTTCAAGAGCAAGTGACAAAATTTGCGCCGACCAAGATGCGGATCAGCTTCGTAACACAACAGGTTCAGCGGGGTACTGGTGATGCAGTACTGGTCTCAATGACGGCTCTTCCCGATCCGCTGAAGTTCAAAGGTCCTCAGCCGTCCGTGGTTATTTTGCCAGGTGACGCGCCACTCATCAGAGGTGAAACGATTGCCAGAATGCTCTCGGAACACGAAGAGGATCGTCGAGCACTCACAGTTGCCTTCGGACAATTGGATGACCCCACAGGTTACGGCAGGCTCGTATTTGATAAGAATGGCAATATAAAAAAGATCGTGGAGGAAAAGGACGCCTCTGAGCTAGAGAGGGATGAACGTCGCATCAACTCGTCCTTCTACGTCTCCAACCTTGATGTACTGTTACCAGCGGTGCGTAGGCTTCAGCCACTCAATGCCCAGGGAGAGTACTACTTTACCGATGTCGTCGAAGTTCTGGCCTCCAGCGGTTACAAGGTGAGTGGCTTTGAGATCCTCGACTACTCCGAAGCCGGAGGAGTAAATGATCGCGCGCAACTGGCTCAAGCTGAAGTAGTTATGCGTGAGAGGATCAACGCTTCTTTTATGCTGAAGGGTGTCAACCTTGTCAATCCATCCTCGATCTATATCGATTCGACCGTAGAGATAGGGCAAGATACGACTCTCTGGCCCGGAACATCCCTTATTGGAAGGACGATCGTCGGCGACGGCGTGGAAATTGGCCCCGATGTTCGAGTTGCGAATTCGACCATCGGAGACAGAGCGAGGATCATAAGATCCGAACTCGAACGTTGTAGGGTCGGCGAAGGTGCGGTCGTCGGTCCATATGCAGTAATGAAGAGCGGGTCGTCGATAGGCGACTTTGGCGTGAGTGGATCTTTCGTAGTTTTGGAGCAGTAAAAGTGGAGTTAGTACCTCGTAAGCGTTTAGAGATCTACTCGGGTCGTAGTCACCCGCAATTGGCCGCAGAAGTAGCACTTCATCTAGATGTTCCGCTAGGAAGCGTAGACCTGAGGGAGTTTGCCGACGGTGAGATCTACTGTCGGTTTGGTGAATCAATTCGCGGCAAGGATATATTTATTATTCAGTCGCATGCTCGTCCAGTTAACTCTGCGATCTTTGAGCAGCTCAATATGATTGATGCCGCAAAGAGGGCATCTGCAAAGCGTATCACTGCCGTATGCCCGTACTACGGCTATTCCAGGCAGGATCGAAAGGCATCTGGCCGCGAGCCGATTACAGCCAAGCTCGTCGCGGACATATTGGCCACAGCGGGAGCGGACCGCATTATTACTCTTGACCTTCACTCCGGTCAGATCCAGGGATTTTTCGACGGACCCGTCGACCATTTGACTGCGATGCCTGTACTTATCGACTACCTCAGGGCTAACTGCACCCCGGATACGGTTATTGTCGCTCCCGATGCGGGACGCGTAAAGGTCGCTTCGCGATTTTCGCAATATCTAGATATGGAGTTGGCCTTCGTTCACAAGCGTCGTCCAAAGGGGCAAGCCAACGTGGTTGAAGCCCTAGACGTCGTTGGAGATGTCTCTGGTAAGCGATGCGTCATTATCGACGACATGATTGACACCGCTGGAACTATTTGTGCCGCGGCCGAACTTCTAATGAAGCAGGGTGCGGCTGAAGTTTGGGCGATGGCAACGCACGGAATCCTTTCGGATCCTGCAACCAAGCGTTTAAACGAATCATCTATCTCAAAGGTCGTAATCACGAACACTCTTCCGTTGCCACCTGAGAGAAAGATCGCGAAACTCGAGGTTCTGTCGGTTGCCTCGGTTATTGCAGCGGCAATCGGAGCTGTCTTCGAAGACTCGTCCGTCTCCGATATCTTTGGTGGCGAAAATCTCTCCTAGGTGAGGGATTATCGCCATATTGAATGAAGAGAGATCGAATGAAGCTATTATGCTGTTCTGAGTCACTTTTAGGGTCTTATTCAAAGACCAAAGTTTTTATCGCAAATAGGTTGGTGCCACGTGTCTGAGTTGCTTCTCAAAGCTGTAGTAGGAAGAGTTGAAGGAAGCCGGTCGTCTAGTCGCCTTCGCAACGAAGGGTTCGTACCTGCCTCCCTTTATGGAAAGGGATTGGAGCCAATCTCCCTTGCCGTTGACGCACGTGAGCTCAATGCCCTAGTAACCCACCGTAAGGTTGTGGGTTCTATCGTAGAGATCGACCTCGGCGGCGAGACCAAGGCTACCCTCGTCAAGGAGATTCAACGTCACCCAGTGCGTCGAAACCTACTTCACATTGACTTTCAATTACTCTCTGCCGACGAGCAGGTAACTGTAACAGTTGCACTTGCAGCTGGCGAGGGTGTAATCCTTCATGTAGCGCAAGTTGAACTGTCTGGTTCGACATCATCTATCCCAGCTTCCATTGAGGTAACGGCTGATCAGCTGGTCGACGGACAACTCCTTGCTTCAGGGCTAACACTCCCCAAGGACGTAAAGCTCGCAAGTGATCCTGACTCTGTCGTTGCAGTCACCTCCGAAGAGGTTGCAGGCGAATAAGGGAGTATTTTGCGGCACGTTAGGGTCGTTATGGGCCTCGGCAATCCGGGGCGTGAATTTGAAGGCACTCGCCACAACTTAGGGGCAGTTGCTGTAAAGATGGCTGCTGAAAAGCGGGGGTTGCGAATGGTACCCTCGCTTAGAAGCCATAGTCTCCTTGCAGAAGAGCAAGACATATCGCAGTTGATAGCGTTTGCCCTCCCACAGACCTTTATGAACGACTCCGGTCGTGCCTTAAGTGGGCTGAGCAAACGGTACAAGTTGAAGTCTCTCGAAGACTTGATAGTCGTTCATGACGAACTTGACTTACCTCCTGGCGTGGTGAAGGTAAAGCTAGGTGGAGGTGTGGCGGGTCATAGAGGCCTCACGTCTATTGTCGCATCTGCGAATTCGAATGACTTTGTGCGAGTGAGGATCGGAATCGGCCGACCCACAGGGGGCCACCAAGTTCGTGATTACGTCCTTGAGCGTCTCAAGCCGAGCGAGAAAGATGGATTGAACGTCGCCCTTGAGGTAGCGAGCGATGCGATAAACCTCATCCTTGATAAAGGCGTGGAAGTTGCGATGAACGAAATAAATGGCAACTAACGCCCTGATCAGTGACTGCATCGTAAAACATCTGAAGTCGCGCGGTGTTTTTTCATCTTTAAAGGCTTCTTCGCCAGTCGACTTCGCTGTTTCAGAAGGCGGGTTCCCCTTCGCTATTGATCATTTGGTAAGTAATTTGCCTACGAATGGTTCTCTAGTCGTCGTAGTTCCTACCCTTGCGGATGTTGAACATCTAGTCTTTGACCTAAGAGAGTTTTCGCATCGGTTTGACGTCCTGACCCTCCCGAGCTGGGATACACTTCCATTCGAGCGAGTCTCTCCCCGTTTTGAAGCAATGACCGCTCGGTCAAAGGCTATTTGGCACCTTTCAAATAGGGATCGAGGGGCACGGCCGCGGCCTTTAGTCGTCGTTGCAACCTCCCGTGGAGTAGCCCAGAAGGTCGAGTTAGATCAATATAAGTTTGATCCGATAGATATTCTTGTCGGCGGTGAGGTCGATCGTGACAAGCTGACTAGGGACCTTGCTGCATTTGGATTTACTAGGGTCTATCAGGTAGAGGGGCCGGGAGAGTTTTCGGTTCGAGGTTCAATAGTGGACGTGTTTCCGCCCGCTAGAGCTCTCCCGGTGAGGATCGACCTCTTCGGCGACGAGATCGATCGGTTGGTCGAATTTTCACTCGTGGATCAGTTGGCGATCAATACTATCGACTCTATAACTATCTTTCCGGTACGTGAAGTTCGACCAAGTTCGTCGATGCTTGATTCGTTGGTTGAGCGAATTGGCTCAAGTGAACATCTGCAACCTGTGCTTGAGCGCTTTCTAAACGAAGGTTTTTTCGAAGGTATGGAGTCATTTGTACCCTTCATCGATGATTTTCGAGATTCAATCTTTGACCTTTTGACGAGCGAAGATCTTGTTCTGATATCAGATCGGGCTCGAGTCGCCGAGCGAACGTTGGCAATTTTAGATGAAGAGAAGGCACTTATTGCTGCCTTGGCGCCTACCTGGCAGGTTGCAACTGAGGAGATCTCGCTCTATGTGGATTTGAATGAAGCATTAAATCGTAGCGATCTACAAGTTGTGGATCGCGTGATGACCTCCATGAAGGGGGAACTTGATCTTCCGTTCGTGTCAGCATCTCTTCCCGATCACCGCAGTGAGTCGATAGTAAATTCAATTCGAAGTGATCTAGCAGCCAAAGCACGTGTTTTAATCTCAACCGACGCTCCGTACTCGGCGAACAGGATTATCGCATCGTTAAAGGACGAAGGGGTTGGAGCATTTGCGATTCGTAACCGTAGCGACTTCGAAGCATTGATGAGCGGTTCCAAAAAGGGTGTAGGGGTCTACCTCAGCGAGCTTGAAGTTGGCTTTCGCTGTCACAGCGCATCATTGGTCGTCATGGGTACCGCCGATCTTGCTGGAAGAAGAGCTAAGCGCACCTCGATCTATGCGCAGGGAAGTGCTCGCAATACGACATCCTTCTTTGATGACCTCAAAGCCGGTGGCTATGTCGTACACGAGTTCCACGGTGTTGGACGTTATCTAGGTATTGTTCGAAGATCGATCGCCAACGTTGAGAGAGACTATCTCGAGATCGAGTATCGAGATAGTGGAAAGCTTTTTATCCCCACCGATCAGATGGGTGCCTTAACGCCATATAGCGGTGGCGAGAATCCTACTTTGAGCAGACTCGGCGGCTCTGACTGGCAAAAGACAAAGGCTAAGGTAAAGGCCTCTGTCGAAAGGGTTGCACAGGAGCTTGTGCTGCTCTATCAAAAGCGTCAAGCGAGCAAGGGCTTCGTATTCGCGCCCGATAACGAGTGGCAACGGGATATGGAAGATCAGTTCCCATTCACGTTGACCAGAGATCAAGCTAATGCAATAGAGATGGTCAAGGAAGATATGGAGTCGGAGAGGCCCATGGATCGGCTTATCTGCGGCGACGTAGGATTTGGCAAGACCGAGGTGGCGATACGTGCCGCCTTCAAGGCCACTCAATCGTCGAAACAGGTTGCAGTCCTAGTTCCAACCACCCTCCTTGCTCACCAGCACTACGTGACCTTTTCAGAGCGTTTTGCTCCTTTCCCCTTGAGGGTAGAGGTCGTGTCACGGTTTCAAAGCCCACAAGAGGTGAAAGAGACCCTCTCTGGATTGGCTAGAGGCGAAGTTGACGTTATCATAGGCACGCACCGTCTCCTCTCAAAGGATGTAAAGTTCGCAAACTTGGGACTTCTTGTCGTCGATGAAGAGCAGCGCTTTGGCGTCAACCACAAAGAGTTGATTAAGTCGATATCGGTCAACGTTGACGTACTTACGATGAGCGCCACGCCTATTCCTCGAACCCTTGAAATGTCGCTTACCGGCCTCCGGGACCTATCGCTACTGACAACGCCACCAGGGGCTCGTCAGCCGATCATGACCTATGTTGGCGGCTACGACGAAGGTGCAGTTGTCGAGGCAATTCGCCGAGAGTTGCTTCGAGAAGGGCAAGTTTTTTACGTCCACAACAGGGTGATGGACATCGATCAAGTGGCTATGCGCCTTGCAACGTTGGTCCCCGAAGCTAGGATTGCGGTAGCTCACGGGCAGATGGACGAAAATCTACTTGAGCGAATCGTCGATGACTTCTGGCGAGGAAATTACGACGTACTCGTCTGCACGACGATTATAGAGTCGGGCATAGATATGCCTACCGTCAACACGCTCGTAGTGAACCGTGCCGAAAGTCTTGGGCTAGGACAGCTCCATCAACTTCGTGGCCGCGTAGGTAGGGCTGGAATCAAGGCATATGCCTACCTCTTTCATACGCCCAATCGCAAGCTGACCGATGAGGCATACGAGAGATTGAAGACCATCGGTGAAGCTGTTGAATTGGGATCAGGATTCAAGATCGCGATGCGCGACCTTGAGATTCGAGGTGCGGGAAGCCTCCTAGGACAGAGCCAGAGCGGCCATATCGCCGCAGTTGGATACGACCTTTACGTAAAATTAGTAAAGGAAGCTATCGATTTTCTAAATGGCGATGTTACTCCAGTGGTTCCCGAGTGCAGAATAGAGATTCCCATAAGTGCCTCTATCCCACCCGGATACATTGAAAAAGAGGATTTGCGTCTAGAAGCATATAAAGAGTTGGCTGATTGCAGCAGTGATGAAGCGGTGGATAGCATCTTGTCCGGATTTGCAGATCGCTTTGGACCGACTCCCGAACCACTTACGGTTCTCGGCGAGATTACTAAGATCCGCAATCGAGCTTCGTCTCTAGGGCTCAGTGAACTCAAGGTGACAGTCAAGTCATCTTCATTTGACACCTCGCTGAGGATAGTCTTGGTGGGAGCAAGTATACCTGCAAGCGTTATGTCCAATTTGAAGCGCCGCTTTAGGGCTGTATCCTTCCGTGACAAGAGCTCGACACTTGATATCGATTGTGGTGCAGGCCATGAGATACTTGCGACGACAAAGGAGCTTCTGGACCTTATTATTAGTAGGTCGAAGTAGTTATCTTTTGGCGCGCGAAGTAGTCGTAGTCTTTGGGATTTATCGAGACGTATAACTGGAGTAAAAATGGAAGATTCAGAGAAGTACTACACGCCTTATGCCACATCCCTTGTCCGATTCCTAAGTGAGTCAGGATGGACGGTTGAAGAGGGTGAAGATACTTCTACCTGCATGGGTGGTGTTACGACCGAAAGTCTTGAACTTGGTTATGTTGTAACGCTTTCGATCGAGAGCGATCAGGCGTTGGTATCGGTAGTCTTTGAAGTGCCTGTGGCGGAGAATCTGCACGTAGACCTTTTGAAGTTACTCAATGAGATCAACAAGGGATCGATACCAGGTTCTGCCTCGTACCACTTTGAAGATTCAATGGTTGAGGTCTGCTCGAGCATGATGGTGGCCGGCATCGACGATCTTGACGACCCAGACGTCGAAGAGATCGCGGTAGAGACCTTTGCTCAGATCCATGAGATATTGATCGGCGTCTCGCTTGCTATACATATGGCGATAACTGAGCTTGCGAAGCACGGTGACTTCGCGGAAGCATTTGCAACATTTTCGTCCGCTATCGACACCTTTATTGCAGCTCTAGACCTCGAGTTAGACCCCGGAAACGGTTGATAGTAGAGTAGGTAAGCGAGATTTTCGATCCAAGGCCCTAGTTGGGAATTGGATCGGGCCTTTTCGATAATCCTCAATGTGTAATGGAAGCAGCGTAATTGTGAGAAGAGCGAAGTTGTCATTGTCAAGTAAGAAGATACTAAACCGATTGATTCCAGCAGTTGCCTTTCTTGGCGCATCCACATCGCTAGCGGCTTGTACATATTCGCCTGTCGCAGCACAGATTGGGGGCCAGACCATAACCCAATCTGAACTCAACACTGAGTTGAAGGCACTTTTGGGAAATAGTGCGTTTTTAAAGCAACTGACCTCATCCTCCACCGGTTCTTCGGTGGAAAATCCACTTTCAGCCTCGCCAAAGTACGTCCTGTCGACGGCCTTTGTGGACAAGGTGCTACAACGCCGAATCACCTTTGATCTCATTAAGCAAGCACTGAAGAAGAGCGGGGTGACCGTTGGATCGGACCAAGTCACAATCGGGACTGCGCTTGCGATTTCGAGCTACGGAGGTCCTACGATCTTCGGCGCATTTCCCAAAAGCTATCAGCTTGAGGTTATCGACGACTACGCAGCCTTGGTGACTATCGAGGGAGATCTCACAAAGACCGACTTTTCACTCTCTGCGCTTCAGAGCTATTACACTGCTCACCTCAGCGACTATGTCAATATTTGCGCTGCCCATATCCTCTCCACCACAGCTTCCGCAGCGAATTCGATCCTCGCGAAACTAAATACTGGTTCGAGTTTTGTGGTTCTAGCTCGAACTAACTCTGCGGACTCGTCAACTGCCCAGAATGGTGGTTACATAGGCTGTGCCCTCCCGAGCCAGTTCTCCTCGTCCTTTGGGGCTTCTTTCGCAAATGAGATTAAGACCGGTCCGATCGACAAGCCTTTGCCGATCGTCACGGTTGGAAGCGGCTACTCCATCCCGCTCGTAGCTTCAAGAACCCAACTCACATTCTCACAATCTCTTGCGGCCATTGCGACTACCAAACTCGGAACGACCGGTGGGGCAGTGGTGAATGCATTCGTTGCCGGTGCTGCTAAGAGCGCAAACGTGACGGTTAGCCCCCAGTACGGAACCTTCTCTGCGAGTGTCTCTGGTTTGAATATCACCGCTCCATCGACACCTGCGCCATAAAGAGCTACAAGTCCAAAGTGCATCGATAGAGGTCAGATAGTCGGCTACGTTCATTTAATTAAGTTTTTGTCTCGCAAAGGATCTCGAAAGTGGCGAAGTTGATAGTGGGTGGCCTCGGGCCAGGTGGAACGGGCAAGATCACCCAAGAGACTTGGGATGCAATCTATGGGGCCAAGAGCGTTCTATTTAGGACGTACGTTCACCCCGGAGTCGATGACGTCGTTGAAGTCCTAGACCGTAATTCGATAGCGCACTCTTCATTCGACGACTTCTACGAAGAGACGGATGACTTCGATTCCCTTTACGTATCGATCGTGAACTCACTATTAGCTCAAGTAAACGAGGGTGATGAAGATAGCCATTACGTCTACCTGGTGCCAGGTTCTCCTCTCTTTGCCGAGGCAACCGTAGAAGCTCTCAAGGGGCTGGTTGCAGATTTAGAGCTTCTGCCAGGAGTCTCATTCTTTGACATTGCGATTGCTAGGCTGGGTATCGACCCATTTGCTCAGCGCCTTCGCTTGGTTGACTCAATTGACTTCGTCAATGACGAATCATTACAGATGGGTAACCTTCTTTTGAGCCAGGTATGGAGTGAAGAGATAGCGACGATCGTCACCGACTGCCTTTCCAACTACCAACTGTCATTCGACAAGCTGACATACCTCTACCACCTCGGTTTGGACGATGAAATAGTCCGTGAAGTAGAAATCTCTGATCTGCCAAGTCTTGACTTTGACCATTTGACCTCACTTTACGTCGGTTCGTTAGTCGGTTCGACGATCGCAAACTTTAATGACCTATTTGAAGTAGTTAAGCGTCTTCGCATTGAATGTCCTTGGGATCAGAAGCAGACACATGGATCTTTAGGAAAACACCTAATTGAGGAGGCTTACGAGGCCATCGACTCAATTGGAATGTATGAATCTGAACTTTCGAATGGTGATGGTGATGAACTCGAATCAAGTGAAGTTCAATATGCTGCAGATGAGTTAGCCCTAGAACTCGGCGACCTCCTCGTGCAGGTGTTTTTTCATGGAGTAATCGGTGCCGAACGAGGCTACTTCGATCTCGGCTTCATCGTCGGTGCCATTCGCGATAAGTTGATTCGTCGTCACCCTCACGTCTTTGCTGGCCTTGAGGTATCAGGTGTGGATGAAGTTGCTTCTAACTGGGAAGATATCAAGCGAGGAGAGAAGAAGATCACCTCTCCCGATGAATCAGTTCCGAAGTCTCTTCCGGCGCTACTTTACTCAGCAAAGTTACTACGCAAGGCAACGGCCTTTGGATATGCTGCTCAGACAATTGATGAGTATCAAAGGCGCCTATCGGACTTTACCTCGCTTAGTTCTCTGGATTTTCAAGGTTTTGGTGAGTTGTTATTCTTGCTGTCAGAGGTCTCGAAGCTTCGAGGCGTTGATCTTGAGAGCGCGCTAAAGGATGCCTCGACAAACTTTGCAAAGCGATATAGCGAGACTGAGTAGATCGCGAAATAGGGCGATCCCGCGTTGAAAGATCCACAATATCTACTTAGCGCATAACCACGGGCCCTCAAATTTATGAGATTTGATCAAATTCGACTTTGATATCGGTCCTCGGAATAACGTCATTTTGTCATTTTACCTGCCCCGTCTTTGCGCGATTGTAATGGCGGTTAGTGTGTAGAAAATATTGGCGAACTTTGCCTTATTTTTGAAAGGTTCTTTGCGAGATGACGAAGATTCAAAATATTCTTGGTAGAGAGGTCCTCGACTCTAGGGGTAACCCCACCGTAGAGGTAGAGGTGACTCTTTCTGATGGTTCGAGTGCCAGTTCGATCGTGCCATCCGGTGCATCGACAGGTCAGCACGAAGCCCTAGAGCTGCGCGATGGTGAGAAGCGCTACCGCGGCAAGGGTGTACGTAATGCCGTAGCAAACGTGAACGACGACATCGCGCCGGCCTTGATCGGCAAGGATAGCTTCGATCAGCGCGGCCTCGACGAAATGATGATAGACCTCGATGGAACCAAGAACAAAGAGCGACTTGGTGCAAATGCCATTTTGGGTGTCTCCCTGTCGTTGGCTAGAGCTTCGGCTCGGTCACTTGGCGTGCCGCTCTATCGGTATATAGGTGGCGTGAACGCCCACCTACTTCCAACTCCAATGATGAACGTAATCAACGGGGGCGCTCACGCTGATAACTCAATCGACCTCCAAGAGTTCATGGTTATGCCAATCGGAGCAGGTAGCTTCTCAGAAGCTTTGGCAATGGGGGCGGAGACTTACCATACTCTCGCCGCTCTACTTAAGTCAAAGGGATATTCGACGGGAGTCGGTGACGAAGGTGGCTTCGCTCCTAATCTAAGTGCCAATATGGATGCCCTTGATATTCTGGTTGAGGCGATCGGTAACGCAGGGTATACCCCTGGTAGCGACCTCGCAATCTGTCTCGACCCGGCTACTAGCGAGATCTATAAAGATGGCAAGTACGTCCTTGCGGGGGAAGGTCGTTCGCTTACCTCTGAAGAGATGGTCGACTATTGGGTCGAGGTTGTGGATAAATACCCAGTCGTCTCAATTGAAGATGGAATGGCAGAAGATGACTTCGATGGTTGGAAGCTACTAACTTCGAAGTTAGGCACTCGGGTTCAATTGGTCGGTGACGATCTATTTGTTACAAATCCCGAGATCCTAGCGCGCGGAATCAACGATGGTATCGCCAACTCTGTTTTAGTGAAGTTGAACCAGATCGGGACTTTGACTGAGACTATTGAGACCGTTGAGTTAGCTAAGCGATCCAAGTACTCCGCAATCATCTCACACCGTTCGGGAGAGTCAGAGGATGCCTTTATTGCGGATCTAGCAGTAGCTATGAACGCTGGTCAGATTAAGACCGGTGCTCCAGCAAGAAGCGATCGTATTGCGAAATATAACCAACTTCTCCGCATTGAGAGTGAGTTAGGTTCTACAGCGCGTTTCGCGGGTGCTTCCCGCCTTTCAAAGTAGGCACAATAACAAAATAGGTTCGAGTGTTGCATCGATGTGATTTGATGGTAACCTTGAAAAAGATGCAGCACTCGAAGGCGAACCATAAAGCAAAGTCGGCGACGGTTAAGGGGTTACTTGTCCTTATCGCGACTACTGCTGTGGCAGCGTCGCTTTTGTGGAAACCTATTAATGGCTACTTGAGCGAGCGTGCACTCCTGAATTCGACGAGGGCCCAAGTATCGGCACTGCAGGGGCAAAACCGTCAGATATCAAACGAGATTGGGCGACTAAGCAACCCTAATGAGATCGCCTATCTCGCTAAGACGAAGTTAGATATGGTTCCAATTGGTGCGAAGTCAGTAACGCCATAACAACCTACGCCGACTAAAAAACGTAGAAACTTTGGGACTCTTCTTGGAGTCCTTTTTGTTTTATCTGCCTCCCCGACTTACTCTTCCTGATTGAAATTAGCTCATTAAAGGGTTTGACCTGCTCCTTGGGGGAAGAAGCAGGTCTACATACTTGGGGGAAGTTGCAATATTTACAACATCGACTCGGGGATATGATTCCTTTAAAGATAATTAATTTTGTGTGACCTATGTCATTGCGGTCACTACAAGTTGACCGCCAAAGAGGTGCTGGAGCCACTGTCAATTGGGAAAGCAATTTAGGTGGGGTAGGATTGTGATACAGACCGGAGATGGTGACAGTGGCGATTTCAAAGCTAGCAGTGAAGCGAAGAGTCAACGTTCTGATGGCGATCGCCCTAGTAGTCACACTTGCCGTCAGTGGTCTCTTGATCGATCAATTGGTTTCCAGCGATCGAAGCGCGACTTTAAACCAAGTAAGAATTCAAAGCCAAGCTACCGCTACAACTGATGCTCAAATATCCGAGAGCCAATCTTTTACTAAGGTTGACTCTGGGTCTGAGAAGTTGGTCAAGGGAGTGACGGTACTGTCCATGTCGGGACAGAAGGCGCGCGTATCTCACGTCGATGACTTCAATTTTGATTGGACTGGAGTTTGGAGTGCTGACTGCCAGGATTCGGCATCGCCGAGTATCTTCAAAGTGGATTTCATCACGATATTGCCATCTGGTACTAAGTCAGCGGTCGTCGTTGAGAAGAAGGTTGATTCAGGCGGATTCATATCGGGAACTTTTGATGGCGTTAATGCTTCAAGTGGGCAGCTTAGGGTCGAGTCAAACTGCGATTGGTCGCTGTCAATTGTGAAGGTATCTTAGATAAGGATTGCCAAACGCCTTAGTAATCGCGTTTTAGTGCAATGGCTCTATGTGCCACTGAGGCCTTCATCCTCGGATGCGTTCCGGGTGAGTTAGTGCGGCGCTATGTTCTTCGGAAATTGCGGCGCGGTATTTAGCCAGCTTAGGGTAGTGATCAATAAGAAGAAGAGATCAATTAGAAGAAGCGACGTCTTCCTCTGCGTGCAAAGAATCGAATTGCAAGGATCGGAATCCCTACCGTTATCGCGAGCATTGCCATAGAGCGAATGAAGAAGAATGCTCCGAATGCGCCTGCTTGAAGTGCGGGGAGGAAAAATAGCGCCACCGCAACCCAAATCAGCGCACTTCGACCTCGGGGGCGCCGTGGGTAATTGTGACGTTGGTTGACTGCGTTAGTTTGAGTTGGTACGAACGAAGGAGGGCCGGCGTAGTTGCTGCGTATATAGCTTCGAGCCGATGACCTAACGAGTTCAACTCCACCAGGGATGTCGCGCACCAGTGGCATTAAATCTGAAAATGTTTTAGCCGAAACAGCTTGCTCGAGGCGGTTGCTCATCTCTTCGGTCGTTATGAATCCGTGGGTCATTGCATCCGAGAGGAAAGTCGTTACCTTGTTTCTGTCGTTATCGCTAGCTCTTAGAAAAAGTTCGTCGCCCATAAAGCTGACTTTACCACTGAATCCTAAAGAATGCCCAAAGAATGATGAGAAATTGCGTCTCTTTGGTCACACGTAAGAGGGCAAAAGCCCAGACAAATGGACTAAAGACGAGGCAGAATAAAGTTATCCATGAAGAAGCGTCTTCTCGCGATCCACTCTTCTACCGTGATAGCGAAGAGGTCGTGATCCTCCCAGACTCCGGCAATTTCGATATATCGTTGTGCCATGCCTTCGTGTCGAAGTTCAAGTTTTTCGACCACACGATGGGATGGTTGATTCCTGGGAACGATCGATATCTGGATGCGATGAAGGCCTAGATCTTCGAATGCGAAGCGAAAAATAGTCGCAACTGCCTCGGGGACATAACCATGGCCCGCCTCTTTCATATCGATCCAGTAGCCGATATTCCCACTTTGGAGGGCGCCTCGTGCAATCCCGGATAGATTTGCCTCGCCGATGAATCGTCCATCTACAAATATGCCGAAAGAGTGCGATGCGCCTGTTCGAGCTTCAGATTCACGTGCCATGCACCGCGACACAAACAGTCGACGACCATTTGGATCTCCCCAGCCTGCAGGTGGGAGCGGCTCCCACCTTGTTAACCAATCTCCGCAACGATCGCGTACTTCATTCCAAGCATCGAAGTCGGTTTCGCGCAGTGGTCTCAGCAGGACACGCCTGCCCTTGATGATCATGGACATTTAAGCCTTCGAGGTCCTCTATTGCTCGGTTTATAGCTATCGATGCTAATTGAAAACTACACCGATGTGGGTCAAAATGGATTTGATGGAAATGTGAACGGAATTCTAAAACTTTAACGAAAAATATCAATTTTGTAACAATGAATTGTGAAAGGAGTCACGCAGTGATAGCTTTTGTCACGTTGACATTACAAAATTGGAAGGATAGCCATGGAAGTTACCATGACCGTCAACGGAGCCAAGGTTTCCAAAGACGTTGAGCCCCGTACTCTCTTGGTGCACTTTGTCCGAGATCAACTCGGACTGACTGGTACGAACATTGGATGCGATACGTCATCATGTGGCGCATGCACCCTTCACGTAAACGGCGAGTCGGTAAAGAGCTGCACCATGCTAGCTGTCCAAGCGGACGGACAAGAGATAAAGACTATTGAAGGAATGGCAAAGGCCGACGGGGAGATGCACCCGATGCAAAAGGCCTTCCAGGAGAATCACGGTCTTCAGTGTGGATACTGCACCCCAGGTATGGTTATGGCAGCCACATCACTATTGGCAGAGAATCCTCACCCAACTGAGCAAGAGGTTCGTCATGGCCTCGAAGGCAACCTTTGCCGTTGCACGGGTTATCACAACATAGTCAAGGCAGTACTCGCCGCTGCAGATGGATTGGCGGAGGTATAACAAACATGACAGTGACAGATTCGCAACCTTCGCATGGCGTTCTTGGAACCCGGCAACTGAGGAAAGAGGATCCAAGGCTCCTCTCCGGCGAGGCAAAATTTACAGATGACCTTGTGATCCCAGGAGCCCTCTATATGGCCCTCCTGAGGTCAACCGTTGCCCACGCCAAGATCGTATCGATCGACACCGAAGCAGCCAAAGAGGCTCCTGGGGTCGTAGCGGTATACACGTATGAAGATCTAAAGGGTGATTGGGCCGGTCCAATGCCGTGCGCATGGCCAGTTACTCCCGATATGAAGAATCCAAACCACTTTCCACTTGCAAATGGAAAGGTCAATTACGTTGGGGATGGAATCGCTGTTGTCCTTGCAAACTCCAAGGAGCAGGCGATTGATGCACTCGAGCTCATCAACGTTGAGTACGATGAGATCGATCCTGTTCTTGAGATCGAGGATTCGGCCAAAGACGAGCGAGTGATCCACGAAGACCTAGGTACCAATGCTAGCTACAAGTGGGATCTAATCCCGAACAAAGATGGTGTTGATGAGGCCTTCGCGAATGCAGCATTTACGGTGAGCGAGCGCTACATCCAGCAGAGAATCGTACCTGCTGCAATGGAGCCAAGGTCGATCGTCGTCGTTCCTGCGCCATTCGGTGGAGACTTCACTATCTACAACACAACCCAGATCCCGCACATTCTAAAGATCATGCTCGCCCTGACCGTGGGAATCAGTGAGACCAAGCTTCGCGTAATCGCACCCAGCGTCGGTGGTGGTTTTGGCTCGAAGCTAGATGTCTACGCTGAAGACGTTCTGACGCTAGCGCTAGCACGCAAATTGCGTAAGCCAATTCGCTGGACAGAAGAGCGTACAGAGAATGCTCTGGCGACTATCCATGGTCGCGGTCAAGTTCAATACATTGAACTTGCTGCGGATGCAAGCGGCAAGGTAACAGCAGTTCGCGTCAATATTCTTGCTGATATGGGTGCCTATCTGCAGCTCATTACGCCAGGTATACCGCTACTAGGGGCCTTCCTTTATCACGGCGTCTATGACGTTCCTAACTACTCCTTCTCATGCACCGGCTACTTCACGAACAAGACGCCAACAGATGCTTACCGTGGCGCTGGACGCCCCGAGGCGACCTTTGCTATTGAACGGGCGATGGATGCTCTAGCTCACAAAATGGGAGTATCTCCAATTGAGTTACGTCGCCGTAACTTCATCAAGAAGGAACAGTTCCCGTACGCCTCTGCCGCAGGATTGGTCTTTGACTCTGGTGACTACGAGACCAACCTTGACAAGGCGGTAGGTCTATTTGGGATTGAAGACATTCTTGCCGAGAAGCAGCGACGCATCGATTCGGGCTCAACCAAGCTTCTTGGCCTTGGAATGTCATTCTTCGTTGAGATGTGTGGCCTAGCTCCGAGCCGAGTTTTGGCGTCGTTGAACTACGGCGCAGGTGGTTGGGAAGCTGCTACAGTGAGAATTCTCCCAACTTCGAAGATACAGGTAGTTACGGGCTCGGCACCTCACGGCCAGGGCCATGAGACGGCGTGGGCGATGATCGTTGCCGATCGTCTAGGCGTCGACATCAACGACATCGAGGTCCTCCACTCCGACACTGCAATTGCTCCGCATGGATTGGATACCTACGGTTCCAGGTCGCTGTCGGTAGGTGGTTCAGCAGTTCACATGGCAACTGAGAAGGTTCTTGAGAAGGCGCGCTCGATCGCCGCCCACCAGCTCGAGGTCTCTGAGGCTGACCTCGACTACGCCAACGGTATGTTTACGGTCAAGGGCTCCCCTGACAAGGCATTTCCTCTAGCGGGTGCAGCATTTGAGGCGTTTACGGCCCACAATCTTCCAGATGGCATGGAGCCAAATCTTGAAGCATCGGTTACCTGGGATCCGCCGAACTTTACCTTCCCATACGGGGCGCACTTTGCCTTAGTTGAGATAGACACCGAGACTGGCAAGGTCGACCTACTTCGCTACCTGGCCGTAGACGACTGTGGAAATCGGGTCAATCCATTGATCATTGAAGGTCAAGTCCACGGTGGATTAGCCCAAGGGATCGCTCAAGCCCTCTTTGAAGAGGCCGTTTACGACGATCGTGGAAACCTAATCACATCCACCTTGGCTGACTATCTCGTTCCATCGGCGGCTGAATTTCCATTCTTTGAACTCGATCACACGATTACTCCAAGTCCAACTAATCCGCTCGGAGTAAAGGGTATCGGCGAAGCGGGAGCTATTGCATCACCGCCAGCAATCATCAACGCAGTTGTTGATGCCTTGAACCACCTTGGAATCGAGGATGTGGAGATGCCAGCATCACCTCAAAGGGTATGGCGAGCTATCAATGGTGCCAAAAAAGGTTAATTTGACGACAAAGTTGTCAAGGTTTTGAGATAAGGATCTTTTATAGATGTTTCCATCATCGTTTGATTATGTACGGGCAAGTAGCGTGTCAGAGGCGATATCTATCCTCAATAACGAGGAAGATGCCAAGCTAATAGCTGGAGGACACTCGCTACTTCCCCTCATGAAGTTGAGATTGGCAAACCCATCCAAGCTTGTAGACATTGGTCGCATAAGCGATCTCTCCTACATTGAGGATCGTGGAGATCACGTTGCGATTGGTGCGCTTACCCGCCACCATGCGATTGAGAACTCACAGGTCATCAAGGCTTCGGTGCCGATGCTTTCGCACGTCGCCTCGTTAGTTGGCGACCCGTCCGTGCGCCACAGGGGAACGCTTGGTGGCTCTGTCTCTCACGGAGACGGTGCTTCTGACCTGCCCGCGGCTATTTTGGCACTAGATGCTACTCTTGTAGTCACTTCTGCCAATGGAGTGCGAGAGGTAGCTGCGAAGGACTTCTTCAAGGGTTTCTTGGAGACGGACTTGAACCAAGGTGATATTCTCACCGAGATCAAAGTGCCTAAGGCTACCGGAGGCTGGTCGTACCAAAAGTTCAATCGCAGAGCTCAAGACTGGGCGATTGTCGGTGTGGCCGCCGTTAGGAATGGATCTACAAAGATTTCGTTGGTTAACATGGCTTCGATGCCTATAAGGGCAGAGGCTGTTGAGAATGCACTATCAGGTGGTGCATCGATTGAAGAGGCTGCAGCTTTGGCCTCAGAGGGGATCGATCCACCATCAGATCTAAATGCTTCTGCAGACTATCGCCGTCACCTTGCTTCAGTGCTAGTACGACGAGCCCTTGCTGAGGCAAATTCGAATTAGAAGAGGATGATTAATTGATGCGACAAGAGACGCGTGAAGACATAGACGTCTCTTCGTTACCATCGATCGTAGATGCGATTGGCGTAGCTTCTCCCCAAGAATTGGCGGTTGAGCTACGCGCTCTCGACTACTTGGCAGACGAGGCACTGTCGACTTCGCTGTACCTTGCCCTAGCTTTAAGGCGCCCCTTGTTACTCGAGGGAGAGCCTGGAGTTGGCAAGACTGAAGTCGCCAAGTGCCTCGCGCGTTTGATGGGTTCCCCACTGATTCGCCTTCAGTGTTACGAAGGTATTGACGTAGCGCAGTCGCTATATGAGTGGAACTATGCACGGCAGTTAATCCACCTGCGCAGTATCGAAGCTACCTCAGGTAGCAACGAAGCTATTGAAGACGACCTCTATGATGAGAAGTACTTGATTCGTCGACCTCTTCTGCGGGCGTTGGACCCGATTGGGGCGGGAGATGTGCTACCTCAGATTGATGGGGTAACCCTTCCTCCAGTTCTTCTTATAGATGAGTTGGATCGGGCTGATGATGAATTTGAGGCATTTCTCCTTGAGGCACTGTCGGACTTTTCGGTAACAATTCCAGAGCTTGGTACGATACACGCCGAGGTACCTCCGATCGTGGTTGTTACTTCGAACCGCACAAGAGACCTCCACGATGCGCTCAAGAGGCGTTGCCTCTACCATTGGGTGGAGCATCCTGGATTTGATGTTGAGGTGGAGATTCTTAGGACGAAAGTTCCTGGTGTTGGCGACCTTATGGCAAAGCAGGTTGCTGCTCTCACTGGAGCGCTACGGGCGATGGGACTCTTCAAGCCACCAGGTATCGCGGAGTCTATCGACTGGTTGAGATCGCTAGTCACCCTAGGGGCAACTGAGGTTACCTCATCTCTCTTTGAAGCCTCGCTTTCGGCGGTTATCAAGTACCGTGAGGATCAAATGAAGGTTAAGGACGCTGACATCGCATCCTTAGTTCGTGCTGCAGTAGTCAAAAGTCAATAGAAGTTTCGTGTGATATCCGTGCGTAGAACTTTTGTGAATGGTCTTTGAAGATGGCAGATACTTATGAGATCGTTGCCGGTTTTGCAGAACACCTGCGACGCTTCGGAATCGCAGTCGACCCTTCGTCCTGCTCGTCTTTTATTGAGGCCCTCTTCTTAGTTGGCTCGGATAACAGGAGCAAGGTCTTCAATTTGGCTAGAACTACTCTCGTAAAGCGTGCCGAGGATTATCCAGCATTTTCGGCCGCTTTTTCTTCGTACTTCGATCGCAATGACGAAAGTTTTGAATCAGGAGATGATGCCCACGAGAGCGAGACCCTCTTTTTTGACCTAGGCGACGATGATTCATCACCAGATGACGGAAGTGAAAGCCAAGAAGAGGGCCAAACCCTAAGGTTCTCTACTAGCGAAGTCCTAACTGAAAAGGACTTCGCCAAATTGACTAAGGCTGAACTAAATGAGATCTACGTACTTATGTCGCGAATGCGCATAAGTGGATCTTTAGTTAAGTCGCGAAGGCTAAAGATAGGCAAGCGGGGAGGGACCCTTGATGCGAGAGCCTCAATGCGTGAGGCAATCAAGACTGACGGTGAGACCATCAAACGTATCTATCGTTCTAAGAGCGAGAAGTATCGCCGACTCATCTTTTTACTTGACATCTCTGGATCGATGGATAGCTACTCCCGGGCGCTCCTTCGATTTCTCCACGCGAGTATTGTTGCTAGGGGTCGGATTGAGGTATTTACCTTCGCTACAAGGATAACTAGGATCACCAAAGAGCTCTCTTGGAGAGACCCCGATAGGGCAATTTCAGACGTTGCTGGCAGGGTAGTAGACTTTTCAGGTGGCACCCGCTTAGGCGATGTACTGGCAGACTTCAATCGCAATTACGGAATTGCTGGGATGGCAAGAGGTGCTACCGTTGTAATTTTGTCTGACGGTTGGGATCGGGGTGATCCGTCCATGTTGGAGATTGAGATGACCAGACTGGCTCGGGCGGCGCACCGAGTCATATGGGTAAATCCCCTAAAAGTCCAAGATGGATACGCCCCTTTAGCCCGAGGTATGGCTACTTGTCTGCCTCACGTCGACGACTTCGTTGAAGGTCATTCACTAAGTGCCCTTTTGAAGTTAGTTGAATGCATAAATGCATAGCGCGATCGATTCACGAGGTGGTTGTAATGCTAGATGTACTTACTGATTTAGAGCGATGGACGGCTAGGGGCCGAAAAGTAGCAATTGCGCGCGTAGTTGGGACCGAAGGTTCATCCCCGCGCGAGCCAGGTGCAACGATGGTGATCTCAGAGCTCGGCGAGGTCTCCGGTTCGGTCTCTGGCGGATGCGTTGAGGGAGCCGTCGTCTCTGAAGCTTTGGCCCTTATGGGTGTCAAGAACGTAGTGACCGAGAACGGCACGCCGATGGAGATTATCGCAAGTGCCGGAGAAGCCTGTCCAACGGTCTCCATCTTCGGATACTCCGACGATGAGGCGTTTGCGGTTGGGTTAACTTGTGGAGGTACCCTCAAGATTTTGATAGAGCCTGAGGTGGTTGATCCCTACCCCTTGATCGCTCACCTACTACGAGAAGAGACGAACTTCGTAAGGGTCACCGTGGTCTCGACGAATGACGCATCTAGTGAATTGATCCAATCAGGCGAGATTAGCTCCGAAGGTATCAATGCATATGAAGTAAGTGGCGAATTGCCCCCAGTCGGAGCCACGATTATCGTCTCCAACGGCGAAGTCCTCTTTACAAACCTTTTCAGTAACTTGGCCGACGTTCTAACTCGTGACGCATCTGCCCTACTTGATGCCGGAGCTACGACGGTTCGCCACTATGGCCGCAATGGTCAGGCAAAGTTATCCGAGGTTGAGGTCTTATTTGAGACCTTTGCCCCGCCGCCCCGAATGATAATCTTCGGAGCCGTTGACTTTACAGCGTCACTTGCACGACTTGCAAAGATGCTTGGCTTTCGCGTCTCCGTCTGTGACGCGCGACCCCTATTTGCGACTAAGGCTCGGTTCCCGATGGCAGATGAAGTAGTTGTGGATTGGCCGGATCGCTATATCTCTAGCGTCGCCTCCTCCCTGAGTGGAAGAGATGCTATCTGTGTCTTGACGCACGATCCAAAGTTCGATGTACCGGCAATTACAGCCGCCCTAAATACTCAGGTTGGCTATGTCGGAGCCATGGGATCGCGTCGCACTCACGAAGAGCGAACGAAGCGCCTCGTTGATGTGGGCGTCGACATTGCCGAGCTTGAAGACCGGGTCTATGGGCCAATTGGATTGGATATCGGGGCGCGGACTCCAGAAGAGACCGCAGTCTCGATCCTTGGAGAGATTATTGCGAATCGTTCAAGGCGTTTCGCAAGTTCTCTCTCAAGAGGCGATGGTCCGATACACAATAGGTAGCTGTACGAGGCTGCAGTTCAAGGAGACCTTTGGGTGAAGGTTGTTGGAGTGATATTGGCAGGAGGATACGGATCTCGCTACAAAGGCGAGACCCATAAACTCCTTGCTCAGTTCCGAGGAGATAGCGTCCTTGGCCACTCTCTAAGGGCTGTTCGCGACTCGTCGATAAATGAGATCGCCATCGTCCAAGGGGCGATAGACCTAAGTTGGATCGTCAAGCAGGGCGAGACGCTACTTGTAAATAGCGACCCGAAGGCCGGTATGGCCTCCTCGCTGGCAATAGCTATAGAGTGGGCTAAAGAGGTTGAATGTGATCACTTAGTTGTCGGCTTGGGTGATCAGCCATTAGTTGTCGCTGCAAGTTGGACTAATCTAGCATCCGCGCCTGCTGAGGCTAGATTAGTAGTAGCGACTTACAAAGGTAAGCGGAGAAATCCCGTAAGAATTGCTCGGGAGCTCTTCGCACTATTACCTTCAACGGGAGAACAAGGTGCACGTATGCTCATGGACCTCTATCCTGAGCTCGTACTTGAGCTACCCTGCGAAGGTGAACCGATTGATATCGATACAGTTGAGGAGTTGTCGAAATGGAACTTGTAAATAGTTTTAGCGTGAATGTGCCGATAGATCGGGCGTGGGCTCTCCTGACTGACGTAGAAAAGATAGCGCCATGTCTTCCTGGAGCACAGCTTGAGGAGATTGAAGGCGATGAATTTCGTGGGTCGGTCAAGGTAAAAGTTGGCCCAATAACTGCTGCTTATAAGGGCAAGGCGTCGTTTATTGAGTTGAATAGCGATACGCACACGGCGGTGCTTAGGGCTGAAGGCCGTGACACAAAGGGTGCTGGAAATGCCTCTGCCACTGTCACTGCAACCTTGGTCGGGGATGAAGTAAAGACAGATGTTACTGTCAACACTAATTTGGCGATTACCGGCAAGGTCGCCTCTTTCGGGCGAGGAGTCCTCGCGGACGTCTCTAACAAGTTGCTTACTCAATTCGTAGCATCGCTCGAGGAGCTGATTGCCAACGACGGAGTCGAAGCTGAATCATCGGCTACGGCATCATCTGACTCTGTGGCATCTGGCGAATCCAAAGAGGGTCAAGCTGACGGTGGTAGTGCCCAAGGAAATGGTAGCGCGCCATCTGGATCTTCCACAGGTGAAGGTTCAGCGCCAAAGAGTGAGCCGGTCAAGAAGGTCTTTGAGTACAAGGAGCAAGAGCCTGTAGACCTGCTCGGCGCTGTAGGTTCTCCTATCATCAAGCGACTGGTCCCGGCAGTTGCTGGAACTCTATTCTTCCTAGCCTTGGTCTTTATCAGGCGGGCACGTAGGGCTAAGAGATAGTTGCGTCCAGCTGATTGGCCGCTAACAACTCCTAGCGACATCGACAGGTTGACGATCCTTCTCGATCGTCCACCTGTCGGAGAATTTGTTGTGATAAGACGAAGAATCGATGGAGACATCGCGGTTATTTCAACGTTTCCAATAATCGGTGCGGACCTCCCTATGCCAACACTGTTTTGGTTAGTTGATCCAGCATTGACGAAGAGTATCTCTACCCTTGAATCAAGGGGAATCATCACTTGGGTTCGGCAAAACGTCCCTATTGAGGCGATCGAGGAGAGTCATAGTCGATATCGGGCACTTAGAGACTCGTTGATTCCGCCGGACTATGAAGGTCCGCGTCCATATGGTGGAGTAGCGGGTACTCGAATAGGTTTTAAGTGCCTCCATGCCCATATGGCGTGGCACTTGGCTGGGGGCGATGACCCAGTGGTAAAGAGGGTCATTGAAGAACACCCTGCCCTCGGAGAAGAGCTAGAAGGGCTGGCACCTGCGATATTGCCTCAGTCGCTATCTGCAGTCGCCTACTGATACTCACTAGATGGTTGAGAGACTTGTTGCAGTCGGTAGGTGTTTGTTAATGGCCGGTACGTGAGTCGAATCTAAACGCGGAGGCTCTTCTTTTGCGGCCAAATCAAAGGACCCATCGGTGATCTTTAGTCACTGATGGGTCCTTTTTCGATTGTGAGCTTGTGGCCTAACCGTCGGTAGGTTGGAAGGGCTAGCTCTGTGATTCTTCGTGAGTGGTCTCTTGTGCCCCTGCACTTGAATCAGTTGGCTCGCCTTCTAAGTCGATTGAGACGTTTCCGTTCGGTACTTCTCGCGTCCCCTTACGGTTGATATAGGCAAGGGAGATAGCGGTAACTGCTACCAGTATTAGAGCGAAGACTTCGACTGCGTCCCAGAGGCGTGGAACTGCCAACCAGAAGAATTCATCCCAGAATCTAGTTACCGACCAAATCAAGGTTCCTATTAGGGCTACCGATCCAGGATTTAGGGGATTGGCCGACTTGGCCTGCATCTTGTAGATCTGTCGAACAATTAGAAAGACTACGAAGTCCTCCGTGGCCTGTAGAACGGGTACCGGGATACGATATCCAACTTGGCCCGCATACTGAAGGCCATACCAGGCGTTAGTAGGACGACCGCCTCCTTGGAACATCAACTGTGGGCCGAGAATCCTTCCGATCGACCAGCCAACAATCAAAGACGGTACGAGTTCGTCAAAGGTGCGTGCTAGGGAGACGTTAGGGGCGTAACGCTTTTTTAGGTAGATTCCAGCCGGAATGGCAGCGGCAAGACCACCAAATGAAGATAGGCCGCCATGCCAAATTATTGGGATCTCACCCAGATTAGAAGAGTAGTAGCTAATATTTGCTACTACGTGAACGATACGAGCCCCAACGATTGCAGCTGCGATGATCCAAAGAAACGACTTACCGATCCAGTCACTCTCGAGACCCGCCTTATTCATTCGGGCTTCGAAGTAGCGGTAGGTAAAGTAAAAAGCAATCGCTAGACCAATTCCGTACGTGTGGATTTGGACGGGTCCGATATTGAATACAACGGGTATTGGTTTCATTTGGTCCTTCTCACATGCACAAAGGGTACATAACCTCTTCGAAGCAATGTGGATTGGGGTATTGCTACCACACGAATCTCAATCTCTAATTGTAGTAATATTGTCACAATTTTTCGACGAAAGTGGGTACGTAGTGCTAGAAGAAATCTTTGACTTGCGCGATAAGGTGGTGATCGTCACTGGAGCTTCGAGTGGGATAGGTGTGCGTTTTGCGACGTTACTAGACGCGCTTGGAGCAAAGGTAGTAGTTGCTGCGAGGCGCGAAGAGCGAATTATCGATCTCGCTAAATCCTTTAAAGACTCACTTGCAGTACGATGTGACGTTACCATCGAGGATGATCTCAATGGTTTGGTTGAAAAGACCGTTGAAAGATACGGAAAGATTGATATCTGTATCAACAACGCTGGTATCGCCGATCCAATGCCGGCGCTTGAAGAGTCACCTGATCACTTTCGAATGGTTGTGGAGACTAATTTAACGTCAGTGTTTACCCTTTCCCGCCTGGTAGCACGGGAGGCGATTTCAAAGGATCACAGTGCCTCGATTGTAAATGTTGCATCAGTACTTGGCACAATCGCCTCTAATTCGATACCCCAGGCGTCATATGCTGCGTCGAAGGCGGGCGTAGTGAATTTAACCAGAGAGCTCGCATTGCAGTGGGCAAAGAACAAGATCAGGGTAAATGCGATTGCTCCGGGGTGGTTCCCCTCGGAGATGACTACTGTCATGTTCGAATCGGAGAAGGCGCAGAATTGGATGGCGCGTATCACTCCAATGGGTAGAGGCGGACGTATCGAGGAGTTAGATGGCGTAATGCTCCTACTCGCATCTGACGCAGGAAGCTATCTCACGGGCCAGACGATCGTAGTCGATGGAGGGTGGACGATCTACTAATCGGTACTAAGAATCTCGAGTTAGAGTTCAAAAGAAGAGCCACCGTTCAAACGGTGGCTCTTCTTTACTTGGGTAATTTGCTTTGCGCTAGATTCCCGAAGCTACTTCATTCGGATTATGTCGATCCTGTTTGTGTCACCAGAGAGGCGACCCTGGGAACCTTGGGTGAGGAGAATTAGATCTGCTGATGGGTCGATCTCGCTCATGACCTCTTTAGTAGTGTTTTCCCAAGTGTTGCTGGCTGGCTTGATCACAAGTGGCAACACACCTGAGGTAAAAGCTAGCCTTCGTGCCACCTCTTCCTCGCGCGTAAGGGCAACGATCCACGGCTTCATGCGGAACTTTGCAATCGACCTAGGCGTGGAGCCAGATTCGGTCGGCGTCACGATGTAGTCTGGCTTCAACTTCTCGACAGCGCTAAGAACTGAAAGTGCCACAATGTCAGTTACCGAGGTGGCTACTTGATTCATGTGTTCGGCTACGCGCTCGCGAGCTGGAATGAAGGTAGCATGCTCCTCTGTGTATTGGGCTACCTTGGCGAGGGTCTTGACTGCTTCGATTGGATACTTGCCCATGGCGGACTCTTCACTTAGCATGACCGCATCGGTACCATCTAGGATCGCATTTGCCACGTCCGTTACCTCTGCCCTAGTTGGTCTTGGTGAATCGACCATTGATTCGAGCATTTGAGTTGCGGTTATGACTGGCTTCCCCTCGCAGTTAGCTCGGAAGATAAGTTCCTTTTGGACTAATGGTATCTCTTCGAGCGGAAGTTCGATTCCTAGGTCGCCTCTAGCCACCATGATGCCATCGGCAGCTTCGAGAATTGAATCAATATCTCGAAGTGCAGCTGGGTGTTCAATCTTTGCGAATAGGAATGGTGAAAAGCCATGGTCACTCGCGATCTTGCGGGCACGATGTAGATCTTCAGCACGTTGAACAAAAGAGATCGAAAGGGCGTCAGCACCCCGGGATAGGGCGAAGTAGAGAAGCTCTGCATCCTTATCGGTGAGTGACGAGATGTCAAGAGTAACCCCAGGAAGGTTAATCCCCTTGTGCGATGTTAAGTCTCCGCCAGCGGTGACTTTAGCTCGAATAAGTTCGCCGTCGACGTCGAGTACAGATAGCGAAAGAAATCCGTCGGCTAGGTAAATGAGGGAACCTGGTGAAACCGCCCGAGCAATTCCGGGAAAGTCTACGGGAATGAGGTTCTCGACCTTGTCTACGTCTGAGTCGCTCGGTGCAAGTGTGACGGTCATGTTCTGCGTGAGCTTCATGACCCCGTCTATCTTTCCGATTCGCATCTTCGGCCCCGGAAGGTCGGCGAGGATCGAAATCATCTTGCCCGTATGTCGTTCGGCACGTCGTACAAGACCAATGAGTCGTACGATAGAGGCCGGTGTTCCGTGGGCAAGATTAAGTCGTGCTACATTCATTCCTGCCTTGGCCATCGCTACAACTGTGTCGATGTTGTCGCATGCAGGTCCGAGTGTTGCGACAATCTTGGTCTTTTTAACTTCGATCAACTTCGATAGCCTCCCCAAGCATAAGATCAAAACGCTGATTCGCCTAAAAGCCTAAAGCTAAGGTGGGTGTAGTGGCGCTTTTGAAGGGGGCAATTTGAACGTTCAACTATCAAATTGAGTCGTTCTAACTACGAGTAAGTGGCAAATTTGTGTGGTCTTGTCACTTCCACGACGCCCACTATTGGTCGAAGGTCAGCGCGACTTTCCCAGTCTTCGATGAAGTAAAGTACGCGTAGGCCTCTTTAGCTTGTTCAATCGGGAAAAATGTCGTTGGCGGAAGTACAAATTTTCCACTAGCTACAAGTGGAACTACTTGCTCTCCAATCACCTTTGCTAACAGCGACTTTTCGGCAATTGAACGAGCGCGAAGGGTGGATCCGCAAATTGTTGCCCTGCGAGCCATTATTTGGCGTAGATCGATCTCGACTTTGGAGTTAGCGGTGAGGCCGATTACCACGATGCGCCCTCCGATTTTTAGCGCTGAAAGAGCCGCGATGGTCGAGGTTCCTCCCGTAAGTTCAAGCACGACGTCGTAGTCGCCGTTAGTGGATATCTCTTCAGGTGATATCGCGAGGGCACCCTTTGCTGCGATATAACTTCTGCCACCTTCGCTACGCGAAGAGGCTACAACAACGGCTCCTGCCGTCTTGGCCAGATCGATTGCGGCACTTCCAACTCCACCAGTAGCGCCGGTTATGAGGATTCGCTCGCCGATCTTGAGGTTTGCCTGGCGAAAAATAGCGTCGAAAGCAGTGGTGTAAACCTCCGGAAAGGCGCCCCATTGCGCGATATCGCTATCTTGTGGAACTGTTATGACGTTGCTCTTGTGAACGACGATAAATTCAGCTTGGGCTGCACCGGCGACGATAGCCATTACTTTTTTGCCGATCAGGTGGTCGTCGGCTACGCTTCCTACAGCAGCAACAGTTCCAGCAAATTCGAGGCCTGGAATAGAGGGATCGACTCCCGGAGGCGGCGGATAATTGCCGGCGACCTGGAGTAGATCTGCTGCATTTAAACCCGCTGAAGCGACCTTTACGAGAAGGTCGTCGCTCCCCATATGCGGAACCTCAACGTCAAGTACTTCAACCGATTTTTCGACTATTTTGACTGCCTTCATGTAGTTGATGCTAGCTGGTTTGAATTTAAAGATGTGGATTTGTAAATCCGTGCTTTATTTAGCCGCTTGTCCTAACCGATTAATTTGCGTTCTTCCCTTAGGATTTTGATGATCGCAGGATTAAACCTAAACACCCTCTCGTGTTGCGAGAGGGTGTTTAGGTTTTTTAGTTGCTCGAAGACGGAAGATCTGCCAGTCCCATCTTATCTTCTACGCAATTTGCGGTTAATAATGTCCTTGTAGATATGAAGGAGCTGAGTTACCCTCGAATCGCTAAGGCCTACCGGCTCCAACTGGGGTTCCGTCCCAGTAAAGGCTTCTTACCGCAATTGGAAATGCTGGATTATCTGCCACTGCGACCTCTCCGCCACCGATGTAAATTGCGACGTGATCGATGGGTGTGAAGTAAAACACTAGATCGCCAGGTTGGAGCTGTGACAGCGAGACGTGCGGTATTGAGTCGTACTGTGCCGCAGCGTTGTGGGGCAGAGAGACGCCAGCTTGGCCCCACGCATACATAGCAAAACCTGAGCAGTCAAAGGCGTTTGGTCCGGAAGCGCCGAAGACGTAGGGCTTTCCCATCTCGGACATCGCCGCGGCTACTGCCGCTGCTGCTCCAGCGCCAACGGGCGGTGGAGGAACCGGCGTAACCGGCGTAACCCCGGAGACCTTTTGAACTTGCTGTTGTGCCAAGATTAGAGCTTGAGCTCTCTTTTGCGCGGCAGCAGCTGCAGCGGCGGCTGCTTGAGCAGCTGCAGCTCGAGCAGCCGCCGCCTGCTGTTGAGCCTGAATTACGAGAGCCGATATATTTGAATTTACCGAAGAAAGTTGATTCTGTGCGGCAGTCATCGCAGTTTGTGCGTCATGCTTTGACTGTGCTGCGGTGTTGACAGCTTGTTGAACCTGTGCCTGCTGTTGAGCAAGTTTCAACTTTTCGGTCTTCAGTGTCGCCTGAGCGACACTGAATTGGAGAATAAGTGTCTGCTGAGAGTTGGCAACGGTTCCCGCATAAACATTTCGCAATGTTATGTCCGTGGATGACCCATCAAGGATGCTGGCGAAGGAGACGACTGAGCCGCCTTGTGTGTAAAAATTGATAGCTTCTACGGCCAATTTCCTTCGAAGGGCAGTAATCTGGCTCTCGGTTGCATCGATCTTCGTTTGGCTAGCTGAGATCTGCTGGTTGAGGTTATTAAGTTGCAAATTAGCTTGGTCGTAAGCCTCTGAGTATTGGTTTACTTGACTATTTAGTAGAGCAATCTTCGATGCAATCGAAGCTGCTTGTGCCTTGGCACTAGACAATTGATCCGCACCTGCACTCGTAGAGGTGATAGCAGTTGCTGTTAGTTGAGCCGCTATGGCGGTTGTGCCGATCGCTAGGCGTTTGAGCCTGTTGAACTTTTTATGCATTGCACCTTTCCTGACGTTCACTAAAGGGACTGCTTAATGCAATTAGAAACATGATAGTTTGCTGTATCGGTATGCGATAACCCAAATTTCTGATTTAATACAAGTATGAGGGAAGTTTAACGTATCTCTTAATTGTCGATACCTAGACCCACTTTCTTGAGCTTTGGCTGCTACAGGTCTTGTGACTCTTGGCTCTCATATGGCATATATCGGTACTTTGACCTAACGACCAAGAAGAGCGCAAAGAGCTCTTATGCCTTACCGATAGTTTTTCGTCTATCGCGGGAATTGATACTTCTAGTGAAATTGAATCACTTTTCCATTATGTAGTAATCTCAAAAGTACGCAGTCACAAAGGTGGGATGGATAGATGGAATTTCGTATTGAACATGACTCGATGGGTGAGGTCAAGGTTCCATTCGATGCAAAGTGGCAGGCACAGACTCAACGTGCCGTAGAGAATTTTCCAATCTCAGGGCTTACGATCTCAAAGCCGCTGATTCGGGCGATAGCGATGATAAAGGGAGCTGCAGCCCGCGCTAACAGTGAGATCGGTGTTTTGGACCCAGCTATCGCATCGGCAATTGTCAGCGCATCAGATGAAGTTATCGATGGGCATCACTACGACGAGTTTCCTGTGGATGTCTTTCAGACTGGTTCGGGAACCTCGTCGAACATGAACATGAACGAGGTTCTAGCGACAATTGCGACCGCTCTTCTCGATGGAGTTAAAGTAAAACCAAACGACCATACCAATGCTTCGCAGTCGTCGAATGATGTCTTTCCGTCCTCGATTCATCTAGCTGCTGGAATGGAGCTCAAAGCTACCTTGATACCTGCACTTGCTCACCTTGCGGCCTCCTTGAGCCATAAGGAGGAGGAGTTTTCAGAGGTGGTCAAGTCGGGACGGACCCACTTGATGGACGCCACCCCAGTGACGTTGGGTCAGGAGTTCGGAGGATATCGGGCGGCAATCGAATACGGAATTGAGCGAGTGGAGTCAATTCTTGGGAGAGTTTGCGAACTGCCATTAGGTGGAACTGCTGTCGGAACTGGAATCAATGCACCTGCGGGATTTGCTGCACGGGCTATCGAGATATTGCGCGAGAGCACAGGACTTCCCTTGACAGAGGCGAGAAATCACTTTGAGGCCCAAGGTGCGCGTGACGCACTCGTCGAGGCCTCCGGTGTACTGCGGACGATTGCCATGTCTCTCTATAAGGTCGCCAATGATCTTCGCTGGATGAGCTCTGGTCCTAGGTGTGGCCTTGGCGAGATTCACTTACCCGACTTGCAGCCCGGTTCTTCAATTATGCCGGGGAAGGTAAACCCAGTTGTACCTGAAGCGGTTTGCCAGGTTGTTGCCCAAGTAGTTGGAAATGATGCAGCGGTTGCATTTGGTGGAAGCGCTGGAGTGCTCGAACTCAACGTGATGCTCCCGGTTATGGCTCGTAATTTGATTGAGTCAATTGAGCTGATCTCTGCAGTGTCGATTGCGCTCGCCGATAAGTGTGTGGATGGAATCGTGGCCGATGTTGAGAAGTGTCGCCACTACGCACTCTCTAGCCCTTCAATTGGTACTTCTTTGAATCCATATATCGGTTACGAGGCTGCTGCTCGAATTATCAAGCGATCGTTAAAGGAGAACAAAGACCTTCGCACTCTGGTTTTAGAGGAGGGCTTGCTCTCCGAGGAAGAGGTTGACCGTGCTCTTGACGTTATGGCGATGACAAAGGGCGGAGTAATCGGCTAACTTGAAGAGATGAATCCGCTTGAGATCTTGCGATATATTGCTGACTTGAAAGACGCCACTCCGGATGAGGTGGCGTCTACGGTTGCGACGGTAGTCGGGGAGAATATTGATGTTCCCGCGATGCGACTTACTGCTCTTCGTCGGATGATCGATGCTCACGGTGCAAACGGAGCGTTATGGAACGTTGCTAATCGACTTATCTCTGCCTTGGAAGCCGAAGAAGAGTCCCGAGCTATTCGACGAGAACTCGGCGATGAGCTGCATGTTCGTCACCTTTGGAGCGAGGTTGCAGCCGGCTCACAACTGTTATTTGCCGATGGCGATCGCAGCGCTAGAAGCTTTGTTGGCGATGGGGGCAAAAGCAGGTTTCGAGAAAAGGGCTCGAAAGACCGTAACGAAAAAGGCACCCGGCCATACGCCGTTGCAAACCTACGCCGCTTTGACGACCAAGTTGGTTTTGCACTGAGTGCGGGCTTCAAGCCGCTGGTAGTAGCCGAGGTCCTCTCGTTTTGCGAAGGAAGCGCCATCTTTGATTCTCGGGTAGATCAGATCTTTACATTGGCCATCGATTTAGACATTGACGTTGCTATCGTCGTCCCGACGGGCTTCAAGGTTCCTCGCGCAATTTACGATAGGCAGCTTGCCCTTATTGGGAGCGAAAATTCAATCTACGAGACGCGAGACCTCAAGACCCTTCTTACCAAGGGCCACTCGCAAGCAACCGTAACATATGTCATGGGAGATAGCCGCAACTTCGAAAGATTCGCCATCGCACCCGAGCTAATCGCGAACTGGTAAATGCGCGCTTCTGTTTAGTATCTGCCGAAGTGAAGTGATGGTAATCGACGGCCTATAGAAAGGTAACGTGACAGAAATGTCGAGACGTGATCAGATTATGATGACCCCGGACGAGGTCAGTAGCTTTCTCCAAAGGCGTCAAACCGTATCCCTAGCATCGATCGATCCCAAAGGAAAAATTCACCTTGTTGCCATGTGGTATGGATTCCATGAGGGGAAAGTTGCCATGTGGACCTATGGAAAAAGTCAAAAAATATTGAACCTAAAAAGCAACGCCAACGTTACGATGCTCATCGAAGACGGAGACCGTTACGAGGAGTTACGGGGGGTAGAGATCGTAGGGACGGCAAGGGTTATAGAGGATCGACCGACAATCGAAGAAATTGGGGCCTCTATCTTCGATCGTTATGTGTCCCCCGACATAGATGGTGACGTAGCAGTACTTCGCGAGGGCTTCGTAAAGAGTGCCCAAAAGCGCTTGGGGATAATCGTAGACGTTGAAAAGATTATCAGCTGGGACCATCGAAAACTTCAAGGAGTCTACTAAGGAGAGGGGCCTAAGGCTTCGATAGTTTCACTTGGCTAATTCGTTGATACCCTAACTTTGCTTCGTGGAAGTGGTAGAATTTCCCCATATGGGTGAAATGATTGAATTCAAGAGCAATGGTGGCACTGCCACAGGATATCTAGCAACTCCGGCCAATCCAAATGGTGGAGCGCTAGTTGTAGTACAAGAGTGGTGGGGGCTTGTCCCTCACATCAAGGATCTATGTGACCGCTTTGCAGCAGAGGGTTACTATGCATTAGCTCCAGATCTTTACGGTGGAAAGGCTGCTTCAGAACCTGATGAGGCCGGCAAGTTCATGATGGCTCTCGAGGTAAGCAAGTTTTCTAAGGATCTTTCAGGTGCCGCTGATGCAGTAATGGCCGCTGCTGGCAGTGACAAGTGCGGAGCAGTTGGCTTCTGCATGGGTGGAGGCCTAGCTCTAGTGCTAGCGGCTCAAAGGCCAGACGCAGTTACTGCGGTTGCACCATTTTATGGTGTTATTGCTTGGCCGGAGGCTGCTCCCGATTACTCAGGAATGACCGCCGCAGTTCAAGGTCATTATGCGGAGTTCGATGACTTTATGCCACCTGAGTCTTCCAAGGCACTTGGTGTGCATCTTCGCGAGCTAGGTAAAAGCGCCGATATTTATGTCTACGATGGAACGCACCACGCCTTCTTCAATGACACCAGACCTGAGGTATACGACGCCGAGGCTTCGTCCACCGCATGGAATCGACTACTGCCATTCTTTGCAGAGCACGTCGCTAAGTAGTTCGTCTTTGAAATCAGCTTTAAGCTCTTAGATGTTGCCTTCAAGCTGAGGAAGAGTTGACTTTGTAGCTCCCATGAACTGTGGGAGCTACTTTTTGTTTAAATGTACCTTTGTCGTGAAATATTCAACGTGACATGATTCATAGTCTGATAAATATTGCCTAGTAAATATGGTACGAGAGTTCCATATTCAAGTAATATCATTCTCATGTCCGAAAGAAGTAGAAATCTCCCCCGCCGTTCTTGCCTGTCGGTACCCGGCTCATCTGAGCGCTTCCTTGAGAAGGCTCCCTCTATCCCAGCCGATATGTCTTTCCTAGACCTTGAGGACTCAGTTGCACCTCTCGAGAAGGAGGCTGCGCGAGGTAAAGTCGTAAAAGCCATCCGTGAGTTGCCTTGGGACGACCGTGTTCTCTGTGTCCGTGTCAATGCATGGGATACAAAGTGGACTTACCAAGACGTAATTGAAGTCGTAGGTGGGGCCGGAGAGCGCCTAGATGAGATCATGTTACCTAAGGTGCAAAGCGCTGCCGACGTAATTGCGATGGATCTACTTTTGACTCAGGTGGAGAAGAACTTTGGTCTACCAATAGGTCATATAGGTATTGAAGCTCAGATTGAATCTACGATTGGTTTGATCAACGTAGAAGAGATCTGCGCCTCCTCGAAGCGTCTTGAGACGATCGTCTTCGGACCAGCAGACTTTGCGGCATCGATGGAGATGCCAGTCCTTACCGGTGGTGTGCAGATTCCGACATATCCCGGTGACCACTTCCACTACGTCTTTTCCAAGATCTTGATGGCCGGTCGTGCCTACGGCCTTCAGGTCATTGACGGCCCATACCTGAAGATCCGTGACATTGAAGGTCTCAATGACTATTGCCAGAGAACAGCCAACCTTGGATACGACGGCAAGTGGGCTCTTCATCCAGACCAGGTGACCGAGATCAACAAGATCTATTCACCAACGCAGGAGCAGTTCGATAGAGCAAATGCTATTTTGGACGCCTACAAAGAGGCGACTGAGGGTGATCGCAAGGGTGCGGTAATGTTCGGCGACGAGATGATCGACGAGGCTTCCCGTAAGATGGCGATTAAGTTCGTCTCTAGAGGCGAGCGAGCAGGACTCAAGCGAAATAACTAGCTCCTAGTCAGCATTTGAAGTTTGCAAAGTTCAACCGCATCTCACCTACTCAGGAGAGATGCGGTTTTTTGATGGGGCGTTACAAATTCTTGTCTAACGTCTTAATCCTTTCTAGATGATCGGGGACTCATTCGAGGTTTTGAGCATTTGAATGCGTTCGTATGGAATCGCGGATATAACGTGATTGATGGATCCTTGCCTGAAGTGGCAACCGCAATAGCTTTAAAACGAGGGGGAGTTCGATTCGTTGAACGGCGAATACCACCTAGTGGTGAAGATATTGTCTGGATCAATATGGTAGCTAACGGTAGTCTCAAAGTTTTTTGATGCGTTTTGCGAAGAGTTTAAGGTGAATGTGTCTGAATTTGGTTATTTCCTAGGCGTTCACGGCGTTAGCCAATCAGGTCGTATGCGTGAGGATCCTGACAGATGGAGTGCATTTCGGTGCTCGTGCTCGTAGTGCTAGTTACAACAACGTTGATGGCTACGGTTCCCAAGTTGGCATAATCAGATCACTGTTAGCTTTTAGGATAAGAGCTCAGGTACTAATTGAGTATTCTACGGAATTCAGATTTGCTTGTTTTGTAACAAAGTGCTCGGATCCAGGGAACGCATTAGTCCCCCGAAGGTCACTTTTTGCCGGCACGCAAGCGGTTCCCATGTACTTTTCATTTGGTCTTGAGGGCAACTACTTCCTGAAAGAGAGGCTACCTCGAAGTCGACTATTGACATGGGCTGCTGTGGCCGTAAAATAGCCGTACAGTATTTGTATGCGAGGTTAAAGTGGTGAGACAAGTAGTCGAGCTAGGGATAGGCGACTGGAAGGGCGAACAACGATTGAGGAACGTGAACTGATCAACCGTACGGTCGCAGAGATCGGCACCGACCTAACAACGTTCGTTGTGACGATCTTAGCGGACGCCTCGCGCCGAGTTTTAGCAGATCGTGAGCAGTTCCTTCACTCAAGTGAGACAGCGATGCAGTGGGAGAAGTTGAACGAAGTGCCAGCGTGCGAACAAGGTGGGTTGTGCCGTCTTATGAATCTGCCATTGCCATTGCCATTGCCATTCGGCGAGTGAGCAACGTTTACCAGAGGCCTCGACCACTTTCGGCGACCGATCGCGTCGCGGATTTCAATTGCACTTCCACTGAGCAAACTCTTTGGCTTCGTCACTACTGCAAACAGGCAGAAGCATCAAGCTCAGCTCGAGTTTTTGTCGTAACTCAGGAGTTCGCCCAGGCTGTAGTTGCTTAATATACCTGGTGTATGGCCCAACTAGATCTTGCAGCGACGCCTAAGCGCATAATAATAGGTGCAGGATATTATCCGCAACCAGTGGCCCTACTGGCGCGACTCGGTGTTGACTATCGACATGAAGGAAAGGGACTTGGTGCCGCCTTATTGGCTGATGTCGTGACTCGCCTTTTAGTGCTCAGCGAGGAAATCGGTTGTCGCGGACTATTGATTCACGCCGAGACCGAAGTGGCCCGCGAATTCTATCTTCATCTCATTCCTGAACTAGAGAGGAGCCCAACCGGCGATCTGCACCTCGTCCTTCTCTTGAAGGACGCTCGTAGAACCTTGCTTGGTAGTTGACTCTGAGATACCGCAGTTGGGTCGACCCGTTGCGGCGTCAATCCATTTGCCTTGGGCGAACCGAATCGAAAAGTGCTTATCCTTGCAGTCCTCCCTTATCCTGGGAGGGTTATAGCTGATGGGGTCGAGCCAGTCCGACATTAGGCGACCTTCCGGTAAGTCCAAAGCTCCTGGCAACCTCGCTTACAGTTGCGCCTTCGTTGAGCATTTTGTCCCCTTCGGCGATCTTTTTCAACACCTGTTCTGGGGTATGCCTTTTGGACTTCATGAAAATTGCCTCCATTTATATTATGGATACAAAACTCACATTAGTGGTGGATTGATAAATTGGGAGCCTTCCATCAACGCTATTTGAAGTTGAACTTTGCGATTTTCGACCCACCATGGATAACTAATACAGAGAGACCCGCAATAAACATTCGCCGGGGGTCTCTCTGTGTTAGGAAAATTGAGGATCTACAAAAGTTCAGTGAACCTAAAGGTCTGGCGACCTACGAAGATGCACCTACAGTGGTAGCGTCTACGCCCGTCGTCGACTGGCTACCCGACTGGACATCCACATTGGCGCCGCTATTTAGGTTTGAACCTCCCGTTGTGTCCATACCGGTGTCAGCAGTAGCTTTAGGACTTTCCGTATTCAACGGTGTTACGGCGTGCACACTCGTAGATGATGGAACAGAAGTGACGGTATGCAGCGTCGAAGCATAAGCGACACCACCGGAAAGGGCAGGTAAAACCGTTAATGTTCCGATTGCAATTTTGTGTCTAAGTTTCATAATGTTTCTCCTTGTTAGCCATTGGGTATAGTTCAAATGTAAAGGGACATTATGTGAAGATGATGTAATGAGTCAGTTGCCTTTTATGAAATCTGGCATGGGAAATCTTATGGTCACCTGGGCTCCTCCAGAAGGTCCGTTCGAAGCCGTTACCCTTCCGTTCATGGCCTCTACTAGGGATTTGACAATAGCTAGGCCGAGACCAGATCCACCAGATGCCCGATCACGATGTTCGTTAGCCCTACTGAAGCGTTCGAAGGCTAGTGGGATGAAATCTATCGGGAAACCAGACCCCTGGTCTTCTACTACTAGAACAACCGAATCGGACTGATACTCGCAAGTTATATGAATGGCGGCCCCGAAGGGGGAATGCCGTAATGAGTTGCCAAGCAGATTGGCCATAATCTGTCGCAGAGCTGATTCATCTACCTCGCAAATTACCGACTTATCGCAATCTAATACGAAGGAGACGCATTGCTCTTTTGCGAGATTCGCAAAATCGTCAGTCGATCGGGCCAGAATCGGACTTATCTCTTTCGTTTCAAGTGTGGCTATTGCAGCCCCTTCGTCCGTTCGAGCTAGCAGTAGCAGATGTTCAGAAAGCCTGATGATTCTTTCAGTATCTTCGAGTGCCTCAGCTAAAGCGTGGCGCAGCTCCGTCTCAGTTCTATTGGATTTCTGGGCTAACTCGAGTTCGCCTTTTAGAATCGCTAGAGGGGTCCTTAATTCATGACCGGCTACGGTAATGAATCCCCTTTGAACGCTTATCGACTCCTCAAGCCGTCTCAAGAGATCACTGAGGGTCCTTGCCAAATTGGCAACTTCATCTTTGGTTTTTGGAATTTCTAATGAACCCCACTGACCTAGGGTAAATATTTCCTCGACCTGTTGTCGCATCTTTGACACTGGAGCAAGGGCTGCACCAGACAATGCCCAAGCTACTAAACCTGCGACGAGTACAAGAAGGATACCGAAAAGTCCCAGCTCGACTTCTATACCTTCGATGCGTGAATCAATGTTTCTTAGGGAGGCGCCGATAACAGCAACCTCCCCGCCACTACCAGGAATTGATACGGCTAAAAAAAGAGTCGGATTTTTGTAAAGGTATTTTGTTGTAATCACTTCATGAATTGCGGCACTTCGACTCTGCGAAGCACCAATGAGTAGCGTCGATGCCGGAACGCCGTATGACTCCAAAACGATTCCGTCTTTGGTTAGGATTTGAGCTGCCGTTATCGTACTGTTGGGTGCAGCCACAGAAAACGGTAGGCCCGGAAGCTGGACTATAGAAGAATTAGTGTCGCTACTGTTCAAGTTTGGGGGAACTTCTTGAGAGAAAGATGTTCCGGTTTGTCCAGATTGTTGGCTTCCGGAAACATTTTGACCAAGTATGTAACCCTTGGCCCGGAGCTCTGTAACCAAAGACGACTTAAGCCCGTAAGAAACCTGGTGCAGAAAAAGAACTGAACCGACTATGAGAATCACGGCTGTAACGAATGAAAATAAAATAGCCAAACGAAGTTTTATTGGCACCGTATCCCTATCCGCTATGGTCTTTGAGTCGATAACCGACTCCCCGTATAGTTTCAATATCGTCTCGATCAAAGGGGCGGTCCACCTTCCGCCTCAGATAAGCCACATATTGGTCGACAACGTTTGAAAACCAATCATCTTCCAGACCCCATATCTGATCGATGATCTGTTCTCTGCTGAGTACTCTTCCGGGATTTCTCATGAACAGCTCCAAAAGTGCAAATTCTTTTGGAGAAACGTGCTTCGTAAGTTCCTTGTCAGCTCTCCACACTCTATGGCGTGCAGGATCTAGTTTTAAGTCTCCAACGACCAGTACCGTGGGCCTTTCCGGCTGACCCCTACGAATTAGAGCCCGAATTCTTGCCGATAGTTCGATAAGGCTAAAGGGTTTGACCAGATAGTCATCTGCCCCTGAGTCCAAACCTTCCACTCTGTCTGAAACATCGGTTCTTGCGGTAACGATTAATATCGGTATCCAGCACCCATTCGCTCTCAGCTCTCGACAAACTTCAAAACCGTCCATTCCAGGCATCATGATGTCGAGCACGATTGCGGCGTAAGGCTCTGTCTTTGCAATAGCGAGAGCCCCCTTGCCCTCACCTATCACGTCTACGGTATATCCGTCCTCGGTAAGGCTCCGCTGAAGTAGGGCCGCCATCTTGATTTCATCTTCCACCACCAATACTCGCATGAAAAGTCAACGTATGTGATGAAGATGTGAAAGTCGTGTGAGTCAATAAGTTTTAAGGTATACCCCTAGTGAGTGTTACGCAGTATCGAAATTTACGAAGATATTTGCACTATCAGGTACTCTCGTTGGTGCGAAGTTACGTGTTATGTCGTTGACTTCCGTGCCATGGTTTGCGACCTTCCTTATCAGGTTCTTTCGTTGAACACCAATTCAGGTGTGCCATTTCGATTTGACATATGTATTTTGCGAAAGGCAGCAGATGGCAAGTCGCGAACCATACTTCGGATTATTCAGTTTTTGCACTCCCTCGAGCTCAATGGGGTGATGATTAATGCTTGGTTATCGATCCATTTTCCTACCTTGGAGGGTGACTTAGAAGAGTAAAACAGCTCGCCCTTGCGAGATCGCTGACATGGTCACGCGATGGTCTAGAAGAAACCTATAAGGGTGGCGCAAGGACAGTGATATTGCCTTCGAAGAATGTAGAGGTCGTGATAGGCGTAGTCAGGGTTATTTCGGTCTGAAACATAAAGTTATAATTCTCGGCGGTTAGCCAGCCCTTACTTGGAGAAGATGAAGCGCGGAAGAATAATTGCAGCAATACCGACGATGAACAGGG
>VFSW01000016.1_pt1 | contig 175197 bp, 133 predicted proteins | sample 5358111 | NCBI WGS metagenome assembly VFSW01 (sample SAMN11554181, study PRJNA540505) | mine drainage metagenome | isolation source: sediment from site ElyBrook_90M | place: USA: Ely Copper Mine, Vershire, VT | collected 2017 | reverse complement strand
CCCGGCTTTAGCCGGGCCGAAGAGCCGGCCCCAAAGAATATTTTTCCCCGCCGCAGGCGGCACGGCTAAAGCCGTGCCCTGATACAAAGCGGCCGTTGCCGTGATCCAGTACCCATGGTTGTCATTCCGAGCGCAGCGAGGAATCCCGCCTTGAAGTCCTGACAACCCAGGACAGAGCGAGATTCCTCGGCCACAAAGCGGCCTCGGAATGACAGTCGCGGCGTTGGCGGGCGTTGTATCAGGGCCCGGCTGTGGCCGTGCCACGATACAAAACGGCGCCCAAGGGGCGCTACGGAATGCGCTGGGCGTTTATCCTGCGCCTGCGAACTCGACCCGGAGAGGGCATCGTGGTATGGTAGGGAACCTGATGACCAGAACGTTCTGAAAATTCCAGTCGAGATCAAAATTCAATGGGGAGCGAGTCGATGATCGCCAAGCTGAAAACACTGCTGCCGGCCGGGGCGTTGGTGGCGGCTTTGCTGGCGCCTGCCAGCGGAAAGGCCGGGTCCCTTGTGGTGGGCTCGGTTGCAGGCAGCCTGATGGCAACCGTGGGCGGGCAGGCGTTGTTGCCGAACAGCGTCATCTTCAGCGGAGACCGTCTGCAGGTAAAGGATGGAGCCGCGGTGGTGGCGCTGGAGAACGGCAGCCGGATGGCCTTTGGAAGGAACACCGAGGCGGAGTTCAACCGCGACGCCGCGGGAGTAGCGGTGAAGCTGGCGGAGGGCAATGTCTCACTCTACCACCCGGCGGCGGGCGCGGCCATCCGGGTAACGGCATCGAACTACACCATCACGCCGGGGCAAGGATACAAGTCGGTGGGTGAAGTAGCGATGCTGAACGGGGCGGTGGTGGTGACGGCCAGCAGCGGAACCCTGGAAGTGAGCGGGGCCGGGCGCGCGCTGCCGGTGGCGCAGGGCAAAACCGTGGTATTGCGGCCGGTGGCGGCGCAGGCGGGGCCGCAAGGCGGTCCGTCGTCTGCCGCGGGCAGCAGCAGCGGCGGCCACTCTAATGCCGTGGTGGAAATTGCCGCGGTCAGTGGCGGCGCGCTGGGAGCGATATTGGGCAGCGTGGCGATATCGCGCGCGGATAGCGCCCAGTCGCAGGCCAGCAGCGCACTGAGCGCGGCGCAGGCAGCCACCTCCGCAGCCTCAGCGGCAACCGCGGCCGCAAACGCCGCCACGCAGGCGGCAACGGCAGCCGCCGCGGCGGCCGCTGCTTCCGTGCTCACCTCCAAACTGGAAACGAACGCGCTGGGTTGTGAATTGAATTCGGTGGCCAATCAGGAGGGATTGCCCAGCCCTTACGCGCCTCCAGCCGGATTGTCGTGCCCTTAGCGGGCGCCTGACGTGACACGGTATGCAGTTGCCGGAGGCGGTCAGAATCCTGTAAACTGAAAATTACAGCATGGTCTACACGCTCTCTTTTGTCCTCTGGTTGCTTTTCGCTTCGTCGTTCGCGGGTTTCTTTGGAGCATTACTTGGCGTCGGCGGCGGGATTTTTATTGTCCCGTTCATGGTGCTGATCTTTCACCTGCCCGTCAAAATTGCCGTTGCCGCGAGCATCGTCTCCGTTATTGCCACCTCCAATGCGGGCGGGTCATCCTACGTGGATCAGCGCATTACCAACCTGCGTCTGGCCATGCTGCTGGAAATCGCCACTACCGCCGGGGCTTTGATCGGCAGCGTGCTGGCGCTTTACCTGAACGACTGGGTAATGATGCTGATCTTTTCGCTGATGCTGGCCTACATGGGCTACACCTCGTTCATTACCCGCAACGCCGACGACGTGCGCATTGCTTCGGGCGGGTTTGCCAATGCGGCGCCCGACCGCCTTTCCAGGTTCCTGAACCTGCGCGGCACCTATCACGATGAGGCTTTTGGCAAGCAGGTGGATTACGTGGTGCTGGGCGTGCCCATTGGCTCATTTGTGTCTTTTCTGGCGGGCCTGGCTTCCGGGCTGCTGGGCGTGGGCGGCGGAGTGCTGAAAGTTTCAGCCATGAACACTTACATGAACGTTCCGATGAAGGTTGCGGTGGGCACCAGCAAACTGATGATCGGAGTTACGGCTTCGGTCAGTTCCATTCTGTTTTTTCTGGCCGGGCTTATCCACTTTTATGTGGTGGCTCCGGTGGCGCTGGGAACCACGCTGGGCGCCACCGCCGGCACCACCGTGATGAACCGCCTGCACAGCGCTTCACTCAAGCGCCTGTTCGCGGCGCTGATCACGTATCTGGCCTACGGCATGTTTGCGAAGGCATTGGATGCGGGCTTTCACCTGCACCTGCCGACTTTCACCTAGAAAGATCAGGAAAGGCTCCCCCGGGCTTGGGAAAATGGCCGCCCTTTTTTCGTTATGAGCACAGATCGTCCCGTCATCCAGCCGCAGCACGAAGAGATCAGCGAAGAGAACGTCTACGCCGGCGTGTATGACGTGCTGCTGGGAGGCATGGTGGTGAGCAGCCTGCTTTTCGCCCTGGGCGTAGTGATGGCGCTGGCGCGTCATGAGCGCATTGTGCTTACCAGCCAGTGGATCCGCCAGGGCTACCACCTGGGCGTTTTTTTTCACGGCCTGTTGCACGCCGATCCCACTTCCATACTGATGCTGGCCACGCTGCTGCTGATTCTTACCCCCGTTATCCGCGTGCTGTTTTCCATCTATGCTTTCGCAGTGGACCACGATTCGAAATATGTGGTGGTCACCGCCATTGTGTTTGGCATTATCGTGATCACCGTGGTGCTTTCGCGCCTGGGCTTGCAATAGCGTTGGCGCCGCCCGGCAAACCTTTCGCCCCCGACTCAAGCCTCTGAAAATCTTCTGATCCGCGCGCCCACATGAGACAGCTTCTGCTCAATCCGTTCGTAGCCGCGGTCAATGTGGTAGACGCGGTCAATCACCGTTTCTCCCCTGGCGGCCAGCGCCGCCACCACCAGCGACGCGCTGGCGCGCAGGTCAGAGGCCAGCACCTGCGCTCCGGTCAACGGCGCCGCGCCCGTCACCATGGCGCGCCGGCCCTCCACGCGAATCTCCGCGCCCATGCGCTGCAGTTCCTGGGCGTGCATGAAGCGGTTCTCGAAGATCGTTTCCGTAATCACGCAGGTTCCTGAAGCCTGCGTCATCAGGGCCATATACTGCGCCTGCATGTCGGTGGGGAATCCGGGATATTCCTGCGTCACCAGGTCAACGGCGCGCAACGGCCCGGCCACGCTTACATCAATCCCGCCGCTGCAGGGCTGCTGCGCGGCGGCCTCCTGCGTGGTGATGGTGACGCCCACCTCGGCGAGCTTGGCCGTCACGGCGGTGAGGTGAGCGGGCTGGCAGCGGCGCAGCGCCAGGCGCCCGCCGGTGATGGCCGCGGCGGTTATAAAAGTTCCGGCTTCGATGCGGTCGGGAATAATGGTGTGCTCCGCGCCGCCCAGGGAATCAACGCCCTGAATCGTGATCCTGCTGCTGCCGGCGCCTTCAATGCGCGCGCCCATCTTGCCGAGCAGAGCCGCCAGATCGGCCACCTCCGGCTCGCAGGCGGCATTCTCCAGCACCGTCTCGCCCTCCGCCAGCGCCGCGGCCATCATCAGGTTCTCGGTTCCGGTTACGGAGATGGTATCAAAGAAGAACGGCGCGCCCTTCAACCGCCTGGCCTCCGCCCGAATGTAGCCGTGTTCCAGCGTGATGCTGGCGCCCAGTTTTTCCAGGCCCCGCAAATGCAGGTTTACCGGCCGCGCGCCAATGGCGCAGCCGCCGGGCAACGAGACCTGCGCTTTGCCAAAGCGCGCCAGCAGCGGGCCCAGCACCAGTATCGAAGCGCGCATCTGCTTGACCAGATCGTAGGGAGCGACGGGAGAGATCAGGCGGCGGGCATGGATCTGAAGCGCGTTGCCGTGCTCCTCATGGGTAAGGGAGGAATCGACGCCCAGCTCATCCAGCAGGCTGCGCAGGGTGCCAATATCGCGCACGCGCGGCACATTGTGCAGGCAAACGCCCTCGGCCGTCAGCAGGGCCGCGGCCATCGCCGGCAATGCGGCGTTTTTGGCGCCGCTGATCATCACCTCGCCGGCAAGCGGAGTTCCTCCCTGGATCGCAAAGCGGTCCATCAGGCTCTCCCCGTCCTGCGCTTCTGGCGCTTCATGGCCTCTTCCGCCTGGCGCAGCAGCACCGCGGTGTTGGGCGCGGACTTGAGCTGCCGTTCCGCTTCGTCGCGGCTCAGGCCCTGCCAGTGCATCAGTAGGGCTACGGGAAGATTGCCTCCAGCCATCTTAAGGGCGCGGCCCGCGGCGGCGCTTTCCAGGCCGGAAGCCTTGGCCAGTATCGACTGCGCGCGCATCCGCAGCTTGGCGTTGGTCAACTGGACGTTGACCATCATTCCTGAAAGCACACGGCCCAGGCGAACCATGACCGCGGTGGAAAGCGTGTTCAGCACCAGCTTTTGCGCGGTGCCCGCTTTCATGCGGGTTGAGCCGGCGATGATTTCCGGTCCCACAACGGGCACAATGGCCACGTTGGCCAAAGCGATCATGGGCGCATCTGGATTCACCGTGATGACGACGGTGGGCGCCCCCATGCGGCGGGCATGGCGCAGCCCGCCCATCACGTAGGGGGTTCTGCCGCTCGCTGCGATGCCCACCAGCACATCCGCGGCGCTGAAGCGGATCTTTCTGAGGTCGCGCACGGCCGCCTGGGCGTCGTCTTCCGCGCCTTCCGCAGCCTGGAACATGGCCTGCGGCCCTCCGGCCAGAAGGCCGATCACCTGGTCGGTTCCGAAGGTTGGGGCGCACTCGGCCGCGTCAAGCAATCCCAGGCGGCCGCTGGTGCCCGCGCCCAGGTAGACCATGCGGCCGCCGCGTGAAAGGGCAGGTACGATCAGGTCCACGGCCTCCGCCAGGTGCGGCAGCACTTTGCGCACGGCAGGAGCGACTTTGTGATCCTCGCCGTTGATCAGGTTCACGATTCTCTGGGTGGACTGCATGTCAAGAGACCGTGAAGCGGCGTTCTCAAGCTCGGTGAGCGGCTTGTTGGAGTCCGTGCCGGAGGCGGTATGGGTGCGATTGGGCATACCTAAGCCTATCACAAGGAAGGGCGCGGTGATGTGGTGTGGGCTGGCACGGGCGGCCGGCCGCAACAGGGTTGATGCGGAACCGGAAGCCCGTTGCGCCGCCGCGCCGCCAGCGCCTTGTTCAGCAGGTCCTGTTACAGGGTGCGCGGTCAGGCTATGCGTCCTTGCCCGAGAGCGCGCCCCATCCGCGCTTCGAAAAATCCCAGTAGATGGCGAAGGCGGAGAAGGCGGCAATCACCAGGAATATCCAGCCTTCCCAGGCCGGTCCCAGAATCAACTTTCCCAATCCGAACATCGCCATGTAAACCATCAGGCAGCCGAGCAGCCAGTCGCACAGGTTATACCAGCCGTCGCGCGCCGGGGTAATCTCCGGCGCAAGGGCGGCAATCGTTTTCCAGCCGGTGGCGGTTGGGCGAACGCGGCGATAGAACTCCAGGAGCTTGGCCTGCGGTTCAGGAGGCGTAAGAAAAGTAACCGCCAGCCACACTGCGGAAGTGACCGCCACGGTAATCAGAATGGCGTGCGCAAATACAACGGCCGGCGAACCCTGAAGGTGGATGCCGTAGTGCAAAACTGCGGTTGTGGCCGCGGCCGCCGTCATCGATGCCACCTCCGACCAGGCGTTGATGCGCCACCAGTACCAGCGCAACAGATAGACCGCGCCCGTGCCGGCGCCCACGCCCAGCAACAGCTCCCACGCGCCCGAGACGGAGCTCATGATGAGCGAGACCAGCGCGCCCAGAATGGCGAGCATGGCAGTGGTAACCTTGGAAGCGTTGACGTAATGCTTTTCCGTTTTTCCCGTAACCATGAAGCGGCGGTAGAGGTCATTCACAATGTAGCTTGATCCCCAGTTCAGCTGCGTGGCAATACTGGACATGTAAGCGGCTGCGAATGCCGCCAGCATCAGGCCGCGCAAGGCGCCGGGCAGGTAATCCACCCACACCTTGATGTAGCCGATTTCCGGGTCCTTCAAGTGCGGGTAAAGAATGACCGACGCCAATGCCGTCAGTATCCATGGCCAGGGGCGCAAGGCGTAGTGGGCAATGTTGAACCAGAGCGTGGCCAGCAGGGAGTTCTTTTCGTCTTTGGCGCAAAAGATGCGCTGCGCCACGTAGCCGCCGCCGCCCGGCTCCGCGCCGGGATACCAGTTGGCCCACCAGTTCACGCCGATGTACACAAAGAAGGTGATGAATGGCATCCAGGGTGAGTTCAGGTCGGGAACAAAAGCCAGAATGGAGCCCGAGCCGCCGTTTTGGGCCTGCCGCAACACGTCCAGCGCGCGCAGCTTGGTTTCCATTGCCGCCAGCCCGCCCACGGCGCGCACGCCGTAGTAGGCCAGCACAATCACCATGGTCATTTTAAGCACAAACTGGATCAGGTCGGTCCAGAGTACGCCCCACAATCCGGAGATAAAGGTGTAAAAGCTGGTGAGGGCGATAATGGCGAAGATGATGGCTACGGCATAGAGCCTGGGAATGTTCAGCGCCGTTCCCAGAATCTTTTCCATGGCCAGATTCACCCAGCCCACAATCAGGCAATTCATCAGAACGCCAAAGTAAAGGGCGCGGAAGCCGCGCAGGAACGCCGCCGCTTTGCCCGCGTAGCGCAGCTCCACAAACTCGACGTCGGTAACAATCTCAGCGCGGCGCCACATGCGGGCAAAAAAGAAGACCGTCATCATGCCACTGAACAGGAAGCTCCACCACAGCCAGTTCCCCGCAATACCCTGCGTGGCGATCAGGCCGGTGACGGCCAGTGGCGTATCCGCCGCGAAGGTGGCGGCCACCATGGAGGTGCCTGCCAGCCACCACGAAACTTCGCGTCCTGAGACAAAGAAATCATCGGTGCTGGCGCTGGCCTTTTTGCGGTAATAAAGGCCGATCAACAGATTGACTAGAAAATAGGCCGCTACCACCAGCCAGTCGGCCAATGTGATTTTCATGGAGCTCCTTTACTTAAAGCAGGGCGCCCGAAGCGGCCTGGATTGATGCGGGGTCCGCGGGCGGCGCAAGCCGGGCTTCAAACCCTTTCCTGGAAAGAGGCGAGGCCGGCGTGGCGCAATTGCAAATGCGGTAGTCTATCATGGCTGCGGCGATTGCGTGAATCGTGAGAGCGGCGAGGCGGCGCTTTAAACCCGCTGCGGTCATCGATAGCGTCGCGAAACGGGTGGGCATCACAAAAATTACTTTCCACGGAGCAGAACATGATTTGTCACGTTGTGCTGTATCGCATGAAGCCTGAAACGAGCGCCGATGATGAGCAGAAGCTGGCGGCGGCAGCCATGGAGCACCTGAAACCGCTGCCCTGGGTGCGCAACCTGCGCGCGGGATGCAGCCTGGAAGCGCGGCGCAACGGCTACCGTGTGGGTCTGGTGATGGATTTTGAAGATGCTGCGGCGTTGGAAGCCTATCGGGTTGACGCGCGGCATCAGCACTTTGTGCATCAGGTGGCGGGGCCGCTGGTGGATGAGATTGTCCGCTTTGATTTTGAGTGGTGAGAGCGGCGGAGTGCGGACCGGTGATTAGCGCTGGCGAAGCACAGCAATTTCGCGGCGGCCGTTGCGGGTAAGGAATATTTTCACGCTGCACCCCTGGGCAAGGTTTTCAATTTGGCGATTGCTGACCGGCGGGTAAGGGAACGCGCGAGTGGCGTCCGGCTCCGTGCGCAATGCCGTCAGTTGCTCAAGCCAGATGCGCGTTTCCACGCCGGCGGTGCGCGAGGGTTCTCTCAGCATCAGGAAGATGAGCCCCTGCGGCTTCAGGCAGCCCAGCAGATGGCCAAAGACGGCGGGAACGGCCTGGGGCGGAATCAGATCAAAGACGTTCCAGGCCAGAATCAACGAGAGGGATTCGGGCGGAACCGGCGGCAAACCTTCAAGCAGGTGAGCGGCTCTGAAGACCGGCTCTTTGCGTGTGCGATCCCATAGTTCCGGGTCGCTTTCCAGGAGCGGGCGCAGTATGTCGCCGCCATAAAGCCGCACGTGTCGCGCCATGAGCAAGGCAAAGGTCGAAGCGCGGATAGGCCCGCAATCCAGTACCGCGGGATAGCGCTCCTCCTTCAATAGGTGCCATAGCCATTCCAAAGACTGGCTGGGCACGATGGGTATTAGTTGCGGTTCGGGAGCAGCCGATGATTTGCGTTCCAGACTATACATCGTTGTTGAAGGTCAACCAATTAGCGCTGCAGCATCTGCAAACCAAGCCCCACGCGCTCAACAGCCGGCGCCGGGCGGCGGCCAGCCGCCAGACCGTGCATGCAGAGCTCTGGCCGAGGCTGGCCGCGCCACCAGGATTGCGTCTTTGGCAACTCGGCGCATTGCCCTGACGCCGGAGGCCGTTACACCGTGGCTGCGCGCGGGTGGCTCTTGGCGTCTTCGCGGAGAATCTCAATGCTTCCCTTGAAGTAAGCGCCTTCTTCAATGGCCACGCCGGCGGAGACCAGATCGCCCACCACATTGCCGGTTTTACGGATGTCGATTTTATCGCGCGCGGAAATCTTGCCGCTCAGTCCGCCACTGATGATGACCTGGCGGGCGGTTACATCCGCTTTCACCTGTCCGTGGGGGCCAACCGTCAGGCAGTGATCCTTCAGGTTGATGGAGCCTTCGAACTGGCCGTCGATAACAAGATCTTCTGAACCGGACAACTCGCCTTTTAGTACAATCGACCCACCGAACATCGTTTGATGATTGGATGAGGCGGGCATAGGAGGCTTCAAAACAGGTTCGCTCATGATTTTTCCTGACTCTGAGGAGGGTGCCTCTTCCGTCGCAGGCAGAGAAGGGAAGATTTCCGCGGCGGAATTAAGAGGGTTGATAGGTGCTGGAGGTTCGGGGCGAGGCAAAGGCGCCGGTCGCGCCCCCTCAGTTTTACGGTCTTTTTCCCAGAACTTTGACATAACGTCCTCGATTAGAAACCCCAAGAGAAGCGCCCCCCTTCGCGTCCTGGCGCCAAGCCATCTTAGCCTGCCTTGCGGCGCAATGGCAAACAATTCATATCCGCAGGCGAGGCGCGCTGGCTGGGGGTTAAGGAAACCGGCGCCGCTGGCCGGCGGGCACGATGCTCTAATGTGCCTGGTATACAGCTTCGCCACCCACAATGGTTCTTAGCACGTGGATATCTTTAATGGCCTCGGGCGCCACGGTAAATGGATTGTCGGAAAGCTCCACCACGTCGGCCAGCTTGCCAGGCGCCAGAGTCCCTTTCTCGTTCTCGGAAAACTCCGCGAAGGCGCTGCCCTGCGTGTAGGCGCGCAGGGATTGGTCAACCGTAAGACGCTGCTCCGGAAACCAACCGTTGGGGTTTTTACCGTCGAGTGTGGCCCGCGTGACGGCGGCGTAAATGCCCAGCAGCGGGTTAAGCGGCGCCACCGGCCAATCCGTGCCAAACGCCAGCGGGACGCCTGCCTGCAACATCGTACGCCAGGCATAGCTGGTGGCGGCGCGCTCGTGGCCTATACGCTTTTCCGCCCAGCGTCCGTCATCAATGGCGTGATAAGGCTGCATGGAGGCGATGATGCCCAGGCGGGCGAATCGCTCAAAATCCTGCGGGCGCACGTGCTGAGCGTGCTCAATGCGAAACCTTTTTTCGGCGGGATTATTCCCGCCCATGGCGGTGTAAATGTCCAGCATGGTGGCGTTGGCGCGATCGCCGATGGCGTGGACGGCGGTTTGCAGCCCTGCCTGGCTGGCGGATTGGAGAATGGACTCCATCCTGGAGGGCGGCTGCATTAAAGCCGTCGCCAGGCCGTAGTTTGAAACGTCGTCGGTGTACGGCTGGAACATCCAGGCAGTGCGCGAGCCGAGCGAGCCATCGGAAAAAGCCTTGACCGCGCCCATGCGTAACCATTCGCTTCCCATGCCGTGGGAAATGCCGGCTGCGGCCAGCTTTTGCCACTCCGCAACAGGAGTTATAGCGTAAAAGCGGCAGGTGAGCCAGCCTTCGCTTTCCGCCCGGCGCAGCAGGCGGATCTCGCCGTTAAAGCCGCCCGTGGGCGAGTCGCCGCCCATCGTAATGTCCTGCACGGAGGTTACGCCCACCCGGCGCGCCTCCGCCAGGCCGGTTCTTAACGCTTCTTCCATTTCAGCATCGCTGGGCGGCGGTATAACCCTGGCCACCAGGTCCTCGGCTGCGTCTTTCAGCACGCCGGTGGGTTCGCCGGTCTGCGCGTCGCGCACAATAACACCGCCCGTCGGGTCGGGGGTGTTGTTATCAATGCCGGCCAGCTTTAATGCCAGGCTGTTGGCCAGTGCCGCATGGCCGTCGTAGCGGCTTAGGAAGGCCGGGTTGTGCGGAGTGACGGAATCGATCATCTGCCGGGTAGGCAGCCGGGTGTCGGGCCAGTTTTCCTCGTCCCAGTTGCCTCCTTGCAGCCAGCGTCCTGCCGGCATGGTTTTCACTTTTTCGGCGACGCGCGCAGTAAACTCCGCTTCGCTGCTCGTGTGCTTCAGGTTCACTTCAAGCAGTTGAAAGCTGCCGGCCATAAAGTGGGCATGATCGTCAACAAAGCCGGGCATGGCAAAGTGCTGCCCAAGGTCAATCACCTCAGTCCCCGGGCCGTTGTAAGATTGGATTTGCGCCGTAGTGCCGGTGGCCAGAATGCGCCCATTGCTGATGGCCATGGCCCCCACAAACCGCGCCGGGCCGGGATATCGGCCAGCCCGCATCATGAGCTCGCCTGTCCAGATTTTACCGTTGACCAGGATTAATTCCGCACCTCGCGGCAGTCGCGCGGTTTGGCCCGGGAAGACGCCAGCGAGCAGCAATCCCATAATGATTGCGATTCCTTTCATTCCGTATGTCACAAGAGCCTCGCTACCGGCATTATGGTGAAAGTAGCCAGCCAAAGGCAACGGAAACCTTCGATCAGCACGCTAAATCTGAAAAAAGGGGCTTCTTGGTGAACGTCTTTTGAGGTTGCGTTTGCCGAAGTTGGCGCGGACCGCGAGCTTGAGGGCATGACAAAGCGGACGGGGGGCCAAAATCGGATTGCGGGGCTTGCGAAACCAGCCGTGTTGGCTGAGGGAGACGGCGCGGGGATACAGGACGCTAATCAAGAATATCAAAATAGGCGTCGAAGAAGATGTGCTGGAACCCGACATAGTGCTGGAAATAAGGCGATGTGGTGTTGTTGTACACGTCGCGCGGGTTGAAGTGATTGAACAGGTTGTAAACGATGAAGGCGGCGCGGAAGCGGTGGTTTTTGAGCGAGGGCAGGAAAGGCAGTGAGAAATCCTTGGTGAATTGCACATCCAGGGACGTGAAATCCGGCAAGCGCAGGCTGTTGGGCGTGCCCACGTAGTTCTGTAAAACATCGATTGCCGAATACGGATAGCCGGTGTGGATATCCAGAATGGGGCTGGCGCCAAAGCCTGCCGGAAAGCGGAACGTTCCCCAGCCGACAAAGCGGTTGGGAATGTCAGACGGCAGGTTGGCATATACATCGGGACGAATGACGGGCTGTTCGAAAGGAATATAGATCTGGCCGAGGGTGTTCAAATCACCGCGCGCCAGGCTGTGAATATACGCGGTGTTTACTTCCACTTTCTCATTCGGCTGGTAGTGAAGCTGAGTGTCAAATTCATGGTAGGTTGAGCTGCCGGTATTGCTCATCAGCAGCGTGGGCCTGTTTTCAAGCACGACGGGGTTCACCACAAAATCGTTCACCGTCTGACTGGCCAGGTAGGAGACCTTCAGCACCAGGTGCGGCGCCAGTTCCTGGTCGCCTTCCACATTCCAGGTCGTATTGTAGGGGGTGCTGTCGAGCCGGTGACGCGAAGGCACAATCACGGCTCCGTTTTCCTCGGTTTTCAAGTAGTCGTTCTGGTATGTGACGGGCGATCCCAGAAGCATACCCAGTGGGTCGAACAGAGAAACCGTGCGTGTGGGGTTTTCCGTAAAGTCGGTGGCCAGCAGGGGCAACCGGTCATAAAAAACTCCAACTCCAGCATGGATGATGGTTTTACCGTTTTCAAAAGGGGTGTAAACCGCGCCGAAGCGGGGCGAGAAGGCGGCCGGTTCGCCGACTGTCTGGCTGGAAAAGCGCAAGCCAGCATCAAAGGCGAGCTGGCGGTTCATGGTGTAATGATCCTGAATAAAAACCGCGGCCTCATTGTCGATGGCGGAAAGCACGGCCGGACCGGTGAAATCGATCTGCTCCGCCAGCGTGCCGTCGGGGCGTTGAATCATGACCGGACGCGACGCACTGGTGCCGGTGTAAGCGCGCCGCACGTATTCCGCCCCCACTGTTAAATCGTGCCGGCCGCCAAGGTTCATACGGGCAAACTGATAATTCTCGCTCAACTCTTCCTGGTCGGTGGACCGGTTGAAGGCATTAAAGAAATTTCCGCCCCAGCCGTTGGGCGTAACCAGCATATCGAGCGGACCCTGGCCATATGCGTTGCTGTCGAACTTGGTGAACTGAAACAGGCTGGTTAGCACCGCGCCCGAAGGAAACAAATAGTGGTCTGTGACCCCGGATGAAAACCCTTTCTGCCCGTAATTAGAGGAGGCGGTCTGTGGTACCAGCGAGTTGATGTTAGCGAATTCCTGGCGTTTCGGGAAAATGTCTGTATCAAAGGTGACCAGATTATTGGACGACGCAATATATTGCAGGCTGGTGTAGGAATTGTAACCGTAAGTCGTGGTTTCGTTATTGGGGAACGCAAGGCCGCGAACATCCTGGCGGATGAAATCGTATTCAAAGGATTCGGAAAAGTTGAGCTTGTCGGAGAGTAAGGGCCCGGTCAGGTAAAGGCGGGGCTCGTCATCCATAATGCCAATGACTTTGCCGCCTTCAACGCGTGGCGTGGGCAGAAAATCATTCAGCTCAAAATGGAATTGATTGGCCGGCGGCTTGGTTTCAATCGTGGTGAGGCCGCCCGAAAAACGCCCATACTCGGCTGGATAGGCTGTCTTGTAAACTTCCAGCGACTGCACGGCGTCAATCGGGATTTCGATGCTAAAGCTTCCGGTGACGGGATCAACCGTTTCCGCGCCGTCAACCAGAAGAAGTCCCTGTGCCTCTTCCACTCCCTTGATGTTCGTCTTGCCGTCTGGGGTGCGCACGACGCCGGGGATGATAGGCAGAGCAGCTTTGAATTTCTGCTCCACCAGGGGCAGTGCCGTAAGCTGCTTAGCGGTGATGACTGCGGGCGCGGCAATATTACTCTGGGCGGAAACTTCCGGAGCCTGAGCGTGAACTTCCACTTGCTGCTTCATTACCTCTTCGCCCGGCAGGGCCATTTGCACAAACGAAGCTTCGCCCTCGTTAATTTGCAACTGGTTTTTGGAAATAGGCTTAAAACCAACGGCGGCGCAGGTGAGCGTGTACGAACCGGAGACGGCGACGGCGAGCTGGAACTTGCCCTCAGCGTCCGTGGTAGCGGTGATTCCGGCGCCCGGCAAAAGCGGGCCGATAAGCGTACACGAGGCCCCGGGAATCGGCTGGTTGCTATCGTTAGTCACCTGGCCGTTCAGATAGAGCGTCTCAGGCCCCGCGCCGGGGCGCGCAAAACTCAGGTTGGATCGTATGGCAAGCAGGCTTAAGGAGAGCAAAACCCCTGCCAGTTGTCGTCTAGCCATTCATGCATTCGATGCAACTTCAAAAGCAAAAGATTCGGCGCAACCGCAGGTAAATTCAGGGCCGGAGATAGGCATTATAACGGAGAGAAGATGCTTGCGACCACAAGATGCCGCAGAATAAATGCGTCACTTCGCTTGTTGACTTAACAGTTAACATATGGAAAAATGAAACACGAGCCCATGACGCCTGTTACCGCGGATTCAGAGCCCTCAATATCCGCCGTGCCCCAGCTGAAGCTGTCCGGGCGCCGTGATCCTTCAGCATGGCTTATTCTGGCGTTGCTGTTTCTGATTTACAACGCCAATTTGCGTTTGGTGCGAATTGACGACAGCCTGCCAGCCCGGCTGCTGCCATTTACTTTCCTGATGGATCACTCAATCTATCTTGACCGCTGGCTTAACCCGTACCTGCCCAGCGTTCACGGGCCTTTTGGCGTCTATTTTGCAGCGCGCTACCACCAGCATTGGCTAAGCAGCTATCCGCTGATCACACCGCTGATCGTAACGCCCCTGTATGTGCTGCCGGCCTGGTGGCTGGCGCATCTGCGGCCGGTTCCGGCGCCGGGAGATATCGTTTTGGTGGCGCTGATCGACGTGATGGAAAAACTGAGCGCGTCGTTGCTGGCGGCCCTTTCCGGCGCTGTATTGTATTCGGCTTTGAGGCGTGTCGTACCGGCCGTAGCGGCGGTGGTCATCGCCCTGACTTACGGTGTTGCCAGCAGTACGTGGAGCATTTCCAGCCAGGCATTGTGGAAGCATGGCTTGGAAGAGTTGTGCTTCGCGGTTCTGCTATGGGCCCTGATTGCAGATGACGGGCGGCGGCGCTATGCCATAATCGCAGGTGTGGCGGCAGCAGCCGCGGCCAGTAATACTCCGCCTTTTGGCCTGTTGGCGCTGTTGCTGGCAGTGTTTTTTCGGCGCCGCCGTGAACGGCTGGCGGCGTATCTGGTTCCGGTCGTGCTGATAGGCGGCGCGACGCTGATTTATAACCATCATTTTTTCGGGCGCCTCATTGGACCTTACGTCAATCCCATTCATCCTTCCGACTACTTGATTTATAGAAATTATCGCACTCCGTTTTTCGAGGCGGCACTGGGTATGCTGTTTAGCCCCAGCCGGGGCATGTTGATTTTCTCACCTTGGGTTATCTTTGCGCTTTGGGGTTTGGTGAAAGCGTTGCACAGCCGCCAATACGCGTGGGCGCCGTGGGTAGTAGCGGCGCTTGTCTTCGTTTTTGCTGGTTATGCCAGGTATTCGGTTTGGTGGGCGGGCTGGTGCTATGGACCGCGTTATCTGACGGACTTTTTGCCTTTTTTCGCATTCTTCCTGGCCTGCGTGTGGAATCACCTGGAAAGAAGGCGTGCGCTGAAAGCGATGTTTGTTGCCGCGGTCGTTTTTTCGGTGGCTGTGCAAGCCATTGGCGCGTTTAACTACCGCCTGCGCTGGGATGCTTTGCCGGTCAGCGTGGATCGCGCGCCCCAGCGCCTTTGGGACTGGCGCGACAACCAAATCTGGCGCACCTATCGCGATGGCCGCGGCGTGCCTGTACTGTATGATCAGTTCCTGATGCTGCTGGCGACGGAGAGAGCCAATCTTTCGATGCGCAAACCCGCGGCACGGCCACCGATTCCCAACCATGGCTAATCAGGAAAAGAGTCCGCTGCGAACTGCCGCTCTACTGGCCGCGCTGCTGTTCGCTGTATACAATGCCAACCTCCGCACGGTCCACACGGATGACAGTATTCCCACCCGCCTGCTGCCGTTCGCGCTTCTGGTTGATCACACGTTTTACCTGGATCGATGGGTGGCGCCGTACCTGCCCGGCTTGCACGGTCCGTATGGGATTTATTTTGTCCTGCCCTATAAAGGCCATTGGCTGTCCGCTTATCCCTTGATCAATCCTCTGGTGATCACGCCGGCCTACCTGCTTCCTGCCCGTTGGTTGAGCCGGCTTGATCCTCCGCCGCAGCCGGGTGACATTGTGCTGACCGCGCTGATTGACGTGATGGAAAAGCTGAGCGCATCGCTCATGGCGGCAATTTCCGCAGCGATCCTGTTCCTGGCGTTGCGCCGGATGGTAAAACCAGCGGCGGCGGTAATGGTGAGTCTAATCTATGCGCTTGCCAGCAGCACTTGGAGTATTTCCAGCCAAGCGCTGTGGAAGCATGGGTTCGAGGATGTATGTTTTGCCGTCCTGCTCTGGGCTCTGTTGGCGGATGACGGGCGATTGCGCTACGCCGTCTGCATTGGCTTGGCGGCTGGCGCCGCAGCCAATAATACACCGCCGTACGCCCTGGTAGCGTTGTTGCTGGCACCCTATTTTATGCGGGATAACAAACGGCTTGCAACTTACTCCGCGCCGGTCGCGTTACTGGGCATTGCAGCGCTGGCGTACAATCACCATTTTTCCGGCCACTTTCTGGGGATGTATCCCAACCCGGTGCATCCTCCCAACACGGCGCTTTACAGGCGCATGCGCAGCAGCTTTGGTGATGCCTTAATGGGTATGGCGATCAGCCCCAACCGTGGGTTGCTCATCTACTCGCCTTGGGTGTTGGTGGCTTTGTGGGGAGCGTGGCTGGCTTGGTGCGAGCGGCGCTACGCATGGGAGCGATGGCTGATGGTTGCGGCTGCCTTCATTTACCTGGGCTATGCCGAATTTTCCGCCTGGTGGGGAGGGCTTTGCTATGGGCCGCGCTACCTGGTGGACCTGCTGCCCTTCATCGCCTACTTTCTGGCTCGCGCCTGGGGGCATGTAGAGCGGTCGCGCCTTTTGCGGGCGGGGTTGGCGGCTGCGGTTGTGGTTTCTATCTGGGTACAGGCCGTCGGCGCGTTCAATTTTCCGCGCGGTCGCTGGGATATGTCGCCTCGAAGCGTGAATTATTTCCCGAGGCGTTTGTGGGATTGGCGCGACACACAGATCAGCCGGACGTGGGCGGCAGGACCTGCCCAACCGGAAATGCTGTACCAGCTATTTATTCTTCTGGGTGCGAACCAGGCAAGCTCTGAAGCAAGGAAATCGGCTGGTATCCTTTCCACAACATCAGCAGAAGCAAGGCCACTGCCACAAGGGAAATTGCCGCACCGGCCCGCAGACCCGGCTGGCGATATTGGAAGCGGATCACATGTTCACCTGCGGGCAAGGGCAGGGCCATGAACATGTGATCGGCGCGCAGAATGCGCGCCTCTTTCAGATCAACCCAGGCGTGCCAGCCTTCGTCAAAGCGGTCGAGAAGCACCAGATAGCCCGGCCTCGTCATCCGGGCACGCAACACCAGCCGATTGGGGTTACGTTCCAGCCAGGTCACTTGTCCGGGGGATGAATCGGAGGGATGGCCGTCCGCGGCAATCTTCACCCTAATGCCGTTTTGGGAAGATGTGGATGTTGTCAGATCGCCCTGCGCCTGGCCATTTGTGAGAACGCTTTGAGCATTCTTTCCCCATAGAATCACGGTCCTTGCCGCGTCAAAAGCCGGGTCCGACAGTTTTGAGAGCGTCCAATTGCTATCCATGGAAAACAGCGCCTGGCTGGCGGTAAATGCGCGCGGCAGATAGCAGCGATCACGATAAAGGGCCGCGGGCTGGGCAGCCCCATCAAAAATGGTTCCGGCGTACACTGCCGCGGAGCTTGCCTGCGGCGAGGTGCGAATCAGATAAAGCACATTTGTGCGGCCGAGCAGGCAATCATGGCGGGCGAGATTCGGTACACCGCGCAGGGCGTACAACCAGAATTGATAAAAAGAAGGTGGCAAGGAGCCGTCGAGGTCCAGATTCTGGCTCACTTCAACCTGAGCCAGCATGGCGCCTCGCTTGAGCACAAGACGATCGTGAAATGCGTTAGAAGCCAGAGTGGAGAATCCTGCTGCCGGCGGGAGTGAGTCAAAATTCAGAAAATCTAGCGTTGGGGGTGATGCCCAAGGGGTGAAGGGATCGCGCTGGATGTAGCAGAACCTGTAGGGTGGCGGAACGGGAGCGGCGACGGTGGCAACGGGTGGGGTGTAGGTGTAGAACTGTTTGGAGACCACTGGATTCGCTGAGAAGTTGGTGGCCGCAAGCTGTAGCAGCCCCACGCCGGCTGCCGGTATCCATACCCAGCGCGCCCAGCTACGCTGCCTCACGAAGGCCAGCAGCCACAAGATGGAGCCTAAGACGAACCCGGCCAGCCCCGGAAAGTAAATGCGGAGCATTTGAACGAAATAGCGTCCGCCGCCCAGCGCCTCCGCGCCGCTCATCTGCTTGCCGGAGTATCCCAGAAAAAGCGCATTGGTGCTTACTAACACCCAGGCGGCGAAGCGCTCGATCGGCTGGGGAACGGCCCATGCCAAAAGCCATATCAACACGACTGCAGCGAGCAGACCGTCAAGTGGAGAAAGAAGCCTGCGCTTCCAGCCGGAAAGATCAGGCCGGGCGCAGCGAAGGATGTCAACCCCATCGCCCGCCAGTAGTGCAACAAGCATATAGCAGGGCACCAGCAGTTTGACGGGCGAGCGGAGCAGGTGAAGAGGAGGCAGCAGCATGTAGGCAAGCGCGAAAGCCGGGGTAAAGCGTCCGAGAGCAAGCAAAAAGAGCAGCGCGGAGGCTGCGGCAGCAAAATTCCTGTGCGCTCGTTTGCCTGCGGCAAACCCCACCAAAGCCAAGAACAATGGAACAAAGCCCAGGTATAGCGACGGGAAATACGGAAGGTTGTGGCATCCCAGGACCGTAGTCCAAATGGTGGGCATGCGGATTGAAGAACCGAAGAAATCCGGAAGTACAATTTCCAGCAAGGAGAAGGGATGGAGTGACCAGTAGGTAGTTTCGCCATAGGGGAGGCCGCCTGTCCCGCGCCTTGAATGTCGCAGCAACGCGGCTGCGGGAAGAAACTGAACAGCGGCCAGCGCCAGCATGGCCACACCGGTTAGAGCAAAAATCACCATAATGCGGAGGTGATTGGCGGCAAACCAGCGGCGTGGGTTCCAAACCCTCCATAACGAATAAGCAAGGCAGACCAGAAAAGTGGCCAGTAAAGTGAAAGGTTCGCCGGCCAGAAATTGCAGAGCAAAGACCGCGCTCAACAGGGCCCACGCCCGCAAGCTTCGAGCTTCCAGCAGAAAATCCGTGGCAACCAACGCCCAGGGAATCCATGCCGCGCAGGCCGCATGGTTATAGAAGCTGGCAAGCGATATAACCGGGCCGCTTAACCCAAAAAAGGCCGCTGCCAACCACGCTGCCCATCGGCTTTGCCTCCATCGCCTGGCCAAAATGTACACGCCGGCCGCCCCCAGCGCCAGGTGCGTGACAAAGTGAAGCGCGAAGGCAATTGGCAACGGCAACAGCGCTATGACAAGTGTGAATGGGTAGAAGAATAGAAAATTGGGATTGGCGAGCAGCGCCTCGCCGTAATCCAGATACGGATTCCAATAAGGCAATTGTCCATGGCGAAGCATTTGGTGGATAAACTGCGCGTACGGGTATGTGTAATTGAACACGTCGCGGTAAAAGAGCATTTGCGAAGTGAAAAGGATTCGCCAGAACATGGCTGCCATGACTGCTGCCAGCAGAGCGATGTTAAGCAGGTCGGTAAGATCAAGCTTGCCTTCGCGGAAGTGCCGGGAATCGTCCGCCTGGGGACGGGGATCCGTAGCTGTGATTATCCGAGGGCGCCAGGATAACATTCTGTCTAATCCTGAACATGAAGCCATAAACGACTTTATCGGCAGCGTGAAGGTCGCTAGTGATAAGGCAAGCTGCGCAGCAGGTCCTGCTGTGCAGGGGTCGGCGCCGCCAGCGTGGTCGGCGTCTGGCGGGCAAAGAATGCCTGTGAACTACCGGCTGGCCATCCCAAAGAGGCAAAGGCGCCAGGCTCCGAATTCACTCGCTGATAAAAGCGTAGTCCGGGGCGATCCAGAGGCGTCAGATACGTTAGTTCTCGCCATGGCAGCAGCGACCGCGCCAATTCCGCCTCCAAAATGCCTCGCAGATGCCGTAATGTTTCCGTTACTTGGGGATCCGCCGCCAGATTATTTGCTTCACCTGGGTCATTTTGCAGGTCATAAAGTTCAGCGACGCCGCTTGAGCTCAGCAAGTAATGCCAGCGGGTACCCCATGCGCTTAAACTGGCGCGGGTTGAATCGTCGGGGTTCCATTCCGAAAGCTCGGAGATAATCGGCGTCTGGATAACGCGGTCGGGTGTCGCCGCGGCTACGTAACGCAGCAGGCTGGCCCTCCGCACCGTTGGCGCATCCGGATTCAGGGCGAGAGTCAGCACAGTTGCAAATAGCTGGCAAAGGGGCGCCGGATTGCTGATTCGCAGGCCCGCGGGCAATTGAGGGCCCGCAATGATCAGCGGTACCCGCAGGACCTCGCTATAAAGGTTCCAGCCATGGTCATAGGTACCATGTTCGCCGAATCCTTCACCATGATCTCCCACCACAAAAACGTACGTTGGGATGCCCGCTGTCTGTTCAGTTTTGTCAATTGTTGATAACAGCCGGCCGATCTGCTGATCGAGGAAATAAAGGCTGTTGTCATAACCATTCTGCAGGTCAGCCCGGTCGCGAAGGCTGAGTGTGCCACGCCAACGGCCGTTGATCAAGGGGTGCGAAATGCGGCGCAGCAAACGTTTGGGAATAGCACCGAACCGCCGGTCGTCGGGAGCAGGTGGCAGGTACGGCCGGTGCGCGTCCATGTAGTTCACGAATAGGAAATAAGGACGTTGATCGGAACGCTGCTGCCGCATTCGCAGCCATTGCAAAACCTGCCCATTGATCTGGGCGGCATTCAAGTGGTCAATCTGGTTAAAGTTCACCAGCTCCTGAAAGGCGGCCTGATACAGCGATTGGCCGATGAAAGTTACAGCCAGATTATGCCGCAGCCAGGTATGCGCGTCGATATATTTATCAAAACCCTTGTCCAAACCCCAGCCTGCAAGGCCATAAGAGGAGTTGGCATTAAAGGCCGCAGTTTGATAACCGGCTGTGCGCAGCACCTCTGCCATGGTCACCGGCTGGCTGGCCATGGGAACTCCCCAGGTGGCGCCGTGCTGGTGCGGCAGCAAGCCGGTCAGCATGGAAGCAAGCGATGGTAAGGTCCATGAACTGGGCGCGATGGCGTTTTCAAATAGCACGCCGTGCCGGGCCGTGCGATCCAGGTAGGGTGTAGTCATGCGGTGGTAGCCGTAACAACTCAAGTGGGCCGCGCTTACCGTATCGAGCACGACGAAGATGACGTTCGGGTGCGGAGTGCGCAGGAGATCGCCCGATGCGGTTCCCGGAGCGGGGGCGAGATCGCCAGGCCCTCGCCAGTAGAGCACGCCGACTCCGGCAGCCATAATCACTAGTATGCAAAGCAATGCGGTGCTGGTGAAGCGAGCTGCCAGGATTGAATGGCGGCGCCTAATAGCCCCTTCCGAACGGCTCAGAGTCCCGATCAAAATAGCGCTAATTACTGTGATACCCAGAAAGTACGCAGCTGGCGCCAGTAAGGTAATGCGGCGCGGGAAAAACAGACCTTCACCGATGCGAAACCAATCGAGCATCCATGCGAGGAAAGCCGCAAACAGGCCAATACCTGCGGCCGCCCGGGCCGTTCGCCACGCGTTGTGAATGCTTTCTCGTGGGTGCGCCGCGAGCCCTAAAAGCGCGCCAAGAGCAGCGCCAACGGGAGCATCAGCAAGCGGAGCGATCAGCCAGATAGCTCCTCGAACATCGGGCTTGGTCAATCCCGAGACGCGCGGAATAAAGGCCAGCAGAGCAGCTTCAATCAGGCCGGCCAGCAAGCCCAAGCCGCTTCCCGCGATGGCGAAGCTCCGTAACGAGGCGTAACGTGCGGCACCCTGCAGATTTTGTGCGCGGGCGAAGGATAGGGCGGCAAATTTCATAGGGATGACCGGGCCGGGCTCACAAGCGGAGTCGCTTGAAAACTCTTTCTGGAATCCATCGCACCCCCAGCATAACGAAGCGCCAGAACCATGGCGTATAAATCACGTCACGGTGGTTGTCGATTCCATGACAAATATCCTTTGCCACTCGCTCGGGCGAGCCAACCAGAAACATTCCCGGTTTACCGTACGTCATGCCAGTATCCACGTAACCGGGCTTTACGGTAATTACGCGAATGCCTGCATGATACAGGCGGTTGCGCAGAGCTTGAAGGTAGACATTTAACCCGCCTTTGGCCGCGCAATACAAGGCATTGCTTTGACGGCCACGATCGCCCGCCACCGAAGAGATCACGCAGATATATCCGCTGCGCTGGGCGGTAAACTGCTGCGCCAGCCACTGCAGCAGGGCTACGTGCGCTGTAAAGTTAACGTCTAATACCCGGCGCGCTTCTATCCAGTCGCGCTCTGCCCGCTTGGGGCTCCCCAAGTAACCGATGCTCGTCACAACGCCTGTGCAGCTTTCGCCGCACAATTCCCAAGCCTGCTGAAGGGTTCGCTCGCGGCTTGCCTCATCCAGTGCATCAAACTCAATTGCTCGTGCCGGGACGCCATGGCGCAGCGCCAGATCGCTAACCACTGCATCTAGTTCCTGCCGGTCGCGAGCCGCCAGCACCAGGCTTCTGCCGCGGCGGGCAAACTCCGCCGCCAGTGCTTTGCCAATGCCGGAAGTTGCGCCCAGTATCAGAACAGATGGCATAGGAAGCGCATCTCAGGAAGCGTAGGATTGCCACGCGGCGTCGAGCCTGCCTTGTGCCGCGAGGATTAAATCAATCGTTTCGCGCACCGCGCCTCGCCCGCCTTTGGCGCGCGTCATGTAGTGAACCTGCCGCTTTAATGCCGGATGCGAGTCGCCCACGCCCACCGCCAATCCGCAGCGCTCCAGAATGGGCAGATCAACCACGTCATCGCCCATATAGCAGACTTCCTGCTCCCGAATTCCGGCCTTCCGCATAATCTCGTTAAACGGACCCAACTTGTCGAGCGCCCCCTCGTACAGAAAATGGATTCCCAGTTCTTTGACGCGATGGCGAACCACCGGAGTGCCGCGGCCCGAAATGATGCCAGTCTTTATGCCTGCCAGATGCGCGTAACGTATGCCCAGCCCGTCGCGGGCGAAGAAGGTCTTGGTCTCCATAAACCCGCTGCGGCCGTACGGCAGGTAGTAGATGCGGCCATCTGTCAGAACGCCATCGCAATCCATGAGCAGCAGCTTGATGCGCCGGGCGCGGCGCTTGATTTCCCGTGGTGAAAGAAGCATGGTCTGCCTTTACATGTTGGGGTATACCCAGCGTGCTAAAACATCTGGGTGGTCCACAGATCGTGAATGTGCAGCACTCCCTCCAGATTTCCCTCCGCATCGACCACGGGCAGGGAAGTGATCTTGCGCGCCTCCATAATGCTCAGGGCTCGCGTGGCAAGTTCAGTCCCGCGGATGGTAACCGGCGAAGCCGTCATGCAATCCGTTGCGGTCAGTTCCAGCACGTGGCTGCCGGAGCGTTGCAGCAGGCGGCGCAGATCGCCGTCGGATATAAATCCCACCAGTTTGCCCCCATCACTGGTTACAACGGCGTGGCCCATGCCCTTGCGGCTGATTTCATAGATCACTTCAGGAAGCAGCGTGGCCGGCCCAACGCGCGGCACCTGATCTCCCGTGTGCATCAGATTCTCAACGCGGCGCAGTTTTATGCCCAGTCCGCCGCCGGGGTGCAACACAGCGTAGTCTTCTTCTTTGAATCCTCGGCGGTCCAGCAGCATCATGGCCAGCGCGTCGCCTAGCGCCAGCATGGCAGTGGTGGACGCGGTGGGCGCAAGTCCCAGCGGACAGGCCTCGCGGTGCACGCCGCAGTCGATAACCAAGTCGCTGGCTTTGGCCAAAGTGGAAGCCGGGTTGCCAGTTAAGGTGATCAAAGGGATGGCGAGGCGCTTTACAGTCTCGAGCAACCGCAGCAGTTCCTCAGTCTCACCGCTGTAGGAAAGCGCCACGAGCACGTCATTGCGAACTAATCGGCCCAAATCGCCGTGCAAGGCTTCAGCCGGATGTAGAAAAAATGAGGGCGTTCCAGTGCTGGACAGTGTAGCGGAGATTTTCTGGCCGATCAAGCCGGATTTTCCCATGCCAGCCACGATCACCCGGCCACGGCATTCGTAAAGCAGGTCAGCCGCACGCAGAAAACCGTCGTCAAGGCGGGCAGCCAAGTCCGTCAGCGTTTGCGCTTCAATCTCCAAAACAATGCGGGCGTGGTCAAGGGTCATAGATTTACTTTAGGGCTGGAATCTCAGCGGGATCATGCCCGGTTTCGGCCTCTTCCATCATGTGTCCGGCTAGCAGATCCCAGCTTAGGAAATGGCCGCCGGAATTGGGCGTCCCTTTCTCGGGGTTGTAATTTTCGTTCATTCCCTCTGTCCTTTGAAGATCATTCACAAGCAGAGCTACGGTATTCTGCGCTAATTCTTTGGCCTGGGCAGGATATGAATAGTTCAAAAGGCCGTGCATCATCATGTAATTGGAAATCACCCAGACCGGTCCGCGCCAGTAGCCATGGTCAGGATCATAAAGCTTCTCCGCGGGTGCAAGCGTGCGGATACCGTTGGGCGCCCAGAATTCGCGCGGATTGAGTAAGTGGCGCTGAACCGCGGCGGCAGCCTGCGGGGGGGTGGCCAGACCTGCCCACAGCGGCACAAAGTTGGTCCAGGTCATGATGCGCACCGGCTTGCCCGTTCTGGAGTCCAGATTATAGAAGGTTCCATCCTCCGCAAACCACATTTTGGTGCGCATCCGGTCGGCAAGCTGGGCCGCCTGTTCCTGATATGCGGCAGAATCCTGCGCTTTTCCCAGACGGCGGGCAATCACGGCCATGCTGCGGTATTCACGCACCAGGTAACACTGCAGGTCAACGCCTTCTGTAACCAGGTCCGGCCGGCGCGAGACTGCGGGATTGTTATCCACGCCGCTCTCCACCCCGTTGTACCAGCGGAACAGGCCGTCACTCGATCGGCGGGAATCCTCCCAGAAGTGGAGCGTATCCGCAAGCCGGGAATAGTACGGGCCGATCCACGAATAATCGCCCGTGGTTTCAGAGGCGCGCACCGCGGCTTGCGCCAGGAACGGCTTGCACATTTCAGGCAAGGCCCAGAAGCCTTCCGGTGCGATTTCGCGCGGGGTGTAACCACGGTCGTTGGCGTTGGCGTTGACGTACTCCAGAAAGTCTTTTACTGAATTGGCCACTGGCAGTCCCACATGGTCATAACTCAGCGCCACGGCCATAAAGTACATGTCCCAATCAAAAAGCTGAAAATAAGGGCCGCTTGGCACGAGGTAAGGATGCTGAAGAATTCCCTTGGGCGGCTTTACCACATTATCTGTCAGCTTGTACTTCGAGAACAGCTCTAGAATCTGCGTCTGCGACGCCCTCTGAGATGGGGCTTGCGAGCGCAGGGGAAGCGCCGCCGCCAAAAGAGCGCCTACGATGGCGGGGAGAATTAAGCGGTGAGTTTTGTGCATTTCGGCCACCTCCACGCATTGCTGGAGCATAAAACCAGCCCGCTACTCATCCAACTTGCGGACAAAACGCCCCAGGTCACGCAGACGGTGCAGCAAGGGGCGGAAGAGTTTCAAGTGTAGCGCATTTGGGCTGTCGGAGAGCGCCCGGGCGGGGTTGTCATGAACCTCCATGAAAATTCCATCAGCTCCTGCCGCCACCCCGGCGCGCGCCAGGGTTTCAATAAACTCGGGCTGGCCGCTGCTGCTGTCCCCGGCTCCGCCGGGCAACTGCAGGGAGTGCGTCACATCCAGAATGACGGGATATCCCCATTGCCGCATCACCTGCAGGCTTCTGAAGTCGACCACCAGGTTGTTATAACCGAAAGAGGCTCCGCGCTCGGTTAGAAGCAGTCGCCGGTTAGCGGTACTTTCAATTTTGGCAACAGCGTGATGAAAGTCCCAGGGTGAAACGAACTGGCCCTTCTTAACGTTTACCGCTGCCTTCGATTTTCCCGCAGCAACCAACAGGTCTGTTTGGCGGCAAAGAAAGGCGGGTATCTGAATAACGTCGCACACCTCAGCGGCCCGGGCGACCTGACCGGGATCGTGAATATCCGTAAGGATGGGAACGCCAAGCTCACTTTTTATTCTGGCAAGGATGGGAAGGCCAGCATCTAGTCCAGGGCCGCGGTAGGAATTGAGCGACGTACGATTGGCTTTGTCAAACGAGGCTTTAAAGATGTAAGGGACCTTAAGTTCGCGTGCCACCGAGGCCAGCCGCTCCGCCATCTTCATCGCGTGGCGCTCGCTCTCAATTACGCAGGGGCCGGCAATCACAAATAACGGATAGCCAATGCCCAGCCTTATCTTGCCAATCTTGACAGGATGTTTCATGCGGCCGCCTGAGCCCGAACAGCCCCTTTGGGATCGATTAGCCGACCGGCAGCGGCGACACAATTGCATAGCCATATACCCTGGCGGCCGGCAGGCCGGGGTTCGCTATGCGCTGGCGGAAGATTGGTTGACCATCGCAACCGCAGCGGACTGGGATCCACTATGCGCCTCCGCCCGGGTCGCTGTTGCCGTCTTGCCTTGCAGCCTCAGCATCTGGTGCGCATAGCCGGCGCCAACGAAAGCTTTAAACAGCGGATGTGGGTCGAGGGGCCGGGACTTAAATTCAGGGTGGAACTGGCATCCCAAGAACCATGGATGGTCGGGAATCTCCACAATCTCAACGTAGGTGTTATCCGGAGTGGCACCGGTAATCTGCAGGCCGCTTGCGACCAGGGTTTCCTCATACTCACGGTTGAATTCGTATCGATGGCGGTGGCGCTCAGAAATTTCCAGTGTGCCGTACGCCTGATGCGCGAACGAGCCAGGTTTGAGCCTGGCGGTCCACGCGCCCAGCCGCATGGTTCCACCCAACTCATCCACACCGCGCAGTTCGCGAAGTTTGTAGATTACCCGGTGGGTTGTGGAAGGGTCAAACTCCGAACTGTCCGCATCCTGCAATCCGCAGACGTTTCGGGCATACTCAATGACGGCGCATTGCATGCCAAGGCAAATTCCAAAGAATGGCACCTTGTGAACTCGAGCGTACTGGATGGCACGCAGCATCCCCGGAATCCCGCGCTTGCCAAAGCCACCGGGAACCAGGATGGCATCCAGGCCTTCGAGTTGCTTCTCCCAGTCCGCGCCTTCCAGACCTTCGGCCTCAACCCAAACCAGATTCACCTTCAGGTTGTGGGCTGCGCCGCCGTGCTTCAAAGCTTCATTCAGGCTCTTGTAGGAATCCTGATACTCCACATACTTGCCGACCATGGCGATAGATACTTCGTCTTTCGGATGATTCAGTCGCTCCACCAGGTCCTTCCACGGCTGCATGTTACGCTCACCGGCGCTCAGTTTCAAATTCGTCACAATCTGATCGTCAAGACCTTCGCTTGCCAACACCAGTGGCACTTCATAAATATTAGGCACGTCTTTGGCGGTGATCACCGCTTCTTCCGGCACACTGCAAAAGAGTGCAATCTTGCTTTTTACCTCATTGGGCAGGTAGCGGTCGGTGCGGCACAGCAGAATATCTGGTTGGATGCCGATCTCGCGCAGCTCTTTGACGGAGTGCTGGGTCGGTTTGGTCTTAAGCTCACCGGAAGTGCCAATGTAAGGCACCAAGGTGACGTGGACAAACAACACGTTGGAGCGGCCAAGCTCCTGACGCATCTGGCGGATGGCTTCAAGAAAAGGCAGGGATTCGATGTCGCCCACCGTTCCCCCCACCTCGACAATCACCACGTCAACGTCCGCAGAAAGCTGGCGGACGGCCGCCTTGATTTCGTTTGTCACGTGGGGAATTACCTGGACGGTCTTGCCCAGGTAATCGCCGCGCCTTTCTTTGGTGATGATGCGCTCATAAATGCGTCCAGCCGTGCAGTTATTGTCACGGCGCATGCGGGAGTGAGTAAAGCGTTCGTAGTGGCCCAGATCCAGATCCGTCTCCGCCCCGTCGTCAGTTACAAAGACTTCACCGTGCTGAAAGGGGCTCATGGTGCCGGGATCCACGTTGAGGTAAGGATCAAACTTCAGAAGAGTGACTTTGATTCCCCGGGATTCAAGCAGACAACCCATTGACGCTGCTGCCAACCCCTTGCCTAAGGAACTTACCACCCCGCCGGTCACAAAAATATATTTGGCACTCATCGCTTAATCCCCCGATTAGTTTGGCCGTGCGTTATCGCATAAAAACAAAAATAACTGCCGCAAGACGCGACTTCATTGCGATGATTCAAACAAGTGTACCGAGGTGTTTAGGGAACGGAAGGAACCGGTACAACCGATTATCCGGTGTGTAGGATTCGCTTGTCAACTTGCAATTGCGCGTAGTGTAAGGGCGGCATTGCGAAGTCGAAAGCTCGATCAAATATCGGCGAATCAAATTAATGACTTTTAATGGAGCAGCGCCGCTGTTCCATAGCGAAGTCAGTCAGCAAAACCCTGCAGGCGATGCCGGCAAGTGGAAATTGCGGGCTGGCGGCCGCCGATACCCAACAGTTTGAGTACGGCACGGGACGTTCCAGTTTCACTCGAAGCCAGCCATAGAAAGGAGTCTTCGCAATCAGCTCCGAATGTTGAAAGTCAGGCTGGGCCACGCGCCACGGCCCTATAGGTGAACCTTGCAGAAGTACCAGTCCTTGCAGTCTTTGCTGCTGTTTGACCGTTCATTGGCGCCTTGCACCGTGTGAGGCGGGGTAAGGATGACCTGTTCGCCCGGTCGCCAGTTTGCCGGTGTGGTCACACCGTATTTGTCTGTTGTTTGCAGGGCTTCAACCAGGCGCAGAATCTCGTCAACGTTCCTCCCCGTCGTGATGGGGTAACAGATCGTAGCCCGCACCACGCCATCGGGGTCAATCACAAACACACAGCGGCTTGTCGCCGTGTTGCTTTCTCCTGGCATTACCATCCCGTAAAGCATGGACACTTCTTTATTGAGATCGGCGACGATCGGAAACTCAATCTTCGTCCCAAAATTCTGTTCAATGTTCCTGACCCAGGCGATGTGAGCGTAGTTGCTGTCAATGCTCAAACCCATCAATGCCACGCCTCGCTTTTTGAACTCTGCAAATCTCTCAGCAAAGGCAATAAATTCGCTGGTACAGACGGGGGTAAAATCAGCCGGATGCGAAAAAAAGACCAACCAACTGCCCCGAAAGTCCTCCAGGCGGATGTGGCCATTGGTGGTTTGCGCTTCAAACTCAGGGGCTGGTTCACCCAGCCTGGGCAGTATCGCAGCCTGCTTTGCCTTACCATCTCCGTTCATGGGGATGCTCCCTCCGTGATGGCAATTTCCCGACTGTGCCATAGCATACCCGCCCGACGGTCGAAAGTGTGTGATGGAAGTCACGGGCTTCAATGCTCCTTATTTGGCGACAGCGAAGGCGAGCGTGTGAGGTTTGCGGTCGAAGGATGCCAGGGCGCAAGGCAGGCAGTCCGCAGACTGACGTCTAGTGGGTAACTTTTTCGCCTCTATAGAAAACGATGCGCCCAGGGTCAAATTCCACCTGGGTCACGTGCTCTGGAAGGTCGAAGGGTTGAGTCAGGTCAACATGGTAGCGAGGCTTGACGTAGCTTTTTAAAGCCATTTGAACCATGAAATCGGGAATGGGTGTAGAGCCCACGACCACGTGTTCGATAAGCAGCAGGTGCTTGTCATCCTGGCGGGCTAGTCGGACATGAAACGAGATGGGTTGAGTGCCATGGAAGACTATAGCCAGAACCGAGTCTCCCCAATCATGGGAAGGCGTGTCGGCACGGATCTGGTCAAAGTTGAGCTGCGCAGAGGCGTCAATCCCCTCCCGGGTCAGAAGAATGTCGGGAGAGTACACACCCGGCGGCAATAATTCGCGGCTGTGCAGATGGAGGTAGGCATTGGTTTCGGCCTGAGTGATGATCATGGGGGGGAAGATTCCAAGCGTCAGGGCATGAGGTTTGTCAATTACCTGAAGAATCCGCTCAAATTGCTGACTCAAAGCGCGGTTATTCTGCGCCATTGCAGTCCCCGCCAGCAAATGAAAAGCCAGCGCCAGCCCTGCCAGGAATCTGGAAAACCGATGCGGGGTATCAGGATGCATGATGGCGAAGAAGTTGCATTCAAAGTCCGCTTTGGCGCACCGCAGTCATATTATGGCTGTGATCCCTGAGCCACGCGGACCTGCGGCGTGGTGAGCAGATCTCTTAATGGAGCGCTTACGTAAATGTTAGCCACACGCGCCTGCGAGGGGTGAAGGTAGGCCGACATCCAGCGCCGGTTAGAGTTCTGCAAATCGGCGTGAATGACCAGTTCTACCTTTGCTCCGATCGGGTATTTCCCCTGCAGGCTCACCACTGCTCCAGACACACGAAACGTTGCAGGCAACAAAGTTACCTGCTGCTTTTCGGCATGCAAACGAAGAACAACCGGTCCCGTCCTGGGGTCAGCGCGCTGGGGCTCCATACGACCCCAGCCGGAAACGCTGGCCACGCGTTCAAGCGCATCAAAGTCCCCAAAGCGCAAGCCGAGAATGCGAACTGTAGAGTCGGCAAACAACGATTGCAGCATCTCACTCCGCGCCAGGCCTGAAGCGCGAAAGCGGATCTCTGCTTCTGCCGTGCCTCGAATGCCGTTGTAGCCCTTTGGAAGCAACGCAGAGATACTGGCCACATTCAAATCCGTCAATTGGACATGTCCCGCAAGTTGCGGAGGAGCTTCCTCGAGCACTGCGGTCACACTTCCGGAACCACGTCCTCCGCCTGCCAGAAAGGTAAGGTTGCGCAAATGCACGTTGCGCCCTGAGATTTGCACGGATGAAGACAGCTTCTCCATGCGAAGAGCCGAGTAGGTTATCAAATCTGCCTGTATTGTTCCCTGGGCATTTAGAGCTCCCCAAACGTAGTGGCCGGCCGCGCGTCTTTCCGCCCACGTTCGCAGTCCCGGAATTCTGGCCAGCAGATTGTCGGCGCGCGCCGTACCCAGAACGTCGAACCATTGAGCGGCTTCCTCTAGGCTCAAATGCGGAGTGCGGATTTCGAATCGCCAGGGGTTCTGGCGCGGGCCTTGATGTTCAATTCGCCCGATGAAAACAGTTGCCCCCAGCGTGGCGACCACAGGCGTTGCGACAACCCTGCCATCCTGAACCTGAATCCTTGCAAGCTGGAAGTGCAAAGGCGTTGTAAGCCCCGGCGCAAGCAAAGCCGCAGAGTTCAAATCGGCATAGCCTGAGAATGCGGGCCGCATCGGGTTGGAAATGGAACCGGCCAGATCGAAGGCTCCCGTAGCCGTTCCGCGCGCGTCCAACTGCTGGGTCGCTGTTCCCATCCAGGGCCGCAAGAATAGGAGTAATTGGTGGAGGGGAATGGCGCTGGCAGAAAGATGAAGGTTGTAGTCAAACGGCTGCAATGATGCGGACTCTTTGGCGCTCCTGGATATTTTGGCCGGGCCGGGGCGCTGCCGGCGTTGTGTTTGGGGTTGGGTCGCGACGAATCTGGGCGTCAGGCTGAACTCACCCTGAGCAGTAACCGGAAGCCCCTTGGCAAGTAAAACCGGAGTCGGCGGCAGGATGGCCGAAGCGCCATCAAAGCGAAGGGCCGCTTGCCTCGCGACCATTGTGCCCGAGCGCGTGGGAACGGACAGATTGCTGATCCGTATCGCGCCCTGCCAATTGAGATCGGGCCAACTGCCCGAACATGTGATCGTTCCAGCGGTGGTTCCCTGAACCGTGGGGAGCGCACTGGCGCCGTCAAGGCGTGCGGAAAGCGCCATGAAGTCTTCAAGCCGCGACGGCTTTAGCGCCAGGCTTAGAGCCAGACTGGGCCGGGAGGTGAGTGACTCAATCTGACCGCTCAGTTCGAGAGCCACATCGCCGAATCTTACGCCCAGATTTTGCAGTTGCAGATCGCCACGGCGGGTGTTGAATTGTGCGGATATCTGGACGGTAACGGGAAGCGAACCTCTGGGTGGAACTTTTTCCCACCGGTGCAGTTGGTCGAAATTCGCCTGGCCATGGATTGTGATCAGCGGCAGTTTTCCCGTGAGATGCAGCGAAGCGTCAATCAATGCGAAGACTTCCGGTTTAGCGCCGGTTAGCACCGGCGCCCACCCCGTGAGCAGCGAGTTGTGGGTGACGACGGTGACATCGAGCGGCCCTTTCATGTTGCTGCCGGGCTGCCACCACCCTTGCACCTCCACAATCCCGGGCGGCGGCGTGGTTAAATCGGTACGGACCGGCGAGCCTCGCGCACTGAAGCTGAGCCGCCCGGTTCGAGGATCGTAGGTGATGCCGGCATCAAGCCCCGTAACGGCAAACGGCTTCTGCACCTGCGCAACTGCAAAACTCAAGTGTGCCTGGTCGGCGTCAACTTGAAGCGGAGGAGCGCTTCCGCGGCCGCGGGCGCTGCCGGCGCCCTGTTGAGTCCAGCCAGCATCGTGCATCAGGCTCGCAACGTTCCAGGCTCCGGCGGCATTGCGAACGATGTGGATAACAGGATTCTTCAGGTGGAGGGCGACCACATCAGGGTGTTTCGTAAGCAGTGTGGCCCATGTTACGTCTGCCACCACTGCATCGATGCGCGCCAGGGGTTCAACACCAAATGTCGGGGCATCGTACACCACAACATTTTCCAGCAGGAAGCCGGGGTGCGGAAGCAAGTGGAGTGAAAGTCCGCCAAACTCAACTCCTCGGCCCAATTGCGACTCCAGCCCCTGCTCCAGGCTGCGCCGGTAGCTTTCCACATGGAACAAAGACGGAATCGCCCACGCCGCCAGGAGTAATCCCGCCAGCGCCAGGAAGCCAAATCGCAGCACACGTCGTCGACGATTGCTCATCAGCGCACAAGCCGGAACGTCCTTTGCCAGCGAGTCTTGGAGAAGAAATGGATGATCAGATCTCCAACTTGAGATATGCGATCACTCAGCGAACTCTGCAAGTATTCGTCGTGAGGAGTCTTAAAGGACCAATAGATCAGCAGTGGGCGTCCGGAAATCAGTTTGCGGGGCACAAAGCCCCAGAATCGGCTGTCCCAGCTATTTTCACGGTTATCGCCCATCATGAAGTAGTTGCCTGGCGGAACAACAATCTCGCCGTTCTGTTCGCTCTTACCCTGATTCTCCATCCATGTGGCAGTGGACGTTGGCAGAAACTCGCCGTTCGGCACTGGAAAGTCGTCGCCCGGCCAGGCCTCGCCGATATGAGTATGGTGCACGTAGGGTTCCTTCAGGGGAACGCCATTGATGTACACCTGGCGATCCTTTATCCGGATGTGGTCGCCGGGCAGGCCAATAACGCGCTTTACATAGTGCTCGCCAGGTTCCGACTGGTCCTCGGTGGTGGAGGGATATTTAAAAACCAGCACGTCGCCCCTTTGAATGTGGCGATAAGGCAGCCAGCGGCGCAGGAAGCCGGTCTCGCGCGCGAACGCGAACTTGTTCACTAACAGGTGATCGCCCACCAGCAGCGTCACCTCCATGGAGCCGGTCGGAATCTTGAAGGCCTGTACAACAAAGGTGGTGCCAAAGACCGCCAGAATCACGGTGACTACCAGCGATTCCACGGTATCGCGCAGTGACGACTTTGGGCGGGCATCAACCATTCGGCGCTGTCTTCCTCCTGAGCGCGGCCAGCAGATTGTTTGCGGCATGCTGCGCCGCGCTCTTCTTGCTTTCTCCACTGCCGCGTGCGCTCAAGCCCTGGGCCTCGGCTTCTATCACGAAGGTCTTCTGATGTTCCGGGCCGTGCTCTTCCACCACACGGTAATTGACCGCGCCCATGCGTCCGGCCTGCAAAAATTCCTGCAGAGCGGATTTGTAGTCAATCGTAAACAGATGGTCGGCGTGGGCGGATAAATCGGCGGGCAAAACGTATTTGCGAACAAATCGTTGAACCTGCCGCAAGCCGCCGTCGCGATAGATAGCGGCTACAACCGCCTCCAGGGCGTTTACCGCCAACCGGCTTTTGTTTCGGCCGCCACTTTTTTCCTCGCCGCGACCCAGGCGAAGGAACTTGCCCAGTTCCAGGCGCTCGCCCACCTGAGCCAGGTGGTTGGCCGCAACCAACTGCGACCGGGCCCGGCTCAACTTGCCTTCTGGCAACTCCGGGAACGCATCGGCCAGCCGCACGCTCACTACAAAGTTCAGCACCGCATCGCCCAGGAATTCCAGTTGCTCATTGTCGTGCGAGCCAGGCGGCGATTCACGCGCGAATGATGAGTGGGTCAGTGCCTCCTGCAGAAGATTGGGGTTGCGAAACTGGTACCCTAACCGTTCCTGCAAAGCTTCAAGAGTGGTTCGGGATATACCGGCAAGTTTCTGGGAATGCATCAGCCCAACGCGGCCATTGAGAACGCTAGTGCCGCCGCCCGGATCAAGACTGGTCTGCTGTCATCCGGCTTGGTTGATTTCCGTGAAAGGGCTGGGCGGCTGCCAAGCGCCGGAGGTGACCCGGCCCCGCCCTGGCCGGGTGCTCCCGTGGTCTATTGCTTGGGAGGAGGCGGAGGAGCCGCCGCCTGCTTTGCCTTGACGGCCTTCAGCGCATCAATATTCTTCTGCGCCAACTGCGGGATAACCGTTCCCTGGCCATACTGCGCCGCTTTTGAGAACGCATCGATGGAATCATCGATTTTGTTCTCCTGCTTGTAGACTTCGCCCAGGCGGAAGTAATCCTCCGGCCGGGGATCGCCCATGCTCACGGCCATTTTGTATTCCGCTTCTGCCTTGGCCAGTTCGCCGGCGTCCACTCCCGTAAGGCTTTCCATGGCGCGCTGCAAATGGACCATTCCCAAAGAAGAATGGATTTGCGAAATAATGTTTGTCTTCAGCTTTTGAAATTGTTCATCGGTCTGCGAGGCCGGCTTGGGAAGCTTTGCCAGCAAAGCCTGGGCAGTGGCGGCATCCGTTTCCGTCTCTTTCAGCTTGGCGTCTTTTTCCGCATCACTACCCAGCAGGTCAGCGGGCTGCGGAAGAAGACCCGTCAGCAGAATGAGCGACCGCAAATTGTCGGGCCGCAGCTTCAGGCTCTTCTCGCCGTATTCAACGGCTTTGGTAATCTGGTTTTTTTGCTGCATGGCCGAGGCGCCAAAAAAATAGGCGTCGCTCAGCAGGATGCTGTTGGGATACTTCTTGGCAAAATCTTCCACCAATTGTATCTGCCGATCCGGGTCCAGTTCATTCTGGATGGCGGTGTACGCACTGGCTTCTTCCGGCGTCGGCTGTGGCGTCGCCGGTTGGGCCGCCTGCCCGTTCTGCTGGGCCTGGCCGTTGCTTTGCCCCTGCGCCTGTCCGGAATTGCCGCTTTTCAGCGACGGAGCCGGCTGCTGGGCGCCGCTCGACTGCTGCGCTGCAAGCGAAACTGTGCCCAGCGCCAACACTGCGGCAAGCGTCAGCAAAAATGTCTGTTGAATCTTGCGTGTCATTGGTATACCCCTTTTAGGAGCTTTCAACTCCCACTACGATTTGTTGAGACTAGCCGAATCGACCGCCTGTGTCAATTGCGCTGCAACAAGGGAATCGTGGTGTTTGTCCGCGTGCGCCCCGTCTTCCACGTTTTTGGTTTTGATACAAACAGTCTATCCAGCGTCTATTGTACTATTTTGCCGTGTTGACTTCTCCCCGTCAGTGCTTGGTTCCAAACGGATACCGCAACCCATCCTGCACGGCTCGCACCGCATTGGGAAATGAAGGCGCGGTCAGCGCCGCGGCGCGATATTGTGCCAAGGCTTCATCGCGCCGGCTCTCGAGGTCGTAAAGCCTTCCAAGGTAGATGTGCGACCAGGTCACAATGCGCGTATCGCGAGCCACAGCCAGGGTCTGCTTAAAGTACTTTTCCGCGGTATCGGGTTTGCGGGTGTTGCTGGATACCACCGCCATGCCGTAAAGAGCCCGTTCGCTATGAGCGTCGTACTTTTCCAGAACCTGCTCGTATTTTTCGCGTGCTTCCAGATATTTGCCCTGGTACACCAGGTTGCTGGCGTCGGTCAGCAACTGTTCTTCAGCGCTTAATTGCGGCGTAGTGCGCAGAATCTTGGGCGCGGGCGGTGGGCTAAAGTGCACCTTGGCGAGGTCTTCCTGTTCCTGCGCTACATCAATCCCCTGAATCATCTGTTTGTAATAAACGCTGATGGGCGCGTCCTGTTTCTGATAATCGGCAAGGGCCTCATAGAAGTAACGCGTCAGAATCAGCCCCGACTCTTCCAGCTGGTTCACCTGCTGCGCGGCGTCTTTGGGCTTATCCATCCGCAGTTCCACCGCTTTGATCAGGCACTCCGTCATCAGCAGTGAAAAGTCATCCTTAAAATCGTCGCTCAGAGCAGGCGCTTTACGCGCAATCTGGATCAGGTCGTGTTTCTCATCCATCTCCGCCGCGTATTTTACAGCCAGCGGGTCAAGCAGAAAGTGCAGGTATTGGTGGCGGATATCACTGAACTTCAAAGTCTGCGCAGGTGTGATCACCAGATAGTAGCTCTCGCCGTAAATGCGAGCCTGGGTCTCCTCCGGCGCCCCCAGCAGGCAGATATAAATATGATACGAGCGGCCCAGGTACGATCCCGCGGGAAAGCGCAGATAAGCATCGCTCAGGGTAATGTCACGGCGCACGGTTGAGACATAAGGCGCCCGAGCCTCTTCCTCACGCGGCTGCACACGTACCCACAAGCCCTGAAGGTCGGCCTGCTGATAAAACCTGCGCAGCAGGGGAAGCAGTTTTTCCACGCTTTTGGCGTCGGGAGGCAGGTCGGAAGAGTTGACTTGCAGCTTAAAGTCCGGCGGCGGTCCAATCAGCAGGGCCAGTGATATAAACTGTCCCAGGTCGGCGCCGGGGTCGTCTTTGATCTGATGTTCGCGGTAAAACTTGGCGATGTCCGCGGCTACGGGAATGTTTTTTGCCGCAAGCAGGCGCCGAACCTCGTGCCGTGTATCGTCGCTCGATCCGGAATCGGCCCCGGTGTTGTAGCCGGCGTCGTTCAGGGCTGCCAGCACGTCAAAGATCTGCTCACTGGAATCCAGCGTCACGTCACCGGAGGTCTGCGCTCCTGCGCGTCCCATTCCCAGGCATAGGGCCAGCGCGGCGATAGCCAGCGCGGCCGGCCGCGAAGCGGTGCGGGAGGGGTGGGGAATCATCGTGGACTGGAGGGTCTGCGGTGTGGTGAAGGGCAGCAGAGATTATCCTCTCACCGTGATCTGGCGCAGCGCGAGAACGACCTCACCCTCGGTCGGCTTGCCGAAAAAAGTGGCGGGCATAAACTGGCTGAAGAAAATCATTCGGTCCAGATGGCGAATCAACTCCGGCGAACTTTGGCCTGAAAGCACGCGGTAATCAATGGCGTGGCCCTCAGCGTCAACGCGGGTGACGATCACAACTGGATTATCCCCGGTATTAAAATCCATCGGCGAAAGCAGCAGCACACGGGCCGGCGTCATGATCCTTACCGGAACGTCGGGGCCGCGCCCCACCGGCAGTACCAATACTCCCATAATCACCACAAAGCTCACCAGCGCAGTTACCAGACCCCCGGAGGCGGGGAGCAACAGGGAGCGCAACGCATTATCCAACCGCACCCCCAGCGCGCCCAGCGTCGGGCGGTGCAACTCCTGGGAAATTCGAACTCGCGTCCGTAAGGATGCCTCCTCCGGCGCGCCGCGCAGGGGAAGGTGACGCAGGTCGTGGGTTACGGCTTCGGCCAGCTCCAACTCGCCGCCGCAGGCCGCGCAATGCTTCAAGTGGTAACGGATGGATCGTGTCTCTTCAGGAGTGCAAAGCCCATCCACGTAGTCTGAAAAATGGCTTCGAATTGTAACGCAATTCTCAAACATGCTGTTCCGCCTTAAACCCGGTTGATCGTGCTGGTTTGAAGAGCGCCGCGCAGCTTTCGGCGCAGCATTTCGCGTCCACGCATCAGCCGCGACTTTACGGTTCCTTCCGCAACGCCCAAAACGGCTGCCACCTCTTCGTAAGTTAGTCCCTCCATTTCCCGAAGCACTACCGCCGTGCGGTAAGGCTCGCTCAAAGATCGAAGCGCTCGTTGCACCTGCTCGCGGCGCTCGGAAAGTTCCAGCGCTTCGTAGGGTGTCTCGCCGGTGCCGGCGATGGTCTCCGCAACCGAGGCGGATTCCGGGCTGGCGTCATCCAGCGAGCAGGTTTCGCGCCGCCGCCGCCGGAACCAACTGCGGCGGAAATTGGAAGCTTCGTGGAAGGCAATCCGCAGCACCCACGTCTTCAGGCTGCTTTCGCCATGGAACTGCCTGATGCCCCGTACAATCTTCACCATCACGTTCTGTAATACGTCCGCCGCATCCGAATCGTTGCCCAGGATGTGATAGGCCAGGTTATAGATCGGGTTGCGGTATAGCGTCATCAGATACGCGAAGGCGTCCTCTGACCCGGCGCACAATTCCGCCACCAGTGCTTGCTCTTCGGAGCTTTGCCCCAGCGCCTGATCAAGCGGAATGGCCACGGCTCGCAACATGTCTGCCATGACGTTAACTTAGCAATTTCCTGCCCTCCCGGCAAGCGCTACCGATACCAGGGCCTCTATAAGTAAAGGACACTCGTTCTTAAACGAATGTTCCGGAAAATTTCAGGCCGGCAAATTCGCGGCCGTTAAGCGCCTGCCAGCCCGCCGAGGCCGCCCCACAGGCCTTACCCTTGCCCTGCCATTCCCGCGCCGGAACGCTGTCCCGGCGCGTGCCAGTCCACGCCGTTGTCGCAGAATCCCAACGAGAGTGCTTTTAGCGCATAATGTGGCGTTCTTCACGATGGCCGATGATTGACAGGGTTTGCGTCGCATGTTACAAACAGGTTGTATAGGTTTCGCCATCTCATTAAGCATGGGCCTGTGGCGCAGTTGGGAGCGCGCATGACTGGCAGTCATGAGGTCGTCGGTTCGATCCCGACCAGGTCCACCATCCTTTCGTCTGGCGTCAATGGGTTTCCACAATAGAAAAGTTTTCGCTGCCTTTTGAATGCCAGTGTTGGCTCGCGCCCTCGCGAAGTCGGCTTACGCCGTCATCTGGTTTGCAACCTCTACGGATCACGGGATTAGCCGGCCTCTGCCTCGCGACTGGCTCTATAGGGGTGGCTTTCCGCCGCCATTTTGCGTATCGACCGCCGAATGCCCCATCTACCATCCTCATATCATATTAAATAAACATGACTTATCAATATTTGGCTCGTTTTTTTCGGGAATCTCATGTGTTTCCAGTCGATTAAGTCAAAATCAGAGATTAAAATTGGGTTCGTTTTTCATGATGTGGTTTATTATCAATGACCTTGGGTTCGTTTTTGTGTAAAAAATTACACGCTTGTGCACGCAGCGCTTCCAAACGCTCTGTATCAGGGCCCGGCTTCAGCCGGGCCGCAAAAGCGTTCAAGCGGAAGGCGAGCTTTAGCCCCTGCTGCCTTGGCCGGACTGTCCCAGACACACGCTTATTCCGCCAAGGGTTGAAGCTTGCTACTTCGGGGTGACAAAAAGTCCACAGCACCCAAACCGTGCTGTGGCTACCAGCTCGCCTCGAGCGCGCCCGGCGCCGCGTGGAGTTCTGTAATTGATAGGCGTTCAGGCGATTGGCCTTCGGGCAGGCACGGGGAAGCACAGCTTGCTCGATGGTGAACTCCCTTCCGGATAGATACAAACGTCCCGTTTGGGGGCGTAGCGAGGGATTGGCCCCGGCATTGAAGATTACTCATACAATATTGTATTAGCGGGTAACTGTCAAGGATAAAGTTACGAGGCCGGGCGCCGTGGCCTTATGCCGCCCCCTCCGGGGCTGGTGGGAATTTCTCTCTTGCTGGCCAGCCCAGCGCTGCTGCGCTGGGCTAAATTATGCCGCCCCTTCGGAGTTCCAGAACCCGTTTCCAGAGGAGCGTGGTAGCGCGCACGTTTCAGTTTGTGAAACTCCGCAGGTTTTTCCCGATCCCGCACAAAAGCCGGTAGAGTAGGAGAGTAGACGAATCCACAATAAAGGCGGGCTATGCACTCTCCCCTCGACGAACCGGACGTGCAGGTTTCCCGCACCCGGCTCTCCAGAAAGCCTACAGCCGCAGGCATAGGCAGGCGGTTACGGGTGAGGGAGAAACAGCATCCGCACTCCCCAGGCGAGCGACCTGCTGGTTGAAGCTCACACCCTCCGGCGGTCGGAAAGACCGCTCGAGGGCGGCTAAAGAATGTTATTCGAAATGGCGCGCTTTTCTAATTCATCCGGAGAATGTTGAAGGATTGCGGAGTGGGCCTTGTCGTGGCCAATCCTTGTGGAAGGTGGTCTCTCGATTTGATTCTACTGAAGCTGAGGTTAAAGGCCAACCCCAGAAGCGAAGCTGTGCCCAAGCCTGCGGAGTACAAGCTTGCAGCCTTAAACGGCTTAGCTTCAGGTGGCCGCCCTGGGCGACTTGGGGATGACGGTGGCGAAAGCCCGATTAAATGGGCGCTTATTGGTTTTTGCGCGCCCAAGCGACATTTTGTTCTCCCGGATTGAGTCTTCTTTCCCTGTGTTTAATCCCACGGCAGCCTAATATTGTTGTTTATAAAGTATGAACTTTCCTTAGATGGACTGCATCCAACGGGGTAAGTGAGTGTGTAAGCACGGAACCCGCATTCGCTTTTGAAACCAAGATCCCGGGGGCACACATGCCGCTTATTCGCGAAGACGACGTTAAGGAAATCCAAAAACGTTTGCAGGAGATGAAGGGGCCGGTCAGGCTGGTCCATTTCACTCAGGAATCGGGCCTGGAATATGGACTGGAAGCGCGGCAGCTTTTGGAAGAGCTGGCGCCGCTGTCAGAACATCTGAGCCTGGAAGTATGGAATTTTGAGAAGGACCGGGAGAAGGCGGCGGAGTACAGAATTGATAAAGTTCCCGCCACCGTGGTGCGCAATGGCAGGGATTTTGGCATTCGCTTTTTTGGTTTGCCCGCCGGCTACGAGTTCTCAACCCTGCTCGATGCCATTCTGACCGTTTCGCAGGCGGATTCAGGGCTGGAGGAAAACACTCGCAAAAAGCTCTCCTCCATTCAAAAGCCGGTGCACCTGCAGGTGTTCGTTACTCCCACCTGACCCTATTGTCCCCAGGCGGTGCGCCTGGCTCATCGATTTGCCCTGGAAAACGACCTGATCACGGCGGACATGATTGAGGCGACAGAGTTTCCTGACCTCTCGCAAAAGTACCGTGTTCATGGCGTGCCGCGAACCGTGATCAACGAGCTGGCCTTTCTGGAAGGGGCGGTGCCGGAAGACCTTCTGCTGGATGCCGTCATGAACAACGCCAGCGCCGCCACCGCCGGGCGATAAGACCCCGCTGCAGCCGCAGATCGTCGATCACCGCAACAACGGCAAGCCGTGTATCAGGGCCCGGCTTCAGTCGGGCCGAAAACGCGCCGGGAATTAAATGGGCTTCATCCTCTGCGCTCCTCCGGCGCCTTGCGCCGGGCTAATAGCGAAGCACCGTATGAACGTCGTATTTGGCGACGCGCTCGCGGCCATTAAGAAATCCCAGTTCAATCAGAAAGCCCAATCCGGCCACCTTGCCGCCAAGCTGTTCAACAAGCCCGGCTACTGCCGCGGCGGTGCCTCCGGTAGCCAGTAAATCGTCAATAATAAGGATGTGCTCGCCCGGGCTGACGGCATCCTTGTGTATCTCCAGTGAATCGGAGCCGTATTCCAGCTTGTACGTCGCTCTGGCAACTTCAGCAGGCAGTTTATTGGGCTTGCGCACCGGCACAAATCCGGCGTTTAGGCGGTAGGCAACCATGGGCGCAAAAATAAAGCCTCGAGCTTCAATTCCTACAACGCGGTCAATGCGCCGCCCCACGTAGTGGTTGGCCAGGGCATCCACGGCGCGGTGCAGACCAACCGGGTCCTTCAGCAAAGTAGTGATGTCGTAAAACAGGATTCCCGGTTTGGGAAAATCCGGCACTTCACGGATTAACTGCTTCAGTTCTTCCACGTCTCCCCCTTGGATCATCAATTGCACCCGGCCTTTCGCAATGGTTAAATAATCAGGACTTTGCTTACCACATCGATTCAATCACAAAGGTTTTGTAGCGGCTATTTACGGCCTGCTCACTCTGCTCGATTTGGGTCACGCGGGCGCCGCGCGGTCCTTTGGCCAGTTCCACTTTCAGCTTCTCAAGCCTGCGCTCATCGCCAACAGCGTACACTTCAACGCGTCCGTCGCTCAGGTTTCTAACATAGCCGCGCAGTTTCATCTCACTGGCGACCTTTTCGGCAAAAAAGCGAAAGCCAACTCCCTGCACCGCTCCGGAGATCAGATAGCGAATTGCCACTTCTCTGGTTGCAGGCATGGCCGGCCCTGGGCTTGCATCGGTAAGGGTTGGCGCAAGCCGGATAGCCATTTTGCCATAGAAAACCGCGGAAAGGCTGAGGGAAGTTTGGAGCACGGTAAGCGGCCACGCGCGGAAAAGACCCAGCAGGTGGATGGCGCCAAGCTGCACAGTGCGGCGGCGAGTGCTTGCCGTTCAGGCGCCGGCAGCGCGCGATAACGGCTGCGGTGGAGACGTTCATAGGCCGCCGGGCGCAATGGGGCGCCGCGCCGTCTCCTTTCAGAGACGTGCCAAACCCGGCAGCTTGAATTACCTGAAATGTATTGGGTTAAGACCTGGCTTGAGCGGCCCTGCAATACGGCGAAGCCCTTAAAAGCGCCCAGGGCGCCGGCTCGCCCGAATCACAGGAGAAAGTGCCGATGCCCTGGGTTATTGCCTGGCTCACATTGGAACACTCCTTTCGGAAATCCCGCCAGTGATTGGATGGCCATCGCCTCTATTTGCGCTTTTTCAACTCTGCGGTGATTTCCTCAATGAGCTCCTTCGGTGAGTTGATGCCAAGTAGCCGTTCAGAAGCCTCGATAACGTGAAGTTCCTGACCGGGTCCTGCTATCAGCCCCGCACGGAATACCGCCTCTGTGCCTTCCCGGACCTCGTCCGGGGAGGGCCGTGGCGTGTGCCCGTAAACGGCGCCGACGACTTTACCCTCCTGCGTGAGTACGGTCATTTTCATGAGGCACCTCCACCTTGCAGGTTGTACCAGGTTCCAGAAGTACCCGAGTCCACGTCCTTGATGGTCACGTAATACTGGGTATAGCCGCTGTTGTACTTACGCTTGCCCTGGTCGGTTGCATTAAGCCGGTCGCCGCCGTTGGGTGTTTTGATGTCAGCGCCGGCGTGTTGAAAGCCGAAGTCCCCACCGCCACGGTCATACCACCAGTAGTGCGCGCCTCCTGGAGCGATGAACGTGAGCGGTCCCAAATTGTTGAACGCCATATTGAGCTTCCTTTCTGGTTGAAAGAAGCCGGACCTGTGGGCGCCAGCATCCTTCACCCACCGTATAGTGAATCCCCGGCCACAGTTCGTTTCAACGAACGGGGAAAAAGTCTTATAGCCATTGGCGTGTGCTCAGGATTGGCGGCGCGACGCGGGCTCTTTACAGTCTTGCCCAGGTCGGGACAAACGATGACAACGCGCTCACCGTGCTTTCCGAATAGTTCCTGAGCAGGTGGATGGAAGTGGGTGATTTGCTGATGGGGCAGAGAAGCGCGTGGCGATTGATCCGGAGGCGAGTAATGACGCGAGTCGGATTCCCGTGTACCGCATCTGTGACAGCAACTCTATCAAGACCCGGGACGATGCACATCGGTTCCTGCGGTAGAATCAGGCAGGTATTCGGGAACTTCTGTCGGTGACTTTTCAGGTGCGGAGTGTTTCAGATGCGGCCCCAAACCGTTTCGGACCGGGTGGGTGTGGCTTACGCGCTAGGCGCGGGCAGCGCGCGATAACATGGTTGCTGACACCGGGCCGGCAAGCACCCTGGCCTTCTGCCGCGGCTGAACTTTCCAGAAGTGGAGCAGGCACTCGGGCCAGCTTTGCAGGATTTGCCGCGCCCGCCGGCTGCCGGTTTTTTCCAGATGCTGCGAAACCAGGCGCTGCAGCAATTCGGAATCATCGGGCTCAATGATGCGTTCCATTTCAACCAACTCTTCATTCAGCCGCATTTCAAAGTTGCTTTCGGGATCATAAACAAACGCCAGGCCGTTGGTCATGCCGGCGCCAAAATTGCGCCCCGTTTCACCCAGAATGGCCACCAGCCCGCCGGTCATGTATTCACAGCCGTGGTCGCCAGTGCCTTCAACCACAGCGGTAGCGCCGCTGTTGCGAACGGCAAAGCGCTCGCCCACGCGGCCCGCAACAAAAAGGGCGCCCTGGGTGGCGCCGTATAGCACGGCGTTGCCGGCAATGGTGTTTTGCCAGGAGTCAAAGTTGCTGTTGCGGGGCGGGCGGATAATCAATTCACCGCCTCCCAGTCCTTTGCCCACGTAATCGTTGGCATCGCCTTCCAGCACCAGGCGGATGCCGCCGGTGACGAAGGCGCCAAAGCTTTGCCCGGCGCTGCCTTTAAAGTGGAACTCCGCCGTGGCGCCCTGCAATCCCTGATTGCCAAAGCGGCGCGCCACTTCTCCCGAGGCGCGGGCGCCGATGGTGCGGTTGATATTTCGAATCTCGTGCTCTTGCGTGACCGGTTCCTGATCCGCAATGGCGGGTTGAATTTCCCGGGCCATCGCCGCGGCCAGCTCATCAATCTGGCGTGAGCGCGGAGCGACCGGCCCCGAGCGCAGAAGGCAGGCAGGCTTGACGAGCAGCGGGCGCAAATCCAGATGGCCGTCGCGGCCGGGCAATGCAGCCTGACGGGGAGCCAGCAGATCGGTGCGGCCCACAAGTTGCGCCACTGAGGGCACGCCCAACTCGGCCAGCAGACCTCGCACCTGTTCGGCGAGGTGCTCAAGATAATGCACCAGGCGCTCCGGCTCATTGGGAAAACGCAGGCGCAAATCTTCGCGCTGTGTGGCCACGCCCACCGGGCAGGTATTCAAGTGGCATTGGCGCGCCATCACGCAGGCCAAAGACACCAGCGCCGCCGTGCCAAACCCAAATTCCTCCGCGCCAAGAATCGCTGCAACCACCACGTCGCGCCCGGTCTTCAAACCGCCGTCCACGCGCAGGTATACCCGCTCACGCAGGCCATTGGCCACCAGGGCCTGATGAGCTTCCGCCAGCCCCAGTTCCCAGGGTGAAGCGGTGTTCTTGATCGAGCTGAGCGGCGACGCGCCCGTGCCACCGTCGTGTCCGCTGATCAGGATAACGTCCGCCTGCGCCTTGGCCACCCCTGCCGCAACCGTGCCTACGCCCGCCTGCGAAACCAGCTTGACGCCGATCTGGGCTCTGGGATTGATCTCCCGCAGGTCATAAATAAGCTGGGCCAGATCTTCGATGGAGTAAATGTCGTGGTGAGGCGCGGGCGAAATCAGCGCGATTCCTTCAACGGCGCGTCGCACGCGCGCGATAAGCGGCGTAACCTTGTGGCCGGGCAGTTGGCCGCCTTCGCCAGGCTTGGAGCCTTGCGCCATCTTGATTTCAAGCTGTTCGGCGCGCACCAGGTATTCCGGCGTAACGCCAAAGCGGCCGGAAGCCACCTGCTTGATCTTGTTTTCCGCCGAATCGCCGCCGGGCAGTGGCCGGTATACTTCGGAATCCTCGCCGCCCTCGCCGGTGTTGGAGCGGCCGCCGATGCGATTCATGGCAATGGCCAGGGTCCGCTGCACTTCCGGCGCCAGCGAGCCCAGTGACATGGCCTGCGTGCTAAAGCGCTTCAGAATGCTGTCCACCGGCTCAACCTGGTCCAACGGTATTGGAGTGGCGGGCTTGAATTGCAGCAGATCGCGAATAGTGAGGGCATTCCGATGTTCAACTTCCTTCGCAAAGTCGCGATAGGCTGCCGCGTCGTTATCCCTGGCGGCTTTCTGTAGTTTGCGAATTGCTTCCGGAGTGAAGGCGTGGCGCTCAAAGCCGCGGCGGAAGCGGTAGAAGCCGGCAAAATCGAGCTTCTCGTCCTTACCAGCAAATGCCTGCTGATGGCGGTCAACCACATCCCTGGCGAGGTCGCTCCAACAGCGGCCGCCAACCTGGGAGCGGGTATCGGGAAAGAAGGTTTGAACCACCTGCGAATCCAGGCCGATAATCTCAAAAAATTTGCCGCCCAGATAGCTGGCCAGGGTCGAAATTCCCATTTTGGAGAGAATTTTCTTTAAGCCCAGCTCGACGGCCCCTCGGAAATTGGCCAGCGCATCGGCCACGGAGATGTTTTCGATCTCGCCCCGGCGCACCAAATCCGCCACGGTTTCAAGCGCCAGGTAGGGGTTGATGGCGGCAGCGCCGAAGCCGGTTAAGCAGGCAAAGTGATGCGCTTCCCAGGCTTCCGCTGTTTCCAGCACCAGGTCAGCCTTATTGCCCACGCCGCGTTGGATCAGTCCCTCGACCACCGCGCCCACAACCAGCAGCATGGGCACGGCGGCTTTTTCCGAATCGACGCCGCAGTCGCTCAAAATCAGGATGGAACAACCCTGTTCCACCGCCGCCGCGCACTCCGCCACAATGCGCTCAACCGCGTGCGCCATGCCCTCCGCGCCGCCCGCCACCTCAAAAAGCGTGGAGACGGCAGCCGGCTTGAACTCGTCAGCCGCCAGGTGGCGCAACTCCTGCAATTCATCGTCAAACAGAAAGGGCGACTCCAGCCGGATCATGCGCGCGTGCTCCGGCGTATCCACCAGCACGGAGCGGCGGGGGCCCAGATAAAGGTTCAGCGACATCACCAGCGATTCGCGCAGCGGGTCAATGGGGGGATTGGTGACCTGCGCGAACATCTGCCGGAAGTAATGATATACGGGGCGTGGCCGGTGAGAGAGCGCGGCGAGCGGTGTATCATCGCCCATGGAGCCGACAGCTTCCTTCTTTTCCTGCGCCTGCGGCTTGATCAGCAGTTCAACGTCTTCTTCGGTATAGCCAGCGGAGCGCTGAGTGCGGATGAAGAGGCAGCGATCGCGCGCCGCGAGCGACCGGCTCCAGCCCTCGGGACGCGCCAGCGCGATGTGCGCCGGTTTGGTGCGCGGCGCAAAAAGCATATTGCGCGCAATCCATTTGCGGAACTTGCGCCCGTGCGAAACCTGCCGCTTGACCTGGTCGTTCTTGAACACGCGCTGATGTTGCAGATCAACCACCAGGATTTGCCCCGGACCCAGGCGGCCTTTTTCCTGCACGCGCTCCGGCTCAATGGGCAGAATGCCCACTTCCGAGCCCAGCACAATCAGGCCATCGCGGGTGATGGTGTAGCGCGAAGGGCGCAGGCCGTTGCGGTCCAGCGCCGCGCCCACCAGATGACCGTCCATAAAGGCCATGGCGGCCGGGCCGTCCCAGGGCTCCATCAGGCAGGAGTGGTAGTGATAAAAGGCCTTCACGTCGGCGGGGATTTCGAGCGAGCTTTCCCACGCTTCTGGAATCATCATGAGAAGGGCGTGAGGCACGGTGCGGCCGGAGCGCGTGAGCAATTCCAGGGCGTTATCGAAATTGGAAGAATCGCTGCCGCCGGCTGGAATCACCGGGGTCAGCCACTGTACTTCGTCTCCCCAAACGGGGTGCTCCAGAACCGGTTCGCGCGCCCGCATCCAGTTGCGGTTTCCCAGCAGGGTGTTGATTTCGCCGTTGTGCGCAACCAGGCGGAACGGTTGTGCCAGCGCCCAGCTGGGAAAGGTATTGGTGCTGTACCGCTGGTGGAAAAGCACGGCTTCGGTCGTGAAAAGAGGATCCTTCAGGTCCAGATAGAACTCGCCCAACTGCGAGGGCGAAAGCAGACCCTTGTAAACAATGTTGTGGCAGGAGAACGAAGCGATATAGGTTGCCGCGGCGCCGCGCGCTGCCAGGTTCGACAGGCGGCGTTCAATCTTTTTACGCACCAGGTAGAGGAATTGTTCAAACTCGCGCTCGTCAGAGGTTTGCTGCGCCACCACCAGGTGATAAATGGCCGGCTGAGTTTCACGGGCCTGGCGGCCCAGCGACTGATCGTTTAACGGTACCTGGCGCCACCCGGCAACAAAAAGGCCTTCGGCGGCGGCCACTTCCTGCGCAACCCGCATGGCGCGAGCGCGATTCAAAGGATCCTGGGGCAGAAAGAAAACTCCGACCGCAATCTGCCATTCCGGCTTGTAGGCGGAGTTCAGCCTGGCAGCTTCGCGGGCAAAAAAGGCGGCCGGCAATTGCGTCATAATGCCAGCGCCGTCGCCGCTTTGCCCGTCCGCATCCACGGCGCCGCGGTGGGTTAGGCTGGCAAGGCACTCTAACCCCAAATGGACTAAGCGGTTAGAGGCGGGCTGGCCCATCTGCGCCACAAAACCAACACCACAAGCGTCGTGTTCTTCAGGGAGGTATAGACCAGTGCACTGGTCACTATCGGTCTTGTATGTCATTGGCTTCAAGGACCGCCCGTCCGAGGGTTCCCGAATATTGTCACCCCGAATCGATTGAAAGTTAAATAAGGAAATTTTATCGATTGGATAACTTTTAGGCGAATTGACCTTCAGCGCGGGCATACAAGCTTGCCTTGCGAATACACAGGAACCGACTGCAAACGAACCCGGCCACGCCACGGGCGGAGTATCACGGCACAATGTCGAAGCCTTCGGCCAACCCTTCAGCCGAGTTTGGTCCGGCATAAACCGTTACGTGGCCTGGTTCCACGGCGCGCTTCATGGCAGCACCCCGGAACGCGAGTTGATCGCGGGTGATATTAAATTCCACGTTCTGCGACTCCCCGGGCGCCAGCCTAATGCGTTGGAATCCGGCCAACTGTCTTACGGGCAGTGAAACGCTGCCGCCCTGCTGCCGCAGGTAGATTTGCGCCACGGCAACCCCGTCGCGCGAGCCGGTGTTGGTAACCCGAACCTGAACGTGCACGGGTGCGGCGGCGCCACTGTTCATTTCCTTGGCGCTCACGGAGCTGCGATCCAGCTTGAGTCCGGAAAAGCTGAAGGTTGTGTATGAAAGACCAAATCCGAATGGAAAGAGCGGAGAATTGAGCTCGTCAATGTAGCGTGAGTGGTAGCGTTCGCCCGGTGTGGCGGGGCGATGAGATAAATCGACGCCGTCAGCGGGGCGGCCGGTGTTCAGAGCGTTGTAATAAAGCGGCTCCTGGCCGACAGCGCGCGGAAAGCTGACGGTTAAGTGGCCGCTGGGATCGGAATCGCCAAAAAGTGTGCGCACCAGCGCATCGCCCGCCTGCGTGCCCGGGAACCAGGCTTCAACCACCGCGGCCGCGCGAGGCGCCACGGAAGTGAGAACCAGAGGATGGCCATTAAACAGGACCAGAACAATCGGCTTGCCAGTGGCGGCCACGGCCTCCAGCAGTTGCTGCTGGTTGCCGGGAAGGCCTAGATGCGCGCGCGAACCGGCTTCGCCGCTTGAGCCCTCGTCCTCACCCAGCGCCATCACCACCACGTCCGCCTGGCGCGCGGCCTCAACGGCCTCAGCAAAGCCCGATGTAGAATCGCCCCAGATGCCGGCGCCTTTGGCTGTAGTCAGCTTAAAGTTACTGGCGGAGGCGCGGGCTTGCAGCGCGGCGCGCAGCGTCACCACGTCTTCGGGCTTGCTGACAGAGGTGTGCCACGGGCCCAGCATATCCACCGCGTCGTCGGCCAGGGGGCCTATTAAGGCCAGGGTTTTGACGTTGGGGCCGAGAGGCAGAACCGGGTAACCGTTGACGGATTCGTTCTTAAGCAGCACGAACGATTCTTCCGCCATCTGGCGCGCCGCATCGCGATTTTCCTGAGGGATATGGGCGGGCAACGCTGAGGCATCGGCGTAGGGGTGATCAAAAAGTCCCAATGCGAATTTGACGCGCAGAATGCGCCGCACGGCGTCATCAACCGTGACGGCAGGAATGGCTCCGGAGCGAGCCTGGGCGAGCAACGTCTCATACAGGTGGTCTTCCATGTCCATATCCACCCCGGCAAGGAAGGCCTTGCGAGCCGCAATGGAGCCGTTCAAGGCGATGCCGTGCGGAATCAATTCAGCAATCGAGTTGTAGTCACTGACAACAAAACCCTGAAATTTCCACTCACCCTTCAGAATTTGCCGCAGCGTGAAGGGGTTGGCGGAGGCCGGCACGCTGTTCAGGTCATTGAAGGCGCTCATCAGAGTAGCCGCGCCGGCCTGAACCGCGGCGTGAAAAGGAGGCAGATAAATCTGGCGCAGGGTGCGCTCCGAAATATCGACGGTATTGTAGTCGCGGCCTCCCTCGGCGCCGCCGTAGGCCACGTAGTGCTTGGCGCAGGCCGCCATCGAATCCGGCGCGTCAAGCCGCTTGCCCTGGTAACCGTTCACGTAGGCCCGGGCCATAACTGAGCCCAGGTATGGATCCTCGCCCGCACTTTCAACAATGCGCCCCCAGCGCGCGTCACGCGCGATATCGACCATGGGAGAGAATGTCCAGCGGATACCGGCCGCGGTCGCTTCCTGCGCAGCGATGCGCGCCGCCTGCTGCACCAGCAGCGGGTCCCAGGTGGCCGCCATGGCCAGCGGCACGGGGAAAGCGGTGCGAAAACCATGAATCACATCCAGCCCGAAAAGCACGGGAATGTGCAGGCGCGATTGCTCCACCGCGGCGTGCTGAATGGCGTTGGCCTGCGCAGGCTGCGTTACGTTGAACAGGCTGCCGATTCCCCCCTTCGCCACCGCGGCCTCCCATCCCGTTCCGGTCACGCCGGGGCCGGTGCGCATCAAGCCGGCGTCGCGCTGAATCAACTGCCCGATCTTTTCTTCCAGGGTCATCCTGGCCAGCAGCGCGTTAACGCGCGCTTCCAGTGCGGCGTCGCCGAGCCGCGGCGCGGCCTGTTTGGCGGCCTGCTGCGCCCCCGCTGAGGCGGTCAGCACAAAAAAGGCCGCGCAGAAATAAACAAGGCAGCCGGCGTGGTGCGAGCTCATTTTTCTCATCAGGGTCTCCTCTCCAAACACCGCGCCGGACCGTGATCCCGGTGTACGGTGCGGCAATCTTCGCACGCAGGCAATTGAAGCCACGCGGCGGCGCGCAGACGATTCGCTTATCCACTACCATCGCGGGCGTAAATCAGGCGGCCGTTTTTTACCGTCATCACACAATGGTTGATCGCGAAGAAATATGGCAGCTCGCGGTAGTCAGCCGCTTCCATCAGCGCGAAATCCGCCTGTTTGCCCGGCGTCAGTTGGCCGATGCGGTGCGCGCGGCCAATAGCGTAAGCGCCATTGAGGGTTGCCGCCGTGATAGCTTCCGCCGGAGTCATGCGCAAGAAATTACACGCCAGCGAAAGGATAAACTGCATATTCAAGGTTGGCGAAGTGCCGGGATTAAAGTCTGTGCCCAGGGTCACAACGGCGCCGGCGTCGATCAGCTTGCGCGCCGGGGCATGGCGGGTAATGCCCAGGTGGAAATTGGCGCCGGGCAGTAGCGTGCAAGCTACAGCGGAGCCGGCCAGGCGGCGAACGTCGGAGGAGTTGACGTGGTCCAGATGATCGGCGGAGGCTGCGTTCAGGCTTACGGCGAGCTGGCTGGCGCCGCTGCGTGTCAGTTGCTCCGCGTGGATGCGCGGCACAAGCCCATGGCGCGCGCCGGCCTCAAGTATCCTTTGGCACTCGGCGGGCGTAAAGGCTCCCCGGTCGCAGAAGACGTCAATATATTCCGCCAGCCCCAGCGCCGCCACGCGGGGTATCCATTGCTCAATAATCTGGCGCATCAGCGCGGGCCGGCGCAGGGCGTACTGCGGCGGAACGGCGTGGGCAGCAAGAAACGTGGGAACCAGTTCCAGTTCTGAGGATTCTCGCAGGCGGTCAAGAATTTTCAGACTCTTTATCTCGCCCGCCCAATCCAGGCCATAGCCGGTTTTCACTTCAAGGGTAGTGGTGCCATGCGCGGCAAACTTTCTAAGGAAAGTCATCGCCTGTTCTTCAATTTCGTTGGCGGGCGTTTGCCGCAACAGGCGCGACGAAAGGGCGATGCCTCCTCCCTTCGCGGCAATCTCCGAATAAGTGGCTCCGGCCAGCCGCTTCAGATAATCCTCCACTCGATTGCCGGCGAAAATCAGGTGCGTATGGGAATCGACAAAGCCGGGCATCAGTACGCCGCCGCGGCAGTCTACGGCTGTGGCTTTCAGACGGCGGGCTTCAGCCTCCACGCGCGCTGCCGGGCCAACGGATAGAATGCTGTTTCCCTCGGCAAGCAGAGCGCCGCGCCGCAAAACGCCCAACTCCGCCATGGCCCGGCCGCGACGCGGAATGGGGCCTTCCGCCAGGGTAAGAATTTGCGACGCGTTCTTATAAAGATAACGTTCAGTTTTGGCAGTGGTCATTGCGCGGCCTACCAGGTTTGGTAAAATATTGCCACAAAACAGGAGGGTAAAACGATGCCGGCTTACCAATTCCGCTGCAAGAAATGCAACAAAGTTTTCCTCCTCTCCATGCCGCTGGCCGAATACGAGAAAGGCGGCTTTAAATGCCCCGCCTGCAATGGTACGGATGTGGAACAAGTACCCGCAGCCTTCTTCGCCGTCAGCGCCAAGAAAAGCTAACTGGTAATTTTGCAGGTGGCATGAAGCTGCGTTGATGATCGCTTAAGTGGCAATGCCGCACCCGGTGGCGTAGGGGCACGAGTGTATTCGTGCGCTGATGCGTTGCGTTCAGCTTTACCGCTTGGTATCAGGGCAAGACTTCAGTCTTGCCCAAAAGGCCGCAAAAAGAACTGGGCATTAGCCCCTGCGGCAGAAGGGTCAGAGTGCTCCGGGGGCTAAAGGCCGAATAACCAAATCATTGATGCGCCCCAGCGGCACGGCAGAGCCGCTTTTATTAACTATCCCCCCATGGGCAATTTAATTCCAGACTTTCGGGCAAATTCGCGAGCGCTGGTGTAACCCGCGTCGGCATGGCGAGCCACACCGATGCCCGGGTCGTTGGTAAGTACCCGCTCAATTCGATTTGCCATGTCGGCGCTGCCGTCGGCCACGGTGACCTGACCGGCGTGCAGGGAATAGCCGATTCCCACTCCTCCTCCGTTATGGATGGAAACCCAACTGGCGCCGGAGGCTGTGTTCAGCAGCGCGTTGAGAAGCGGCCAATCGGCGATCGCGTCGCTGCCGTCCTTCATCTTTTCGGTTTCGCGAAACGGCGATGCCACCGAGCCGCAGTCCAGATGGTCGCGCCCCATCACAATGGGCGCTTTCAGCTCTCCTGCCGCCACCAGCTCATTCAAGCGCCGGCCAAAATCCGCGCGCTGACCGTAACCCAGCCAGCAGATGCGCGAAGGCAGCCCCTGAAACTTCACGTGCTTGCGCGCCAGCCGAATCCAACGCGCCAGGACTTCATCGTGGGGGAACATCTCTAGCACCAGATCGTCGGTGCGGTAAATATCCGCTGCTTCGCCGGAAAGCGCCACCCAGCGGAACGGCCCGCGGCCCTCGCAAAAAAGCGGGCGGATATAAGCGGGGACAAAGCCCGGGAAGTCGTAGGCGTCTTGCACGCCGCCGTGCTCATAAGCCATGGTGCGCAGATTGTTGCCGTAGTCGAACGTGGCCGCGCCCATCTTCTGCAGCTGCAGCATGCCGATTACATGGCGCGCTATCGATTCGTAAGAGCGTTTCAGGTAGTAATCCGGATTTTTCCCTCGCAGTTCACCAGCTTCCTCAAGCGTCATGCCGCTGGGAACGTACCCGTTCAGCGGATCGTGCGCGCTGGTCTGGTCGGTGAGCAGGTCCGGCACCACGCCCCGGCGGGCCAGCTCCGGAATCACCTCCGCGCAATTGCCAATCAGCCCCACGGAAACCGCCTGGCGCTGGCGGATGGCGTTTTTCAGAATGCGCAGGGCTTCGTCCAGGCTGTTCACGCAAATATCGCAATAGCCGCTGCGGATGCGCCGCTTGATGCGCTCGCCATCCACGTCAATCCCCAGAAAAGCGCCTCCATTCAGCGTGGCCGCCAGGGGCTGGGCTCCGCCCATGCCGCCCATGCCGCCGCTTACCACCAGGCGGCCTTCCAGGCTGCTGCGAAAGTGCTTTTGCGCCGCCGCCGCAAAGGTTTCATATGTGCCTTGCAGAATACCCTGCGAGCCGATGTAGATCCAGCTTCCTGCCGTCATCTGGCCGTACATGGTCAACCCCAGGCGCTCCAACTCGCGAAAATGTTCCCAATCGGACCAGTGACCCACCAGATTGGCGTTGGCGATCAGCACGCGCGGGGCATAGTCGTGAGTGCGAAAAACCCCCACCGGCTTGCCGGATTGAACCAGCATGGTTTCATCGTGCTCCAGTTGCAGCAGTGTACTGACAATGGCGTGGTAGCACTCCCAATTGCGCGCCGCTTTTCCCGTGCCTCCGTAAACCACCAGGTCCTCGGGCCGCTCGCCCACATCCGGATCCAGGTTATTCATCAGCATGCGCATGGCCGCTTCCTGCGCCCAGCCTTTGCAGGCCAGTTCCGCTCCGCGCGGAGCGCGCACTACCGGCGCCCTGGCGGCCGGAGTCGTCGTCGTATTGTTTTGAACAGGAGTTGACATCTTCTGCCTCCAAACCTGCATCTTACCCCCAGGCCGTTGAAACCGAAAGAGCAGGGAAGGCCTTTGCCGCTATTGGCAAGACTCGCGTCATCTCCTTTTGCAATCAGGGAATTTTTAATTGACGCATTGGGACTTGAATGGGATACTTATTTTTTGCGCCGGGCTCGCCAGGTGTTTTCCCCAATGCCGTCTGAGTTGAAGCAGGCGACACACTCCATGCGAAATGCGATTGATAGAAGGATAAAACCTGCCGCTCTTCCCAATGGACGGATCCCAAGGCCGGCCCATCTGCTGCTGGCGGCCCTTCTGATGGTTTTTCCTGCCCAGCTTCTTGCTGACGGTTTTTCGCGCTCGACGCTGGAATCTCCCATAGTGCGCGCGGACGATTACTACCTTGGCCGCGGCGACATCAACAACGTACGCACCGGGCTTGACATTCTGCAGCGTTTAGCCAGCCAGAATCCGAATGACTATGAGGCCTGGTGGCGAATTGCCAAGTTCCAGAATTATCTGGCTCGCCATGCCAGCGGAGCGCAGGAAAAGCGCCTGTTCCAGGCGGCCATTCAGGCCGGCAAAAGAGCCGTGGGGCTCGATCCTCAGCGCGTCGAAGGGCACTTCTGGCTGGGCGCAAGCTACGGTCTGCTGGCCGACGACGCCAATGTGATCGAAGCCATGCGGCTGGTGGACTCGATCCGGCAGGAAATGGAAACGGCTGCCAGAATCGATCCAAATTATGAGAACGGCAACGCCTTGGTAACTTTAGGGCGCCTCGACTATCGCCTGCCATTTTTTAAGGGTGGCGACCGCGACCAGTCCGTCCGCGTGCTGGAAGACTGTGTGCGCCGCGATCCCGATAACACCCTGGCCATGCTTTACCTGGCGGATAGCTACCGCGCTGTGGGCCGTCTGGCGGACGCACGTCGCATGCTCGAACGCATCGTCTCTCTTTGTCCAGACCCCAATTACGTTCCTGAAACCAAAGAGAATCAGGATGATGCGCGTGAGGAGTTGAATAAATACTTTCACGCCAGCCGCTAGCCGGCGTCTGTTTCCTCGTCAGCCTCTTTTGAGCCCAATTCGCCAGTCTGAGCCTGCTTTTCCGCTTACCAGCCAGCTCTTTTTCCACAGTTTGGGTGCTGCTGTGGAAAATGCGGAATCGTCACAAATTTAAGTATTACTTTAATTGATGACGTAACCCACCTGCCGTCTCCTGAAGGCCAGCTGCGTGTTCAGTCCGGGCTATTACCCCGGCTGATTAAACCCCTTTCATCATGATGCTGTCAGATGCCGGGCTTGGCGCGATGTGCGTTGCCGTCCCGCTGCAGCGCTCGTCGCGGACTGGCTAATCCGCTCGCTGGAACCAGCCAGAACTGGAGTTCCAGTTGATCTGAAATTCCCGTTCATATTGGCGGTGTCAAAAAGATGCCCTTGTCACTTGGGACTCTTGCTATTTTGCGTTTAACGTTGCTAATCGAGCGTAGACGGCTCTTGCTTCCTTATACATTTTCACCATGGCCCCGCGGTCCGCGGCAGTGCGGAACCCGGAGAGGTTCTGGTAAAAATCGATTTCACGGTCCATCAATTGCTCAAAATACAGGGCATCTTCGGGAACAATCCCGAGGCTATGTCCCACTTGAATATAAACAGGGCTGGAATGGGCAAAGCGCACTGTTTTCGACGGCTTCTCAAATGCGCGTGCCACAAACCATCCGGTATGGGCAACGGGGATTACAAGGTCCGTACTCAGTTTGTGACTGTCGGGCGGGGCTGTAACCCGCTTAACCACTTTCCCCTTCCAAAGCACCTCCAACCTGTCAAGGTCGGCCAGCGAATAAACTTCTGCGTGCACTCGGAGCGGCGTGTTACTTTCTCGATAGCCTGCGGAAAACCGAATGGTGTCTCCGGGTTCGTGACCATTTACCTTAAGGAAAAGCATGGGCCCGTTGGTCGCAAAACTATCTCCTGCTTTGAGTCCGCGAAACCACTCCCGATAACTGAACTTGTCTTGAAGGTGGACATACACTCGATCGTAGCCCAACGGAGTGGGCTTGACACCTGAGGCTGTGCCGGCCGAAACCGGCAACTTGAAACCGCAGTTGAGAAGCTTGTAATAGACATCCATGGCCCAGTACATCAGGCCGCCCGGCGTTCCGTACTCTGGCTTGTCCTGCGGGATTGTTCCCGCTCCCAGTTCCACACCATAAGGGCTGAAGCTGTTGTAAGCCAGCCCGGCAAAATCCACCTGGTGCAGTGCCGCCAGCGCTACGCCATCCCGCCAGGTGATTTTTTCTGCGTCCACATAACCGCCCTGTTCGTGGGCCTGTTTGGTAAATGTTGTATCGGGGGGCGCCAGCTCGTAACCGCGAAACTCTATCGGCTTCTTCAGGCCAAGCAAGTCAATAGCCCCTGGACCAGGACTATTACGTTCTATTTCCGTGTCATAGATCGAATAAGCGTGGGTTGCGTCCACGCGACGAATGGCCTGCTCACTTTCGGGTGGCGAAAGGGATATTCTTCTGGACACCCATACCCAGTTTGTTGTAGTTGGAGCGAGGTTCAAATCTTCAGACAAGAGAATCTGAGGCATTTCGCGCCAATCGCGGTGATTGTGCAGGTCGCCCGAGTACCACCCCCGAGCATTCATGTTTACCCATCGGTGGAGCCTGACCTTTTCATGGATGATTTCACCGCCTTGGACCTCAACCTGATGTTCGTACGGTTGATACTCTGTGCCCCGCTCGATTCGTAGCGTGTACGTTCCGGGTGTCAGTTCGATTTCAAAGCGCCCTAAAGCGATGAAATTCTGCTCGGGCGGCTTGACGTAAGTTATCGCACCTGAAGGAGTCCAGTGATGACCGCTGGTGTCAGTCAGATAACAGCGGGCATCCACGCTGTTTCCTGTTGCCTGATCAACAACGGTGACCAGTAGATGCCCCCAGATTTGGTTGCGCAGGTTCATGGCCTGCTGCGCCATTGCGTTCGAACAGGTGAAACAGAGAACAAACGCTAAAAGCAAGGCACATACTCGCATTAATTCCTCCCGCTACGAATAAGCAGGTATTAAGTGGAATGCGAAGCTGATAACGCTGTGGGCTGACTGGGCGACGACCGTCTCGTCCCGGAACGCATTGGCTCTCTTGGCCCAGACACACTTTACATTCATAAGACCATGGAGAATCAGGATGATGCGCGTGAAGAGTTTAATAAATACTTTCGCGCCAGCCGGTAGCGCCAGCGGCCAACGCAGTGCGTCAATACCGCGCTCCGCACCGTCAAACCCGGAAAACGTCGGCGGCAAGGCCGGCCACAAAACGGCGGGGAAGCAAGCGCTCCAGTAGTAGCATTACCTGGTCGATGGCGCGGGGAACCACCAGCCCTCCGCCCTGATCCAGCTTGCGCAAGGCCGCTTTGACCACAGCTTCCGGCTCCTGAACACCGCCCGTGATTTTGCGCGTTTTGAATTGTCCGGCCACAAAGAAGTTGGTGCGCGTGGTTCCCGGGCACAGCGTAACCACAGGCACGCCCGCGCCGCGCAGCTCCTCCGCCAATCCCAGAGAAAAGCTGGTTACAAACGCCTTGGTAGCGGCGTAGTGGGTCATAAAGCCGACAGGCTGAAAGCCGGCCGTCGAGGAAACATTGATCACGGCGCCATGCTTGCGCTCCGCCATGCGCGGCAGCAGCATATGGCACATTTCAACCAATGCTTGAACATTCAACCGCAGCATCTCAAGCTGTTTTTCCAGCGATACCTGCCAGAAGCGCCCTTGCGCGCCAAAGCCGGCGTTATTCACCAGCAGGTCCACGCTCAGGCCGCGGCGGTCAAGCTCCGCCACAACCTGGGCGGCGGCGTTGGGCGCGCTCAAATCGAAGGGCAGGGCAATAACCTCCACGCCGTGCCGATTGTCCAGATCCTGCGCCAGGGCCTGCAGTTTGGCTTCGGTGCGCGCTACCAGAATCAGGTGGCGTTTGCGTGCTGCCAGCGCCCGGGCAAAGCACTCGCCAATGCCGCCGGAGGCGCCGGTGATCAGAGCATACTCTGCGTTTTCCACTAACTGTTTCCTCCATGCCCGTGGGCCTGCTGCCCTGCAACTCCAGGCCGGTTTTGCGCCTGGCCATGAAGGGGGCAGCCGGGGGTGAAGTCAAACGAAGGCAGTCGAGTCAATAGCGAGCGCGCCACACGAACTGGGGCAACCGCGCTCGGGTGGCACAAGTGCGCCGTGATGTGAGCAAAGGTTCCTTAACGTCCCACTTAGCCCCGCCGCGCATAATCGGGATTGGAATGGCGTGTACCGCGCTCCATCAGCGCCACAGCCTCCTGCTCACTGCGAATGCCCCCGCGAGCTCCCAGCGCGGTGCAGTTCAGGCCGGCCATGGCGTTGGCAAAGTCCAGCATCCGGCCGATCGGCCACCCGGCAAGCAAGCCGCAGATAAAGGCGCCGTGGAAAACGTCGCCCGCTCCGGTCGTGTCCACGGTTTCAACCACAAAGCCGGGCGAATAGATGAAGCGTCCCTCGGTGTAAACCAGCGCTCCGTCGCGCCCCAGAGTCATGCCCGGCGCTTCCATGCCGTATTCGCTGGCCATAAACGCCAGCACGCGGAACGGATCGTCTTCCCCGGTGGCGCTGGGCAGAAAGTTGGCGGAGGCGATCAGGTAATCGATGTAGGGGAAAAGGCGTTCCACCTCGCGGTAAACCGTATCCAGGTCCGCCACGATGGGAATACCTGCCTGGCGAGCCCACTGGGCGGCGCGAAGGCAAGCCTCCACGTCGCACCCGTCGATCAGCAATGCTCGAGCGCCGGTGACGGCTTCGTGCGTCAGCTCTTCGGGGAGCAACGCCAGGCGCGGATCACGATCCCAGAAGACGGTGCGCTCGCCTGTGGCCTGATCCACAATAATGTAGCCAAGCTGATTGGGCGTGTGCGGAGAAACGCGCACGTACTGCACGTCCAGGCCTTCGTTTTGCAGGCTCTCCAGCTGGAACCGGCCGGCCTCATCGTCACCCACCTTGCCCAGGTAGCGCGCCTCCAACCCCAGGCGCCGACAGGTAACCAGCGCCGTCGCCACCTGCCCTCCGGCCTGGCGGGAGATGGAAGTGACGCGCTCCTTGCCGCCCAGGGCCGGGAAGTCGCGTACCAAAATCACCGTATCGGTGGCGTTCAGCCCCACACCTGCAACATCAACCGTCTCGCCGCTCAACACGTCCTCCTGCGATGAAAGTCGAGCGCCTACTTTACATCCGGCAAGGCAATCTGCGCAACGGGTGGCCGGCAGCCGTTCGGTGGACCGCGCCGCGTTTTTCTGAAGGTTGTGCGCGCAGCAGGGAAGCGGCGCCGGGCGCTGCCAAAAGCCGGCGGCGGGAGGGCGGGATTCATCCACAGGCGGGTCTGATAATGTTTGTAGTGGAAGGTTGGTGGTTTACATAACATTTTCCAGCATCTTTTTCGGAAAGCGCCCCCGGGCTGTGGAAAACTTTGGGGAGATCTGAACGCCTGGTGGCCGCGCCAGGAGCGGCCATGGACGACGTCCCAGCTTTGGGCTGTTGGCGCAGGGTGTATGGGTAATTCGGCGTTGGAGCGCTTTTAAACTTTCATCAATTGAAGGGTTGTGCTACCTTGAAATGTTTGTCGGCGCGTCGACAAACCGCCATTGCATGCCACTGCGCGAAACAGAAGCGATCGTGCTGCGCACTTTCCGGCTGGGAGAGGCGGATAAGATCGTTTCGCTGCTCACCCGCCAGCATGGCCGCCTGCGAGCGGTGGCCAGCGGAGCGCAGCGCTCGAAAAGCCAGTTCGGGGGCACGCTGGAACCGCTCAGCTACCTTCGCATGTGGCTGTTTGAGCGGGAGAACCGCGACCTGCTTCGGGTCCGCTCCACGGAGCTGCTGGAATCCTTTTTTGTGGCTCAGAGCGATTATCGCGTTCACGCCGCCTCGCAATACCTGGCCGAAGCGGCTGAGCAACTATTGCCCGAGCGCGAGGTGAATGAGCGGGCCTTTCGCCTGATCCTGGCCGTGATGCGGGCGCTGAAGCAGGGCAAGGAAGTGGAGCGGCCACTGCTCTACTTCAACTTCTGGCTGCTGCGCGTTGCTGGGTTTGGGGTGGATTGGGAAGCGCCGCAGTTGTGCGGGCAATGCCAGACGCCGCTGGCCGGCCAGCGCGCCTTCTATGGCCAGGGATTAACTGATTTGCGCTGCCAGCGCTGCCGGCCGGGCGAGGGCAGCGTTCAGGTCGATCTGGAGGCTTTGCGCCAGGCTCAGCAGGCGTGCCGCCAGCCGCTTGATCAGTGGCTGGCCGCCAGTCCCGCCCCGGCGTGGACGCCTTCGGCCCGCCGCTATCTGGAACACCTGGTTGAGGCGCATTGCGAACGCAAGCTGCGCATGCGTGAGTGGCTGGCGGAAGCGCTGGAATCGCCATTGTAAGCCGGAACAGTTTCTGTCGCGCCCCCGGCCGCGCCGCGACCGTGGCAAACTGAAAGCTTTGTGGGAAGCGTTGTTGAATACCCTATCCCCTGACCCGAGAATGCATGCGAGACCCGATTACTGAAACCACCTCACCAGCGCTGAATTTTCAGTCGATGCTGGCGTGCCTGAGCGAATACTGGGCCAGCCGCGACTGTGTGATTGCGTTGCCTTACGACATGGAAGTGGGCGCAGGCACCATGTGTCCTGAAACCTTTCTGCGCGTGCTCGGGGCGAAGCCTTACCGCGTGGCTTACGTGCAGCCTTCGCGGCGCCCCGCCGACGGCCGCTATGGTGAAAATCCCAACCGTCTGATCAAGCACACTCAGATGCAGGTGATTCTGAAGCCGCCGCCACCGGATATTCAGCAGATTTACCTGGAGAGCCTGGAAGCGCTGGGCATTAATTTGCGCGACCACGATATCCGCTTTGAGGAAGATAATTGGGAAGCCCCCACCCTGGGCGCCTGGGGAATCGGCTGGCAGGTGATGCTCGACGGGCTTGAGATTACCCAGTTCACCTACTTCCAGCAGTGCGGCGGAATCGACCTGGAGCCGGTGAGCGTGGAGCTTACCTACGGCCTGGAGCGTATTGCGGCATTCCTGCAGAATGTTAATGATGTATATCAGATTAAGTGGAATAATCAACTGACTTACAATGACTTAAGAAGGCAGGAAGAGTTTCAGCTATCGGTGTACGATTTTGAGGCCGCGGCGCCGGAAACGTGCCGCGCTTTGTTTGACCTTTATGAGGGCGAAGCCACACGGCTTCTGGATGTGCGCAAATCCGTTCCCGACGGCCTGCCCTGGCGGGGTTTTCCGCTGCTTAAGGTTTATGAACTGGGCCTGAAATGCTCGCACCTTTTCAACATTCTCGACGCTCGCGGCGCCATCAGTGTTAACGAGCGGGTGGCCATGATCGCCCGCATCCGCCGCGTCTCCTGCCAGGTGGCGGCGGCCTACGTGGATAGCCTGGCCACTGCCGCCGCGACCGGCCTTGAGGAGGTGCAGCCGCGATGAATACGCTGCCCCTCCTGCTTGAAATTGGCGTTGAAGAAATTCCAGCCCGCTTTGTGGCCGCCGCCCAGCAGCAATTTGGCAGCCTGCTGCAATCGGCGTTGCAATCCGCCCGCCTACTTCCTGAAGCCAATCCCCTCGCTTATTCGCACGCCGCGGCGCTGCCATCTCCGGGTGATGCGGTGGTAACCTACTCCACGCCGCGCCGCCTGATTGCCTATGCTCCGCACGTTTTGCGCCGCCAGCCGGACCAGGTGGAGCAGGTGATGGGCCCCTCCGCCAAAGTAGCCTTTGACGCTGAAGGCCGCCCCACGCGCGCCGCCGAAAGCTTTGCCGCTAAGAACGGCGTAGGAGTTCACGAACTGGTGCGGGTTGAAACTACCCGGGGCCAGTACGTGATGGTTCGCAAAACCACAACGGGGCAGAAGTCTAATGTAATACTTGAAGAGCTGCTCGCGGGGCTCATCGCCAGGATCAGCTTTCCAAGGAACATGTATTGGCTGGCTAAATCCGGACCAACCTTTGTGCGGCCGGTCCGCTGGCTGCTGGCGTTGCTGGGCGAGGGCGCGGAGGCCGATGCGCTGCGCTTTTCCTACGGTGACATTGCCGCCGCCGCACACACCTTTGGCCACCGCTTGCGGGGCAATTCGCCCCTGGGTGTTGAAAGTTTTGCCGACTATGCCCAGAAGCTGCGCCAGCATCTGGTGGAGTTTGACCCGGAAAACCGCCGCCAGGCCATCACCACGGATTCCAATCTTTTGCTTGATGATTTAGGGCTCAGGTTGCTGAAGGATAACGATCTTCTTGAATGGATCGTGAACTCAACGGAGTGGCCCACGCCGCTGCTGGGCGCTTTTGACGCGCGCTTTCTGCACTTGCCGCGCGAGGTGCTGATCACCGTGATGCGCGACCATCAGAAGTATTTTGCCGTTGAAGACGCGCAAGGCCGGCTGCAACCCCGCTTTCTGGTGGTGTTGAATCGCGACGAGGATAAGCTGGGCGTGATACGCCGCGGTCATGAGCGCGTGCTGACCGCGCGCTTTACCGATGCGGAGTTCTTCTGGGATACCGACCAGCGCCAGCCGCTGGCGGCGCGTGCTGCCACCCTGCAGCGCGTAACGTACCACGAAAAGCTGGGCAGTTACGCCGACAAGGTAAAGCGCATGAGCGCCGTCGGCGAAAAGATCAGCGCCTTGCTGGAAGAGCAGGGGCGACTAAAGCCGGGTGACGGCCAGCTTGTTTTGCGTGCCATTCAACTTTGCAAATGCGACCTGACCACGCAGATGGTACAGGAATTCACCGAACTGCAGGGGATTGTGGGCGGCCTGTACGCCAAAGCCCAGGGCGAACCCGGTGCTGTGGCCGATGCCATCTACGATCACTACCGTCCCGAGGGTATTGATGATCGTCTGCCGCGCTCGTTGATTGGCGCGGTGACATCGCTGGCGGATAAGCTTGATTCGCTGGCGGGCGGCTTTATAGCCGGCAACGCACCCACCGGTTCAAAGGACCCGTTCGGTCTGCGGCGGGCGGGCAATGGAATTATTAAGATACTGGTTGAAGATAACATCGCTATCTCAATGAATTATATGCTTTCTCTTGCAGTGGTTCAGTACTGCGCCGATGCCCGCCTGGGGGATCAGCCGGATGCCGCGGCGCTGGGGCAGCAGGTATCGGCGTTTCTGCTGGAGCGGCTGGCGTTTTATCTGGAGCAGGCACGGGGCTTAAGGTTTGACACGGTGCGGGCGGCGCTGGGCGGAGTGTGGGAGATGGCCAACGATCTGGCGCGACGCGCCGAGGCGCTGGAAAGGATTCGTGATACCGAGGACTTTGTATCGCTGGTGACGGCGGCCAAGCGCACACAGAACATTCTGGCCAAATCGGCCGCGGCGGAAGACCTGGGCAGTGGAGCGGTAAATGAGGCGCTGCTGGAAGAAGGGCCGGAGCGGGAGTTGTATGCCGCCTATCGGGCGCGGAGGGATGATCCTTCGGCGGAGCCGGGCAGCGGCCGCGGAACGGACTATGGAGAAGTCTTCAGGCGGCTGGCCGGTCTGCGCCCCGCGGTGGATAATTTTTTTGACCACGTGCTGGTGATGGCGCCCGACGCGGAAGTGCGCCGCAACCGGCTTTCGCTGCTTGCGCTGCTGGATGGCCAGGTTTTCTCGCGCCTGGCGCGCCTTTCGGAGATGGCTCCGGCGCATGTCGACGCGCCGACAAAGGGCGCGGTCGCGCCCCAGTCCAGGCCTCTGAGGCCGCGCTAGCGCAAGGCTTGCGGGCCTCTGTGCGCTGTGTTTGCCGCGCCCGGGCACAGCGGCGCCTCGCTCTTCCGCCATCACGCGGTTTTTGCCCTGCGGCGACGCTTGCCGTGCACTTAAGAGCGCCATCTTCAGGTAACGGGATCCTAAATACAAGGAGCATTGATCATGGAAAAATTCGTCTACTTTTTTGGAGACGGAAAGGCGGACGGCAACGGCACGATGAAAGACGTGCTGGGAGGCAAAGGTTCGGGCCTTGCCGAGATGACCAACGCCGGTCTGCCCGTTCCCCCCGGCTTCACCATTGCCACCTCAGCCTGCCGGCTTTACTTTGAGAACGACAATAAAACACCCGCTCACATCATGAAGGATGCCGACGAGGCGCTGAGTCGCCTGGAGGGATTACTGGGCCAGAGGCTTGGCGATGCAGCGGCGCCGCTGCTGGTTTCCGTGCGCTCGGGCGCCAAGTTTTCCATGCCGGGAATGATGGATACCATCCTGAATCTGGGCATGAACGATGTGGTGGTTGAGGCCGTGGCACGCAAGACTCAGAACCCGCGCTTTGCCTACGACAGCTATCGCCGCTTCATCCAGATGTTCGGGAACGTGGTGCAGGAGATTCCCAAAAGCGACTTCGAGCATATTTTTGACGGACAGAAAGCGAAGCGCAAGATCAAATTGGATACCGGGCTGACCGCCGAGGATTTGAAGGCGGTGATCGACGGCTACAAAAAGCTGGTGGCCAAAAAGACCGGTAAGCCTTTTCCCCAGGACCCGCGCCATCAACTGGCCATGGCGATCGAGGCGGTGTTCCGTTCCTGGTATAACCCCCGCGCCCAGACGTACCGCCGCTTGAACAAGATTTCCGACGATCTGGGAACGGCGGTGAATGTGCAGACCATGGTCTTCGGCAACATGGGCGACACCTCCGGCACAGGCGTGGGATTTACGCGCAATCCCGCCACCGGCGCCAAGGAGTTTTACGGCGAGTTCCTGATGAATGCGCAGGGCGAAGACGTGGTGGCCGGAGTGCGCACCCCGGTGCCCATTAAGGAACTGGGCGGCATTATGCCGGATGTTTACAACCAGCTTCGCGAAATAACCACGCGGCTTGAGCGCCACTACAAGGACGTGCAGGATTTTGAGTTCACCATTCAGGAAGGCAAGCTTTACATGCTGCAAACCCGCAACGGCAAGCGCACCGGGCCGGCCGCGGTTCGCATTGCCGTGGAGTTGGTGGAAGAGGGTCTGCTGACTCCGGCCGAATCGCTGATGCGCGTTGAGCCGGAGCAACTGAACCAGCTTCTGCACCCGGTGCTGGATGAATCGAAGCCGCTCAACGTGGTGGCAACCGGCCTGCCCGCCTCGCCCGGAGCGGCGGTGGGGCGCATCGTTTTCACGGCCGATGAAGCCGTGAAGCAGGGCGTCTCCGGTCCCGTGATTCTGGTGCGCGCTGAAACCGTTCCCGACGACATCCACGGCATGGAAGTGGCCGCGGGCATTCTGACTTCGCGCGGCGGCATGACCTCTCATGCGGCGGTGGTAACGCGCGGTATGGGAAAGTGCTGCGTGGCCGGCTGTGGCGACGCGGAGGTGGATGAAAAGGCCAGGCAGTTGAAGATTGGCAAGCACGTGCTGAAGCAGGGCGACTGGATTTCCCTGGATGGCTCAACCGGCCGCGTGATTCTGGGCAAGGTAGACACCAGGGATCCCGATCCCCATACGGGCAACTTTGCCACCTTCATGAAGTGGGCGGACGAATTCCGCAAGCTGGGCGTGCGGGCTAACGCCGACATTCCGCGCGATGCCACTGTGGCCAGGGAATTCGGCGCCGAAGGCATTGGCCTGTGCCGCACGGAGCACATGTTCTTTGCCGCTGACCGCCTGCCTCACATGCAGCGCATGATCATGGCCTGCAAGGAGACGGTCGACGCGAAGGAAGCGGCCCGTTACCACAAGGAACGGCGCTCCGCGCTGGCCAAGCTGCTGCCCATGCAGCGCCGCGACTTCGCCGGACTCTTCAAGGCGATGGACGGCCATCCGGTCACCATCCGCACCCTGGACCCGCCGCTGCACGAGTTTCTGCCCAAGCGCGAGCAGCTTATGGTGGAGATTGCGGTGCTGGAGGCGCAAGGAAAGAAGGGCGCCAAGTTAAGCCAGCTCAAGAAGATGCTGGATGTAGTTGAAGGATTACATGAATTTAACCCCATGCTCGGACTGCGCGGTTGCCGGCTGGGAATCATGTATCCGGAGATTACGGAGATGCAGGCCCGCGCTATTTTTGAGGCGGCTGTGGACTGCAAAAAACGGGGAATAATGGCCAAGCCGGAAGTCATGATCCCGCTGGTGGGCGATGTGAAGGAGCTGGCCATGCAGAAGGAGATTGTGGACCGTGTTGCCGCCGACGTCTTCAAGAAAAAAGGGGCCGCGGTGGAATACCTGGTTGGCACCATGATTGAGCTGCCGGCGGCCGCGCTTTCCGCCGCGGAAATCGCCGGGCAGGCGCAGTTCTTCAGCTTTGGAACCAACGACCTGACGCAGACTACATTTGGTTTGTCTCGTGACGATTGCGGAAAAATCATCAACCTTTACGTGAAGGAAAAAATCTGGCCGGCGGACCCCTTTGCCGTGCTCGATCCGAAGCGCGTAGGCCGGCTGCTGAAGATTGGAACCTCGGAGGGACGCAAGACCCGCGAGAACCTGAAGGTGGGCATTTGCGGCGAACACGGCGGCGACCCGGCTTCCATTGAGGTTTGCGCCGAAGCGGGCCTGAACTACGTAAGCTGCTCGCCTTACCGCGTGCCCATCGCGCGGCTGGCGGCGGCGCAGGCCGCCATCAAGCAGTCCGAAGGCAAGCTTTACACCACAGCCTAAGAGTGCCGCCGGGGGCGGCGATCGAATCGGGGCGGCCATTCCACAGCATGGAACCGGCCGCCCCCTTTTTCTGTTGCCGGTTTAAATTGCCTCATGATAATTAAGTTCGCGTTTTGATTTGGTCCGCCGCGGATTACAGTTTATGGCCGTGAACCCGATTGATGTTTACCGCCGGGAAATCGAGAGCAAGCTTGGCGCCGGGAACGCCACCGAACACACTCACCGCCCGGCACTCGAGGCGCTCATCGAGTCGTTGGCTCCCGGTGTTACGGCCACGAACGAGCCGAAGCGCGTTGAATGTGGAGCGCCAGACTTCGCGGTCACGGAGAAGCGCGCCCACGGCCCCGTCACCATGGGCCATCTTGAAACCAAAGACGTGGGCAAGGACCTGGATGAAGCCGAGAAGTCGGAGCAGATGAAGCGGTATCTTCCCGCTTTGCCCAACCTGATTCTTACCGACTATCTGGAATTCCGCTGGTACGTGGATGGAGAGCGCCGGCAGACGGCCCGGCTCGCCCGCCCCGGCAAGGGGGGTAAACTCGTCGCGGAGAAAGGCGGAGCCGAAGCCGTCACGCAATTGCTCACCGGCTTTCTCGCCCACAAACCCGAACCCATAAACGATCCCAAAACGCTGGCGCTGCGCATGGCCCGGCTCACTCATCTCATCCGGGACATGATCGTTAAGGCTTTTGAAGCCAAAGCGGCCTCTGCCACTCTCCGCGACTTACACGGAGCTTTTGAGAAAGCCCTTATTCCCGATCTGCCCATCCCGCAGTTTGCGGACATGTTCGCCCAGACGCTGGCCTATGGCCTGTTTGCGGCCCGTTGCAATCATCACGGGCCAACGGGCTCATTCAAGCGCCTGGGCGCCGCATCGGAGATTCCGAAAACCAATCCTTTCCTTCGCGTACTCTTTGAGACCATCACGGGCACGGCTTTGGATGAAGAGCCTTTTGTGGGTTTCGTGGATGACCTGGCCCAGCTCCTGGCCGATACCGATGTTGGCGCGGTGCTCGCCGACTTCGGCAAGCGGACCGCCCGCCAGGATCCGGTGGTCCACTTTTACGAAACCTTCCTCGCCGCTTATGACCCCAAGTTGCGCGAAAGCCGGGGAGTCTATTACACGCCTGAGCCGGTTGTCTCCTACCTGGTGCGCTCAGTGGATTATCTCTTGAAGACGCGCTTCGGATGCCCAAACGGCCTCGCAGACACAGCAACAATCGAATATGAGCGAGAGGAAGGCGACGGACCGGGTAGCGGCGGGCTTCAGGCCGGCACTGAAAGTGCCCGCCTGAAGGCGGGCGCTACACAGCCCTCCGGCCCGCGAAAGATCAGGACCACTTCCCCCCGTGTCTTGATTCTTGACCCGGCGTGCGGAACCGGAACGTTTCTGTACGCGGTGATTGACCATATTCGGGAAGAATTCATGCGCCAGGGCAACGCCGGCATGTGGTCCGGCTATGTGCGCGATCACCTGTTACCCCGCATCTTCGGATTTGAACTATTGATGGCCCCCTACGCCGTGGCGCACTTCAAGCTGGGAATGCAACTTGCCGGAAACGATCTTACTCCGGCACAGCGGGAGAACTGGGCCTATGACTTCGCGGGCAAGGAACGCCTTGGGATCTACCTGACCAATACCCTCGAAGAGGCGGAAAGGATTGCGCAAGTAGCCTTCGGATTTATGGAGCGGGCGATTGCGGAAGAGGCCAACGCGGCATCGGACATCAAACGGAACAGGCCGATTCTCGCCGTCATCGGCAACCCGCCCTATTCGGGCCACTCCGCCAACCGGAGTTGGGAAATCAAAAACGGTAAGAAGGAACTGACCTTCATCGGGCGGCTGATTCAGGATTATTACAAAGTGGACGGGCAGCCGCTTGGAGAGAGAAACCCGAAATGGCTGCAAGACGACTACGTGAAGTTTATCCGCTGGGGCCAGTGGCGCATCGAGCGGACCGGCGCGGGCGTGCTGGCGTTTATCACCAATCACGGTTACCTGGATAACCCTACGTTTCGCGGCATGCGCCAATCCTTGATGAACCTCTTCACTGACATCTATGTGCTGAACCTCCACGGGAATTCCAAGAAGAAAGAGAAGAGTCCCGCCGGCTCCTCCGACGAAAACGTCTTTGATATCCAGCAAGGCGTGACTCTCGGAATCTTCGTGAAAGAAACGCACAAGGCAGGCCCGGCCAGAGTGTTTCACTCCGATTTGTGGGGATTGAGAGAGAACAAATACAGGTACCTTTATGAGACGGATGTTGAACGAACCCGGTGGACGGAACTTTTCCCCAAATTGCCCGATTACCTGTTTGTCTCTCAAGACACCGACTTGCTGGCAGAGTACAAGCACGGATGGAGAATCACAGAAGCATTTCCACTGTACGGCGCGGGGATGACAACGGCTCGGGATCACGTCGTAATCGACTTCGAAGAAAAGCCCATACTGGAAAGGGCAACCCTGTTTCGGGATTCAAAAGAGCCCGAGGTGGACTTGTGCGGAAAACTTGGCATTCCCGAGAAAAAGGGTTGGAATATCAAGAATGCGAGGAAGTTGATACAGGCGGAGAAGGACCTCCGTAAACACATACAACCCGTCCTCTACCGCCCATTCGATACGCGGCTGATTTTTTACCACGACTCCCTAGTGTGGCGAACAGTCAAGCAAGTTATGGGTCACATGATCTACGGAGAAAACGTGGGCTTGCTCGCAACACGGCAGACACGCGACAAATGGGATGTGTTGGCAACCCGCACTCCAGTTGGGCACAAATCATTGTCGGCCTACGACATCACAAGCCTTTTCCCGCTTTTCCTCTTCGGAGACAAGAACAACATCCAGCCCCAGTTACAATCGGGTGGGGCTGCAAAGGCAAATCTTAAACCGGGATTTGTTGCCGACCTGGAAAAGCGGCTGGGGCTGAAATTTGTGCCGGAGGGCAAGGGGGATGTAGCGCCGGGCTTTAGCCCGGCATCCGAGCAAAATGCCGACCTGAAGGTCGGCGCTACACCCTTCGGGCCGGAAGACGTTTTCAATTACATTTATGCGGTCTTTCACTCGCCCACCTACCGCAGCCGCTACGCGGAATTCCTGAAAAGCGATTTCCCGCGCGTGCCGCTCACTTCCGACGTGAGACTCTTCCGCGCTTTGTGCGGTCTGGGCGCGGAGCTGGTGGCCTTGCACCTGCTCGAATCGCCCGCACTAGAGAAACCCATCGCGCGGTTTCCCGTGAAAGGCTCGAATCGGGTGGACAAGGGCTTTCCCAAATATATTGCTCCAGGCCAGCCGGAGCCGGACACGGGGAAGCCGGTTGGCGAGGGCCGAGTATACATCAACAAGGACACTGAAACGCCGGCCTATGGCCGCCGAGACGAGTATGGAGTGCGGGAGCTTGCTCCCGCTTTGGAAAGCGGCGGCAAGCCGCCGCACTCCAAGACCGCCGCTCATAGAGCGGCGCTACAGCAAGGCCAATACTTTGAAGGCGTACCGCCGGAAGTCTGGAATTTTCACATTGGCGGGTATCAGGTTTGCGAAAAGTGGCTTAAAGATCGCCGGGGCCGCAACCTGACTTACGATGACCTGGAACACTACTCGAAAGTGGTCACGGCCCTCAGCAAAACCATCCGCCTGATGGCGGAAATTGATGCGGCCATTCCGAAGTGGCCGATGGAATGAAAAATGACCTTATGGAAGCCCTGCAATCCGGGCCAAACACTGTCATGATTGAACGCATACCCGTGCGCTCGAAGTTTTTTGAATACCAGGTGGTGGTGGGAGCGGGAGCGTGGCGCGAACTGCGCCATTTTGCGCGCGACCGCTACACCTCCACGTTCATCCTGACGGAGCCCCCTGTGTGGCGGCATTGGGGCGCCCGCTTTCTTCGCGACAGCGGCCTCAAGGGTTCCCGCTGCCTCTTTGTTCCCTCCGGCGAGCGCTCAAAATCGCTTTCCATGCTTGAAAAGCTGGCGTGGAAAATGTTGAGGCACGGCGCTGATCGGGGTTCGCTTTTGGTGCTTTTTGGCGGCGGCGTGGTTGGCGACCTGGGCGGGTTTCTGGCCGCCAGCTACATGCGCGGCATCGACTGCATCCAGGTTCCCACCACGGTTCTGGCCCAGGTGGATAGCTCGATTGGCGGCAAGACGGCGGTAAACGTTCAGGCGATGAAGAATCTGGTGGGAGCTTTTCACCCGCCGCGCCTGGTGCTGTCGGAGCCGGCTGTATCGGGCTCGCTCGCGCCGCGCGACTTCCGCTCCGGATGGTACGAAGTGGTGAAGCACGCGATTCTGGAAGGGCCGGAATTTTTTGATCTGCTCAGCCGCAACCTGAACCGCTTGCAGCCCAAAAATGCCGCGCGCCTTTCCGGCCTGGTGGCGAGAGCGGCGCGCGTGAAAGTGGATGTGGTCAACCGCGACGAGCGCGAAAAACAACTGCGTTTTGTGCTGAATCTGGGGCACACTTACGGCCACGCCCTGGAAGAGGCCACGCGTTACCGCCGCTTTGTGCACGGCGAAGCGGTGGGCTGGGGATTGATTGCCGTGTCGCACCTGGCGCGCCGGTTGGGCGTGCTGCCGGCGGATGAAGCCGCTCGCATCATTGCGCTGGTGCGCAGCCTGGGACCGCTGCCTTCAATTCAGGACTTTTCCGCTGCGCGCATCGCCCGCCTGCTGCCGCAGGATAAGAAAACCATCGGCGGCAAGATTCATTGGGTGCTGCCAGAGCGGATCGGAAAAGTTAAAGTAACATCTGAAGTTCCGAGCCCCGCGATTTTGGCTGCCTTTCGCGATGCGCAGAACGAAACCTTTTGAGCGTGCCCAAGGGCATGCCCGAAGGCAGGCAAAGCCGCCGGCCTGCCAACGCCTTCACCCAGGCTGTGCCATGGATGTTGCGATGGGCTATTGGACCGCCAGTGTAACTTCAAGTTTTGGTTGAAATTGTGTGGCGGCGTACGCCACCAGTCTATCGAGCAGCGCGGTGGCGTACGGATCCTGTCCGTAGGCTTGAGGAAGCGCAAAAGTGGTGATCAGCAGCCTGCCTGCCCCTACCCTGGCTTGCACCAGCGTGGCCATATTGGATCGAATCCAGCCGTAGAAGATTCCAGCCAGCACATCGTCATAATGCGCCGCGGGCACGCCTTTAATCACGGCTTCAGGAGTGATGGCGACGCTTTCAAAGCCCTGCAGAGCGCCAAAGTGCAGAGTGGTGAACGGCTGGCTTTCCGTGCGCACCCAGGGGAAGCTGCTGATCCAGTCGCCGTCGAGCACAGAATTGTGCCGGGGAACAACGGTGAGGCCATGGGCGATGGTTTGGCGGCCGCCTGCAAACAGCAACACGGTTTCGCCGTTTTTGAGTGATTGTGCAACCGTGGCATCCAGCGATGAGGCCAGCAGCACGGCGCCGCGCGCCGGCCCAGCCTCAACCCGGTAATGACGCTGTCGCATGGTCTGTGCCAAAACACTCAAAGCCCCTGCGGCATCGTGGAAGGCCACAGCGGTGCGCGGCGCGGCCGGGGTCGGGTACACAAAAATCGGCAGCATGTTTTCGCAAAGCACCGTATCGCCATCAACCACACGCAGGCGCAAAGCGTGCCCCGTGGGGGTTTTGGATGCGGGAGCGGCAAAAACGATGCCACCGGCTTTAATCACGCCGCCCTCAGAAACCTTGGGCAGGTTAAACGAGCCTTTCAGGCTGCTGCCTTCCAACTCCCAATCCACCTGGGCAGCATCAAGTGGCGTTTGGCTGTAGTGTGAAAAATAGACCGAAACCCGCACGGTGTTTCCGGCGTAAGTGTTGTTGTTGGCCACGCGGGGAATGACGGCATCATCCTGCTGCGCCTGAGCCAGGCGGGTGGCGAAGGCTTTGGGTTTGCGCCAAAAGTCCAGCAGGCCGTTGGATTCCCAATGCACATCGGTGAATTCGGTAATCACATAACCGGCAATTTGCGGTTTGCGTCGAAGAGCGTCAACCTCCCGGACCAGCGCTTCGCCTTCGTGGAGTTGTGTCGCATCCGCCAGCTCGCCGTAGCGGCCAAAGATGGGCGCCAGATCGTACTGCTGAAACCGCTTGTGCACACCCGCCGGCACAGTGAGGGGATTATTCTCAAATGGCCGGTTAAACCACCACGGACGCTGGCTGGGAACGCGCGGCAGGCCCCAATTCCCGAACTCGGAAAGCACCAAAGGCTCATTCCCGGCAGGGGCGGCGTCTCCGTAAGGGCTGAAGAGCCATTTGGCGCGCAGGGATAACTGGTCCACAAAATGGTCAAAGGCGGCGGTGTGCTCGGGAATGGCGTTGTAATTGTGGAAGTCGGCGATATCCGTCTGCAGGTGAAAATTGTTGCAGCAGGCGCTGTTATCGTCCACCAGCCAGCCGGGTGTCAGCTTTTTGGCGCTGGCATAGGCGCCTTTCAGCCACTGGCGGTCCGCCGCGTTCTTCAGATTGGCGCCCCAGCTCTCATTGATGATGCTGACGATCACGATCGAGGGGTGGTTCCAGTCGCGGGCCACCATTCCCCGCAGCGTGCGCAGCGCGCGGCGCTCGGAGTTTGGAGTCAGGCGGTCCCAGCTAGGAATCTCATACCATACCAGAAGGCCGGCTTCATCGGCTGCCTCCAGGTAGCGAGGGTCAGGCACTTTGATGTGGCAGCGCAGCAGATTCAACCCCAGGTTCTTTGCCTCCGCCATCTGCTTCAGCACGGCCCGGCGCGAAGGCAGTGTGTAGCCCGTGTGGGGATAAAAATCCTGGTCCAGAGCGCCGCGCAGGAAAATGACCTTCCCATTCAAGTAAAACTTGCCATGGCGCGCTTCAAAGGTGCGAAATCCAAAGGGATAGTCTGCTGTGTCGCCGCTGCTTAGCCAGACGTGTACGCTGTAAAGCTCCGGGTCTGAAGGGCTCCACAACTCAGCGTCATCCACCTGCCCGGCCACGGTGTAAAGGCGTTTGCCGGCTTCAATCGATTGATTCCACTCTTCCACCAGGTGATGCGAAGGGTCCATGAGCTGGACGATCATCGTGCTGGGTTCACCGTTAGGCGACCTGGGCTGTGGATTCGCGACGGGCGCCTGCACACGGAATTTTCTGTCCGCGCCGGCCGTAATGTGAACTTCGCCCAGGTGCATCAGCGGCCGGATCTCCAACGCCGCGCTTTGCCATAAGCCGCTGGCCTGCACGTACCAGCTTTGCTTGCCGTGGGGGATCTCGGCGTAGCGGATGCCTTCAACGCTCGATGGTTTTGCCCCCGGATCAACAACCCGGACGGCAATCTGGTTGGGACCAGGGTGCAACAATCGCGTCACATTGAAGGTGAACGGCAAATATCCCCCGTCATGCGAGCCGGCTTCCTGGCCGTTTACGTACACTTCAGCCCGATAATCCACGGCGTTAAATCGAAGCAGAGCCACATGACCGGCATCCAGCGCCGGAACGGTAACAGTGCGCCAATACCACGCGGCGCCAGCGTAGTCCCGCAAATCGGCAAACTGGGATTGCCATGTGCCCGGCGCCTCAATCTGGCGCGCTTTGGGCTGCCCGGCCAGCGTAGCGGGCGAAAGGCGGGATCCGTTCTCCGTCACAAAGTTCCACTTACCATCCAACGGCAAAGTTCGCGCTGTTGCGGCCGCGGCCAGCAGCGCCAGACTGAATAAAATCCGCAGAGCGGCCTGGGTCAGGGCGTTTTGCATCGCATGGGTGATCGCAGCTTTGCGGGTCGGGGTCATGAAGCGGAATATCCTTTGTGGATCGCGAGGAATTGAAGCTTGAGTTTGTCCGGCATATCTAACTTGGAAGAAGCCTGGATATTGGACCACCATTCTATTAATACCGGACGCCTGGTGGCAAGCCCTTCCGGTCGTTTCACACCGCGTGCGGGTGGGGAACGGCATTGTGCCTGTCCAATTTCCACCGGCACCGCCAGCTGTGATAGCATTTGAAGTTGAGCGTTACGCCTATCATGATTTGACCGGAGCCTGTGCATGACGAATACCGGAGTCGATTCAAGCACTCAGTATTACCTGGTTGGAGCGAGCACTGCGATTGAAGCGGCCGGCGAAGGCCCTGCCATGGAGCTGGGCGCGCTGGCCGGCCGTCCTTTGCTGCTGGTATTGCGCATTGAAGCGGCGATTGAGCAGGAGTCGCTGCTGGTAAGCGTTTGGGCTTCATCTGACGGCAAGAATTGGGGCGCCAAGCCGCTCTTCAGTTTTCCTGAAAAGTTTTATGCCGGCGTTACGCCGGCGGCGCTCGACCTGCGCCAGCGGGACCAGATCCGTTTTCTCCAGGCGCGCTGGAACGCCAATCGTTGGGGGCGGGGCTATCCCGTGCCATTTTTCAAATTTTCGCTGGAAGTAGAGGAGTTGAAGGTTCCGTGATGCAGCCTCGCCGTACCAGTGGCAGCCATGATCAACGCTTTTCCGGCCGTGTGCCTTTGCCGGCTGCCAGCCCGTGGTCATTCGCAAAGCGATTGACCGTGGGCGCCTGCTCTGTATCAGGGCACGGCTTCAGCCGTGCCGTTGCGTCGGGCAAAAAAGAAAATTTCCTGGGCGGCGAAAAACGCCGGTCATGGACCGGCGCGGCAGCGGAGGAAGTCACTATATTTTGCAATCCTCATTTAATGGAGGAAGCTTCTTGCGGGTAAGAATCAAGCGGGCGATCGTTTTCCTGCTGGTTGCGGCCAGCGTTGCAGCCGCGTCTTTTGCCCAGACCAATGCGGGAAGCGCAAGCCCGCAGGCGCCAGCCGCAAAGGCCGTCGCGCCAGCCGCGGGGGCCGCGACGCCGGCGCCGCAAACGCCAAGCCCTGCCCAGCCCTCCGGCGCCACCTCGCAGCAACCGGCTGCCGGGAAGCCATCCACCCCTGTTGAAAAGGCCAGTTCCGCGGCGCGCGCGCCTTTGATCAGCGATGGCGCCATGACGCAGGATCAGTTGAAGGATTTGTTGCTGAAAGCCTACTACTCTGAGTCGCGTCTGCTGGATTTGTTGAGCGTTGCGCAGCCCGAAAAATGGAATCTCTCCGCTGCCGACAGCGCCGCCTTTGACCGTTACCGCGCCGATCTCCAGACCGCGCTGAAGAATTTTGAATCCGTCCGTTACCAATACTCCTATCACCTGGACCAGAACGCGCTGGCTCCTCAAACCGCGGCAGCGCTCGGCGGTGTCTTTGCGGCGCTGGATCCGGTTGTGAGCGCCATCGCCCAGCACGCCGGCGCGCAGCAAGCCGCCAGCTTTGCGGATGCCAGCCAGCAGTTGCACGCCACCCAGAACAAGCTGAAACTCTACAAGGCGTTTCTGGATTCGCAGGCGCAGGCGGCGATGCAGGCGGCGGTTGCGCCTGTCCCCGGCGTTCCTGGGCAGCCCGGGCTTGCCGTAGAGCGCATCAACGCGCCTGCCGCGACGGCGGCTCCGCTTTCTGTGATCTCCAGCGAGTCGCCTCCGCTGAACGACGCCCAGGTCAAGCGGCTGCTGTATCAGGTGTACGTGCCGGAGTTCCGGCTTAAGGACCTGGCCGCGCACGATCATCCCGCCAACAATAAAGCCAGCGGCCAGGCGGTGGCCGGCTTCAATTCCGTGCGCCAATCGCTGCTTGGCGCGCTCGACCAGCTTGAAAAATGGCGCGGCCAGCTTAGCCAGTCGCCCCTTGAGCTTGTAGCCGGCTTTGAAACCTATCGCTCCATTCAAAAAACAGTAGAGCTGGCTCGCCAGATGACTGCCCAGGTGACCCAGCTTGAAGACCCTGGCGCGGGACTGCAATATGAGAAAGCCGCCAGCCAGATGGAATCCCAGGCGCCGAAGCTGGTTGACTATCTGTTGTTCCTCATGCGCAACAGCGACAACACTCTGAGCCTGTTTCAATCGGACCTGGCCAGTTGCCAGAACCAGATGAATTACTCCATGCGCGGCCAGCGCCCGGCTGCTGTCTCCATGCACAACGTGGCGCCCGACTTTAAGGGCCGTCACGTTGCGGAGAACCGGGCCAAGCGGCAGGCAAAGGAGGCCGCACGCCAGGCGGCGCAAAAGCATTCAAGCTCCCGGCATAGTTCCCGTCGGCACAAGAAGCGGAAGAAGGCCGCCGGCGTTTCCAAGACCGCTGCAGTTCAGTCATCTGCAAAGCAGCCCTGACCCACGCCCCTCCGGTGGCGCTGCCTAATTGTTTTCCTTCGGCTTCAAGTGGTCATCCAGCCAGCCGGTCACCGTCTGGTACCACAAGCGGCTGTTTTGCGGTTTCAGCACAAAGTGGCTCTCATCGGGAAAATAGAGCAGCTTGGAAGGAATGCCGCGCCGTTGCAGGCAGGTGAAGAGTTGAAATGCCTGGCCCTCCGGCACGCGATAGTCTCTGCCGCCTTCCACCAGCAGCATGGGCGTCTGGATATGCTGCTCAAAGTTCGAGGGCGACCATTTCTGGTAAAGCTCGGGATGTTCCCACGGCACGCCTTTAAATTCCCACTCCGGGAACCACAGCTCTTCCGTTTCTCCGTACATACTGCGCAGGTCGAAGACGCCATCGTGAGAGACCAGGGCTTTAAACCGATTCGTATGACCGGCGATCCAGTTGATCATATAGCCGCCGTAGCTGGCGCCGGCCGCGCCCATGCGGTTGCTGTCCACATCGGGCCGGGCTGCCAGAGCGTCGGCTGCGTTCATTAAGTCCTTATACGCCGCGCCGCCCCAGTCTCCCGAAATTTCCGCCAGAAAATCCTGTCCATACCCTGTGGAGCCGTGCGGATTCGGCATCATCACCACGTAGCCGTGCGCGGCAAACATCTGGGCGTTCCAGCGGTAGCCCCAGGCATCGTCCCAGGCGCCCTGTGGTCCGCCGTGGATCAGCAGCAGCCCGGGATACTTTCGATCGGCGCTGTAGCCGGGCGGCTTAACCACCAGGCTCTGGATTTTCGCGCCCAGCGCGCCGGGCGTGGTCACAAAATCCGCGGCGTGCAGGTCGAGCTGGCTGAGCAGTTGATCGTTAAAGTGAGTGAGCGGCGAAAGGTGGGCGCCATCGGCGCGGGCTGTGTAAACTTCAGCGGGCGCGGCGATGGTGGTCTTTGTGAAAATCAGGGATTGGCCGTCGGGGCTTACGGAAAGTTCGTCAAAATGCCCCTGCAGCACCTCGGTAACGTGGGGATTGGAGATGGAAGTCTTGAAGATGGGCTGCTCGCCGCTTTCCGGAGCGATGATATAGAGCGTATCGTTATCCGGAGCCCAGGCGAAGCTCTCAACCCACTGGTCAAACCCCCGGGTCAAATCCTTGATCTGCCGGGTTTGCCGGTCATAAACCCTCAGGCTGAACAGACTGGACTCATAGCCATTCGTGGGTTGCGAAGTATAGGCAATGTAGCGGCCGTTGGGGGAATATTGCGGCGCCGCGTCGGAGCCCGGGTTGCTTGCGGTGATATCGCGAGCCTCACCGCCGCCAGTGGGGATCAGGTAAAGGTCATTATTCGTGGTCCAGGCGGGCGCGCTGGGCGGCGGGGTGCGGTTTGAAGCCACGCATACTTCGCTGCCATCGGGCGAGACGGCGTAGCCGTCGGGAGCGCCCAGAAAAAACGTGGGAGACTGGAACTGGCCCGGCGTCAGGTCGCGAGGCGTTCCGCCCGCCGCATCCACGGCAAAAGTGTGGGTGTAGCGGCCGTCGCGCCACTCGTCCCAGTGGCGAAAGAGCAGGGAAGTAATCAGGCGCGCCTTCACTTTGCTGTTCGCCGCCTGCTCCAGTTGAGTTTTGTTGCACGCTTCATCCGCGCAGTTCGGATAAACGGTGGATGTAAACACCAGCGTATTGCCGCGGCTTGCCCACATCACGCCGTCGGCTTCGGTTGAGAGCGAAGTTAGCTGGCGAGCCTCGCCGCCGTTGGTGGGAATGATCCAAATCTGGGAGCTGCCGCCGCGCGTGGAAACGAACGCCAGCGATTTGCCGTCCGGCGACCAGCGCGGTCGCGCATCGGAGCCCGAGCCCGTGGTCAATTGGCGCGGCTCGCCTCCCGCCGCCGGAACCAGCCAGAGGTGGTTCACGGTATGGTTGGCGACCACGTCCACATTGCCGGCCACAAAAGCCACCCAGCGGCCGTCGGGTGAGATCTGCGGATCCGAGACGCGAACCACTTTCATCAGGTCATCAAAGGTCATGGGGCGGCGGGTTTGAGCGCCAGCCCGGACCGTTGCCAGCGCAACAAGCCCCGCTGCGCAAATCAACCGCGCGGCGCGCGCACAATATGTCATGGAATCCCCTCCGTTGTTTTCGGCTTGGCCGAAAGATTGAATGCCCCGCCACCGCGCCTTCCTGCTCTCCCGGGCGCACAGCCTGCCCCCGGGCGCATGGAAGGACTGCTGCTGGTCAGTTATATCAGAAACCGGATTGCAGGAAAATGACGGCCAGCCTTCGAAGCGCGCGCCCGCTTTGTTCCTGTCGATCTGCTGACCGTTGTGAAAATGGGATTCATTCCGCGCGGCGCGGGAGATGTGGCGGGAGTGAGCGATTGATCGAGTGAATTATTTGTTGGCGGAGGCTTGTGGAGGCGGCGGACTTTTGGAATTGGAACCGGCCTGCGCCAGCAGTGGCGATGGCCCGCCGCTGGCCAGAATCTGCTTGACCTGGGCGGGGTTGGTGAGCAGCGGCGAGTCGGCAAAAGCCTGTTTCGGCTGCGTGGCCAGCGCCTGGCTCATAAACTCCATCCAGATGGGCAGGGCCACGTGCGAACCCTCTTCCTTATATCCGCCCGCCACAATGGAGAGAGGGCCGGCGGGCTGCTGCAGGGAGCGGTGATCGTCAAAACCCACCCAGACTCCGCAGGTGATCGAGGGCGAAAAGCCGATGAACCAGGCGTCAGTAAAGTCGTTGGTGGTGCCCGTTTTTCCTGCAATCGGATACTGCGCCGCCAACGGTTTGGCCCGGACGGAAGTGCCGGAGTTGATGACCTCGCGCAGCATGGAAACCATCAGGCGGGCCACCGGAGCCGGAAGCACATCCGAAACCTCGGGCGGAAAATCGTCAATCACGCGGCCGTCGTAATCGGAAACGCGTGACACCAGGCGCGGTGCAATGTGCAATCCGTCGTTGGGGAAGGTGGTGAAGGCGGAGGCGTGTTCGAGCAAGGTCAGGTCTGAGGCGCCCAAAGCCAGGGGCAGGTTGGGCACCAGGCGCGAGGTAATGCCAAACTTGCGGCACAGCCGGATGACGGCGTCAACGCCCACGCGCTCCAGCAACCGCACGGCGGGCACGTTGCGCGATTCCGCCAGGGCGTGCAAAAGGGTGATGCGCCCCTCAAAGCGGTTGTCGTAATTGTGCGGCGCCCAAACCCCCGCCGGGCCCGGAAAGCTGATGGGCGCATCCAGCACCGTGTCGAAAGGCGTTTCACCGTCCATCAGCGCCTGGGAGTATACATAGATTTTAAACGAAGAGCCCACCTGGCGCAGCGCCTGAACGGCGCGATTGAATTTGCTCTGGTCATAATCGTAGCCGCCCACCATCGCCTTCACTTCGCCGGTGCGATTATCAAAAGCCACCAGCGCGCCTTGAACCATGGGGTATTGGTCCAGCGCTACCTCCAGTGACTGGCCCATCACGCTCTTGACCAGAAACAGGTCAACGTCGCCCGGCGTAAACACCTGCGTCGGGCTGGTCAGGTGGGTCCAGGCAAAGGCCGCGGGCGTTACGTGAGCCGTAAGGCTTCCAAAGCGCACCAGGGCAAAATCCGAATGCACCTGCATCACCAGGCCGTGCACGTAATCGCCGGCGGCAAAGGGTTTTTTCCAGTCGTCATCCTGGTAGCTTTCCAGGGTTACAGGCAGGTCGTTGCCCGTGGCCGCAGTGTTCTTGAAGATGTTGCGCTCCGGGCCGCGCCAGCCGCGGCGTTTATCGTCATCGCGCAATCCCTGGCGCAGGCTTTTTTCCGCCCAGGCCTGCCATTGCAGATTCAGCGTGGAATAAACCCGCAAGCCATTCTGATTGACGGTTTGGGCGCCGTATTTGCGCTCCAGAAATTCGCGCACCGATTCCACAAAGTAGGGCGCCACCTCCTTGTTCCATCGCTGCACATTCAGGCCCAGCGGCGCGCGCGTCGCCTGATCGTATTGCTCGGGGGTAATCTTGTTATTCTCCAGCATCGCGGCCAGAACCTGGTTGCGGCGGAAGATGGCGCGCTCCGGATGCAGCACGGGCGAGTAGCGCGTGGGCGAACGCGGCAAACCGGCCAGCAGGGCGGCCTCCGGCAGATTAAGCTGCGACAGGCTCTTGCCAAAGTAGTATTCCGCCGCCGCTTCAAAGCCGTAGCTGCCGCCGCCCAGGTTGAACTGGTTGCAATACATGGTGAAGATCTGCTGCTTGGTGAAGTGGCGTTCAATCTGCACGGCCAGCAGCATTTCGCGAAACTTGCGGATGAACTTTTTCTCGGGCGAAAGGAAAAGCAGGCGGCTCAGATTCATGGTCAGGGTGCTGGCGCCCTGGGCCTTGCGCCATTCAAACAGATCCGTAAGCCCGGCGCGGACGATGCCCACAATGTCCACGCCAAAATGGCTCTCAAAATGCCGGTCTTCAATGGAGATGATCGCGTCGCGCAGCACGGGAGGAATCTGGTCGTAGGTCACCATCACGCGGTGCTCCAGCGCAAAGCTGCCGATTACCGAACCGTCGTCGGCGTAGAGCTGGGTCATCACGTCCGGACGGTAGTCCATCAGGGCGCTCACCTGGGGCAGATTGGAGGAGTAGACAAAAACCAGCCCCGCCAGCGCCCCCAAACCCGCCGCAAACAGCAGCAGGATCACAAAGGCGATCTGGCCGAAAATACGGTGACTGCGGACGGGTGGCGGCGGTGGAGCAGCAGCGGTCGGCTTGCGCAGCACAGGCGATTGAGGCATCTAAAGTGCTATCCCTGCTAATTGTAGGGGGTCTTAACCGGTGAGTCAATGCTCGCCGCCCGCCTGTTCGCGGCGCAAGGGCGATATCGGTCTGGTCTCGGGGGATCATTTGCCATGCGCGGCTCCTTTAGCCATGGTCGGTGATCTCCTGACCGTGGGCTCTCCTCGGCTCGAATCATCCAGAGTTTTGGCAAAGTTGAGCTTGAAGCGGTCGGAGTCAAAAACCCGGGTCCGGCGATAAAAGCTCTTGTTGACGTAATGCCGGTGATAAGCGCTGTAGTCGTGGTATTGCTGGAGCACGCGGTCATTCTAGACTTTCACTGGGGCGCCTACGCCAAACAAACCTCGTGGGCGCCACCCGCGATCAGATATAATTGCCGCTGACGTGGCTGCCGCTGAACCAACTGCGGCGCCGGCTATCCTGTCTTATGCGGACCGGACGGAGTTTACGCAGGTAAGCGTATTCGAGAGGTGGGCATTGCAGCAGGGCACCACTGCCAGCACCCAACCGCAATGAAAAGCCGATATGATCTGTCCGTTACGCGCTATATCTGCGACCGTCCCCGCTGCAAAACTCTAATCGACATTCCTTCGGATACGCTGTACGAATTTGTCGGCATTGATGATTCTCACTTCTGGTGCCCAACATGCGAAGACCTACCCTACGCAAGCCTTTTGGGTGCTGCCGCGTCGCAGCTTCCCGAAAAACTGCAACTCCCCCAACAGTTCGTCCTCAGACCGGTACCGCGCCTCGACCCATCCGACGACCCTGACGCATCGAACCTCATGTACCGTCCGTATTCCAAACGGTCCTTTCTCAGGCAATACCTTGATTGGATAACCCTCCACTGCATTGACTCTCAGTGCGATTTCCATCCTTCGACAACGTGCTTCAAGAAATTCGATCCTGCGATTCAACAGTACACGAACGAAATCGAGTATGAACTGGTCGATCAGTGCAACGCATCATCTTGCCAGTTTCTTCGTACCGAAACACTCAAGCCACTGTCCGACGGCGCGCTCTCCTGCACCGCTCTCAAGCTGCTTTGCAGTACCGGTCAATCCTACAGCTTCTGCGATACCAAAGACGAGGCAAATATCCTTCGCAATTACCTTTTGCTCACCGGCGGCGACCACTTCCCAATGCTGGTTCCACAGCCTTCCATTCTGTCTGGGCGCAAACGTCCGGATTTTCTTTGTTTCGTCCCTATCACCAAGTTTCAATATCATTCCGTCGCTGTCCTTGTGGATCGCCCAGGAAAAGACCCACGCCAAGTTGACAACGAGGACGCGGAGTACGGTGGGCAAGGCTATACAGTTAAGAGAATCCTGGTGGACTGGAATGGCTTCAGCTACTTCAAGGCTGCCCGTGAACTGAAGAATTGGATCGAACACCAATAGAGCCAGACAGCGCAGGCTCTTTCCGCTCTGCGAGACGCAAACGGCTAAGTCGTTTGTGTCTCGCATATTAAGGGTGGCGGGCTCTCGGCCATAGAAACTCAGGATGACGGGGCGAACGACGCAGGGTGACAGACCGCTCTATTTAGGGCAACAACTTACTTGACTCATCCACCGATGGCTGCTACGATGTGCTTGATGCCATGAAATGGACAGAGCCAGAATGCGGAGGCTCGAAGGCCACCAAAGCTGGGAAAATACTGGCCGGTCGCAAGGAGCCAAGCAAAGGTCTGGATTGGGAAACCGCTTTCGACGTGGCCGGGAACTGGAGGTCTTCTCACGGTTATCCCTTACAGGTTATGTATATGACTCTTCGTAACAGGGCCAAGCACATAGACCCCAAAGCATTAGTCGCTCAACGTCTAAAGCGGATGCCTTCCATTGTTGCAAAGTTGAAGCGATTTAAGCAGATGCAGTTGGGGCAGATGCAGGATTTGGGGGGCTGTAGGGCGGTGCTGGGATCGATGAGGAAGGTGGAAAAGCTCGTGAAATTATACGAGCACAGTCCCTGCAATTCCGCCCAATTTTGCGAGAAGTACGACTACATCAAGAATCCGAAAGAGGACGGCTACAGGGGCGTTCACCTGGTCTATCGTTACAATAGCCTTAGTGAAAAAAGGTCGCAATATAATGGTCGGCGTATCGAAGTTCAGATTCGCTCAGCAAAACAGCATGGCTGGGCTACTGCGGTGGAAACAATAGATACTTTTACTGGGCAGGCCATAAAATCAGGAATTGGCTCTGAGCACTGGAAGCGTTTTTTCGTCCTGATGAGTTCATTCATCGCTTCAATGGAGAAACGACGATTGGTTCCAGGGACTCCTTCTGATATTTCGGCGTGGTTCGTAGAATTGGAGTCTCTTATCCGAACACTTAAGGTCGTGGATGTATTTCGAGCCCTTCACGCGGGTCTGGAACTGCTTACAGATGTGCCGCCGGGCTTGCTATATACGATCCTTGTGCTCGACTCAGCGAGGAAAACTACCACGGCGCACTCCTTTGGTAATGAGAGAGATGCGGCTTCAAAGTACTTAGAGATTGAGAAGGAAAAAGCAAGTAATCTAGCCATCCAAGCGGTCATGGTTTCAGTAGATTCGGTAAAGGCCCTACGACAGGCTTACCCAACCTACTACTTGGACACGGCGGGGTTTTTGGGCACCGTAACGGGATTCATGCAGGGAGCGACTAGGAATGAAAAGGTTAACGCAGCTGGAAACATTTGACATCGCAATGACGAAAATTATTTCCATTTCCCATGATGAGTTAAAGCGCCGCGACGCTGAATGGAAGAAGCGGCGTGCACGGAAGAAACGATCTAAAGCCCCATCCTCTTCCCGCGCCGCTCGCGTTTAGCCTCTTTCTCAGTTAACCGGCGTTTGCACATCCTGGGATTTTCCGGTGAGCCGATTCCAGGTGAGGCGCCTGCCGATGATTGTGACACGGCCAGATCGAAGCGATCTGGGTCATCAAGGTCTTCACGGTTATTGAATCGGAAGGCTTGCTCATCAAGGTAGCGGAAAAGATGGAAAGGTTCGACACTCACGTAGGTTCCGCGAATGGTACGCTTCAAGAGACTCCAATAGTTTTCGAGGCCATTGGTGTGGATGTTCCCCTTAACATAGGCCTCGGCATGGTCAATGACTCCATGAATATACTCCTGACCCAATCCATCGTAGGATTGAAGCGCATCGGTGAACACCGCAGAGCCAGACATAACGTTGTCGCGGACGTGAGCCTGAAGTTGCGGCTTGCGGACGTTCGGAACAACCTTAGTCCGAATACATCCTTTCCTCTCAAGCAGGCCCATGACAGCTACTTTCCCGGCCCCGCCAGTGCCGGTAATTTTCTCTTGCCGCTTGTCGAGGTGCATGTTCCGGGCACGTCCGCCGATGTAGGTTTCATCGGCTTCAACTTCCCCGCCCAGTTTGCCGCCGGTTTCATCCTGCAAGGCAAGCCGGATGCGATGCATCATAAACCATGCGGTTTTCTGAGTGACGCAAAGATCGCGGGCAATCTCATAGCTACTAATTCCGTTTTTGCAGTTAGTAAGCATCCAAACGGCGGCAAGCCACTTATCAAGGCCAATCGGCGAATCCTCAAAGATGGTTCCAACCTTAACAGAGAATTGCCGCATAGAGTGATGGCTGGAACATTGCCACACCCGGCGCGAAGGGTTGAATTTCACTCTCTCAGAGCCACAAGTCGGGCAGACAACGCTTTTGGGCCATCGCTTCGCCACAAGATAATGCAGGCAGTTGTCGGGATTGGAAAAGTAAAGGATCGCTTCTTGCAAGGTCTTCGGTTCGGTCATGGTATTTGTCCTCACAAGAAGATGATATCAAGATTAAGTGGATGAGCCAAGTACATTATTGCCCTATTTAGGCCTGCCTGAAAACCCGCGGCGAAGAAGGCGCTTACCGTGCCTGCTGCTGGCGAAAAATAAACTGTCTCATTTGTCCCAATTGTCTCCCGCGTCTCACCGCAAATTGCTACGCTGGGTGCATGAATGGCTCATTGCGTAGTCAAGACTTCAAGTCTCGCGCCGGTTTTCACGGGCAGGGATGCACGGCGAATTTTTTGCATCTTCCACTTGCGCCAAACGGCGGCTGGCCGCCTTGCTGTAGCGGCGCTCTGTGAGCGTCGGCCTTTGCTTAAATAAAGATCGGCGGTCCCTTCCCGCGTCCGGGCAGGCTTCGACCGCCGCTACAGTTGTGCCTGGCGCCCCGCAAAACCGGCGACGCGGGGAGCGCCTGTGTGCCGCCGCGCCCCTGGGTTCGGATTATTGGAGCGCACACGGCGTATGGAACGTATGGCTCGTATGGAATGTATTTAACGTATGTTTTGTCTCAAACGAAATATACAACGCGAACGCCCACCCCTCACTTCCAGACGTGTATAGTGATCCCGCGCCTTGCCATGCGGCTGCCGGCCGCCCCGGCAGTGGAAAATTGAAAATACCCGAATTTTCATTTTTTTACGGAATGAACCCAATGAAGATTGAAAACAAATGAGTTACGAAAAAACAAACCCAATAGAACCCAATGTTGCGGAAAACAAATGGGATATGGGCAACCATTAAAATGCATCTGATTGAAAACACAGAACAATTAAAATCCGTAAATAGCAGAATAATTCCGGCGCCAACCGGCGGGTGTATTCCGGCCGCCGAACTGCACAAAAATGGGCGCGCGGCATGGCGCCGATACGAGCCTTCTCTGGCTTACGAAGAGGCCGACGGCTTGCCAGCGCTGCCTTGCAGGGTGGCCGCGGGCTGCCCCTGGAACGGAACATTAAAAATACCCGAATTTTCATTTTTTTTTACGGAATGAACCCAATGAAGATTGAAAACAAATGAGTTACGAAAAAACAAACCCAATAGAACCCAATGTTGCGGAAAACAAATGGGATATGAGCAACTATTAAAATGCATCTGATTGAAAACACAGAACAATTAAAATTCGTAAATGGCAGAATAATTCCGGCGCCGATGAGCAGGCTTTTTTGGTCGACCAGGCGGCGCGAAAGCCGGCGCGTGAGCATCGCGGCAGGCTTCGGCAAGCATGGCTCGCCTGGCCGGCGGGCCTTGTTAGTGGAGGCGAAATCCGGCGCGCTTCCCACTCGGAAGATCGAGCCCGGCCACACCGGCAAACCCACTGGCGCGGCTTGTCCCAAATTGCCCCGCCAGGTTTGCGGCCGATGCCAACACACCGCGAGGGCGCCATCCATCCCCTTGCCACGGCAGGTTGCCGCGCTCGTTTCCGCCCGCCGTCGCAGCATGGTTGCTTTCCTGCCGCCGCCAAGACTATGATGGCGCCCGCGGATTAGAATGGGAGGTTCATGAACAGGGAATATCATAAGTGGTACAGCAGCAACCTGCAGCGTGAGATGGAATTGCTGGTTTTTGGGACCGCCGGAACGCCGATGCTGGTCTTTCCGACCTCCTGCGGACGCTTTTTTGACTACGAGGAGCGGGGCATGATCGGCGCCGTGGCCGACCAGTTTGAGCAGGAGAAATTGCAGGCTTTCTGCGTGGACAGCGTGGACGCCGAAAGCTGGTATAACAAGGCGGTGGCGCCGCGGCAGCGCGTGGAGCGCCACAATCAATACGAGAAATACGTGCTGCAGGAAGTGATTTCGTTTATCCACAACCGCAACACCTGTTTGCAACTGGTTGCCACCGGGTGCAGTTTTGGCGGCTACCATACCATCAACTTCGCGCTGCGCCATCCGGAGCTGGTTACGCATGCGGTGAGCATGGGCGGAGCTTTTGACATTCACCAGTTTCTGGACGGCTACTACGACGAGGACTGTTACTTTCAGTGCCCGACGGACTACCTGCCCAACCTCACCAACGACTGGTATTTAGACCATTACCGAAACCACCTTCGCATGGTGCTGGCTACGGGTGAAAACGATATTTGCCTTCAGGATAACCTGCGGCTTTCCGGAATTATGAACAGCAAGCAGATTCCGCATTGGCTGGATGTATGGGGCGATGGCGCCGGGCACGACTGGCCGTGGTGGCAGCGGATGGCGGCGAAATACTGGGGATAGGAAGGCCGGGCTGAACAGAGGCCCGCGGAGATGACCGTATGACAGGTGGAGGCCGCTGATGCACAAGATTGGGGTGCTGTTTGGCATGGAAAACACCTTTCCCGGCGCGCTGGTGGAAAAGATCAACGCCATGAAAGTGGAAGATGTGCGGGCCGAATTCGTAAAGGTGGGGGGAGTGAAAATGGCCCACCCGAGCGGCTACAGCCTGATCATCGACCGTATTTCGCACGATATCCCTTTTTATCGCGCCTGGCTGAAGAATGCCGTTCTGCGCGGGACGCGGGTGATCAATAACCCTTTCTGGTGGAGCGCGGACGACAAGTTCTTTAACTACGCCCTGGCTTCGCGGCTGGGAGTGGCGACGCCGCGCACCGTTCTGCTGCCGCATAAAAGCCACCCGCCCGATACCAGCGAGCGCTCCATGCGCAACCTGGAGTATCCTTTGGATTGGGATGGCATTTTCAATTACGTCGGCTTTCCGGCCTTTTTGAAGCCGTTCAGCGGTGGCGGATGGAAGAACGTCTACAAGGTTCACGACCCTGGAGAGTTTTTCAAAGCCTATGACGACACCGGGCAGCTTTGCATGACTTTGCAGCAGGCGATTGAGTTTGAGGAGTATTTCCGCTGCTACGTGGTGGGGCAGGAAAAGGTGCGCGTGATGCCTTACAACCCCAAAGCCCCGCACGCGGAGCGCTACGTGCGGAACGCTCCGCCGCTTGATGCGGCCATGCGTCAGCGGGTGGAGAATGACTGCCTGACGCTTTGCCGCGCTTTGGGCTACGACCTGAACACGGTGGAGTTTGCGGTCGAGGGTGGTGTGCCCTACGCCATCGACTTCCTGAACCCGGCGCCCGATGCGGACTACGCTTCAGTGGGAGCGGAAAATTTCAACTGGATCGTGGACCACGTTGCGGAGCTGGCGGTGGCGCGGGCGCTGGAAGGCAGCCAGCCCGCCGCGGAGTTGCGCTGGGCGTCGTTTTTGTGTGGCCCGGACGCGCCGCGGGCGACGTAGCCGGCGGTTGGAAAATCGGTAGAGGCGGCTCTAAGCCGCCCTCCGCGCGCCGGCGGAGCGGGCGTGTGGCGGGGTAAACTTGCCGCTAACCCCGGCCGGGCGGATTCAGGGCCGGTTTGAGCGCGTGATTGTTCGCCGTTTAAATCGTGTGCAGGCGGGAGGAACCGGTGAAGCCATCATTGACCATTGGCATTGAAGAAGAGTACCAGGTCATCGACCCGGTTACGCGCGGCTTGCGCTCGCATATCCACGCCGAGATCATCGAAAAGGGCAAGATGCTGCTGAGCGAGCACGTAAAGCCTGAAATGCATCAATCGGTGATTGAAGTTGGAACGGGTGTTTGCACTAACATCAAGGAAGCCAGGCAGGAAATCAGCCAGTTGCGGCGCAAGATGATTCTGCTGGCGCGTGAGAACGGACTGGCGCTGGGCGCCGCCGCCACCCACCCCTTTACAGACTGGCGGCAGCAGGAAATTTATCCCGATGAGCGCTACCGCATGCTGGTGGAAGATATGCAGGTGGTGGCGCGCGGCAACCTGATATTCGGCCTGCACGTTCACATCGGCGTGGAGGATCGCGAAGCCTCCATCCACCTGATGAACGCGGCGCGTTATTTTGTGCCGCATATTCTGGCCCTTTCCACCAACTCGCCCTTCTGGCTGGGCATGAATACCGGCTTAAAGTCGTATCGCTGCAAAGTGTTTGACAAATTTCCGCGCACCAATATTCCCGATTATTTCACCAGTTGGGTGGAGTACGAGCGTTTTGTCAACCTGCTGGTGAAGACGGGATGCATCGATAATGCCAAGAAAATCTGGTGGGACATCCGGCCGCATCCCTTTTTCAACACGCTGGAATTCCGGGTGTGCGATCTGCCCATGCGCGTGGAGGAGACCATCGCGCTGGCGGCTCTCATCCAGGCCACCGTGGCCAAGCTCTACAAGCTCTATTCCGCCAACCAGGGCTTTCGGCTTTACCGCCGGGCGCTGATTATGGAAAACAAATGGCGCGCGGCGCGCTACGGCCTGGACGGCAACCTGATCGATTTTGGCAAGGAGTGTGAGGTGCCGCTGCGCAGCCTGATGGAAGAATATCTGCAGCTTGTCGACGATGTGCTGGATGAACTGGGCAGCCGCGAGGAAGTGGGCTACGTCCGCAAGATTCTGGAAATGGGTTCGGGGGCTGACCGTCAGCTCCGCGTGTTCCGCGAAACCGGCGACCTGAAGCAAGTGGTCGATTTTATCATTCAGGAAACCGCCGTGGGCTTGTTTGAGCCCATGGCAACGGAGGCTGCAGCAAGCGCATGAGGGACGATTGGAAGCAATGGGCTGATGACCCGGACCTGGACGAGGGAGCGCGCAACGCCGTGCAGGTGTGCCTGCGCATCCAGCCGCACGAAAAGGTGACGCTGATTACTGACCTGGAATCGCAAGCGATTGCCGCCAGCCTGCTGCGCCAGGTGGAAGCTGTGGGCGCGCCCTGCAACGCCTGGGTGCTGGAGGAGCTGGCGGAGCGCCCGCTGACCGGAACGCCCAAGCCCATTCTGGACGACCTGGAGACCAGCCGGGTGAGCATTTTTGCGGTGAATGCCCAGCAGAACGAGCTGAAGTCGCGCATGGAAATGACCGACGTGGTCAACCGGCGCCGCATCCGCCACGCTCACATGGTGAACATCAACCGCCGCATCATGACCGAAGGCATGCGCGCCAACTTTCTGGAGGTCGATCGCATCAGCGCCCGGGTGCTGGAAATGGCGCGCGCCGCCCAATCGATTCGCGCCCGCACCGCCGCCGGCACCGATCTGCGGGCGCACTTCAACCCTGACTATCGCTGGGTAAAGACCAGCGGCATTATCAGCGAGGAGAAGTGGGGCAATCTGCCGGGCGGCGAGGTGTTTACCGCGCCGGAGCAGGTGGACGGCGTGTTTGTGGTGGATGGCGTTGTGGGCGACTACCTGTGCACCAAGTTCGGAAACCTGCGGGAGAATCCCATCACGCTGCGGATTGAATCGAACCGGCTGCGGGATGTTTCCTGTCCTGTTCCGGAGCTGCAAGACGAGTTCTGGCGCTATACGCACACCGACGAAAACAGCGACCGGGTGGGTGAGTTTGCCATAGGCACCAACATTGGCGTGCATGAGGTGATTGGACACATTCTTCAGGACGAAAAAATTCCGGGAGTTCACATCGCTTTCGGCAATCCTTACAGCGCCCATACCGGCGCGCCATGGTACTCCTCAACCCACATTGACGTGGTGGGGGCGCGCTTTGATATTTGGGTGGATGACCGCCAGATTATGAGCCAGGGGAGGTTTGTGATTTAACCGCAGGGGCGTGGGCGTGGCTTCTGCAAGACTCATCATTGACAGCGCGAAAATTCGGGGCGCACAATAACAGGTAGAGAGGCGGGGATGGAAAGCACGCAATCAACCGCCGGGCTTCACGAAGCAAGTTGGTGGGATACCACGCCCGAAGGCAAGGCGCATTGCTACCTTTGCCCGCGCCATTGCAATATTGGCGAAGGCTTGACGGGCTTTTGCTTCATCCGCAAGAACGTGGGCGGGCGCCTGTACAACCTGGGTTACGGACGTCCTGCCGCCATCCAGATTGACCCCATTGAAAAAAAACCTCTCAACCATTTTCTGCCCGGTACCCGCGTTTACAGCCTGGGGACCGCGGGCTGCAACATGGGATGCTTCTTTTGTCAAAACTGGGATATCTCCAAGTCTCGCTCTGACCAGTCGCAGGCCGCCCATATTGAACCGGAAGAAGTAGTTCGTATGGCAATGGCCTACCGCTGCCCTTCCATAGCCTTTACTTATAACGAGCCGACCATCTGGGGCGAGTACGTTATCGATATTTCGCGCATTGCTCACGAGCACGGGCTGAAGACCGTGATGGTGACCAACGGTTACATTACCCCGCAGGCGTTGCGCGACGTTTACGCCCATATTGACGCGGCCAACGTGGACTTGAAAGCTTTCACTGAACGTTTTTACGCCAAGACCACTCTGACGCATCTCGATCCCGTGCTGGATGCCCTGCGCATTCTGCACAACGAAACCTCAGTGTGGGTTGAGCTGACCAACCTGATTATTCCCGGCCTTAACGACAATCCCGTGGAAATCCGGCAGATGTGTGAATGGATTCTTGAAAACCTTGGCGATGAGGTTCCGCTCCACTTCACAGCATTTCACCCCGATTACAAGATGCGTGACCGCCCGGGGACCCCGGCCGGCACGCTGCACTGCGCGCGGCAAATCGCCCTGTCCATGGGGCTGAAGTATGTTTACGAGGGCAATATTCTTTCCGATGGTGCAGACACGGTGTGCCCGGAGTGCAAGTCCGTTTTGATCCGTCGCCATTGGCACGAAGTGCGGCTGATGCGGGTTCGCGAAAACGGCCAGTGCGCCAGGTGCGGTCACCCCATTCCTGGGGTCTTTCACACTCCGCTGATTTCTGCTTCGCTGATGAGCCGTTCTCAGGCGGTGTAGGCGGTCCGCCTCGAAAGCCGGTTGACCATCCAAAGAGTGGGATAAGGTATTGAAGGCCGGCTGCTACGAGGGTTGGGCGGACGCAGAGTTGCCGCGCTCAGCTCGGGCGGCCTGCAACTCAACATTATTTCCGTCGCCGGAGGGCTTCGATGCCCCTTTTGGCGAATGAGGCAGAATGTAGCGGATGGCAACATAAATTGCGCCCAACAGCGCAATACCAACCGTCTGCAAAGTCAGGTCGCGCAACACACGGTTCTGGGGAAGACCCAGTGTATTGCGAGCCCACAGCCATAGGCACGCGTCGTCATCAAACGGCCCCCCCGTGCAGACCTGCACGGCATGGTTCGCCGCCAAAAAGGCACCGCTTACAAACACGGATCCTCCGATGATGCGGATTGCCTTAAACATAGGATTCCTTTCCGCAGGTTAACAACGCTTTTGATCTCGAACCAGCCGGGGCCTTGACCGTATCATGAACCTGAGCTTCAACCGGCCCGGACCGGCACGCCAACGCTTCCTGCTTTAAACTTTCCAATCGCGGGATAACGCGCAACGGCCCCATCAAAGCGGTGTCGCATCGATCGTAGGTGTGGCTACTTTCATATATCCATCTATTATTAGAACACAAGTATGTGAAATTTGTTGCGCGAATGTTACAAGTTTTCGCTTATACAAAAGATCAAATGAAATGATGGTGACCGTGAACGGCCATCGGCGGCGGAAAGGCGTGCGGCGTGGGCTGAGCTAATTTGGGGGTTGGGAAGCGTGCAGTTGCTGATAAAGCGCCATCTCTCTGGCGCCCTTTTCCTTCTGCCCGCTGCGCGAGTAGGCGAGGGCAAGCTGATAGTGAGCCTGGGCAAGGGAGGGCTGGAGCCGCGTGGCCTGCTCAAGTTCGCGCACGGCTTGCCGCCACCGGCTTTGGAATTCGTACACCTCACCCAAATGCTGATGGGCTCGGGCGTCGTTCGGACTGAGCTGAATCACCCGTTTGAGCAGCGCCTCCACCTGCGCGGGGGTTGAGGCGGACCGGGTCCGGTTCTTCCATAGCGCAAGCGCGTAGTCGTATAGCGCCACGGCATTACCCGGCTGGAGCGTGGCGAAGCGCTGCAGACGCGCAAGGGCTTCAGGAGCCGCAGCCTGGGAAAGTTGGTAAGCCCGGGCGAGGAACTGGTAAGGGGTTGGGCTGGCCGGGTTGCGGTCTGAGGCGGCCACCAGCGCTCGCACGGCGGCGTCGAATTGCCCGGAAGAATATAGCGCGATGCCAAGCCCTACCTGCAGCGGCTCCGATTGCGGGTAATGACGCAGGGCCTGTGTAAACAGGCTGACCGCGGCAGGGATTTGCTTGCAGGCCAGCAATTGCATGCCGCGATTTCTGTAGGCCTCCTCTCCGCTTAAGTCCGGCAGCCCGGCAGCCATCGGCGCGCTGCAGTCCACCCTCAACTCCGCACTTGTCGCGCCCCCGGAATCCGGCGAGTTGCCGGTTTGCAGGTACTCGTGGATCATGCGGCTGCTTTCCACAGTCGCCGAGTCACTATAACCGGCGCCGGCGGATGGATTGGCCAGACGCCCGGTCTGCAACTGCGGCTTTTCGTAGAGCTGAACGTGGAACAGTGCGTCATCTTGTGCGCTGCCACCGCTACCGGGTTTGCCGGCTGGGGCTGTCTGCGTTTGCGGCTGCAACTTAATGTTCAATGATGTTTGCTTGCCTGAACCGAGAATGACCGGATCGCTCAGGAAGGCAACATAGCCCGGCTTGGCCGCGCGCAGCCGGTACCTTCCGGGAGGTATGCCTTTAAGCGTGAACTTGCCGGAGGAATCCGTGGCAGTCGGGGGGATTGCCGGCGTGGAGTTGCCCTCTGTTGCAATAAGAGAGATTCGCACGCCCTCAAGCGGCGTTCCGTCCTGAGCCAGAACCTGCCCCGCCAACTCACCGCCAGCCTGTGGCAGCGCTAAGGCGTTTGCAGACCCCGCCGCCGCCAAAAGCAGGGCCTGCAGAAGAACTCGGATTGGCGCCGGGCAGCTAACCCTGATGATGTTGGGCATGACTCAATCTTAGAACTCTTTGCCCGTACGGCATGGGCAAATTTACGGTTGCAGGCGTTGAAGCATCTTCTGCGCCAGAGCATTGCCCGGTTGGCGTTCCAGCAGTCGCTTCAGAATCGAGATGGCATCCGCGCGGCGGCCTTCTGCCACATCGATGCGCGCCAGATTGACGTAGGGCTGATCAAAGCCGGGATCAATGCCAAGGCAGCGTTCAAACTGCTGCCGTGCCGCCCGGGGATGGCCCGTCAGCATATCGAGAACGCCCAGATTATTGAGCGCCTCGGGAAAATCGGGGCGTAATTCCAGGGCGCGCTGCAGGTATTGCCTGGCATGATCATCATCCCTCTGATCGGCATACACCATTCCCAGGATATAGTTCAGGGAGGCATTTTCCGGGTCGAACTGCAGGGCTTGCTGCAGTGTCTGTAGCGCGTCTGACCAGCGATTCTGCTGGCGATAAATTTCCGCCAAATTCTGGAGCGCCAGAGAATCGTGCGGGTTCACCGCCAGAGCCCGTCGCAGAAAGTCTTCGGCTTTCGCAAACTGCCCTTGCTGAGCCGCCAGCACGCCGAGGTTGGTAAGGCAGAGGCCGTAATCGGGGCGCAGGGTGAGGGCGCGCGTCAAATGCTGGCCGGCTTTTTCCCACTGGCGGTTACGCAAATAGAGTGTGCCCAGGCTGTATTCGGCCAGCGAGGAGCTCGGATTCTGGCGGATGGCGAGCAGAAAAGCTTCTTCGGCCGCCTGCACGTAGCCGTGCTGCGCATAGGCCACAGCGTTGGTGAGATAAGCGCGGGAAAAGTCTGCCCCATAGGCTTTGCCGGGGAATGGCAGGGCAAGGGAGAGGCGTTGTTCCGCGGTGGTGGGGATGCGTGAAGCAGCGGCGATAAGCTCCGCGGCGCCCCAGCGGCCCTGGTTTACCTTCACAATGCTTCCTTCACGGTCGAGCAGAAAAACAACCGGCAAAGGCAGGTTGCGATGACGGTCAAACAGATAACGGTAGGCCAGATTGTAAATGCCTGCCGTCTGCTCCGTGGACACCATGACCGGAAACGGGTAAGACTCGCGGCGCGCCATTTCCGCCACACGGGTCGCGGCCACATCGCGATCCAGGCTTAGGGCAGCAAGTGCGATACCGTTGGCCCCTCGCGCGGTGAACGCCTTCTGAAAGTCCCTCAGCATCGACACGCAATCAGGCGACTCGATGCTCCAAAGAAAAAGCAGCAGAGGTTTGCCCCGGGTCGCCGACAACTGGAACGCCTTGCCCCAGGCATCATTGAGTGCGAAATCGGGCGCGGCCAGCGGCGCTGCCAGCCACGTTTCGCTGCGAGCCGGCAGCGGCTGCCCGGCAACAATGCGAGCCCCCTTCAGCCATGCCGGCGGCGGGGAGGTGAAGGGACTGGCTGAAAATCCCTGCCGCCCCTCCTTGACGTGAATCCTGTGACCGCGGGGCAAATCCCGCAGATGCTGGATGAGCCCGCTGGGCCATTGAATGGTAGCTTCAACGGGGCCGGGCGACGCGCCCAGACCAAATGAAAGCTCGCGCGTGTGCTGTGACGCAAAACCGGAACCACAACTTACAAACTTCACCTGCTCGCCCAGGCTGGTCTTAAGGCGCACGATGGCGCCGATGGCGTCACGGTTGCTGCGCTCGCCCTCCAGTTTTATCGCAAGAGCCTGGGCGGGGTCTGCCATGGCATTGCGCAGCAGGCGGACCTGCGGGCTGGTGCGGCCCTTCAGAAAAACCTCAAGCCGTCCGTCGTGATCCAGGTCCGCAAGCGCAAAGGCGCGGCTGTCATCCAGAAAATCCAGACCGACCGCGCCCGAAACTTCAGAAAATGTGCCATCGCCATGGTTACAGTAAAAGGCGTTGTGCTCATACCCCGCCCAGGTGCCGTCAGAGCGGATCATCTCATTCACCGCGTTCCAGCCCAGTTCGTAAGGCCTGGATGGCCGGCCGGAAACGGGCGACTGCGCCACGACGCGCCGCCAAAAAAAGCTGTCCAGATCGTTCGAATCCGGCCCGGAAATCATGCCCGTGGCCACGTAAATATCCGCGTGGCCGTCGTGGTCAAAATCCCAGGCAAAACTTGACCACGACCAGCCGGCCTGCTCGGCGCCGGCGCCGGCGGTTTGATCCTTGAATTTGCCGTTGCCCTGGTTGATAAACAGCGAATTGCCGCGCGCGTGGCGGCGGTAAAGGGAGCGAATGCGCTGCGGCGCCCGGGGCAGAAAGCCGGGTTGCGCGCTCAGCCGCATGCCGGCGGCTTCCCACATGTCAGAAACGTACAAATCCATTTGGCCGTCGTTATTGGCGTCAAACCAGCAGCCGCTCATGCCCGGTCCAATATCCAATACGCCCGCCTCAGACGCGACGTCGGAAAAAGTTCCATCTCCGTGGTTGTGGTAAAGGTTCTTTTCACCGAAGTCATTCACCACGTAAAGGTCGGGCCAGCCGTCCCCATCGTAGTCGCACCAATGGCAATCAAAGCTGTAGCGGTTATTGTTCTGGTTCACGCCACAGTCATGAGTGGTGTCACGAAAAGTCCAGTTACTTTCATTGTGAAATAGAAAATTGGGCGGACCGTTTTGGGCGTTGTAATAAGGGGCAGGGTATTGATACTGATCCAGGCCACGGTAGTAACTGTAGAGGCAGAAATAGACGTCCAACCTGCCATCCCGGTCGTAATCGGCAAAGGCGGCGCCGGTAAACGTTCCCTGCGGAGGTTGCGCAAAGTGGAAGGCATCCCTCTTAAGGTGGAACCTGCCATTCCCCTGATTGACAAACAGCAGCGGGCCGGAAGCTGTTACCACGAGCAGATCCTGCCGGCCGTTGTTATTCACGTCGGCAAAAAGTGCGCAGGTTGTGCTATCGAGCACGTCCACACCCGCCGTTTCCGTAACATCCTCAAACGTCCCGTCACCCCGGTTGCGATAGAGGCGGTTGGGCAGGCCGGAAGGCTGGCAAATGTATACATCCTCAAAACCGTCGTTATCAAAGTCTCCCACCGAGATGCCGGTGTTGTTGTAAACGTCAAGGCCCAGGGCGCCATCCAGGCGAGTTCGCCACGCGGTGGTGCCGGGGATTAACTGCTCGCGGTAAGAATGTACGCCCTCCAAGGCGCGCTCCGTGACTTCCTCGAACACCGGCCATCGCGATAGGCTGAGCACTTCCACTATCGGTGACCAGCTTTCCACTTTCATGCCGGAAGCGTCGCTGTTCCATTCAATCTGCCACCTTCCTGAGCGTTGGAACTTCCCGCCCGAATCCGTATCTCCCGCCAGCCGAAATCGGATGACCGTTCGCAATCTCAGCGGGTTTTCGTTGAGGATGGTCGCCTCCGCCACCTTGAATTCGAGAGCCGTCAGAGCGCCAGGCGAACGGAACCACTCGGCGAAGGCGGAAAGGAAGACATCCTTGTTGACCGGCGGGTTTTGCACAAAAGCGCTCTGGCGGATTTCCAGACCTGGTCCGGAGCGCAGAACACGCTCACCCGTGCCAAGAATCGGCACACCTTTAAAACCGGGGCCAAGGTACGGCTGCACGGCCAGGAAATCGCCTTTAAGGAAAGACGCCTTCCAACCTGCCAGCACCGGTTTGATGCGGGCGGCGTACTTCTCAATTGGGAACTCGTCGTGCTCCGGGTCAATCTTCCGCAGAACTTCATCCAATTCCGAACTCAGAGGGTAGCGAGGCTGGTAAATAAACGGGCTATCTGGCGCCGCCGGGGCGGGCATGCGATGGGCAAGCAGGGAAGGCGCCTCAATGAAGGGTAAAAGGCCTCCGGCCTGCAAAAAAAGCGGCGTCGCCGCGGCCCGGCGCAAAAAACTCCGCCGCGATACGGCCAGAATGGAATCAAGCGAAAGCTTTTTGTTTCCCATGAGCGGGCTGCAGGCCGCAGTTGCAAAGCGGCGTCAAAGTAATGTAACAGTTTGCGATGAAAAGGGTCAAAGCGCCCCGGTTCAGCAGGTGCCGCGCCAGAAGGTAGCGACGGCGATGACAGTGGAACAATTCAGGCGCCAACCGGCGCCCGGCTTCGGCCCGGCTTAGGCAGGCAAGGGGAATTGCGGCTGTCAGAATCATCGTTACTGAAACACGGGGAGCCAATGCACTCGGACGGGAGCTTTAATGCCATTGCAGGCAACAAGGCGCGATGGCTATAATACAGGTTAATCAGTTTGCATTCCGTTGTTGGATATCCGGCCGCCACGATTGGTCATGCTCAAGAAACTACGTCGACTTTTGCCATATGTAAGCCGTTACAAGAGACGGTATGTGTACGGTTTTGCGGCGCTGGCCATTGCCCAGCTTGTGGGCGTTACAGTGCCGCTGATTATCAAGGCCGGCATTGATAACATGCACCGCGGGGCGGTGGAGAGGAACCTGTTTGCGATTGCCGGTTTGTTGCTCGCGGTGGCGCTGGTTAAGGGCATTTTTCAATTCTGGATGCGCTGGGTGCTCATCGGTATTTCCCGCGATATTGAATACGACCTCCGCAACGACCTTTTTGCCCATTTAATGCGCCTTTCGCAGCGGTTCTATTCACAAACCCGAACCGGCGAGCTGATGTCGAAGCTGACCAATGATTTGAATGCGGTCCGCAATCTGGTGGGACCGGGCATTATGTACTCCGGCTCAACCGTGGTTGTTGGCATTTCCTGCATAGTTCTAATGCTGCGTCTGGATTGGATTCTCACGCTTTTGGCCCTGGCGCCTCTTCCCCTGGTTTCAGTTCTTGTAAAGGTTTTTGGCCAGAAGATTCACACCCGTTTTGAACGTATCCAGGCCATGTATTCGGACCTGACGGAACGGGTGCGGGAAAGCCTGGCGGGAGTGCGCGTGATTCGGGCCTTTTGCCAGGAAGACTATGAGATCAATCTGTTCCGGCGCATGAACCAGGAATACGTGGAAAAGAACAAGAGCCTGATTTGGGTTACCAGCATTCTCTGGCCCTCTCTGGCGCTTTTCTTCTCCGTCTCGTTCATGCTGATTTTATTGATTGGCGGTCAGCACGTTTTAGCCGGCCGTATCTCGCTGGGTACGTTTACCGCTTTCAATGTCTATCTGCTCTATCTGATCTGGCCTATTATCGCCCTTGGCTGGGTCACCAACCTGGTCCAGCGCGGGCTGGCCTCCCTGATGCGGCTCTGGTCAATCTTTGATGCCCAGCCAGACATTGACGACCGCGCCGTGCCCGCGAACCCCGTGCGCGAGCTGCGCGGTGAGATTGAATTCCGGAACCTGCATTTTGCCTACAATGGCAAGACCATATTGAAGAACCTGAACCTGCACATCCCCGCCGGCAAGACGGTTGCTATTGTGGGCGCCACGGGTTCCGGCAAATCCACTCTGGTCAGCCTCGTTCCCCGATTGTTTGAGGCCCAACAGGGCGCCGTGTTGATTGACGGCGTGCCGGTGCAGCAGATTCCGCTTCAAACTCTGCGCCGGCAAATTGGATTTGTGTTGCAGGAATCATTCCTATTCAGCAACTCAATCCGGGAAAATGTGAAATTCGGCGCGCCCCAAGCCTCTGAGCAGGAGGTTGAGCAGGCGGCGGAAATTTCCAACATCCTGCCGGAAATCCGGGAATTTCCCAAAGGCTTTGAAACGATGGTGGGGGAGCGGGGAATTACGCTATCCGGGGGCCAGAAGCAGCGCACGGCAATTTCGCGGGCGGTGATTCGCAACCCGCGCATTCTGATTCTGGATGATGCGCTTTCCAGCGTTGATACCGGCACGGAGGAGAAAATACTAAACCATCTGACCGGGGTGATGGCGGGAAGAACCACGCTGTTGATTTCCCATCGCGTATCAACCATTCGCAACGCCAATGAAATTGTGGTTTTGAAAGACGGCGAGATTGTGGAGCGCGGCACGCATGCGGAATTGCTGGCCCTCGACGGAGCTTATGCGGAACTGTACAACCGTCAACTAATCGAAGAGGCGTTGGAACAGGAAGTGTAAAAACGCCCGGGCGGCGGGCAAAGTTTCTATGGCTGACAATATCCACGAAGAAGAAATTATCGGCAAAGCTTACGATGGCCGCCTGATGCGCCGGTTGCTGCAATACCTGCGCCCCTACCGTCCCTCGGTGCTGGTGGCGCTGGTGGCGATTCTTTTTTACGGCGTACTCCAGGCCGTGCCGCCCTACCTGATGAAGCTGGAAGTGGACCGTTATCTCGACCCGGCGGGGCGCCAGCAAACACCTGCTTTCCTGGCTCACTTTCTAAGCCCCCATCCGCACACCGGGATTATCCAGATTGTGACGTTCCTTTTTCTGCCTTGTGTATTCCTGGCCTTTGCGCTTGAATTCGGGCAGTCGTTCATCATGCAACTGGTAGGGCAGAAGGTCATGTTTGATCTTCGCAATCAGATTTTTGCCCACCTGCAACGCCTGCACATGGCATTTTACGACCGCAATCCCGTGGGGCGCCTGGTTACTCGCGTTACTACAGACGTTGACGTGCTGAATGACATGTTTGCCTCCGGCGTGGTGGCGATATTTGGCGATTTTTTCACGCTGGTCAGCATCATCGCCGTGATGATGCGGGTAAACTGGCGTCTGGCTTTGCTTACTTTTTCCGTGCTGCCGCTTATCATTCTGGCCACGCTCGCTTTTCGTAAAGCCGTGCGGGAATCCTACCGCAAGATTCGCGTGGCCATTGCCCGCATCAACGCCTACCTGCAGGAGCACTTGACGGGCATGGCCACGCTGCAGTTGTTTAACCGTGAAGAAGCGAGCTACGGCGAATTTGAGCAGATCAACCGCATGCATATGGGGGCGTATAAGGATTCCATCCTGGCCTATGGCCTGTTTTACCCCACGGTTGAATTTCTCGGCATTCTGGCGGTGGCAATCATTCTTTATCAAGGCGGGCACATGAGCCTGCACGGAAGCGTTACGGTGGGCACGGCCATTGCCTTCATCCAATATTCCCAGCGCTTTTTCCGGCCCATTCAGGATTTGAGCGACAAATACAACATTCTGCAATCGGCCATGGCCAGCTCGGAGCGCATCTTCAAGCTGCTGGACACCCCGGTGGAGATCAATGAACCAGAGCGGCCCGTGTCGCTCCCACAAGTAGGCAACGGAGTTGAGTTTGCCAAAGTCGGCTTTGGCTACCAGCCTGATCACAAAGTAATAGAAGACGTAAGCTTTACGATTGAACCAGGCGAGACGGTGGCAGTTGTAGGCCATACCGGTGCGGGGAAAACGACTCTCACCAGTCTTCTGCTGCGGTTCTATGAGGTGCAGCAGGGCGAAATCCGTCTTGACGGCGTTGACATCCGCCAGTTGCTAACTCGCGACCTAAGGCGTAACTTCGGCATGGTGCTGCAGGATCCTTTTCTCTTTTCCGGCACCATCGCCTCAAATATCCGCATGGGGACGGAAGGAATCAGCGATGAACAGATCAAGGAAGCAGCACGCCGTGTGAACCTGCTCGGCTTTGTGGAAAGCCTTGAATTGCAATTTGACGAGCCGGTGAAAGAACGGGGCGCGACACTTTCCGTGGGTCAGAAACAACTGATCTCTTTTGCCCGGGCCCTGGCTCACGATCCCCGGCTTCTGATTCTGGACGAAGCCACCTCAAGCATCGATCCTGAAACCGAGCACATGATCCGCGAAGGCATGCGAGGTTTGATGCGCAATCGCACCTCACTGGTGATTGCTCACCGGCTTTCCACCATCCAAAACGCCAGCAAAATAGTGGTTATGCACAAGGGTCGCGTGCGCGAAGTGGGAACCCACCGCGAGTTGCTGGAACAGCAGGGGATTTACTACAAACTTTATCAGTTGCAATATAAGGACCAGGAGCAAGCCGTGAGCCTGCCATCCTGAGTGTACAGCGGTTGGCCGGGTGAGTACTGGATGACCGACCATAGCCTTATGTTCGTAGCCGGCGAACGCTCCGGCGATGTGTACGCCGGCCGGCTGGCCGCTGCTTTGCTGCGGCGCCATCCGGATATTGCTGTATTCGGCTGCGGCGGCGACGCGCTGCGCCAGGCGGGCGCGCAAACCGTTGTGGACCTGCATGACTTTGCCATGGTGGGCATCACCGAGGTGATTTCCGGTTTGCCCCGGGCCTACCGCGCCTTTCATACTTTGCTGCGCGAGGCAGCCCGCCGCAAGCCTATGGCGGCGGTGTTGGTGGATTCCCCTTCACTGAATATGCGCCTGGGCAGGGAATTGAAGCGGCGCGGTATTCCGGTAATCTATTTCATCAGTCCACAGCTTTGGGCATGGAAGAAGTGGCGCATCAAACAACTGCCTGCTATCGTTGATAAAATGCTTTGCATTTTCGATTTTGAGGAAGCCCTCTATCGCCAAGCGGGAATACCCGTGGAATACGTGGGCCACCCGCTTGTAGAAGCCGTGCATCCACAATGGTCCAAAGAGGAGTTTATTTCCCGGGCAGGTCTGGACCCCGCCCGCACCACGGTTGCGCTATTGCCGGGCAGCCGCCGCATTGAGATTGCTTTCAATCTTCCGGGAATGCTCCAGGCGGCCACTCGGATTTCGGCAACGCACGCCGTGCAATTTGCGCTGGCAGTAGCCCCAAACTTAGACGCCCGTCGTATGCAGACCTCCATCGACCGGCACTACCAGGGTTTTGCGCCTTTGCGCCTGATAAGCCACGCCACTTACGATTGCCTGGCTTACTCCCAATGCGCGATTGTGGCCAGCGGCACGGCCACGGTAGAAGCGCTGCTGTTGGCTTGCCCCATGGTAGTCGTGTATCGCGTTTCAGCCTTATCCGGCTTTTTTGGGCGCCTTATGGTCAATGTGCCCTTCTACAGTATGGTGAACCTTCTGGCCGGCAGAGCTGTGGTGCCGGAGCTAATCCAGGATGACTTCAGGGTTGAAAAAGTGGTGGCGGAAACCTGCAGACTGCTGGATGATGACGCTGCGCGCACTGCCATGGTCCAGGACCTAAAGCTGGTGAGCCACCGGCTGGGCAGTGGAGGCGCCATAGGCCGGGCGGCGGACGCCATTGAGCCCTTCATTGCGGCGCCAAGGCCCACCCCGGCAACTCTTTAGACCCGCATGCGGGTGGCCATTGTTTTTGAGAGTGGTGCAACGGCAAGAAGGGATTCATAATCAAATAAAGGGAGTGATCCGGATATCTTGGACGGGGACAAGGGCCTTCATGACGCCACATGACTCGCCAAGGAGAATGCGGCTGGTATGTGATTGAGCTCGGCTTGGAAGGATAAGACACTTGTTAAGCCTGACGCAAAGCAGGAATCCACTGAATATATTTGGCTTTGGCCCCAAAATACGCGCAGTTAACCCAAAGGCCGTAGTTGAGGACACGGTGCAAAGGCCCCGGGTGTGGTCGCTTGAAAGGCGAGGTTGGGCACTGCTGTTTTTCCTGTTGGTGAGCTTCCTGCTGCCTTGCTCTGCACAGGCTCAGGGTCAAGCCGAGGCTTCGAGGATCGCTGTTAACCACTACGCAATACAAGCTCAGTTATTTCCGTCGACTCACATGCTCACGGCCAAAGCGCGCGTGGATTTTGTGCCTAGGACCGATGTCACCTCTTTATCTTTTGAATTGCACAGCGCCTTGAAGGTGCGAAGCGTAGTTGACGCCAACGGACAGCCGGTTCAGTTCCAGCGGTCAGGCCTTAATCTTGAGGTATCGCTTTTAAACCCCCTTTCGGCCGGTAAAGCTGCATCACTAACTTTCGACTACGGCGGCATTCTGGCTTCGGCTGATGGCAGCCCCGTCCAGGACCTGAAGCTGGCTTACGTAGGCACAGAAGGCTCTTACCTGCTCTATACCGGGCGGTGGTTTCCGGTGAACGATTACGGGGTAAACCGCTTTTCCGCCTCGATGCAAATTACCGTTCCCCCGGGCGAAGTGGTGGTTGCCTCAGGTACGGCCGCGGCGCCCCAAACTACCTCCGATGGTGCAACATACTCGTTTGACTACACGCGCAGTTCCTTTCCCGGAACCGTTCTGGCGGGGAACTATACCGTGCAGCCGGTGGCGGCGGCAGGCGCAAATATTACCATGTATATGAAATCGGACCGTGCCAGCCAGGCGGCGGATTACGGCGCGGCAGCCCAACATATCCTGGCATATTATGCAGACCAGTTCGGCTCCGTTCCAACCCACCACCTTTCAATCGTGGAAATTGAAGACGGCACCGTGGGCGGCTATTCCGCGCCCGGTATTGCGGCCTTGGCCGCCCGAGGTTTTACCCCACAGATAAACTACAACCTGATGGCGCACGAAATCTCACATCAATGGTGGCGCTGCCTGGTAAGTCCGGCAACCCGTAATGACGTTTACCTGGATGAGGGGCTGGCCACGTATTCCGCCGCAATGTACCTTCAGGAAAGAGTGGGCGAGGGCGCCTTTGAAGATCGCATGCACTACATTGCCATTCAGGCGCTCACTCACGAAGGCGAGGCGCCGGTGGCTCAGGCAGGGCAATTACAGGAATTCACCCCTGAATACCAGTCGATTGTTTTTGATAAAGGCGCAATGGTATTTCATATGCTGCGCTGGGTGATCGGCGATGCAGCTTTTCGCGCCACACTCACAGCGATGGCCAAGGATTATGCATGGAAAACGATCAGCTCCGACCAATTTCAGCGTCTGGCCGAAGCGCAAAGCCATCAGCAGCTCACCTATTTTTTTGCACAGTGGGTAGATTCCACCGGTGTGCCCCAGTTCAAACGTACTTGGGCCGTCTATCGCACTCCGACGGGCTACCAGGTGGTTGGAAAAGTACAACAGGACCTGGACATCTTCAGAATGCCAGTGCAGATTCGCATCTACACGCGTGGCGCCCGGCCCACGGACCAGCGTTTGGAGATGGTGGGAACTACGGCGGACTTCACGATCAACACCCGCATGAAGCCGCTGAGGGTCGTTATTGATCCTGCAAGTCAGATTCTCAAGTTCACCGACGACACCAAGGTTGAGATTCTGATGGCCAAGGGTGACCAGCTTTCGCAGGAGCAGGCATACTTTGACGCCATTAAGCAGTATCGGCAGGTACTGGAAGCCAACCCCAACAACTCTCTAGCTCATTATCGCATCGGAGCGATCCTATTCCTGTTGAGGAATTATAACGCCGCGCTTGAGGAGTTTCGCGAGGCATTGAACGGAGACCTGCAGCCGAAATGGGTTGAAGTTTGGAGCTATTTGAATATTGGAGAGATCTTCGACGTTACCGGCCAGCGTGACCGGGCCTTGAACGAATACCAGAGGGCTCTACAGACCAACGATAATACCCAGGGTGCACTTGACCTGGCTAATCGATATACTCAAAAGCCATACACCGGACCAGCCAAGACTACTACACAGGCGGGAGCATAAGAAGCAGAGACTGGCGAAGGTTAAGAACACAATGTCTTGCACGTTGTCACGTCGCAAAGCCGGGTGGTTGTCTGTGAGGAGGGCCTCCGGCAAATTCCGGGAGAACGCAATAAAGTGGCTAACCAAGCGAACGGCGGTTGTCGATAATGTCCGGTGTTGCAACAAGTCAGAAGTGTGCGAAACGGTGACTTTACACATGAAGAAGAGTGCCGATGGGTTGATTTCAAGAAGTCTGATCGTTGCAGGGATGATGGCATTGATCGGTACCATGAGTCTGGTTCCACGTCCAGAAATTTGTGCATCATTAAATCCGAAGACATCCACCGAAGTTTATACTGTTAAGCCTGGGGATAGCCTGGGGCTGATCACGCATACCTATCTCGGGAGGACAGTCTATCTAACTCACGGCGAGCTTGAAGCGGCATTGCACCAGGAAAACCCATCGCTGGCGTCAAATCGCCTGCACCCGGGTCAAAGGATTGTAATCCCAGGAATCTCATTATCTCCAGTCGTGGCGCAAACTGTGCCGATCTCCAGGCAAACTCCCGTGCGCGGCATTTATCTGACCTGCTGGATGGCCGGAAGCGATAACGGGTTGGAGTTGATCCGGCGCTGGCATGAGATGGGTGGAAACGCAGTCGTCTTTGACATAAAAGACTTTGACGGCATCGTGAGTATTCCGTTTCAAAACCCGCTGGCGGCGCCCACCAGGTCAACGGTAATTCCCAGCCTCCCCAAGTTTATTCAATATGTACACAGCATGGGGCTGCATGCCATTGCCCGAATTGCAGTATTCCGCGATGCCTCGCTTGCCCAGCGCCATCCGGAACTTATGGTGCGTTCCAGAAGAACCGGCAAACCCTGGCTCGAAAAGGGCAAGCAGGTTTGGATGGACCCCTCACGCAAAGAAGTGCAGGATTATAACCTGGCATTGGCCATGACGGCCATTGACGGCGGCGCCGATGAAATTCAGTTTGACTACGTTCGCTTTCCTGCCGAAGACGACCAGGCCGATGCGCAATTTGTATTTCAGACCCGGCACCCTGGCTGGCAGCGGTCCGATGTAATTACCCAATTCCTGCAGCGGGCATACTCGGAGATCCATGCGCGAGGCGTGCTCCTTTCGCTGGATGTTTTTGGAGTTATGGCGTGGCAGCGGCCGGTTGATCTATCGCACACCGGGCAGGATATCGCCGCCATGGCGAAGCATTGCGACATTCTGTCGCCAATGATCTACCCGTCCCACTTCTTTGGCATGGACGGCTTCGCCAATCCGGGCGACGCTCCGGAGCACTTCATCAGCGAATCCATGAAGCGATTCCAGTTGATCACCAAGGACAGCAATGTAACGATTCGCCCCTGGTTGCAGGCTTTCGGATGGCGCACTAAGAGTTTCTCGCCGGAGTATATTCAGGTGCAGGTTGATACAGCCCACCAGAACGGTGGAGTAGGTTATCTTTTCTGGAACGCACGCAATGACTATGCCACGCTGTTCAAAGGTGTGGCCCTGATGCAAAAGCCGCACGCAGCGAAAGCCACATCACAGGTACAGCCTGCAACCAAGAGCGGCGGAATCTAATACCAGCGCGCTCGAAGCCCCGCTTTTACCATCCGTTTCGTTCGCGCAGGCTGGTAATTTGCGCAACATGGTGGCGACCATGCCAATGGTAGATAGCCACCATCCGCTCAAGTGTAATCACGCCATCCTCAGGGTGATTCAGCTTTCGCGCCCACTCTTCCGCCTGCATGGCTTGCATCAGCATGACCCACCTGGCGTGTAATGATTCCAATAAGCTCAGCGAAACCTCAATTGGAGCAGAACGGCTATCCTCCAACTCCGCCCAGCGGGCTTCCATGTAGGGTTTTATCGTGGGAAAGTCTTCCGTCAATCCCAGCTTAAAGCGCACATAGGCGTTCATATGGCTATCGGGCAAGTGGTGCACAACCTGCCGTAGAGTCCAGCCGCCATCGCGGTATGGCGTTGCAATCTGGGCAAGTGATAGTCCACGCACGGCATCGCGAAGCCTGGCAGGAGTCTCGGCTATGCCTTGCACCATGGCGTCGCGCTCCCGGACACTGGAAGGAGAAATTCCGTCGAACTTGCCGATGGGGTATCGCGGGTCGGTCATCAACTTCTCCTTAGTTCATGCTGAGGCACACCCTGAAAAGCGCCTTCCAGCCTTGGGGCTGGAAACAGCTCGGGATGAATCAGGTACGCCAATATCTCCAGGCTTTCAACAATTCGTGGTCCCGGGCGGCTGAAGTAAGCTGAACCGTCGGTGGCGTATACCCGCCCAGCCCGCACGGCGGGAATGCCGGCATACCCATCATAGGCTTGCAGGATTCCTGCTTCCTCAAGGCAACGCCGCAGGGAATACCCGCAGCAACTCAGCACCACGATTTCAGGAGCGAAATCCAGCACACGCATCCAATCGATTCGCGTGGAAGGGCGATGAAAGTTGGCCAGTTCGTCGTGACCGCCGGCTATCTCCACCAATTCCTTCATCCAGTGACCGCCGCAATAAGGCGGGTTAACCCATTCCATACAGAACACCCGCGGCCTTGTCCGGACGCTTGCCGCGGTGTCCCTTACTTTCTCAATCCTCCGCCACAGCAACTCCGTCAGCTCCAGAGCGGCTCCAGGGCAACCCAAAGCTTCCCCCACTTCGACAATATTCTGCAGGATTTGTTGCAGCGAATGCGGCTCAAGATTGATAAGTTGGGGGTGAGAACTGATGTTCTCCGCCGCCTCCTGCACCCGGTCAAAAGAGACAGCGCAAACGTCGCACAGGCGCTGAGTCAGGATTAAATCGGGCTGCAATTCTTCAAGCAAGGCGAGATCCAGCTCATAGAGCGAACCGGACTGATTCAGGTTCTGGGTCACAGCCGCGTCAATCTCCGCGCCGCTGAGCCCGGCGGGAATCAGGCTGCGCGTTACGTGGGGTAATTCCAGAGCCTGCGCGGGGTAATCGCACTCATGACTCACGCCCACCAACTGTGCGCTCTGGCCAAGCGCAAATACAATCTCCGTGGCGCTGGGCAACAACGAGCATACTCGCCTCGCCCGGACCACCTCAGCGAGTCTCCACTGCCAGGGCAGGGTGGCGTTGAGTCAGCCAGAAGTAACATCCAAACATGAGCGCTGACCATGCGATGTCACCCACCAAGGCGTTGCGGAAGAAGGGAAGGGCAGCGGTGTAGCATTGCACAAGCCCGGCAAGCGTCGCCGGATACATATTCCAGCCAATCCACACCCCAAAGTTGGAGATCAGATAAAACGCAACAGAAGCACCCACCGAAGCCGCCAGCACGCCGCTCCAGCGAAGACGTCCGCGCAGCATCCAGCCTCCTAAACCCATCGCAAGGAAGCCCAGCCAGGTATAAGGGCTGAACCAGGCATATGCGCCGTGGTAAATGAAATGATCCACCGCATAGTCGCTCAACATGAGAACACCCAGTGGCACCAGAAGCGACTGGGCGCGGCTGCGGAATGTCGCGCCGCTAAAAATAAACATCGCCCCGATCGGGGTCATATTCCAAGGGTGCGGCAAAAGCCGGAACAGCATGGCTGCTATGACGAACAAGTAAGGAATCATCTTTGTTTTCTCCGATAGCGCATTATACCCAAATTCGAGAAGGAACGGGACATTAACCGCGACCCGCTTTTTTCTTTGCTGCCGCAATCATCACGGTTTGTGCGAGCAATGGATTGCCGGTGACGACGCCATCGGCCCCATTCCGCAGGTGCGTTCCGAAGATGCGGGGATTTTCGCTTCCCCACACCAGCACTCCCAGCCCAGCGTCGTGGGCTCGTCGCATCAGGCGCCGTGACGCCAACGCCCAGTGCGGCAAAAGCCAACTGGCGTTAATCATTCGCGCCAATCGAAACACCAAGCGCGGGCGGGTAAAATCGATACCCAGGTTCACGCGATCATCCATCTCACGGCAACGCCGAAGCGCGGCGGCGTGGAACGAAATGATACTGGCATGGGACCTGGCGCCGGCACGGTCAACTTCATCCAGCACCTTTTGTTCAATTCCTTCTTTTACCGTTGCGCTCCGTTCTCCGCTGGCTTTGATTTCGATAAAGGCCAATGTTCGCCGCCGCATCACCAATTCCAACGCTTCTCCAAGGGTTGGTATATGGCAGCCGGCGTAAAGCGCACGTGCGTGTGCAGGGTGCCGCAGGTTAAACCATGAGCCGGCGTCAAGCCGTTTTAAGCTCCGCAAGTCATGCCCGGCCACGCGGCCGTGGCCGTTGGTCGTGCGGTCCAGCGTGGCGTCGTGCAAAACCATCGGGACGCCGTCAGCGGAACAATGAACATCAAATTCAAGCCCGTCCGCTCCTTGCTTGATGGCAAGCTCAAAAGCCGCCAGAGTGTTTTCCGGAGCGAAGGCGCTTGCGCCGCGGTGAGCAATAATCAGCGGTTTTGAGCCCGCCTCAGGTCTTAGCCGATGCCTGGCAGGAATTCGATCTGAAGTTCGCTTGGAAACTGTCAATGGTTGCTCGCGCGCCCTGCTGACCGGTTTCCTGGCCCCAATCCCCGTTGTTTCGCCTGCCATAGCGGGGTTTGTGCCACATTCCACCGCGGGTCATCAGTGGCCAACGGTATGTCCTGCGGCCGGCTGCACGGCAGGGACGCCCAGGGCTTTTTCAAAACCGCGAATGGAAGCCTCGCGCATTTCACTGTTCCAATCCAGACGCCGCGCGAAAACCCCGGCCACGGCGGGTGCGGCATCGCGCAGGCGACAAGACATCCAGTTAAGCCCGGAGCGGCGCAGCAAAAAGTCCTCAACGCTTGTAGCCATCTCCTCGCGCAGAGCAAAGTCTGCCTCCGCGGCCAGAAGGGCAGGCTCACCCGGCAGCCTTTCAGCAAGCCAAGGCTCTTCGCGCACGGGCTCCAGAACGCGCCGCCAGCGGCTGCCGTACGTATTTATAATGCGGCCGGCAATATCGGGTGCTATGCCAAACTCACGCACAGCTTCTGCTGTGGATTGCGCAAAAAAAGCGGACCATTGGTCGATTCTTCCTCCTGGCAGCGGCTTTTGCCTTGAAGGGTGACGGCCAACGCCGGGCGACGTCCGCTTGCCGGTTCGCTTCACCACAACGTCTACAAGCTTTTCACCCAGAGCCCGCGCAGTGGTCAGTTTACCCCCGCAAACCGTAATCAGGTTTTCGGCCCAGGCGTCCGTATGGAACCGGTACTCGCGCGTGTTTTCCGACGGGCTGCGACCGGCCTGAATCGCCAGGGCGCGAAGGCCGGCAAAGCTGCCCACCACATCCTTCATGGTGAACGGTTTGCTGAGCACCCGGTTAATCGCGTTCAGCAAATACTGCATCTCTTCCAGGGATGGTTGTACGCCGGCAGGATCGCCCACGTAGTCATCATCCGTTGTGCCCAACAGGGAGTAGCCGTGCCAGGGCGCCATCACAAAAATGCGATTGCCGGGCAAAATCGCTGCGAACAGCGCATATTGGCCGCAAACCTGAGGAATCATCACGTGGGTGCCCTTGGTCAGGCGCACGGTTTTGGAGCCGTCGTAGCCGGGCAGCATGGCGCGTATGGAATCCACCCAGGGACCGGTTGCGTTTACCCAGAAATCGCCGGTGATCTGTAACCGCCTTCCACTGATGCGGTCAAAACCCTGTGCAGTGCGGATTTGGGGACCGCGGCCATCCGGTTTAACCACATCGAATGACTCAATCTGCACATAGTTAGCCGCTGCCGCGCCGTTTGCTGTTGCGTCCAGCACATTTTCCAGGCTTAGGCGGGCATCGTCGGTCTCGGAATCAAAATAGACCGCGCCGGCGCGCAACCCTTCGGCACGCAACACCGGAACCTGCTCCAGGCACTGCTCTGCCGTATAAAAGCGGTGCCGGTCTCCCGGCCCTTGATTGCCCAGCCAGTCATAAATGGTAAGTCCCAGCCGGACCTTGGTGGGGTTGTAAGGGTCGCCGGAATAGATGGGCAGGAAGAAGGGCAACTGGCGAACCAGATGCGGCGCCAGCTTAAGCAACAGGGTGCGTTCGCGGCGGGCCTCGCCCACCAGCTTAAAATCGAGCCGCTCCAGGTACCTTAGTCCACCGTGGATTAACTTGGAAGAGCGGCTGGAAGTGGCGCTGGCGAAGTCGTGGCCCTCTACCAGCGCAACCGTAAGCCCGCGCAAAGCAGCTTCCCGCGCTGTAGCCGCGCCGTTTATGCCGCCCCCGATTACTACCAGGTCGAAATGTGTGCGTGTCAGGTCCTCAACGTGTCGTTGCATCTTGTGTTACTCCGAATGCAGATAGGTTAACATACCCCGCGGCGGCAAGGGGAGGATTGACCTCAACAAATGGCGCCAGCCAGCGCACCGTCATAAGGGAATTGGGGGCGCCTGTTCGTAGACCACGGCACGGTAGTGACCGCGGGGCGGCAGCCGCGGGGTACCGGGCCAACAAGCCGCCGGTCGAGGCGGCGCAAAGCTTGCGGCCTATGCCCCAATCGGATAGTATGAGGTGACACTGAACGCTTCCGGCATTGGCCCAGCCGGCGCACCGGGGCGGCTGGCTACTGGGCCGCTTCGCTGGTTGCGCCAGCCAGCCGGCAAGCGCAGGATTTGCTACCGGATGCCAGTGAAGCCAGCCCACTTCGCCACCCCTCGTGTTATGGACGCGCTTTCGCGGCCCATGCGTAGCCTGCGTATTTCCGTTACCGACCGTTGCAACTTGCGTTGCCAGTACTGCATGCCAGAGGAAAACTACATCTGGCTTGAGCGTGAACAGATTCTTCACTTTGAGGAAATTGCCCGCCTTGCCGCCATCTTCAGTCGACTGGGTGTGACCAAGCTCCGGCTTACGGGCGGGGAACCGCTGGTCAGGCACGACGTGGATAAGCTTGTGGCGCTGCTTGCCTCGGTACCGGGTGTGGAGGACCTTGCTCTGACTACCAATGGCGTCCTGCTTGAACGGCTGGCCGCGCCCTTGCGGCAGGCGGGCCTTCACCGGGTCACCATCAGTCTGGATACGCTCCGCCCGGAGCGCTTCCAGCGCCTTACACGCTCCACCAGCCATGCTGCCATCGTAAAGGGCATTGGCGCGGCTGCGGAGGCCGGCTTTGCCTCGGTCAAGCTGAATACAGTCGTGATTAAAGGATTCAACGACGATGAATTGGCGGAGCTGCTTGAGTTCGGCCGCTCCGTGGGCGCTGAAGTGCGCTTTATTGAATACATGGACGTGGGTGGAGCGACGCGCTGGCAAATGCAGGATGTTTTTGCACGCCAGGAAATTCTGGCCCGTCTTTCCAGCCGATATGGCCCCATCCAAACGCTTCCCGCGGAAGGCGCCGCGCCGGCCGACCGCTTTCGTTTGCCCGACGGGCTTGAGTTTGGCATTATCTCCTCCACTACCCAGCCATTCTGCCGCCACTGCGACCGCGGCCGGCTTACTCCCGACGGCGTCTGGCTGCTTTGCCTTTACGCGCAAGCGGGCATCAGCCTGCGGGAGCCGCTGCGCGCCAGCAAATCCGAGGCTGAAATGGCCGCCCTCATCACCCAGGCCTGGCAGTCGCGCGAGGATCGAGGCGCCGAGAAGCGCCTTGCCGTGGCATCACGCGGCGCGCTGTTTGGAGTGGAGGAATTACGCCTGGACCCCCATCGCGAAATGCACACTCGGGGCGGATAGCAGGGCTTATAAAAGGATTGTGAACTCCAATATGGCCGATCGTTACTTTGATCGCGAGGAAGCTGAAGGTCTGCTTCCGCTTATCAAAGGCAAGCTGAGCCAGGCGCTTGAATTGCGCCGTGCTATTGCCAGCCTGGATGAGGACCTGACGCAGGCCAGCACTCGTATTATGCTGCAGGGCGGAACTTTGCCGCCCTACAAGGAACTGGTGCTGAAGAAAGCGGAGCGCGAACAGCGCAACGAGAGTCTGGAAGACGCCATCAATAAGATTCAAGAGACCGGCTGCGTAGTGAAGGACCTGGAAATGGGGCTGGTTGACTTTCCGGCGCTCATCCATGGCGAAGAAGCCTACCTCTGCTGGAAGCTGGGCGAAGAGCGAATCGGCTTTTGGCACGGACTGAATGAAGGTTTTGCCGGGCGCAAGCCGCTTGAAGATACCGCACCGGGCGGCCCCGGACATTCGCGGATTCATTAGCCCGAAGCCGGGAACCCTGCTGCGCTTCCCGATCGCCCGTGCCTCCATTCCAAAGTGGGACCCATGCGCTCCGCGGGCGCATTCGAAGGGCTTGTTGCCAGGTTGAGCCGCCGGCCCTCGCCGACGGACTGCGCAGAATTTCCTAAGGAGATCCATGAGCGAAAATCCGCCTTTCAATGCCCTCTCCACTGCCCGAAGCGCTTACCTGCGCAGCGCCGCGCACCAGCCGGTAGGCTGGCAGGAATGGGGGGAGAAGGCTTTTGAGCGCGCCCGCCTTGAGGATAAGCCCATCCTGCTGGATATTGGCGCCGTATGGTGCCACTGGTGCCATGTGATGGACCGCGAAAGCTACGAGAATCCCGATATCGCGGCTTTCCTCAACCAAAACTTTGTCGCCATCAAAGTGGACCGCGATGAGCGCCCGGATATTGACGCCCGGTATCAAATGGCGGTCAGTGCTTTGACCGGCCAGGGCGGCTGGCCGCTTACCGCCTTTCTCACTTCCGAGGGCAAGCCCTTTTACGGCGGTACTTATTTCCCGCCCGAGGATTACCATGGCCGCCCGGGTTTGAAGCGTGTGCTGCAGGGCGTTGCGCACCACTACCGCAGCAGCCGCGGCGAAATCCAGAACAGCGCGGAGCAGATCTCCACAGCGCTTGCCGGTCTGGAAGACTTTGGCACGGCGAAACAAGCCGCTTCGCTGGCTGTGGTTGACGCTGTCATCCAGAACATCGGCCGCATGTTCGACGCGAAAAACGGCGGCTTTGGCAGCCAGCCCAAATTTCCCCATCCCAACGCTTTGGATTTGCTGCTTGACGCCCACCTTGAAACCCGCCAGCCGTGGTTGTTGGCGATGGTGACCACCACGCTGGATCACATGGGCCAAGGGGGCGTTTACGATCAGTTGGGCGGCGGCTTCCATCGCTATTCCGTGGACGAACGATGGGTGGTGCCGCACTTCGAGAAAATGTCGTACGACAATGCGGGTTTGCTGGCCAGTTACGCGCGCGCTTTCCGGATGACCGGCAATCCGTTTTACCGCAACATTGCCGGGGGAATTCTGACTTACGTGCAGGAAGTTCTCAGTTCGCCACAGGGCGGATTTTTCGCCAGCCAGGACGCGGACATCAACCTGGATGACGACGGCGACTACTTCACCTGGACGCTGGCGGAGATTGAAGCGGCGCTGGACCCCGCATCCGCCCAGGCTGTGGCGCTGCATTACCACGTTGAAGCGCAGGGTGAGATGCACCACAACCCCGCCAAAAACGTGCTGTTTGTCGATCAGCCCGTTACCGCCATCGCGGAGCGGATGCAGCGGCCCGCGTGTGAAGTGGAAGCTCTGCTGGCCCGCGCCCGCGCCGCCTTGCTTTCCGAACGCGCCAAACGCCCTGCCCCCTTTATCGACCGCACCCTCTACACCAGTTGGAACGGCATGATGATTTCGGCGTTTCTGGAAGCAGGGCGACTGCTGCAGTTGGATGCGCCGCGGCAATTGGCGCTGAAGACGCTGCACCTGCTGATGGAGCGGGCGTTCGATGCGGAGATGGGAATGTTCCACAGTCTGCTGGATGGAAAGCCGGCCATCGAAGGTCTGCTGGACGACCAGGTGTTCACCATCAACGCCTTGCTTGACGCCTGGGAGCAGACCGGCCAGTTCCTTTATTACGAGCGCGCGCAACAACTGATGGAGATTACGCTGCGCCGTTTCTGGGATGATAACGCCGGGGGCTTTTTCGACACCGCCAGGGATGCCGCCTTGCGCCTGGGCAGCCTGGCCATACCGCGCAAGATTTTTCAGGACTCGCCCACGCCGGCCGCCAATTCCGTGGCGGCCATCGCTCTTGACCGCCTGGCCCGCCTTGCGGAAAGACCCGACTACGCCGAAAAGGGTCAGGCCACGCTGGATGTGTTCGCCGCCAAGGCCGCGGAGATGGGCCTTTATGCCGCTACTTACGCCCAGGCGGTTGTGCACCATTGCCGCCAACGGGCGGAGATTGTTGTGGCGGGCGCGGAAAAAGAGTGCCAGCCGCTGTTGCAGGTGGCGCATAGCGCGATTATTCCCGGTCTGCGGGTTTTCTATATTCCTACCCATGCGGTTGCCGCCCGCCAGTTGCCCCCGGGCCTGGCGAACACACTGCCCGCGCTGGCGGAAGGTTTGTCATTGCCTGCCGCGCTTTTCTGCCGGGGCAACATCTGCCTTCCTCCCGTCCAGACCGCGGCGGAGTTGCAGGCGCTGGTCACGCCGCAAGCTTCAACTCAAAGCGCCTGAGGCGGCCGCGCCCTCGCTGCGCGCGCTGAGGGCAAACCATAACAGGTTCCACTGCCATCTTCCGCCAAGCGCATTGCATCAAGCTGCGCCGCACACTGCCGATCCCCGCGGGTTGATCCTTCGCCGGTCTATGCCGGCTCCACGGGTTCGGTAACGCTTTGATCGCGCGCCCAGCCTTCGTTTTGGAGGGTCAGGCACTCAATGGCTACGGCATTGGCGCCGGCGTCCAAATCCGGCAAAGCCATATAGTCCGACGGCCAGCAGCGGTACACCAGAAACCTCATCACCAGTTGCCCGGCTTCATTGAAAAGGTCAATGATGATGTCTTTGCGGAAGTCCTTCAAACCCACTTCGCTTCCTGCGCCGGCGTGAAGCTGCCACACCTTATTGGCCCAGGCTTCAAAGGCGGCATCCTGTGTGCGCCCGCGCTCCAGCACGATGGGTGTATACGACGTCAAGCCCGGCGAAAGGTGCGCCAGACTTGGGTCCGCGCCCTCGCGGTGCGCAACCACCTCGGTGCTTCGCCGCAACGCGCTCACCTTGGAAACACCGGCCACGTACTGACCATCCCACATCACGCGGAACTTGAAGTTCTTGTAAGGGTCCATTCGCTGAGGGTTCGCCGGGAATTCAACCATAATCGTCCTCCTTATTCGGTGCAGGCCTTAGCCAGGCCAAATGCCGATGCATGCTACGCCTTTGATGCCGGGAATACAACACGTGCCACCCGCGCGCTTTGCCGCCGCAACAGCATTCGCCGGGGCATGGGTCAGGTTGCAACCGGGCAAACCTTCAGCGGATAAGCTCGACGGGCTGGCAGTTCCAAAGGCGGAATCCGTCCGCCCGTCAAACCCCGCGATGCACCGGGCGACCCCAACTTGCTCTAGCCTTGCTCCCTCCAGCCAATCTGTATCCCGTTGATTGTACAATCTTTAATACGATTGGGTTCGTTATTTTTGGCTTATATCTTTTATAATCTGGTATTTGTGCCAAAAGGCCGGTCTCCTTTCCCGGATTTTGTTGCATTGGCCCTTTACCATCTTATTTGTTTTCAATAGCCTTGGGTTGGTGTGCTAATATCTCCTGTGTTTTCAATAATATTGGGTTCGTTTTTTAGTATGTGCTTTGTTTTCAATAGCCTTGGGTTCGTTTTACGTGAAAAAATACAGTGAAGTTCTCCGGTACCGTCAGCAGCATCAGCTTTCCCGGTTTTGCTGCCCGGCAAGTTCCGGAGCCGCGGACAAGCGGAGAAAAAACGCACCTGGAGCGTGACTGAAAGAACAAAAATCGGCGCGGGTTGAATGCTGCCATCGGCATCGATTTGCACATGAAACAAGCCTACCAATTTGCGGTGAGACAATGGAGACGATTGGGACAAATGAGACGGTTTTTTTTAGGCAGGGGAGGGAGCCGGCTGGAGATGGCCGTGGCGCTCTCGGAGATTTCAGCGGCAGCGGAGACAGAGGGGTCAAGCTCCAACCCTGCGGCAGAATTTAAGCGTCAGGCCAGACTCTGTCGTGACCTTCTTAGCCAAACAGGTATGCCGGCATCGGATCGGCTGCGCATGCAGAGCCTGATCAGCTACACAGTGCAGAAACAACGGGCGCGGGCAAAACCCGCCCCTGCCGACCTGTTTCCATTTTTGGTCCAGTGGGTGGGGCAGGCAAGGCGTTTGAACGGGTCGCGGCAAGCCGCGGCTCTATTGGTTGCCGATTTCGTGATGGATGGCAACGTGGATTTTGGTCTGCCGCGCTCCACGGACGAAGCTGCCCTTATAGCGAAAACCGCAACCGTTCGGGCCGAACTCTTTCGCGCGGGCGCCCGCTTTGAGTATAGTCCGTTAGACGGATCCTTTGCTTTCGATCACGACTGGCTTCAGGAAGCCTTCAGAACCGCGCCGGAAAGCGGGCCGGGAGAGGCCGCCTTTCTGTTTCTGATGGAAAGGGGATTTGACCCGAGTTGCTGTTGCCGCGGCGGAGCGCTCAAATTCCGCAAAGTAATCCGAGTCGCCGGGCTTTATCTGCGTGATCACCCTCAGGCTTCCATTCGCCCCCAGGTGCTGCTCGCACTCGGCGACGCCTATCGGGATATCGTTGCCTTGGCGGATGGCGTTGGCCCTTTCTGGCGACCCTGAGGCGTGATAGAACGGCATTGATGCGGTTAGCCGCACGGTTTTCGTCTGTCGTTGCTTGGGTCTGAGTTTCATTGCCCTTCCAAACAAGTCCGCCTATGATTTTGGATAGGGCATCCCGGCAGGGCTGCCGGGCCATCCCGGGGTGGCCTGCTAATTCCGCAGCCTGATAAGATAGCTCGCAGAAGCGTGCTAGATATTCGGGCGGAAGAGGCTGATGAGTGCGAATCTGCTCCGCGTAAGACCCGACCTCCCCCTCCCAAAAGCCGGGGAACTCGCGGTCAGCCCTCGACAGGCGGGGGCTGTCAAGAGCGTAGAGCCGCAGGAGCGCAAACTCGTCGGAAGGCCGCACCACGAGGACGGGTCTTTTTGCGGATCCCATCCGATGGATCCACACTCCCCGTCCACCCACCTCCGCCACCTTCTTAAGTTCCCCATGCTCGAAACGGAAAGCGTCTAGCACATAAACCGCGCCGCCGTATTGGACAAGTGCGGTCGTAAGCATACCCCCACCCCGCCTAACCGGCCAAAGGTTATTGAAGGTCTTATAGCAGTCCACTAGCGTGGTTCGCTCCGAGTCCCACCGCGCAAGGACTCGCAAGTGGTCGGCTGGATCCAGAATTGCCAGGCCTCTAACGTAGCCAGGCGGGTTGCCTTGGTTTCCCTGGAAAGGTCCCCGGTGATACCATTCAACGCGAAGGATATGTCTATCTCCCGCCAGATCTCCCTCTATTGCCAAGTCAGGCTGCGCAGCCTTGGCCGATACACCCTGCACCGCGCGAGGCTGAGACCCGAAGAGTATAACGAGCCCGCTCACGCCAAAAGCCGCGACTAGAGAACGGAACCTCATTGGAACCTCCAAATCACCGACCCCGTACCGCTACTGCAAGTTTGAGGGATACCCAGAGAGGCCATCAGGGCATCGCTTAAACACCCTCCCATTGTAGGGGTGTTTCCGTTGAACCAGTACGGGTTGCTGCAACCGCCGCCGCTTGCCGGCCCGCAGTCCTGAATTGTCGTGGACGTAAAGCCTGCGCCAACCACGAATCGCTCAGATCGCAAAAGGCGCGATCTATGCGCCACCCGTCGACGCACAAAATCTTCGATCGGGCGCGCTTTCCCCGCAGATGGACGCAGTGGGCCAATTGATGCTGCCCTGGCGGGCTTAGAATGGCAGGCCGCAAAACGCGGGGGTCCGCGCCGCCCACGAACTTGTCTTTGCCAGTGCAAAGGTTTGAGCTGCTCAGCCGCGTTATTTGCTAAGGAGTGTATCTATGAGCCCAACGGCGGTCTTCCGTTCCTGCTCGAAATTTTGCTGCGACTGTGCGACTGAGGAGTGAATAATGCCCCGCCCGGATGTGATTCTTTGTCGTGCGTTGAGGCAAGCTTTGCGTCCCATGGCGGGCTGTTTCGCGAGTTGATATGCTCTGAGCGCTAGCCTGCAGGCCTGCACTACGGCCGCTACGGGAAGAGGATTGGGGTTGAGGACGCCACCGGCATAGGATGTCCCAAGCTTCGCGTAGAACGCTGGGAACTCCTGGCTCGCTTCGGTGAACTCCTTGCTCCTCCATGTATACAGGGTTGGAACTTGCGAATAATCATCCGGCACAACCTCGACCACCAAACGGCCATTGACCTGCATCAAGGAAATGTTCTCCCCACCCCAATGGCCAACTTCTCTGAGCGCGTTCCCCTCCAGCCGGAACATGAACAAATACAGCACCCGCCCGCCATACTGGACTGCCCTCGAGATTAAAGCCCCCCCACCGCCGGGTAGGGGCCAAAGTCCGTTGAGTTTTGGGTAGAAGGTTGGGATTGTGGTGGGAGGGGAGGCCCAGCTCGCGATTATTCGGGATCTTCCCCCGGCCCTCCTTACTTCGACACCCAGAACGTACTGGGGGGGATTTCCCCGACTCACTGGGGGGAATGGCCCAGCGGCATACCACTCAACCGTATTGGAATGTCCTCTGCCGGATATGTCGCCAGAGAGTTTCAGATTGACATGACGAGTCTCCTCGCCGCCGGCCGCCAGCCCTTTCGCTGGGGTTAAAGCAGCGCAGAAGCAGAAGTCTGCCATGCCCATCAGTAGAAGTGCTGCGATGGGCTTCACTGGAACCTCCAAAAGACAGTAGCCTGCCCATAAGGGCCAGGATTACACCCGTTCGCGATACCCAACTGCGTGGCGAGGGCGTCTGAGAGACAGCCTCCCATGGTCGGAATCTCGCCATTGAACCAATAAGGATTACTGCAGCCTCCGCCACTTTGTGGACCGCAGTCCTGGGTTGTCGTGGACGTAAAGCCTGCGCCAGCCACGCGGTGCTCAACCGCCCGCCCCGCCACACTACTTAGGCGCCGGAGGAATCAGTATTGATTGTCTTAATAGACCCTGGATTTCAGTTGCAGCGCGCTCCCTGTCTTTAACTGAGGCTGGCGGAGCAATACCCTCTCCGGAGAGAATTCTTTTCATTACGGCCGTGCAAAATTGGCGCGCCTTCCCGGGATTTCCAGCCCACTTGAATACCATCATGGAATTCCGACACGTGGAAGAAAGAACATCGAGGGGCAAGGCCCGTGACGAATTTCGGATATCTTCTATTCGGAAGTACTGAGCCGCAAAGCTTGACCAGAACCGCGGAAAATCGCGATTGGCCTGTACATACCTGACGCCATTCCAACGAAAGACTTGAGGTAGCGCTCCAGAGGCGTGCGGGAAATTCACAATCTCGGGAATTCCGTCATGGTTTAGATCCCGTAGCTGAATACGGCACGTCCTCAAAGGTGCGAGGTCCGACGGCACGGGCTGTATTGTTCCGTGTGAATATTCAAAAATGCCGAAGCGATTTGGGCACACCGTAAATCCGACGCAATTGACCACGATCTTCGGCTGACCCGTATGGTTGATATCGTAGACGCCTGTGCCAGGGAAAAAGCCGGAATACGCGCCATTACAATCGAGCTTCCACAACACCTTCAGGGCTGGGCCATTTTGTTGCAGGACCATAACGTGACTTGACATTGCACGCGAACCCACCGATGGAGAGCTGTAGAAAAGCACCACCAGTTCTCCTCCTCCCTCTGCAAGCCGAGCCCATGAAGGCGGAAAGTCGAGCTTCGCCCCTGCGGGAAGTTGGCGCAATAGATCGACATTGGCTACCGTCCCTGCGGCTGCCGATACGAGTAACCCGATGAGCGTTGCTTTCCAGAGCATCGCCAATTTCCTCATTGAAACCGCCAAAGGACGGTGCCCTGCCCGTATGCCCCGGGGTTACATCCGTTGGGTATGCCCGTGTTTGTGGCCAGCAGGTCTGACAAGCATCCACCCATGCTGGGAGTAGACCCAGTGAACCAGTAGTCGTTGGTCGTGCTTCCCGGCCCGATATCGCCAACCGCGGTTGAAGTAAGGGCCGACCAGCCGCCGCCTGAGGGCGTTGCCTCCAGCACCACCCCCTTGCCACACATGCCTGCGTAGGGAAGGGCCACGAAGGCCTCCTGGTTGGCATAGCCTTGCGGCATGTTCTTATTGCCCGATGTGCAGCCGGGTCCACACCCGGTGGCCACAGTACAGTAATAAGAACCGTTCGGGAAGGCACACCCGCTTGTATTGTAGGAGCAGCCGGCGAACCCACAATTTTTCCACCGTTCCACGTCCATCATCACCTGCCAGTAGATGTAAGGAAAAAACTCTGTGTTGCTGGCGGCCGCGAACACATAGATTTGGCGGATGGAGCTTGGGGCGCTGGATCACGCCGGCGCATTATCCATGCGCACCCGGTTGACGCTGCAGTCGCTCGCCCCCACTGGTATCTTATTTTTCTTGAAGTCGGCCTCCTGCTTGTCGCGCAGCTTGCGGATGTCAATGGCCTTGGTCTCGCGCGGTTCAAGCTTAAGCTTGGTGAGGCAATAATGCACGCCGTTCGCCGTAAGCACAAAGCCGATGCGCGCTTCCTGGCCGCCCATGTTTGTGAGGAAGAGAATGGATTCGGTTTCGCCATCCAGATGCCAGGGGTTCGCGCCCGAGCCGGACCAGCAGGAAAGGCCGCAAACCGCAAGAACGGATGCGCTACCCCCTTGTAGCGCCACTTCCTTCAGCAATTGACGTTAGCCACACGGGCAGAAGTTAGGTATGGAGCCCGAGCCCAGGGACGGTCGTCACACCGCCGTGCAGCCGTCAGTGAAGGCAATCTGCGTGGCTTACGGATACCGGTACTTGGTCATGCGGGTCCACGGCAAGTAGCGCATCTATGAAAGGGGCGGCGCGAGGCGCTGCTGCCCCAGCCGTGAGCATTACAGGTCAGAGCGGGCTCACGTAGGGCATGCGAATCAGCTCAAGGCCCGGGGGAGGCGCAAAAAGACTTGCAGGCACTTGGGGGGATTCCTCAATCTTGGTAACGATGCGGAGCCATAAGTCTGCCAGTGCGCCCTGACGGGTGTCTGTCCGGTATTCGACGGTGAGCAGAGGGAGCCGCAAGGTTGAATCCCTTGGTGTCCACTGCTCTGATGAAATCATGTCCGTGGTAACCTCCCAACGATACGAGACTCCGTCGCACTCAATGCCCATGATGGTTCGCCGGCCCATGGGCTGCCCGCGGCCGGGTGGCAGGACGGGCGCCTCGACCGCCTGCTTGCCGCGTTTATCAAAGGTTATGCGGGTACCGCGCGCGAAGTCCATAATGGCGACGTCATAGGGACCTTCCACCGACCTGTTTCTGTTCATCCGAGTGAGGTCTGCCCTGACGACGCCGTCCGGATTCTGGTAAAAGGAGTAATCAAATTTGGTCAAGTCAGTGCTTCGCAGGATGTAGTCGCGGTTATGGGCAGTATCATGCGCGATCGCCTTGCTGAAAAAGAATTGGCGAACCTCGTACACCCCGCGCCAGTAGCCCGTTGCAGGGGGTTCCTGGGCACCCGCCATACCAACACCAAGCAGCAAGAACGCGACGATTACCTTACGTTCAGAAGCCATGAAATCCTCCTGTCAAGCCCGGATGCGGACGACCTGCAGGGGCGGGCCGAAGGCCGTTAGTGGATCGTCCCCTGTGGCTTGCCCGTGCAACTTGTGGTAATGCAGTCTACATTCCCAGCCTGGGTGCCATTGTAAATCTGAACGCTCTTCCCATTGATTGTGTAGGTTTGCTGCCAATCTTCGTCGCAACTGCTTCCGTTTTCACATGTTGTAGAGCAGTTCTGTATAGTGTCGGGAATTGTTATCGTCCCCGTGTTATCGGTGGTCCAACTCGCAGGCGTGGGTTCTTGGCCGCACCCATTACTGGTCTGGCAGGTGGTGCTTTGCCATGTGAGCTGTTCCGCTACGGTAATGCCGGACATCTTGATTGGAGACTTGTTAGTATCGAGGACTTGGTAGTAGACCCGAAGCCTGTACGGAGTGAAGCTGCTATTTAAGCATGCAAAAGTGTCCGAGATGACTGTCGCGGCGTAAACATATGCCGGCACCTGCCCGGTAAAGGAAAATATCCCCCCGCCGGAACAAGGGCTGGAGTTGCATATGTGATTGGCATAGACATATTTATACGCCTGGTAGCTGGTTATGATCGAAGTCGTGCCGCCCTTCGTGGTGGCGTGAACACGTCCCTTCACGCTGCTATCCATATAGGCAATGGTCGTATCCGACGTGCTCCACGAAGCGGCGCTGGTGACATCGCTGTAGTAGTAAGTGCCGTTGCAACTCGTGGTGACCTCCGTCAGGACGCAGTCCATATAAGTGCTTGGCAGAAGGTCGACCGTGCTGGGGCTCATCTGGGTTGCGAAGTAGCTGGTTGGGCAGCCGCACTGATTGCAATCGTAATTGCTTGCCACGCCCTTGTGGCGCTGGATCACCATAAGCCGCCCCATGACTGGCGCATTATCCATGCGCACCCAGTTGACGCTGCCGTCGCTCGCCCCCACTGGTATCTTATTTTTCTTGAAGTCAGCTTCCTGCTTGTCGCGCAGCTTGCGGATGTCAATGGCCTTGGTCTCGCGCGGTTCAAGCTTAAGCTTGGTGAGGCAATAATGCACGCCGTTCGCCGTAAGCACAAAGCCGATGCGCGCTTCCTGGCCGCCCATGTTGGTTAAAAAGAGAATCGACTCGGTCTCGCCATCCAGGCGCCAGGGGTTCGCGCCCGAGCCTGCCCAGCCGTCGCCCTCGTTGGCCACGTGGGCGTCCACCACCAGGTCGCTTTTGGCCTCCACGCTGGAAACCTGCGCCACCAGCGAGCCGGGCGGCCCGCTGTGCTCCATGCGCAATGAGACGTAGGGAAGCGGGAGGGGAAGCTGGCCCATGACGGCATCCAGCGTGAAATCCTCAGTGGAGAGACCCGCCACGGAGAGCGGCGCCAGCACGGTTTGTGCGGGCTTGCCCTTCTGGTCCGCGTATTCCAGCGTTACGGTCACGTTTTGGGGCGCGCTGAGCAGGTTGCGCACGACCACATGCGGGACAAAGGTTCCGGTTCCCGCAAAGGGCGAATCGGTGGTGGGCGTGCCGATGGGGATGCCGCTCACGTGCAGGGCGCTGGCTTGCTGGCGAGCCGGGTCCGGAAAGCTGAGGGTGGTGGAAAAGCCGGTGACCGGGTCCAGAATCTTGCCCTCGGCGATCAGCCTTGGGTTGGGGCCGCGCTGCACAATCGTGATGCCGCCAGCGGGCGCTTCAGCCGGGCTCACGCCCATTTGGCCCAGCATCTGGTTCAGCGAGAGAACTTTGGTCTCATCAGGAGCAAACAACAACGGAGGCGCCGGATGACGCTGGCCGCCGAATTCCAGCCAAACGTCCGCCGCCACCTGATTGCCGCTGAAGTTGGCCACCATGATGCGCGCGTCGCGACCGCCGCCCAGCCCCCACCAGGAGCCGTTGAGCACGGGCGGAATGTCGCTGCGTCCGAGGTCATTCTCCACCATCTCGGACTCGTGGATCAAGCGCAAAGCCGGATTGGCGATGGTCAACTGGCCTACCACGGGCATGATCGTGCCCATAAAGTAGACGGCTACGCTGCCCTCGGCGAATTCTCCCGCGGGGTCGCCGCCCAGCTTGGCGATGAGACCGCCCAGATCAATAGGAAGCTTGGCCTGTGACTGAATGGTCTGGTGGCTGAGCAGCGAATGGCCCAGCAGGCTGCGCACGGCTATCGTAAGGTCGGTCGGCTGGGGCGAGTCACTGACCAGATTGAGCGTGGAAGTGAAGCCGTCGCGAAGCGAGTAGTAAGGGAAATCAATTTCGCGCGGGGCAAGATTCCCCTGGCCGCAACAAGCGCTTGAACTGGCCTGGGCGGCGTGGGCGTGGGAGGGATTTGAGCTTCGAAAGAGCAAGAAGCCGGAAAGGGCGAAGAGCGCGATAAGAACCGGGGAGAGCTTCGCCAGCCGCATGGGAACCTCCAGGGCGCAAGTTGTATTGTGTAGCAGTAAAACGGATGCCGAGTTTCTACCACAAGGAGGGGGGGGCGGAGTCAAGTGACATTTGGTAAAAGTTGAGGGCATCGCCGTGGCTTTCTCTATGGGCAAGTTAAAGGCATCCTTTTCAGACCGACGGAGAGAGATTATGGGAATTGAATCGGGCCCCAAACCTTGGACGACAGGTCCGCAGTACCTGCGGCAATCCACAACCGCACAGATCGCAAGATCCAAAGTCTTGCGCCTGCTGAACCGCACGCAGGCCCAGCGGCGCTGCCAATGCCGGTCCGGGCTTTGCCGGAGGTTGATTTAATTGGCTATTCCTGCTAAATTTATAGAGTGAAACAAATACCCACCGGCTTGTGGGTGGGCATGTAAAGGAGCAACGCATGGCCGCACTAGAAGTGACCCCGACCGCAATCGAAAAGGTCAAAGAGATTTTGGAGCAGCAGGAGCCCAAGCCGATGGGTTTGCGAGTTGCTGTGGTGGGCGGAGGGTGTTCCGGCTTTTCCTACCAGATGAACTTTGAGAACGACGCCAATCCCGTCGACAAGGTGTTTGATTTTGACGGCGTTAAGGTTGTGGTGGATCAGGCATCCCTGATGTACCTGAAGGGCACCGTGATCGATTATGTGGAAAGCCTGGCCGGCTCGGGTTTTAAGTTTGAAAACCCGAATGTAAAAACCACTTGCGGCTGCGGCAGTTCGTTTACAGTTTAGTTTCCTCCTAACAGTCGTCCGACTTCTGTCCCGGAGCTCCGGTTACGCCGGGGCCCCGGGTTTTTTTTAAGCTGCGGCGTCACCCGGCCCACAACAGCCGCCGTGGCACGGTACGGTTTGCAATTCTGAAGCCGCGGGGCCATGAGCCGTGATCCCTGAACCCACCTTCTGAACTCATGCGCATCGCTCTGGCTCAAATCAATACGACAGTAGGCGATTTTGCGGGCAATGCCGCCCGCATTGTGGAATACGCACGCCGCGCTCAGGCACAGGCGGCCGATCTGGTGGTGTTTCCGGAGCTGGCGTTGTGCGGCTATCCTCCCCGTGACCTGGTGGAAAAGCGCGATTTTGTGGAGCGCTGCGAAACGGAGCTGGTTAGCCTGGCCACCGCGCTTCCTCCAGTACCGGCGCTGGTGGGATGTGTGCGCCCCAGTGGCGTGGAGCGGGGCAAGGCCGTAGCAGACGCCGCGGCGCTGCTGGCCAACGGCCGCATTGCCATGGGCTATTCCAAAATCCTGCTCCCGTTTTACGACGTGTTTGACGAATCGCGCTACTTTGAGCCGGGACCGGGACCGGCGGTTTACCCGCTGCCCGGGGCGCGCGTAGGCATCACGATCTGCGAAGACGTGTGGAACGACAAGAACTTTTGGAAGCGCCAGCTTTATCATCGCGACCCGGTGGAAGAAACGGTGCACGCCGGGGCCACCTTGCTGGTGAACATTGCCTCCTCACCCTTCGCCGCTGGAAAGTCCGAGTTGCGCCAGCAGATGCTGCGCGCCATTGCCGTGGAACGCCGCCTGCCGGTAGTCTACGTGAACCAGGTGGGCGGCAACGACAGCCTGATTTTTGACGGCGGCAGCATGGCTTTTGATTCCAAGGGTGAATTGCAGACGCGGGCCCGCCAGTTTGAAGAGGATCTGGTGATTTTCGATACGGGCGGCGGCGCGGCCGCGCTGGCGCCGGCCGCGGGCAGTGAGACGGAAGAAGTGTATCGCGCTCTGCTGCTGGGTTTGCGTGACTACGTGACCAAATGCGGCTTTCGCAAGGTGATTGTGGGACTGAGCGGCGGCATCGATTCGTCACTGGTTGCCACGCTGGCCGCGGATGCTATGGGCGCGCAGAACGTGCACGGCGTCAGCATGCCGGGCCCCTTTTCGTCACCCGGAAGCCTGACGGACGCCGAGGCGCTGGCGCGCAACCTGGGCATCGATTACCGGGTGGTGTCTATCGTGCACATTTACGAAAGCTACCTGGCCACGCTTGCGTCTTCGTTTCGCGGTATGGCGCAGGATGTGACGGAGGAAAACATTCAGGCGCGCATCCGCGGCAACCTGCTGATGGCGCTATCCAACAAGATGGGCGCGCTGGTGCTTTCCACTGGGAACAAATCCGAACTGGCCGTGGGCTATTGCACGCTCTATGGCGATATGGCGGGCGGTTTGGCAGTGATTGCCGACGTGCCTAAGACCATGGTTTACGAGCTGGCGCGATTTATCAACGCCGGCCGGCCGGGCGGTCCGGAGGCGGGACGCATCCCGCTGGCCTGCATCGAAAAGCCACCCTCGGCGGAGCTGCGACCTAACCAGACTGACCAGGACACGCTGCCGCCTTACGACACGCTGGACTTAATTTTGCGCGCCAGTATTGAGGAAGGTTTGTGCGGGCGGGAGATTACGGAACGCTACCAATTGGATGGCGAACTGGTGAAACAAACCTTGCGCCGCGTAGCCCTGGCGGAATATAAACGCCAGCAGGCCGCACCCGCGCTGAAAGTAACGGCCAAGGCGTTTGGCATAGGCAGGCGGTTTCCCATTGCGAACCGCTTTGTGGAATAGCCAGGCTGTTGAGGCAGCAGAATGACTGGGAAGGACGGATAAAAACAAAAAGCCAGCTCGCCGGCGTGGCAAGCTGGCTATGGAGGAGCAAAAAATAAAAGTCTAGGCCTTCTTGCGCCGCTTCAGCAACAGACCCATCAAGCCGCTGCCCATAAGCAACAGGCTTGCCGGTTCCGGAGTAGATACGCCGTTAATCGCGTTGGGATTGCCTTCAAGGCTGAAGAACGCGGTTCCGCCGGCAGCCAAGCCGCCGCCCCCAAAAACTATGGAACCGGTGTTAGCGTCGGTAACGTTAAAGCTGTCGTAATTACCGAGGTTGTCCCAGCCTTCGTAACCGGTCGGCGCGCTGCCAGTGCAAGTGATGTAGGTGCAATCACCATCGCCGTCGAATCCGAAAATCCCAGTTCCGGTCAGCGAGATGCTTGCCTGCGTTGAGCCCGAGTTGTTCCAAACGCCGACCAGCACATCTTCGACACCGTCGTACGGGCCCTGTGAGCCGTCTACTGCAAAGGAAAGCTTTCCACCAGAACCGATGGTGATCAGCACCTGGCAGCCCGTGTCAGCGCCCACCGCCGGGCATTGAGGGAACATGGCCCCTCCGGCAAATGCCGATGCCGACGTGAAAAGTACTAAAGCACTCCCCAGTAACACAATCCTTGCTAAATTTTTCATCTGACCCCCTTAATTTGACTGACTACTCGATGCGCTCATTTCTATGCATTTTTGATGCCGTTTTACAATATACAGAAACCATTGTAATATAAAGGCTTAGCGAGATAACTCAAATCAATTACGTCCACTATTGTGGCAATTGGTTTCCATGATTTATCAAAACTTTTTGATACCCGTAACTCTTTATAATCCTTACTACTTAGATAGATATGACCGTTGGACGACCCAACTACTGCAATGCCCCGATTGCCGGTCTGCCCCCGAAGCCAACGCCAAAGCGTGGCCTTCTGTGAGGCAGAGGTCTAATTTCGCCGCTTGCCCTTTAGTGATGTGAGGTGGGCATTTCGTTTCACCCGCATTTCTTCCACAGACCCTCTGATGGATGTTTACTACCACTTTCCAGGTTCCAGCCTCCCGAAGTTTCAGGCCTGGTGGAGTTACTCCCGGCGTTCCAGCCGCGCCGTAGCGATGCCCGGAATGGCCTAAACTCCTGACAACGGGAAGAGCTTCGGGTAGGATAGTATTTATGTTCACAATTAAAGATTTTCAAGGGGTCAATTCGGGCTATCTGCTCGAACTCTATGAGCGATACGAGTCTGACCCCCGAAGCGTGGACGCGGAAACGCGCGAATTCTTCACGCATTGGAAGCCGCCACCAAACGGCGCTGCCACGCACGCAGCCGCACCTGCCTCCGCCGCGATGCCGATGCGGAAGATAGTAGGGGCGGTGAATCTGGCGGAGAGCATTCGCAAATTCGGCCACCTGGCGGCGCAAATTGACCCTTTGGGCGAGCCGAGAGAAGGGGATCCGTCGCTGCTGCCGGAAACCCACGGCATTTCAGAAGACGACCTGCGCCAGCTTCCCGCGTCCGTCATTGTGGGCGAAATTGCGGAGGGCAAGGCCAACGCCTTCGAAGTCATTCAGGAGCTGCGCCGGGTATACATGAGCGGCACGGGCTACGACTACGCTCACCTGCGTGACGTGAAGGCGCGCGAATGGCTGCGCAACGCGGCTGAAAGCGGGTTTTTTCGCCCTCCGTCGCAGCCCATTGACGAAGTTCAATTGCTGGAGCGCCTGACCCAGGAAGGCGTGTTTGAGCTTTTTCTGGACCGCACTTTTCCCGGCAAAACGCGATTCTCCATTCAGGGGCTGGGCACGCTCATTCCCATGCTTGACGCGATCATTGAGGCTGCGGCTGAAGCGGAGGTGCGTCAGGTGCTGATCGGCATGGCGCATCGCGCCCGGTTGAACGTGCTGGCCCACGTGCTGAACAAGCCTTACAAACAGATTCTGGCGGAATTCAAGGACCCTGCCAAAGCCAGCCAGTTCCGTGGTGACGTGGGCTGGACGGGCGACGTCAAGTACCATTCCGGCGCGCACCACGCAGTGCGGAACGGCAAAACCGTGAGTCTGATGGTGGCCATGGCGCCCAATCCCAGTCATCTGGAAGCGGTGAATCCCGTGGTGGAGGGCATGGCGCGCGCCGCCGGCACCCGCGCCGGCCATCGCGGTGAGCCCATGTTTGTCGCCACGCTGACCTTGCCGATTCTGATCCACGGCGATGCCGCATTTCCCGCCCAGGGCATTGTGACCGAAAGCCTGAACCTTTTTCGCCTGCCCGGCTACCAGACGGGCGGGACCCTGCACCTGATTGCCAACAATCAAATCGGCTTTACGACTGACGCCGCCGAGGGCCGCAGCATGATCTATGCCAGCGACGCGGCGCGGGGCTTTCGCATTCCCATTGTTCATGTGAACGCCGACGACCCGGAAGCTTGCATTGAGGCCGCGCGCCTGGCGTTCGCCTATCGCGCTCTGTTCCACAAGGATTTTCTGATCGACCTGATCGGATACCGGCGCCACGGGCACAATGAGGGCGACGAGCCGGGCTTTACCCAGCCGTTGATGTATCAGAAGATTGCCAGCCACCCCACGGTGCGGCAGATTTGGGCCGGAAAGCTGGAAGAGCGCGGCTTGATCAAGCCCGGTCTGGCCGAAGAACTGGTGCACAAACACATGGAGCACCTGCATCAGGTTTTGGCCTCACTGAACGCGGAGCGCGAACTGGTTGAGCCGCGGCCCGCGGAGCCCGTGCCCGGCGCCGCGCGGCGCGCCCAGACGGCGGTTGAGCCGCAGCGCCTGCGGGAATTGAATCGCGAATTGCTGCAGCTTCCCGCGGGGTTCAATCTGCACCGCAAAATCCAGCGCGTGCGCGAAAAGCGCCTGACGGCGCTGGATACGATGGATGAGCGCACGGTAGACTGGGCGGCGGCGGAAGAACTGGCGCTGGCCTCCATTCTGCAGGACGGCATTCCCATCCGCATGACCGGGCAGGATGTGGAACGCGGCACGTTCAGCCATCGTCACGCAGTTTTCCACGACGTGAAGACGGGAGAGCGATATATTCCGCTGCAGGCGCTGCCGCAGGCGAAGGCGGGGTTTGAGATTCATAACAGCCCGCTCAGTGAGAATGCCGCGCTGGGATTTGAGTACGGCTACAACGTGCAGGAGCCGGGCCGGCTGGTGATCTGGGAAGCGCAATACGGTGACTTTATCAACGGCGCGCAGACCATTATTGACGAGTTCGTGGTCTCGGCGCGCGCCAAGTGGGGCCTGTCGCCTTCGCTGGTGATGCTGCTGCCGCACGGCATGGAAGGACAGGGGCCGGACCACTCGAGCGCGCGGCCGGAGCGTTTTTTGCAACTGGCGGCGGCCGACAACCTGCGCGTCGCCAACTGCACCACGGCGGCGCAGTTCTTCCACTTGCTGCGATTGCAGACGGCGCTGCTTTACACGGACCCGCTGCCCCTGATTGTGCTGACGCCCAAGAGTCTGCTGCGCCATCCAATGGTAACCTCGTCGCTGCGCGACCTGGCCGAAGGCGGCTTCCAGCGGGTGATTGACGACGCGCGAGCCCGCCAGTCGCCCGCCTCGGTCAGCCGGCTGATACTTTGCAGCGGCAAGGTGTATGTGGACCTGATGTCGAGCTCGTGGCGCGCTGAAGCGCAGAACGTGGCCATTTGCCGGCTGGAAATGATCTATCCTTTTCCAGAGGACGATGTGCGCGCTTTGCTGGCGCAGTATCCCAAGCTACGCGAGGTGGTTTGGCTGCAGGAAGAGCCGCGCAACATGGGCGCGTGGGAGTTTTTGCGCCTGCAACTGGCGCGCCTGATTGACGGGCAATGCCCGCTGCTTTATATTGGCCGCCCTCGCGGCTCAAGCCCCGCCGAGGGCTCCTCGGCGTGGCACGCGCTGAACCAGGCCGCGCTGATTCAGCAGGCGTTTGACCTGAAGGAAGTTCACGTTGAAGAGAGCGTGCTGCTGCGCAAGACCAACTGACGGCGGCAGCCGGCATTTACCTGCGAGGTTTCCCATTTATGGCGGCAAAAATCATGGTGCCCGAACTGGGCGAATCGGTTCTGGAAGCAACGGTGGGCCATTGGCTGAAAAAAGAAGGCGACAGCGTGAGCGCGGGTGACGTGCTGGTGGAGCTTGAGACCGACAAGGTTGATCTGGAAGTAGGCGCGGAAAGGGAAGGTGTGCTAGCCCAGATTGCCCGTAAAGAAGGCGAAAACGTCCACATCGGCGACGTGCTGGGTGTGATCGAAGAAAAAACGGACGCGGCGGGTCATGCCGCAGCGCCTGCCGCGGCTGCTTCCACGCCACACAACGGCGGTCCGCCGGTGGCGCTCCAGACCGAAGCCGGCGCCGCTGCCGCCCCTGCCGTTACGCCGGCGGAAGCGCCGCCGCTGCGCTCCGCCATGGAAGCCGCCACGCCCTCGGCGCGCCGCCAGGCCCGGGAGCAGGGAATTGATTTGGGCAGTGTTCCGCTGGCGCCTCAGGCGCAGCGCCTAACGCGCGACTCAGTGCATAGCCTGGCGGCCGCGCCGCGAGCGGCAGCTCCGACTCACGCCGGGCCGCCGGCCGCCGCCCAGCCAGCTCCGCAGCCTGTTTCACCTGTGGCTCGCGCCGCAGTGGCGCACCCGGCGCAGCCCTTTGCCGATACCCGCCGCGAGGAGCGCCTGCGCATGTCCCGCCGCCGCCAGACGATTGCGCGCCGCCTGGTGGAAGCCCAGCACACCGCGGCCATGCTGACCACTTTTAATGAAGTGGATATGGGGGCGGTGATGGAACTGCGCCGCCGCCAGAAGGACGCCTTTAAGCAGCGCTATGGCGTTGGCCTGGGAGTGGTCTCCTTTTTCGTCAAGGCGACGATTGCGGCGCTGCGCCAGTTTCCCCGCCTGAATTCGGAAATTGACGGCGACGAGATGATTCTGAAGCACTACTACGACATTGGCGTGGCCGTAGGCGCCGAGGAGGGTCTGGTGGTGCCGGTGCTGCGCGACGCGGACCGCATGGGGTTCGCGGAGATCGAAATGGCCATCAAGGATTTCGCGGCCAGGTCCGGCGCCGGCACGCTTACGCTTGCAGACCTGCGCGGCGGAACCTTTACCATTTCCAACGGCGGCGTTTTCGGCTCCCTGCTTTCCACCCCCATTCTTAACCCGCCGCAGTCGGGCATTCTGGGGTTGCACAAAATTCAGGAGCGGCCAGTGAATCAGAACGGGCAGATTGTGCTGCGCCCCATGATGTACCTGGCGCTCAGCTACGACCACCGCATGGTAGACGGGCTGGAGGCCGTGCAATTCCTGGTGCGGGTTAAAGAACTGGTTGAAGATCCGGGCACGCTGCTGATTGAAAGCTGACCGCGCCCGCGGCGGGCACAAGCCGCGCCTGGATGACCCCCGATAGGCTTACGCAACGTTTTAATTGTGTGCTTGCCGGCCCGCCTAAGTTCACATTCCCACTTGCCAGCCGCCTCCGGAGCGTAATAGCATCGGATGCGTTCATTCCATCATAAGGTTGACGAGGAGGCGGTTGCCATGAATTGCGCAGATATTTCTCGCCGTAATTTTATGCGCCGGGCTGCGGGAGCCACGCTGGCCGGCCAGGCATTTTTTCTGGATGCAGGGACAGAGGCCAGCGCCATGCCGCGTCCGGCTGCGCCCAGCGATACGGTTCGTTTTGGCATGATCGGAGTTGGAATGCGGGGCGCCGGTCTGCTGAATACCTCAATCCATTTGCCGGGCGTGGAGTGCGCCGCGGCGTGTGACCTGTACGAAGGCCGGCGTACTTTGGCCGGTCAGATCCTGCAAAAATCAACCCCTATTACCGCGCACTACAAGGAGCTGCTGGACAACAAGGAAATCGATTGCATTGTGGCCGCGGTGCCTGACCATTGGCACAAGCAAATTATCGTGGACGCCTGCGCGGCGGGCAAAGACGTGTATTGCGAAAAGCCCATGACGCACGCCGTGGAGGAGGGCTTTGAGATTATCGCAGCTTCTGAACGCCACAATCGCCTGGTGCAGGTGGGCAGCCAGGAACCCAGTTCCGTTGTCTACGCCAAGGCCAAGGAATTGATCGCGGCGGGCGCCATCGGCAAGTTGTGCCTGATTGAAGCCACTATGGGCCGCAACGACCACTGCGGCGCTTGGTGGTATACCATCCCTCCGGATTTGTCGCCTGCCACGGTGGACTGGCCTACCTGGCTGGGCTCAGCTCCCAAGCGCCCGTTTGATTCCACGCGCTGGACGCGCTGGCGTTGCTTTAAAGATTATGGCGAAGGCATTCCGGGCGACCTTTCCATTCACCACCTCACCGGCATTCACTACGTGATGGGGATTACCGCGCCTCCCAAGCGCGCTTTTACGCAGGGAGGGCTTTACCGCTGGCACGATGGCCGCGATGTGCCCGACGTGATGACCACGGTGTATGACTACGGCGACTTCAGCGTGACGATCCGCGTGACCTTGAACACCGAGACCGATAATTCCTACCGCTTCATGGGCGACCACGGCATTCTGGAAATTCACGGCGTTGAAAATCCCGACGGCCTTACCATTGAACCGCAGGACGGCAAGGATCACGGCCCGTGCACGCCGGCCTGGCCCAGTCCCATGCGGCAGAAGTATGCCAGCGAGTGGTACGCAAAGCACGAGCCTGCCCCCGGTACGGAGAAAGTCAGCGAGGCGACCAGTTACTACGCGCCGCCGCACTACGACGACACTCGCGATCACCTGTGGAATTTCTTCCAGTCCGTCAAAACGCGGCAGACGCCGCTTGAAGACGCCCAGTTTGGCAACAATGCGGCGATCGCCATCCACATGGCCAATTATTCGTACTACAACCAAAGCCCCGCGGTCTGGGATGCGTCGGGCAAGCGCATCACAAGCTGAGGCGGTTGCGGGCCGGGCGAGGGCATGGGCCAAAGCCATCGCGCCTGGTGCGCTGCCCGCCTGCCATAAAAACGCCAGGCGCGCTGTGCCCACTATGTGGATACACCCGGCGCCCGGACCGGTTCGATAGAAGCCTGGGAAACCTTGTAACGATCCAATCGAGGGGAAACTATGACGAACCGATATTTGGCGGACTTTCGCCGCCGCGGCGTGCAGGGCGCGGTTCTGGCAGCCGCGGCGCTGGCGCTGTTTCCGGTTGCGGTTGCGGCCTGGCAGCTTGATCCGGCCATGTTTTCTGGAATGCAGTGGCGGCTGATCGGCCCCTATCGCGCCGGGCGGGTCACGGCCGTGGCCGGCATTCCCGGCCAGCCCGCCATCTATTACATGGGCACACCGGGCGGCGGAGTTTGGAAGACGACCGATGGCGGGCGTGTCTGGTTTCCCATCTTTGACCAGGAGCACGTCGCCTCGATCGGCGCTCTGGCGCTGGCAGCCTCAAATCCTGCTGTGATCTATGTTGGAACCGGCGAACAGACGCCCGGCAACGGCGTTTACAAGTCCACCGACGCGGGCGCAACGTGGAAAAACGTTGGCCTGGAAAAGACGCGGTACATTACGGGGATTTTGGTTGACTCTCACGATCCGGATACGGTTCTGGTGGCCTCAGCGGGCGGGCGGGTGCTGGGACCGCCGGCAGGGCAGCCAGTATCGGGAGATGAGCGGGGCATTTTCAAGTCCACCGACGGCGGCAAAACCTGGAAGCATGTGCTCTCCGCCGCCAACCCGCGCACCGGCGCGTTTGACCTGACTGCTGATCCTTTCAACAGCCGGGTTGTCTTCGCCGCATTCTGGCAGCGCCGGGGCGGGCCGCCAGCGAAGGCTGCAACCGCCCCCGCGCCAGCGCCTGCCGCGGCTATTTACAAGTCCGAGGATGAAGGCGAAACCTGGCAGCCTATCAGCGGCCACGGCCTGCCCGAAAAAGGAATGGGCCGTATCGGGCTGGCAGTGGCGGCAGGAAACAACGGCCAGCGGGTTTTCGCCATCATGTCGCAGGGGCTTTTCCGCTCCGACGATGGCGGCGCCAACTGGCAGCGCATCACCACGGATCCGCGTGTGGTGGGCAGCGGATACTTCAGCCGGGTTTTTGCCGACCCGGGAAATCCCGATATTGTCTTTGTGATGCAGACCTCGGCCTACCGCTCCACCGATGGCGGCCGCACGTTTGCCTCCTACGTTGGCGCGCCGAGCGGCGACGATTTTCATGTGTTGTGGATCGATCCCAGAAATTCGCAGCGCATGATGCTGGGCGTGGATCAGGGCGCCATTGTCAGCCGCGACGGCGGCCAGACCTGGAGCTCCTGGTACAACCAGCCCACCGGCCAGTTCTATCACGTATCAACGGATAACGTTTTCCCCTACCGCGTCTACGCGGCCCAGCAGGATAGCGGCACCGTGGCTGTGCCCAGCCGCAGCGATTACGGTGAAATCAGCTTCCGCGATTGGTTCTCGACCGGTGGCTTTGAAGACGGCTACATTGCCGCCGACCCCGACAATCCGAATATCATTTACAGCGGCGGCTGGTATGGTACCGTGCTGCGCTTCGATAAAGTTACCGGACAATACGCAACGGTTTTTGAACGCGGCAAACGCTACCGCACCGGCCCGGCTGATCCGCTGGAATTTTCGCCGCAGCATCCGCACACGCTTTATCTGGGCACGCAGTACGTGCTAAAAACCACGGATGGCGGCGCCACCTGGCAGGAGGCAAGCCCTGACCTTACTCTGAAGCCCGACAAAGATCCCAAAAAAAAGCCGGCGCAGGGCATCATCTTTACGCTGGCGCTTTCGCCGCTGCAGGATGGCGTGATGTGGGCCGGCGCCAGCACCGGGCTGATTCAGCTTACGCAGGATGGCGGCAAGAGCTGGCAGAACGTCACCCCGCCGGGCCTGCCCGACCACTCCGTGGTCAACATCATTGATGCCTCACACTCCAACCCGGCCTGGGCCTACGCCGCCGTGGATAATTATCAGGACAATCTGCCTTACATCTATCGCACGCACGACGCCGGCAAAACTTGGGAAAAGGTTATCAACGGCCTGCCGCCCGGCAGCATGGTACGCGTGGTGCGTGAGGATCCGGTGCGGCCCGGGCTGCTGTATGCCGGCACCATGACCGGAGTCTATGTCTCCTTAGATGACGGTGACCATTGGCTGCCTTTGCAGTTGAATCTGCCCACCGCAACAGTGACGGATCTGGCGGTTCACGGCGACGACCTGGTAGCCTCAACCTTTGGCCGCGCGCTATGGATTCTGGACGACGTAACCCCGCTGCGCCAGGTCACCGCGGAGACGGCGGACACCCCGGTAACGTTCTTTCAGCCTCAAACGGCCATCCGAACGCGCTGGGACGAGAATCAGGATACGCCCCTGCCGCGCGAAACACCCGCGGGCAAGAACCCTCCTGATGGCGCCATCTTCGACTATTACCTGAAGAGCGCGCCGGCGGGCGATATAACCCTGCGCATTCTCGATAAGCAGAACCAGGTGGTGCAGCAGTATTCCAGCACGCCTGAAGCGCTGGATACCTCGCTGGCGAATGCTCCCAGCTACTGGTTTGCACCGCCTGCGGTGCTGGCACGCAGCGCCGGACAGCATCGCTTTGTGTGGAACCTGCGCTATCCGCACGCTCCCGCGCTGCGCTACAGCTATTTTGGTTCGCACCTGGACTATACCGAATACACGCTGGCCGACCATGCCATTCCGGGCGAAACGCCGGTGCATCAGCCGCAGGGTCCGCTGGTGGCGCCGGGCGATTATACGGCCGTGCTCACCGTAGACGGCCAGGAATACCGCCAGACATTGCACGTGGCGCTTGACCCTCGCGTGCACGTCACCCAGGAGGATTTGCAGACGCAACTGGACTGGGACTTGAAGATTGGCGCGGGCATGAAGACCAGCTACGACGCGTATCATCAAGTTACGGCACTGCGCAGCGCGCTGGCCGGCGTTGTAAAGAGCCTGAATGCGAGCGCCGGCGGCAACAAAGACGCTCTGGCCGCAGCCACGGCGCTGGCCAAAAGCGTGGATGCCCTGGTGGATGGCACGCACGATGCTCCGGGCTTTGGCCCGGTGAATCGCGACCTGGCGCGTCTGGAAACCTCGGTGGAAAGCGCCGATTGGCGGCCTGGAATTGCCTCGCAAAATTCGGTGCGCGATAGCTGCGCGGCCTTACAGCAGAACCTGGCGAAATGGCGGGATCTGAACGCCAGGGATGTGGCAGCCCTGAACGCCACCTTGCAGAACCTGAAGCTGCGGGTACTCCCAGTGGCGGCGCCGGATGCCGCTGCCGGATGCGGGTTGTAGTTCAGGATGTGGTCAAGACGGGCGTTGCATGGTTCTTCAGGCGCGGTCCCGGCGGGCCGGGAATCCAGACGGCCCGCCTTACCACGGGTTCTTTTTGTGGAACACCTTCACACGAATGTCGGGCCAGTATTCGCGCATCGTGTTGTCCAGGGCGTTCACGGCCAATTGGGTTCCCCAGCGGCTCACGGTTTTGTTCAGCGTGCGCGCCTGGGCGGGGTAGTACAAATTTGAAATGCTGGCGCCCATGGCGGTACCGACAAAGTTCGCATAATTGACTCCCCACACGCCCTCGTCATTCTTGGCTATCGCCACGCGCGAGACCGCGTAACCAATGCGCTTGAAAAAATTGCCCTTGCCCAGCCGGAAGTAGCGCGGATCCTCGTGCAAAAGCGACGGCATAACGGCCTTTTTGGTGTAGGTGCTCACGGTTTCGTCTGCAAAGGCAGCGCCATACCGCTTGGCCAGACCCCCGGCGCTGTTCCCCCAACTGGCGGTCTGGCTGCGGCTGGTGTAGGCCAATATTACCGCTTCCGGGAAGGCAAACGGGTCAAAGGAAACGCGCGAGGCCAGGAAGAATTTTTGGCGCGCCGTCAGCGGCTCAAAAGGCTGCTGCGCATCGTCTACGGTCAGGTAGTTGGGCGCCACGCCGAACACGCGGTCCTTGTTCAGCTTGAGCGGCGGCTTCTTCTTCGGTGCTTGCTGCCCCAAGGAATCAGAGGAGGTTTGTGAATCGGCGTCAGGTTTGGCGGGCGGGGCTGGATTCGTATTCTGCCCGGCCAGGATTCCCACGCTTAAGGTGGCCGCACAGAGGGCCATGATCAGCCTTTTTATCAAGTCAGTCGTTTCACGGAACGAAAGCCAGCTCCGCCGTCCTTCCTAACCAATAATTTTGCTTCAATACTTGTAAGATGCCCGGGAGGCGTGACAAGTTGCAGTGGAATAAGGCAAACCCGCCCGGCCGATGGAAGCAATTCCCGATTGCGTTCACTGGCTTGCATTCAAACTGGGCGAGTCGCGGCAGTAGCCAGACCGGGCTTGCCGCCGGGCTCGGGAGGCGGGTTACTTCTTGGATAACAAGCGGTAACCTACGGCTCAGAATGCCAGGCCATTATTATCTTATGTCATAGTAATTTAGCTCATTTAACCTCGCGTAAAGTATCGCTTTAGATTCCGTGGCCGGTCGGCGCGCCGACAATCACCACGGCTGTCGGCGCGGCGGATTTAAACTCCACATTCCCATTTCTTTTCGGGAGAGGTTATCGGTCGGCCGCGCTTGCCGGAATCGACAGTTCGCCCTCCCATTGCGCTACCACAGCCGTGGCCAGGCAATTGCCAGCTACGTTCACGGCCGTGCGCACCATATCCATCACCTGATCGACGCCAAGCAGCAGAAAAACCGGCGCGGCGGGCAATCCGAAGCTGGAAGCCGTTGCCAGCAGAATCACCAGCGCGGCGCGCGCCACCCCGCCAACGCCTTTGCTGGTCAGCATCAAGGAGAACAGCATCAGCATCTGCTGCCCGATGGAAAGGTGAATGCCTGCCGCCTGGGCCACAAAAATCGACGCCAAAGAAAGGTACAGCGCGCTGCCTACCAGATTAAAGCTGTAGCCGGTGGGCATTACAAAGGCCACCATGGCGCGGGGCACGCCAAAAGCTTCCATGCGCTCCATGGCGAGCGGCAGGGCGGCCTCCGAACTGGCGGTGGCAAAGGCCAGTGACACCGGTTCGGCAATGGCGGCGGCAAACCGGCCGAGCGGCAGCCGCGCCACAAGCGCGGCGGGAACGAACACCACCAGCACGCAAACGCCCAGGGCCGCATAAAGCGTAATCACCAGCTCCACCAGGTTGCCCAGCACTCCCGGGCCGGTGGTGGAAAGGGTATAGGCCACCGCGCCCGCCACACCAAAGGGTGCAAAGTACATTACCAGGTGGGTGAATTTAAACATGGTCTCTGCCAGGCTCTCGGTAAAGGCGAGCATGGGGCGTCGCTTTTCCGGACTGACGCGTGCCAGCGCCAGCCCGAACAGCAGGCTGAAGACGGCCACGGCCAACACCTGATTTTCCGCCACGGCGCGCGCAATGTTATCCGGCACAATGTGCAGAATCATGCTTTCCGCGTTCAGTTTTTGAGTGGGCAGGGCGGCGGCCGCGCCCGTATCAGGCGGCAGGTGGATGCCCACTCCGGCGCGGCTGATGTTGATGGCGGCAAGGCCAATCAGCAGCGCCAGTGTGGTGACCACCTCAAAAAATATGAGAGCCTTCAAGCCCATGCGCCCTACTTTTTTCACATCGGAGTGGCCGGCCACACCGTTGACCAGGGTGGCAAACAGCAGCGGCGCAATCAGGGTTTTGATCAGGCGCAGAAAGAGCAGGCTTAACAGGTTCAGGTGGCGGGAAAAGGCCGGCGCGTCCAACCCAAGTTCGAAGCCGACGGCCATGGAGACCAGAATCCACACCGTCAGCGAACGGCGCGAGGCGGCAAACAGCAGCAGGCCGGCAATAACCGACCAGTGCGCCGCGGTCAGCACGGCGCCGGGCGCGGCAAACCAGCCGGCATAACGCAGAGCGTGGAGCAGGGCGGATGCGGCCACGCTTACCGCAATCAGCCAGAATGAGGCGCGCCGGGCAGTTAAAGTCATACTTGAGGTTTGGCTACGTTACGCGGAATGGTCAGGCTCTGTCAACCGTTGGAATCCTTGCGGCGCGGGTGGCGCGCTAATCCAGAAATTGAAGCTTTGGCCAAAGTTGCGGCAGCGGACGTTTTAGTCCGCGGCACACCAGTACTGGAATCTGTTCGTAGGGCATCGAATACGGATTACTTACAAACCCTGCCTGCAGGATTGAGGCGCATTGGCTTTCCAGCACGGCGTTGTGCCCGGCCAGAATCAGCGTTTGGCCCTGGAAGTCGCCCGGGCCCCAAAGGTAATACATCTGGTGCGGCGACATTGCCCGTGGCAACCCATATTGAGAGCCGTAAAAATTGATGGCCGCCGCCTCGCCGTAGTTGCTGGCCAGAATTCCGGCTGTGTTGCGTTCATCAGGCGGCAGCGCCTGCCGGGCGGTTGCCACCGTCGCCGTCAACTGCCGCCAGCCGTACATATCCGCGTAGAGCTGGGGCAGGCGGCCCAGTTTGCGCGCCTCGATATCGGGCGGATCCAGGTCGAACTTGCCGGCGTAGCGGATGTACGTTTCAACCGGCAGAATGGGCAGCATAAAGGGAGCGGTGAGCGCCCCTCCGATGATCAACAGCGCCAAAAACGCCGGCTTAAGCGCCGCCACGGACCAGCCGTTGAACAGCGACTCCATCCAAACGCCGCCCGCGCCCAGCAGCATGGGATAAGCGGGCAACAGATAGTAAACCCGCCCGTTCAGAGCCAGCATCAACCCGAGCACAATCAGAAAGGTCCAGCCCAGGGCGCGGAAGGGTTTGCCCTGGCTGGCGCCCAGATAAAACCACAGCCCGCCCGCCCACACGGGCAGCGACAACGGCTGCAGGGCCAGAACCTGATCGGCCATGAACTCCACCGGCGTCAAGTGCAGGTTTGAAGGGCTGCGATGGTGAATGGCAAGCCAGGGCAGGGTTGGAAAGCCGTGGTGAAATTGCCAGACCAGATTGGGCATGAATATTGCCAAAGCCACCAGCCCGCCTATCCACGGCCAGGGGCTTGACAGCAGGCGCCGCTCCCGGGTAAGCAGTACGCCCACCAGGAAAGCAAACCCAAAAAACAGCATGGAGTATTTGTTCTCAAGGCCCAGGCCGGCAATCACACCAAAGCCCACCCACAGGCGGGCATTGCCGGTTTTGACGATGCGAATAAAAAGGTAGGCGCACCCTGCCCAGAAGAGAGGCTCAAACGCATTCATGGTGAGCAGGTGATCGGCGCCCAGAAAGCTCGGTGCCGTTACCACGGTTAACGCCGCAAGGCCTTGCGCAAAGCGGCCGCCGCCAAGCTGGCGGGCGATCATCCCCACCAGCACAACCTTGGCGGCGCCTGCCAGCGCGGGGGCCAGACGCAGTGCCAGGTTGGATTGGCCGAGCAGGGAACGTTCCGCCCAGGCAACGAGGGCGATCAGGGGAGGAAAATCCAGGTAGCCCCAGGCCAGGTGTTTGCTGGCGTCAATAAAGTAAAGCTCGTCGCGAAAAAGCCCGTAATTGGGCGCCGCAAGCAATTGCAGCAGCAGTTTGAAGGCGGCAACGGCCAGCACCACGGCCGCGCCGCTCATCCAGAAGGGTTGCTCCTTCCGGGCGTCGGATTGAAATGTCATCTCGGTTCAGGAATCTCCGCATCGTGCACCAGAAATTTGTTCAAAACCCTCGGCGGCTTTTCCGCCGATTGCCCTATCGTTGCTACAAGCAGCCACAACAGGCCAGGCGCGGCTTGCGACGGCGAGAGCGGCTTATGCCGAAGGCAATAGCCGCGTTGCGCCACTTGCTATCTTAACATCGCGCCGCACACAACTTGAAGTATGACTTTGATGATGCTGAAGATTTCTCTGGGGCGTTCAAGTAATCTACCAGCTGGACTTTCATGGACCGGCGACGCTGAAATCAGCTAAGCCCGTGGTGTTCTGTCGGTTAGTTCTGATTAGGGTGTATATACCACGTTTAGGGAAAGCCGTGGGAGCGCTTGGAGGAGCTGCCGAAGTTCTTGCGGGCTTGCGTCCATTTCCTCCCACTGCCAGAGTACCCTGGGCCGACCCGACTTGCATTGACAGCGAGGAAGGCGGCCTTGCCGTGCAACCCCGTCTGTCATGTCGCGTGAGGTCAGGGCTGCGGTCGTGGGCCCTAAGGGAAAAGTGAGAGCGGGAAGGGTCACCAAGGGGACATGGCACACCGAAAGCCCAGGACGACGCTACGGGCGGTTGGGTCGATGCCGCCGCGGAAAGCGCAGCGGAAACGGCGGGCGTCGATGACGGACCACGAACCGCCCCGCGCAACTCTCTCGTAGCCGCTTTCGGGAGGTGTCATATCGCCCTTCTTATACCGCTCGTACGCTCCCCTCTCGTACCAATCCTGGCAGCACTCCCACACGTTCCCCGCCATCTGGTATAGCCCCCAGGGGCTGCGCCCCGCCGCGTAATCCCACACCCCGCACGTCGCTCCGCTCCCCTTATTCTTGTCGTTCCGGCACTTGTTCGGGTCCCACTCGTTGCCCCACGGGTACTCCCGCCCGTCCAGCCCACGCGCCCCCTTCTCCCACTCGAGTTCCGTCGGCAGCCGCAAGCCCGCCCATTCGCAGTACGCTTGCGCATCGTCCCAAGTGACCCACACCACCGGGTGATCCGCCCTCTCCTCTGGGAACGTCTTTCCTGTCCACACCGGAATTCCCCCCAGGACTGCCACGGGCGGCCGGTGTGCGGTCTGATCCACGAACCGCTTGTACTGTGCGTTGGTCACGGGATGCAGCGCAAGATAGTACGCGGCCAAACGGACCGGGAACGGCCCGCCGCCTTGAGGTCCTCCCTCGCCTCCCGCCAGGAACTCCCCCTCTGGAATGAGCGCCAGCGGTGTGCCATCTTTTGGGTTTTCGATCAGCCATTCCATTGCGGTAGAGATTTCCTGCCGCTCGTCCTTGTGGCCTGCCTCGCTGGCCGCGGGCGGACCGACGTACTTCGCCAGCGTGCGGTTGACGAATTCCTCGATCTCGAAGGGCGAGGGCTCGCGACCATTGGTCCGTCCGATGTATTCCTTGTATTGATGCGCGTAGTTCCCAAGCGTGCGGTTGACGAACTCGACGATCTCAATGGGTGAGGGCTCGCGACCATTGGTCCGTTCACTGCATTTTTCGAATTCCAACGCGACGTACGTGCGCAGCGTGGTATCAACGCCCCGAAGACCGAAGACAGCTTCTTTGGGCCCCGTGAATTTCATGGCAAGCTTTCCTACGAAGGGATCTGAGTCACCCGCCGCCTCCGCGAGCCTGTGCGCTGAGGGCGCCGTGCCATAAGAGGCACTTGGGCGCCTGCGCAGAACTACGCGTAACGCACGAAAGCAAAAACGATCCCCATGGCCGCCAGGTTCCGCAGGCAGTTGAATACTGTGAGGCCCAGCGTCGGTACGTCCGGGATGCCGGCGCTCCTTACACGAAAACGAGCGTACTGGACGGTGTGTCCCAGGATATTACCGAGGAAGAAGCAGAGTGCCGCCGGGACGGCGCCCGACCGGAAGCCGTGGACCGCGAGGAGCCAGCCCATGGCGAAGAACTTTACAAATCCTATAGCACCCCACATAGCATTGGAGTGGCTCACAGGGAACGGTCCCGGGCTCAATAGGGCTGACTCCCTTAGGGCCACGAGGCACTCCCCAATGGCGAGGTAAAGGACCCCAAGCATGACAAGTTGGAGCGAAAAATTCAGCGGGGATTTGATAATGCGGACTACGGCCAGCACGGCGAAGCAGGCGATCGGGGCAAAGCTCCAAAGGGAGCTCAATGGAGCGTACGCAGTGTGCGCCCACCGGAGGAGCTGTTGAGAGTTGTACACCGACCGTACAAATTCACTGTCAGCATCCATGCTTGGCCATCGGTCCCTTCAGGTGCGAGCTCGTTCGGGGCAGCCGCAACTCCACTGTCCGCCAGCGGGTCGTTTCAGGCTTGGCGGACGTCATGACCGAGTGGCGGAAACTCCGCCGTCCGCAAGCCCAGTGAAGGCCTCGGAAGTTCTAAGGCTCAGGGCTGAAGGTCTCAGTTTCTTTGCTATTGTCAGAGAGCTTCAGTTTCGGTGGGAACAGTTCTTGCCACCTACAAGGCAGGACAGGCCACCCGCATAGCGCGCCCTCTGCTGTATGCTCGCCTGTAGCCAGCGTCGCCTATTCTTCGTCGTCCCGTTTTGCTTCTCTCTCTTGCCACGTGATCGCGTCTCTAGGGACTTGCGTTGAGACCTCCAGAAGCGCATTCCCAAGTTTCTTCGCAACGACAACGGGGACCCTGAAGTGGTTCGTTTTGTCGCTAGCGGGAGCTATGAAGTCCACATCAACCCAACCCTGTTTGGTGGTATTGCTGACGCTGACAGTATATTGCTCCAGTTCCGGTACATCTGACCACGACTGCATCCCCTGCCTCCTCTGGTCCGCCAGTGGCGCGTCACGGAGCTTCCCGTTAGTTCTATTTTCTCGTTCTCCTCCGGTACGTACCGACGGTGTCATGATTCCTCTCCCGGAGCTATGGTGAGCCGGTGCGAGTCTGGCCGCGGCGTGGCATCACTACCCCCGTTGCATCCCGCCGGTGGCCTGGGGGTGATCTCCAGGTCGCTCCACAGCACAGCCGGGGTACATACGGTGGATAGCAATTGCCAGATCACTCTCGATCGAAAGCCTGCTCAGATTCCTCACGACGGGATTTCTGACGAGGACGTTCCGCCCGTCCACCTCAAAGTCTAGTTGCGGTAGCCCCGTCACAGACAACGAGCTCCAGATCTCCGCTAATTCCTCTTTTGAGATAGAGATGCCCAGCCTTAACGATAGTCCGTCCATATTGCGGTGGCTCCCTATACTACGGCTCCACTCTAAAACGGTCTGCCCAGTTCGGTCAAGGTCTCCTGCACGGCGCCCGATGTGACAGCCAAAGCGCCGCTGATTCAGAAGCAGCCAGTGACCCTGTCGGCGCACATTGAAAAGCGTATCTTTTTGAACACAGGCCGGTCCTGATGGATAAAACAGCATCATCTTCCTGTCAACAGTTATTTCCGCATAGCTACGGCAAGGACTTCTACAGATTTACTGGTGATTACAATTCCGTACATACGCTGTTCCGACGGATAAACTGTCTGTTATCAAGGCGTACCGACCCTTAAAGTTGATGGTTCTATGAAAGTCCCACTAGCTGGCAACGCAGCGCTTCTGGGGGCTACATCTGACGAGAGCGCTCAAACTGTAAACGGTAATGTCTCGAACCTGACCTGCGCCTGGCGTGCATCAGAAATTGACGGCGGCGGAGGCAGGGAGGGCTTGAGCAAGGTCGGCCTTTTCGGAGCGGGGTTGTTCCAGCGTCCAGAGGCTGGTTTCCCGCTGCAGCCGCGACACCAGGGAATAGTGCAGGGCGTGGCCGCCGCGCCACACGTGAAAGTGGCCGTTCAAAGGATGGACGAACATAGCCAGATCGCCGATAAAATCCAGCACCTTGTGGCGGCAGAATTCGTCGGCAAAGCGTAAACCCTCGGGATTCATCACGCCCGTATCGGTCATGACCACGGCATTTTTCAAGCTGCCGCCGCGCACCAGGCCGCTTGAACGCAGCGATTCCAATTCGCGCAGAAAGCCGAAAGTTCGCGCCGGGGCGATAGCTTCGTAATAGTCAGCCGCACTGCCGGCGTACTCATAAGTCTGCTCGCCGATCAGTGGGTGAGGGAAATCGATATGGTAGGTAACGCGAAAGTGGCTGGCGGGATGAGCGGCAACCCGCTTGGCGCCTTCCTCAATTTGGAACGGCTTTTGGATGTGCGCCCGGCGGCGTGCGGAGCGTTGCTGCTTAAGGCCGGCCTGCTGAATCATGCGCGCGAAGGGCAGGGCGCTTCCATCCATGATGGGAACTTCCAGGTTGTCCAGCTCCACCACCACGTTATCCACGCCCAGCCCCGCCAGCGCGGAAAGCAGATGCTCGGTGGTTGAGATCAGCACGCCCTTTCGCATCAGGCTGGTGGCATAGCTTACGCGCGCCACGTGCTTGCCGTTGGCGGCAATCTCAAAGCCTTCCAGATCCACGCGGCGGAAGACAATGCCCGAATTGGCATGGGCAGGCAGCAGTTTCAGATTGACCGGAGCGCCGGTGTGCAGGCCAACTCCGCTGCAGCTAACTTCTGCCGCCAGAGTGTGTTGATACTCAACCATGCATCATTTCCTTTCAGTTCGATTGCCTCATCCGCCGCCGGTTTAACCCGCTTTATGGGTTTGCACCGGTCAGATGCCGCCAACGGCAAAGCCGTCCGTGGTTCGCTTCTCTCTCCTTTTTCTTGTGCACTTTGGGCTCCAAAAATCCGTATTTTACTAAATGCCTTACTTTTAATATGATCCACTAGAGTAATCGGCTCAATTCTAATAAATGTGTGGCAAATCAGCCACAGTTATTCACCAGCTTGGCATCAAGCTTGCCGCCAGGTGGAGGGTTGGACAGCTTGGAAAGCAAGCTTGCCGCTTGAATCATGACGCCGAAAGCATAATATCGGTGTGCGAACCTTTTGGTGTCCATTCCGGAGACAGGCAATGGCGAGCTTTTGGCGCAATTTGGGTTATACGTTGCGAGTTCTGGGAAGGCATCCTGGCTTCACCACTGTTGCGGTTATCTCGCTGGCTTTGGGAATCGGGGCGAACACCGCCATATTCAGCCTGCTGAATGCTCTGCTGCTCCGTGACCTTCCGCTGCGGCAGCCCAGCCGCCTGGTTGAACTCTCTGCTGTTCGGCAAAACCACAAGATCCCTTTTTCCTATCCGATGTTCCGCGAGATTGTGCAAGGGCAGCGCGCTTTTTCAGGCCTGTTCGGCTGGAGCGCCGGCGTGGACTCCAACGTGGAAATTGATGGCAAGCATTCACTGGCGAGCGTACGGTCCGTTACGGGGAATTACTTCTATGAACTGGGCGTCAGCCCGCTTCTGGGACGATGGTTCAATTCCAAGAACAGCGGTCAGCCTGGCAACACGGAGTCTGAAGGCGCGGTGTTAAGTTACAATTTTTGGCGCAGCCGCTTTGGGGGCTCTACGGGTGCAATAGGGAAGCAGATTGTTATCGAAGGACGCCCTTTCACCATTATCGGCGTAACACGGCGTTGGTTCACGGGCATGACGCCGGGTGAATCGCCGGACATCACAATCCCTATCGCGGCCGGAATCGCGCACCCCGGGCTTGACGAGCGTTCTCTCCTTTGGGTGCTGGCTACAGGAAGGCTGAAGGCGGGGGTTAGCCTGGCTCAAGCCCAAGCGCAACTCAAGTCGTTCTGGCCCGGCGTACTCTTGGCCACCGCTCCGACGGAGACACCCGGATTGCGTCGGCAGTTGTTCCTTTCAATGCGCCTGGACGCCTCCCAGGCGGCAACCGGCATTGCTCCTGATCTTCGGTCACAATTTACCAGGCCACTGTATCTGTTGATGGCTATTGCGGGATTGATCCTGCTGGCAGCTTGCATCAACCTGGCAAACCTCACGCTGGCGCGCGCCGCGGCGCGCAGCCACGAAACGAGCGTGCGCCTGGCTTTGGGAGCGAGCCGCCAGGCGGTGGCGTTGCAGGTGTTGACTGAAAGTCTGACGCTTGCTGGCGTGGGAGCATTGCTGGGTCTGGGTCTGGCCGGGTGGGGAAGCCGATTGCTTGTGATCCTTTTGAATAAGGGCCGCCCTGCGCCGGTTGTTCTTGAACCGGGCCCTGATCTGCGAGTGCTTTTTTTTACCGGCGCGGTGGCAACCCTGTGTGCAATTGTTTTCGGCCTTGCTCCCGCATGGTGCAGCGCACGGCAGAACCCGCTTGCGGCGCTTAAGGAAAATCCGCGCGGTTTGACGGGCGCCACCGGGACATGGGCTAGCGCCATTGTAACCGCTCAAGTCGCGCTTTCGCTGGTGTTATTACTAAGCGCCGGACTGCTGGTGCATAGTTTCCGGAACCTCGTTTCCGTCCCTCTCGGCTTCCACAAGCAGACTGTGCTCGAAGTCGGACTTTATCCCAGAGTGGGCGGCTACCGTGGCCTCGACTTGAACGGTTATCACCGGGCGTTGATTGAGCGGGTTGCATTGCTCCCCGAGGTGCGCTCGGTTGCCTTTTCGGACGTATCCGTGCCTGAGCAGGAACAGCGCTGGCAGGATACCGTCACGCCAGCGGATTCAAGTCTCGAGTCCCATGCGCTTGCCGACGCGATAATGGTTTCGCCGGGATTCTTCCACACACTCGGAATCAATATAGTGCGTGGCCGAGCTTTTGCCTGGACCGATGATGAGCGTCATTCGCCCGTGGCCATGCTTAGCTTCGCGCTGGCAAAACGCTTGTTTCCTGGGGGCGATCCAATTGGGCATCGCGTTCGCTTTGGGTTCATGCCCGAATCTCAGAACCTTGAAGTCGTGGGAGTAGCCGGCGATGCGCGATTGTTCAACCTCCATGACACAGACGAACAGGTGATATTCCTTCCTTGTTTGCAGCACGCCGCGTTTACGCAGCAGGGCTATCTGGTTGTGAGGACGGGGGGACGACCCGAAGCAGTGGCGAGAGCCGTAGGGAGGCAAATCGAGTCGATGGGCCGGGAATTTCCTTCCAGTGTCGCGACCGTTGCCCAAAGGGTGGGAAAATTGTTGGTTGAAGAGCGTGCCATTGCCTTGCTTTCCGGCCTTTTTGCTGGATTGGCATTGTTGCTGGCAGCCGTGGGCATATACGGAGTAATGTCTTACACGGTGGCCCGCCAGACGCGAAATATCGGCATACGAATGGCGCTCGGAGCCCGCCCGGCACTGGTGTTGTGGAGCGTGTTGCGGCACGCGTTGGCGGTGGCCATAACGGGAATCGTGGTCGGCGTGCCATGCGCGATGGCCGTTGGCCGCTTGATGGCTGGCATGCTTTTCGGCATTTCACCTGCTGATTTGCCAACATATATTGAAGCCTGCTTGCTGCTGATGCTTGCAGCCCTGTTCGCCGCTTATCTGCCGGCGCGCAGGGCGGCGCGCCTTGACCCTGTGATAGCGCTGCGCATGGAGTGACGCACCGTGGGTGCACGGGCGCGTCCAATTGTCCTGTTCTGCAACCACGCCTAGACGCCCATACAAAACACTGGTAACATGACCAAATCCGGGTGTATTAACACTCAACTTCGAGGAGGACGGTCATGAAGCGTTTTGCAACAGTTCTGGTGGCCGTGCTTGCTCTGGCGCTGATGCAGCGGGCTGCAAGAGCAGACGACCAGGCAAAGCCGGGGCCGGTGACAGGCACTTGGGAATGTAACTCGCACGGCGGATCGCAGGGAGATTTGCCGTTTACGCTGGAGTTGGAACAGAACGGCCAGGATGTTTCAGGTTCCGTTTCGTCGCCGATGGGTGGCACGGAGATCAGCTCAGCCTCGTTCAAGAATAATGTGCTGGAAATCCACATCGATACCGATAACGTCAATTACACACTCACCGGCAAACTGGCGGGTGACAAACTCAACGGCCAGTGGTCCACAGACGGCAACGAAAAAGGGACCTGGGAGGGCAAGCGCTCGAAGGATAACGGCGCCGCCAACACTGCACACTAACAAGAATTGGCCTTTCGCTTCGCCAACCCTGACAATATGCGAAGGCCGGGACCGCCTCAAGGCTTTCCCGGCGCAGGGGGATAGAGCCTGGAGGGAACGCCAGGCTGAGGGGGGGAACCGGTGAAGCGGCGGATGCGTATAAAGGAAGGCCAAAAAAAGGATCACCCACAACTTAACATAATATATGTTATAGGACGTAATAGGAACGCCACTATTACGCTGCCGGCGTTCACAAGCGTTTTCACAGGCTTCATACTCCGCAACCCCCTTCTCACGAGGAACGATTGCGGCTAGGCCGCAGAGTGAAGCCTTCCGGAACGCTGGTGTAAGGCAGCCTTCATGCTCTGCGTTCCTTCCGGCCTGTTGCTAAGGTGCCGGCATGATGCGGCCACCCGTCGAGCGCCCTCGCGCGTCATCACCACCGCGGCCGCCGCCAGAAACAGCGCGCCGCTAACCAGGCTTACCAGCAACACGGGAATCACATATTCGCCCAGCGTGTACATAGCGTTGGTGCCTCCTCACTCCATTCATTGGATGCGGATTGAACGCATATTGACCGCGTTCATCTTGCCGCTAATCCGGCGGCATGGTTCGGCGGCTGTGCGTAACCATTATCAGAATCAGGAGGTTATTCGTGATGCAGAAAATTCTATTTATTGCCCTGGGGTTACTACTTCTGCCGGCGTTCAGCCGCGCGGATTCCATTACTTTTAAGAACGGAGAGACCCTTACCGGAACCTGGGAGAGGGTTGAAGGCGGCAAGATTGTTTTCAAATCGGATAACGTGGGAGAAATTACGGTTGCCTCTACCAAGCTCGAGTCCATTTCCGTGTCAACGGCTGCGGTGGCCATTCTAAAGGACGGCACTACTGTTTCCGGAGATCTGCAACTTGATTCCAAAGGCGCCCTGGGTCTGGTGCCTTCAACCAAGCCGGGCGCGGCCCCCGAAACCGATTTTGTGATTATCTACCCTGCCGCCACATTCAAGAAGTTTGAGCAGACGGAAAACGCCAGGCTTTGGCAGGATTGGAGTGGCAGCGCCAACCTCGGGTATAACCTGCAATCGGGCGACCAGCAGGCGCGCAACTTTTCCAGCACCATAAATGCCACGCGCAATCAGCCGGATATTCCCGGCCTTTCGCCCAAATGGCGCAGCACCTATTTTCTGACTTCCCTTTTTGCCAACGCCAAAGACACGCTTACCGGCGCCACAGTCAATTCCAGCACGCTCAGCACCGGCCTGCGCCAGGACTGGCTTTTTTCGGGCAGCAACTTTCTTTTCGCCTTTGGCCAGTTCGATTATGTGCAGCCTCAGGGCATCAGCAATCGCGAAACGCTGGGCGGCGGCTACGGACGCGATCTGATTCACACCTCCAAACTGGTCTTCAGCCTGATGGGCGGCATGACTTACGTGAATACCGATTTTATTGGCACAGCGTCGCCTGCCGAACAAAGCGCGGAAGCACTGGTGGGCGAAAAGATCTCAGCGCAGCCTACCAAGTGGCTGCACCTGGACCATTACTTGAACTTCTATCCCAACCTTACGCAAACCGGCCAATACCGGTTTGACACTTCCACCACGCTGTCCTTTCCGGTGCGCAAAAAGCTCTCGTTCCAGGTGAGCTATATTGACTTTTACTTGAGCAATCCGGCGCTCGGCAGCCACAACAACAACGCCACCTTCAGCACCGGCCTGGGGTATTCGTTTTAAGGCGCGCAACCGGGCGGTCCTCGGTGCGCGCGGGAAGATAGCCGGGTGTTAAAGCCAGCGGCGTGCGCACGCGCAATTCCGGGTTCCCCGCATTATCCACACGGGCCTATCGCAATCCCTGGACAGTGGGTCGCACCGTAACCGGCAGCGCAAATAAGATAGAAGTTCAGATTTACGAGGCGCAGGGCGCCCTTTCCGCCTGAGCGGCGCGGAGCTGTTGTCTGCACACGGCTAGGAACGTGTGTGCAGCCCCATTGATGGCGGACGGAGCGGGCCCGCGCAGCTTGCGGATGCGCCGTCGAGGAGAATAAGGCAGTGGTGCAGATTCACCAGTGGCACGGGCGTCCCGCCCGTGACCACGGCCAGGATGGCCGTGCCACGCGAGCGCGCGGTTCAAACTGCACCACTACCGAGAATAAGCGCCGATTGACTTTCAAATTTAAAAGGCTATCCTTGTTTGCGTAATTCATTACCAGTCCAGGCGGCAAGATTGGGTGTGAGGGCTTGCCCATGGAAATCTTTACCACGGACGTGCTCATAGTAGGCGGCGGAGGCGCTGGCCTGCGCGCTGCCATTGCGGTTGCTGAATCGGACCCCACACTCGGTATCACCGTAATTTCCAAAGTTTATCCCATGCGCAGCCACACGGTTTCCGCCGAGGGCGGCGCGGCTGCGGTCATTAAGGCGGGCGATAGTTTTGACGCGCACGCCTACGACACAATTTCCGGTGGCGATTGGCTGCCAGACCAGGATGCCGTTGAAGCCTTCGTCCAGGAAGCGCCGCAGGAGATGCTTCGGCTTGAGCACTGGGGCTGCCCGTGGAGCCGCGAGGCGGACGGACACATCGCGGTTCGTCCCTTCGGCGGCATGAAGGTGGAGCGTACCTGGTTCGCCGCCGACAAGACGGGATTTCACATCCTTCATTCTCTTTTTCAGACCACCCTGAAATACCCAGGCATAAAAAGACACGATGAATGTTTTGTCACCAGGTTGCTGGTGGATGACGGGCGCTGCCAGGGCGCCGTTGCCATTGAGCTCGCAAGCGGAAAAATCCAGGCTTTGCTGGCGAAGGCGGTAATCCTGTGCACCGGCGGTTGCGGCCGGATATTCGCTTTTACCACCAACGCCAACATCAAGAACGGCGATGGCATGGCTCTAGCTTACCGGGCCGGCGTTCCGTTGAAGGATATGGAATTTGTTCAATATCATCCCACCGGCCTTCCCTTCACTGGCATCCTGATCACCGAGGCCTCCCGATCTGAAGGCGGATGGATGGTTAACAAGGATGGCTACCGCTATCTGCAGGATTACAATCTGGGCAAGCCGGAACCGAAACCCGTTTTGCGCTCGATGGAGCTGGGCCCGCGCGACCGCCTGTCGCAGGCATTTGTGAAAGAGCAGGAAAAAGGCCGAACCCTCAAAGGGCCTTACGGCGATTACGTCCACCTTGACTTGCGGCACCTGGGCGAAAAGCTGATCGACAGCAAGCTTCCTTTTGTAAGGGAATTGTGCATGAAGTATGTGAACCTGGACCCCGTGAAGGAGATGATTCCCGTCCGGCCGGTTGTCCATTACATGATGGGGGGAATCCATACTGATCTCCAGGGTGCGACTCCGCTGCCGGGACTTTACGCCGCCGGGGAAGCCGCTTGCGTGAGCATCAACGGTGCCAACCGGCTCGGATCGAACTCGCTTACCGAATGCCTGGTGTTTGGCGCCAGGGCTGGCAAGGCCGCTGCTGATTATGTTCGCGGCCGCGCTGGCGCCCAAAGCAACCTGCTCGCCCAGGCTCAGGACGAACAGCGCCGGCTGGAACAGCGGTTCCTGCGCAACACGCACGGCAAGGTGCGGGTTGCGGAGGTGCGGGAGCAGATGCAAAAAACGATGGAAGAATGCGCCGGCATCTACCGCAACGGAATGCTGCTGCAACAAGGCGCGGCGCGCCTCAGCGGGCTTAAAGAAATGTATAAGGAAGTTTCGCTGGATGACCGGGGTTACACATTCAACACCGAGCTCACTTCGGCGCTGGAGCTCTCCTACATGCTTGACCTGGCCGAGGCCATTGTCCATTCCGGTCTCCATCGAAAGGAGTCTCGCGGCTCGCATCAGCGCACGGACCATCCCGCGCGCGATGACGGGAATTATCTGGCCCATTCGCTGATTTATCAATCGCCAGGCGGCGCCCCTCGAGTTGACTACTTGCCGGTTCAGATTACCCGCTGGCCCCCGGGGGAACGGGTTTACGGGAGATAAAGATGCCACCCGCTTCAATCATTATGAATGTAGTTCGCTATAATCCTGAGACCGGTTCCGAACCCTCGACGCAGAACTTTGAAGTTCCCTACCGCAAAGATTGGGTAGTGCTCGACGCGCTGAATTACATCAAGGATCATCTTGACGGATCGCTTACCTACCGTTGGTCGTGCCGCATGGGCGTATGTGGCAGTTGCAGCATGATGGTGAATGGCGTACCCAAGCTGACCTGCGCTGCCTTCCTTTCCGACTGCCTGCCGGGACCAATCCGGGTTGAGCCGCTGCAGTATTTTCCCGTGGTGAGGGATTTGGCGGTGGAACTCAGCGACTTTCTAACCAAGCTCAAAAAGGTAAAGCCCTGGGTAATCCGGAAACAGGAAAAGCCGCTGGCGGAGGGCGAATACCTTCAAACGCCGGGTCAACTGGACCTTTATAAACAGTTCAGCATGTGCATCAATTGCGTGCTGTGTTACGCCGCATGCCCAATTTATGGCCTGGAAACGAGCTACGTGGGGCCGGCGGCTATCGCCCTGGCGCAGCGCTATAACCGCGACTCACGCGATCAGGGCGCCGACGAGCGCATGGAGATTCTTTCCGGCGAGGGCGGATTCTGGGAATGCACCTTTGTGGGCGAGTGCACAAAGGTTTGTCCAAAGGGCGTTGATCCTGCGGGGGCTATTCAGCAGTATAAGCTCCAAAGCTTGATCCATTGGTTCAAATCCCCCTTCGGCCTGCGAAAAGGGGCGGAGAAACGGGCAAATCAATGAACGGATAAGAAAGCGGCCCCCGGCTCATATTCCATCGAGGTTACGCGCTATGGAATCCCTATCGGGTTACACCTTGTATCACCCCAAGTGGTACCGCCGCCGCGTGTCGGTGTGGTGGTGGTTGCAAAAGCGTGTTTATGCGCAATTCGTATTGCGGGAGTTAAGCAGCCTTTTTGTGGCCTACTTCGCCTTGCTTACTTTATGGATGCTGCGCGCGCTTGCCTCCGGCGCCGCCAGCTACCAGCACTTCCAAAAGGAATTGAGCAGCCCCGGATTTCTTCTGCTGGACTTTGTGGCATTCGTGTTTGTCACTTTCCACTCGCTCACTTGGTTCAACCTGGCGCCCCAGGCTATGGCGGTAAGATTGGCTGGCAAGCGCGTTCAACCCTGGGCCATCCAGGCGGCCAATTACGCCGCCTGGGCTGTTGTTTCGGCGGCCGTGGTGTGGGCAGTTTTGAAGGGGTAGAGGCATGAAAAGAATCGCTCCTTTGCTATGGGGTCTTTTTAGCGCGGGTGGAACGGTGGCGGCGTTCCTTTTTCCCGTGCATCTGTTTTTGCTGGGACTGGCCTTTCCGCTGGGATGGCTGGCGCCACCGGACCCGGCCCGAGGGTTCAACCTGGTCGCTCATCCCTGGGCAAGGTTGTATTTCTTCATTTTTATCTCGCTGCCTTTATTCCACTGGGCGCACCGCTTCCGTTACACGCTTTACGACGGCCTGCAGATCAAGCACTTGACTCCGCTGATCATCACGTTTTGTTACGGGGGCGCGCTACTGGGCACGATCGCGGCGGCCCGCGTGTTGTTAAACTTCCATTAGCGCTTTCGACCCGTCGAGCGCCAGAGGCGCAGGAGGGAATCATGCTTCGAGTCATCCACTCTTTTGACATCAAAAACGGCGTTGAGGAAATTCCATTTATCGAGTGGCTGGACGGCCGTCTTGACGAAATCACCAAACGCTTCGGCTGCCTGGAGAGAAAAACCTGGGTGTTTATTGACGGCATTCACGGCGATTATGAGAGCGGCAAGCAGGAAAAGCGCCCCCGCTACCTGAACGAGGCTTTCTGGCCCAGCCAGAAGAATGCTGATCAATTCAGGGAATGGCTGATGTCTGACGAGGCGAAAAGCTTCCGCCAAAAATGGTTCACATCGGTTGCAAACCACACCGTGTTGCGCTATGTGGAAGTACCGCTAAACGGACCGGTGACCGACGATTAAAGTTAAGTGTGAGGAATCACGCCCCTGAACAAAGCGTGTAATTGCGTGGAGCCTTGCGCCGATGCTGCCTGCGCCATCGCAGCTTGCCAAATGGCTGCACCTGGACCATTACTTGAACTTCTATCCCAACCTCACGCAAACCGGCCAATACCGGTTTGACATCTCCACAACGTAGAGGTGCGAACCCGGCTGATTGTGGAATTCGGCCGTGGCAAGTTGTATATTCTTGTTTCCGATTTTAAGGCGAAGCAAACCATTCCGGTTTGGGAGCGCTTCAATCCTTCTGCCGGAAATGCAAACCCAATCATTGTTTTAGGGAGGCGTTGATTATGGCTTTAACAGCGGTGGCGACTGCGACTTGGCAAAAGGCCTACACCGGTGCAGTTGCCGGCGCTAAGGCGACGTGCAGCGTAGGGAATGGAACGAATTATCCTGGCAGCATCGGAACTATTGGCAACTCCGCCGACGGCCAATGGCGGCTCGATCGCCAAAGTCCTCCACAAGGCAAGACCAATCTGCAAATACAGAAAAACAACGCACCCAACCCATCCACAGTGGCCTGCGTGATTGTGCCTGATAATCTATCCACGCAGGTGGGCGCGCTGAATGCACCGGGGCCGCTGCAGCAGCGGGCACGAGCGCGGAATTCCGAGCTGACCCGCATGATTCACAAAGGCCTTTCGCAAAGTGTAGACAGCCGTCGCGCCGTAAGCGGCCAGGCCGGGCATATGGAAGTTCAGGTTTTCGAAGTTCAGGGCACTTTCTCCGCCTGAGCAGTGGCGAGCGCAGTGCGAATGGCGCCGGGCGTCTGCCTTTGGATACCGCTGCAATTCTTGATTGACCATGATCAGCCGGCCCCGGCAGTCCGGTTTCACAGCTTAAACTTAAGAACGTCGCTGGCGTCGGCAGGCCTGACGGAGGTGGAGCGTGAAGAGATCGGCCGCAATTCTTATCGTGCTTGTTCTGGCAGGGGACGCGATTTCGCGTTCCGCCGCGGCTGCTCCGGCGACTCCACCACAAAAATCCAGCGGCCCCGCCAGGAGGCCTGCCGGCTTGGACCGCGTGAAGCATATCATTTGGATCATTCAGGAAAATCGCTCGTTTGATAATTATTTTGGCACCTATCCCGGCGTGGACGGTATTCCGCCGGGGACGTGTTCCCCGGTGTTGCCGGGCGCGACGCGCTGTATCACCCCGTTCCACATGCCCGCCAAAATGCCTCCCTGCGATCTGGCGCATCGCTGGGTGATCGCCCATGCGGCTTACGATCACGGCTCCATGGACGGCTTTGTGTGGGCCGAAGGCTCACCCTACACCATGGGGTATTACGATCAGCGTGACATTCCCAATTACTGGGCTTATGCGCGCCACTACACCCTTTGCGACCGGTTTTTCTCCTCGCTGATGGGCGCGAGCCTGCCCAATCATCTTTATACGGTGGCGGCACAGTCAGGCGGCGCGATCAACAATCTATTTTCGCTCAAGGAAATTGAGGAGGAGCTGGATTCGCCGGGCGGTTACAGCTTTGCCACCATGGTGAACCTGTTTACCAAGGCGAATATTTCCTGGAAGTATTACGTGGAAACCCAGCGTGTCAATTCCGTTGGCAAGAAGCGCGACTATCTGGCGCAGCCCGACCCCAAGCACTACTCGCTGTGGAATCCCCTGCCCGGTTTCAAAGCCATCCGCGAGAATCCGGCGGACATGGCTCATCTGGTTTCGCTCAACGAATATTTCAACGACCTTGCGAAGGGAAATCTGGCGGAGGTTTCCTGGATTGTTCCGATGGGCATCGACAGCGAGCACCCGCCGGCGTATCCCGAAACGGGAATGTGGTACGTCACGCGGTTGCTGAACGCTTTGATGCAGAGCCCGTACTGGAAGGACAGTGTCGTCTTCCTGACCTGGGACGATTACGGCGGCTTTTTTGACCACGTTCCGCCGCCCCTGGTAGATGCCTATGGGTATGGGCCGCGCGTGCCGACGCTGGTGATTTCGCCCTTTGCCAAGCCCGGGTACATTTCGCATCGGACCTACGATTTCACCTCGATGCTCAAGTTCATTGAGGTGCGATATGGGCTGGGGCATCTGACCGCGCGCGACCACAGGGCTGACCCCATGTTCGATTGCTTCGACTTTGAGCAGGCGCCGAATCCCGCTCACGTCATCTCGCCCGTTCCGCCAAATCCGCCGGCTGCGGCCGAATGGCCGGGAGACTGCGTTTACCCTCCCGCCGTAAACATCCCGGAGTCCGTGCCCGATATCGGGACTTTTCTGCGGCGCTATCCGCCGCCTCGCGGCCAACTGCCTCCGCCGCCCACCACCCCTGCGCCTGAGCACCCGGAGACGGCCAAGCCGGAGAAGAACTAAAGGAATGAGCCTGAGTTCTGCTGGCCATACTCCTGATGCCAGTTTCCGCCAGGTCGCGTAGCCCAATGCCCCTGTGTCCGCGGCTTCACGGCTTGCAACGGTGATGTACGCGCTGGGCGCATGGTGAGGCCCGCGATCAATGCCGGATAGCCGCAGCCGGTGGACAGGTGCCTGGCGGGCTTACTTCGCAAGCCAATGAACCGATCGTTTGGCTCGGGTGATTCGAGCCGGTACCAGATAAATGCCGCGGTTCAAGGAGAAAGTCGAACGACTTCTTTGCTTAGAAACGCCTTTACATCTTCCCAGTAAAGCGGCGTGAGCATATCGGGCATGGGCTGCTTATCGGCAATTTCGAAATAGGTCAGAGATTTCAGCACGTGGACCACGCTCAGGTTTACTTGCGAGTATTTCTGGTTGGACCATTCCAGCGTCTGGGGCAGGCCGTACTGCTTTGCCGCGAAATAGAAATCAACAAAGTCGGGTTTGGTTCCCCGGCTTGCAATTGCGCTCAGCTTCATGCACGCGATCTCACGGGGATCGGCCACGTCAACGCCAAGAAATCGTTCAAATGGAAACAAGTGTTGCCGCTCATGGTCATCACCTCTTCGGTTCTCGCGCCATTGCGGTTGAAGAATCAGCGCACTGGCCGCAGCGCCGCCACGTCATTCGGGGCGATGCCGTACAACAGCGCCCAGTAATTGGCGGATTTTCTCGAAAGCGCCGGGTCGGTTGTGATCACCCGCCTGATGGCCGCTTCCGTAAAGGTCTGCTTCATCCATTTGACGGCGGGCTCGTCACCCAGCTCCAGAATGCGGCTGATGGTGTATTCGGGGTAATCGGCGGGGTCAAAGCTGTCAGGATTCACATCCCAGAACAACGGGTACAAGCGCGACGGGACCATACAGCAAAATTGCCTCAGCGGCGGCTGAATGTCAACACTTTCAAGGCCGTAGGCGGCGGAGGAATTAAGCGTAATCTGCCTGTTGGGAACGCAGGAATAATACCGCCCGGCAGCGGCGATTCCCCGCCCTTCCGCAACCCGAGAAAGGCCAGGGCCTCGCCGCGCCAGGCGTGGAGAGCCCTTGTGGATTAAACCCGCACGTTTTCGATGCGGCGCATCAGGTCCTTTTGTTCGTTCACATTTTCTGCGCCAATGGTGAACGCGTCCAGCACGCCGTTCGAAAGCGCAAAGTGCAGCGCCTCATCCTGACGGTGGCGCATATCGCCCTGGCCGAGAATCTTCATGCCCACCACTCCTTTGCCTTTGGCCTTCATTTGGCGAAGCACGCTGATCACCGTTGCCGGGTCGGCATCCATATGCGACCCGATCGGGTTCAGCCGCACCAGGTCAATATCGACCCAAGGTGAGGCCGCTGCTGCGCGGAGTGCGCCAATCGAGTGGCAGGAGCAGCCGTGCGCCCGCACCTGGCCTTTTTCCTTGGCCTCTGAGATTACATCCATGGTGCGCCGGTAGCGCGTGGTCCAATCGTCTGCCGTAACATCGTGCATCAGCAGAATGTCGATGTAATCCGTGTTCAACTCGCGGCGAAAGCGGTCGATATCTGCGCGCATGCCGTCCGGATCGCGCGTGTCAGACTTGGTGAGCACGGTTACTTTTTCGCGGGGCAAACGCTTCAGCGCCAGAGCTACGGCACGGTGCGTGCCGTAGGAATCCGCGGCGTCAAAAAAGCGCAGCCCGTTGTCGTAGCCGTGAACCAGCAGGTCCGCCAGGCCGCTGTCGCCCAGCGCCGTTTGGTGCGAATGGCCTCCCCCGCCGATGGTGCCCGTACCGCAGGCCAGCCGGCTGGTCTTAAGCCCGGTCGAGCCCAGCGTCACCGTATCCGCGGCGCTGAACCGCTGGCCGGAATCGGCCGCTGCCCTGGCCACGCCCTGCCGGGCCAGCCATGCCGCGCTCAGTCCCAGCGTGGTCTGAGCCAGAAATTCTCTCCGTTTCATGACCGCACCTCCAAGCGATAGATCTACGGCGGGCCGCGCAGCATTATCTGATTCCGCCGATGGCCCTAAACTTACCACAAATTATCAAGCCTCGTAAGGCTTTTGTGCCTGTGCCTCGCGGCCTCCCTTTCGGCCGTTTCCAAGCCCGCAAGACAGTCTGCCGGGCGCGTCAAGCGGTAGTCTGACGGAGCGTTACCCTGGCGCGGACGTTAAACAGGCCGCCGCAAAACCCCTGGCTGTGCATTTGAATCTAAATTAGAAAAACTGCGGCGGCTGGCGTTGTTGGATGGTGAGTCTCGCCAGCTGCGCCGCTTCAATATTCGGAAGCTCACTTTTCGGATAAGGAGGATGTGACGCATGGCGACTGCAGCGGTTGAAATCTCCACCCCGTTTCAATCCCGCTGGATCATTGCCGAAAAAACCGACCTCCTCTGGTTTTCCGTAGGAGGCGCGGCGGCGGCTTATCTGTTCTGGGCTTTGTGGCGTTTTGCCCACGCGCCCTTGCTGCTTCTGGTGGCGATTTGGGCCATCGTGTTTGACGAAACCCACGGCTTCGCCACCATCTCACGCACCTATTTCGACTCTCAGGAACTTGCCCGCCGCGGCCGCTGGTTATGGGCCAGCCTCGCGTTCTTCTTTGTGATCGGTCCGGTGCTTATTCTGCTGCGCTTGGGCGATTGGCTGGAGCTGGCCACGGAACTTTGGGGTTACTTCCACATCTTCAAACAGCACTACGGCTTTATGATGCTCTACAAAGCCAAGAACGGCGACCTGGACCCGGCCGACAACCGGTTGGATAAACTCTTTTTTGCCGCGGCTTTCTACTACCCTTTTTTAACCTATCCTTTACATAATGCGGAAGCCGCTGCCCTGCTTCCCTTTCCCATTCCGCCGCGTCTGGGCGCGCTGTACGAAAATGTTCTGCTCTTTCTCACTCTGCTCATAGGCGTGCTCTACGTGGCGCGGCAGTGGAAAAAGCTGCAAATCGGATTGCCTTTGAACTGGCCCAAACAGATTCTTCTGCTCTGCGCCGTTCCCATCAATTACCTTCTGTTCCGTAGCTCCATGCCGCTGCTGGGGGTATACGCCGCCGCCACCATTTTCCACAACATTCAGTATCACCGCCTGGTGTGGTTCTATAACCAGAACAAATACGGCCGCCAGCCTCAGCAGGCCCGCAAATACGGCCTGGCCACGCTCATCAACAGCCGCTGGCTGGCTTACATCGCCGCGGCGGCCCTATACGCCTTTATTTTTGACGCGACGCCGCGCTTTATCCTGAAGCCTGCCATCGGCCCGGGCGATCTGGGCTTGCGCAATCAGCTTATCTTCTCGTTTTTCGCCGCTCCCGGCCTGCTGCATTACTGGATCGACGGCCACATCTGGAAAGTCCGCTCCGACCCCGAATTGCGCGAATTTCTGCAATTGAAGCGCGGCTGACCGCGCATGGGCGCTATGCGCGCCAATAAAAAAGGGCATCCCTGGTCCTGCTTAGAGATGCCCTTTGGTTGATTCGTTAGTGGATGGTGCTTTCGTTGCTCGCGAATCCGGCCGGTGCTGCTACCAGATGTGGCATTGTTCGTCTGGCGGTCTCACCATGGGGTCGCCCGCCTTGCATCCGAACGCCTTGGCGAACGCCGGCATGTTTGAGAGCGGTCCGTTCACGCGGTAGCGCGAGGCCGGATGCGGGTCAACCGTGGCGCGCAGCCGCGCCAATTGCGGACGGTCGCTGCCCGCCCACACCTGGGCGTATCCCAGAAAGAAGCGCTGATCAGCGGTAAAGCCGTCGATCGGCGCCGGGGCCGGCTTGCCCTCCAGCGACTTCTGGTAGGCGGCATAGGCAATCGCCAGCCCGCCCAAATCAGCAATGCTCTCGCCCAGTACCAGGTGGCCGTTTTCGTGCACGTCGCCGTCAACCACAAAGCTGTCGAATTGCCTGGCCACGCACTCCGCCCGTGCTTTAAAGCGCTTCAGGTCGTCGGGCGTCCACCAGTTCACCAGGTTGCCTTTGGCGTCAAACTGCCGGCCTTCGTCATCGAAGCCGTGGGTCATTTCGTGGCCAATCACCACGCCCATGGCGCCGTAATTGATGGCGTCGTCGGCTTTAGGATTGAAGAACGGCGGCTGCAGAATGCCGGCGGGGAACACAATCTCATTCATCGACGGATCGTAGTAGGCGTTAACCGTGGGCGGCGTCATTTCCCATTCGGTGCGGTCAACCGGCTTGCCGATTTTGTTCAGGTCGTAGTTAAAGGCAAAGTGCCGCGCCGCCAGATAATTATCCACGTAGGGGCCGGGCGTTATCTTCAGCGCGGAATAGTCGCGCCATTTGTCGGGATAGCCGATCTTCTTCATCACCACTTGCAGCTTGGCGATAGCCTGCTGGCGCGTTTCCGGACTCATCCAGCTCAGCGTTGTAAGGTCGCTGTGCAAGGCGGCGATCAGGTTGTTCACCATGGCCAGAGCTTTCGCCTTGGCCTGGGGCGGAAACGCCTTCTTCACGTATTGCTGGCCCAGCGCCTCGCCCAGGCTGCGATCGGTTGAGGCCACGCAGCGCTGCCAGCGCGGCAGCTTCTCTTTGGCTCCGGTTAAAATGCGCCCGTGGAAATTGAAGTCTTCATCGACAAATGGCGTGGAAAGCGCGGGCGCCGTGGAGTTGATCAGATGCCAGCGCAGGTAGGTTTTCCAATCCGCCACCGATACGGTTTGCAATTGCTGGTTTAAGGTTTTGAAGAAGCCGGGTTCATCCACGTTGATGGAGCCCATCCCGGGCTGCCCGATCTGGTGGAAATAAGTTTCCCAATCCAGATCCGGCGCCAGCGTACGTAATTGCGCCAGGTCCATTTTGTGATAGAGCGCGTTGGGGTCGCGGCGCTGCACGCGCGTCAGCGACGCCTCCGCCAGCTTGGTTTCAATCTGCATGATCTTTGCCGCTTCCGCGTCGGATTTGGCGGCGTTATCGCCCAGCAGTTGCAGCATCTTGCTGACGTGGGCCACGTATTGCTTGCGGATCTCAACCGACTTGGCGTCGGTCTTGGTGTAATAATCGCGGTCCGGTAGCCCCAGCCCTCCCTGCGCCGCATCACCAATCACCTGGCTGCTGTTCTTCAGGTCCTGGGCCGAACCAAACTCAAACATGGCATTCACGCCCATGGCGTGCAGGCGTGCCACTTCAGCCCGCAAATCCGCCAGGCTGCTAAGGTGGTTGATGCGATCAAACTCCGGCTGCAGCGGCTTTGCGCCCGCGGCGTTCACCGCCGTCCGGTCCATGCAACTGCTGTAGTAATCGCCCAGTTTCTGATTGTTCGATCCCGGCGCGGCGCTTTTATCCGCCTGGTCTTTTTCCAGAATGCCGCGCAGAATAGTGCGATTGTTCACCGCCAGCTCGTTGAACGTTCCCCAGGATGAGTAGGCGGGCGGAATGGGATGCGCCTTGATCCAGCCACCGTCGGCGTAGTGGAAAAAATCGGTGCAGGGTTTCACGCCGGGGTCCAGATTGGCAAGATCAAATGGCTTGCCCGCCCCCGCGGCGCCCCCGCTTGGCGCGCCTGCGGCCGGCCGCGCCATCGCCTTACGGTGCGTGGCAACGGTGATGCCCAGCCCCACGGCCAGCAGCAAAATAAATATCGGTAAGGGCGAACAGCCCTTCAGTGCACGAAGCTCGTCCATCGTTTTCTCCCCTTGTGTGGAATACCCCCCGGCGTCGATCGGGCCAGCAGCCCGCAATCCATCGCGCCGCGCTCATTTGCCGTCTTTGGCGGCTGCGTAATAGGTCATGCTAACAGATTTGGAGGGGATATTCATGCCGGCGCGGCGCTGGGTGGCGGGTCAATTTCAACGGCGGCACGGGCGCACCGCCCATTACCACGGCCAAGATGGCCATGCCACGCGAGCGCGCGACCTATACACTATCCAGCGCTGGGGGCCGCATTCAGCCGCGATAAGAGCCGATCGTGACTATTGCGCGAGCGAACAAGCGGGAAGATGCGGGCGTTGCGGGGGCTGAGGCAGAAAGACCTATTTCGCTGCACTGGCGGGCTTTGCCGCAACGGCCGGAGCCGGCATCAGCAGTTGTTCCTTGCGGTAGACCAGCGTGTTGGTATCGTAGGCGGCGATTTCAAAATCCCGGCCGTGGGTAATGGCGTCGCACGGGCACGCTTCCACGCAGTAGCCGCAAAAAATGCAGCGGTTGTAATCAATGTTGTAAACCTTGGCGTAGCGTTCCGCGGCGCTGATGCGGTGGTCGCCCGTGTTTTCCGCCGCTTCAATGTAAATGCAGTTGGCGGGGCAGGCTGCCGCGCACAAAAAGCAGGCCACGCACTTTTCCAGGCCGTTTTCATCGCGCCGCAGCACGTGAACTCCGCGATAGCGGTCCATAAAATGGACGGGCTCGTCCGGATAGTTTTCCGTGATCGTGGGACCCACCATGTTCTGGAAGGTGACCTTGAAGCCTTTGGCCAGGGCCGCCGCGGAATCGGAGATTTCACGTATGATGTTTGCCATTTTTCCTCGTGGGTTTCAGTATAAGTAATCCGCCCTTAGGCTGACAACCCTTTTCCCAGCCTTTAATGCCCGCTTTTGCGTGTTCCCTTCCCGGGTTTTTGCGGAGACCGGTTGCGCTCTCGCGCCGCGCCCGCGCCTTTGCCGCGTTCCGGCATTCAGGCAGGCCAGGGGCGTAACGGCCGCGGCAATCCTCAGCCAGCCTGGCGGCGCGTTCTCCACAAATCGCCCGGTCCATTGCCAGGCATCCGGTCTATTCCGGAGCTTTGGGCTCCGAGGGCGGCTCGGCTTCGTTCTCTTCTTCGCCACTGGGTTCAAAGCCGGGCTGAACGCCGGATTGGGCTTCCGCCGCGGCCGGCGGAGCAGCTTCCGGACCCGTTCCGCTCCCGGCGCCAGGCCCGGCCGGCGCCGCCGGGCGGAAGTAGCCCACATCAGGATACACGGCCACTCCCCGGGGTTGGGAGCTCCAATCGACGTACCAAAGGGTTTCCGCCGCGCGCTGCCAGAAGCGCGTCGCCAGCCAAAAAAGCAGCAGCAGTTGAAAAATGAGGAAAGAGGCAGTGACGGCGCCGGAGGGAACTAACTTGATCCACAGCCAGAAAATAATCAGCAGCGCCAGCCAGGCCTGAATGCCAATGCGGAAGTAAATGCTGAAGAGCCTGCGGAAGTTTTTTGTCACCATGCGAAAGGCGGCAGCCACCGCGCGCCGCACGGCGTATTCATTTTCCGCCACGGTGCGAATTTCCGCCATATCAAACCACAATCGCATGGCCATCATCATCAGCAGCAGCACCGTGTATCCCGTCACCTGAACCACAAAGCCCAGCAGAGCCGGACCGGCGCCATCTGCAAGTTTGCCCGACCACCGTGTAACCAGGCTGAAGCCCAGAAAGAACGGCGCCATGACGATCATGAACAGGATCATCAGGCGCACCATGCGCCAGAAATACTGCCCGCAAGCCTGGAAAAACGGCTCGGCGTTCAGCCGAGTATCCAGCCGATAGGCTTCCAGCACGCCGCCGGTAATAAACAGCATGAAGAACAGGAACAGCACAGAGTTGAGGATGCCGGATAACTGGCCGCCCAGAGGATTGCCGGGCAGCATGGCAAGTTCTGTAAACACGCTGATACGGAAGTGATTTTCCAGCCCCTGTGCCGCCAGGCTGTGGTCCAGCACGCTGCTCAGGCGCGGCATCACGGGCGCCATCGCAAAAAACGCCAGCGTCAAATTCACCACGTAGGCCCACCACAACACGCGCTGCCGGCGCCACACCAGTCCCGCGCCGCCGCCAACAAATGCCTGCTTTGAATCGCTCATGTGAGTTCCCGAATGCCGTCAGATTTTACATCTGCGCCCTGCCTCTTACGCCAGCCATGCCACCAACTGAGCCATGAACTGCCGGATAAAGAGCAGGTACACTTCAACTTTATGCGCGGGTTTTGAATCTGCCTCAGCCGTGCGGCTGTTATTGAAGAAATTGCGATCCAGCAGCACCTTGTGGCCGGGGTCAATCTCCGCCGAGGTCACCTTGGCCTTTTTTTCGTACTCAAAGCGGCGCCAGCGGCTTGCCCCGTCCCAGGTCTCATGAACCGTTTCCCCGTTGTCGAATTTAATTTCCACATCGACAGGCAGAATAAAATCGCCTTTGCGGTGCACCAGCACGCTGTCGCGATAAAGTGTTTTGCCCTTTTCTGCCTTCGGCGGTTTTTTCAGGTACCAGTCAGCGCGGTCGGAGCGAAGGCTGAGCACCTCGTAATCCAGCAGGTTGGTGCCGTAAACGGCCTGGTTAAAGTAGCTGGTCAGGTCGCGCCCAGACACTTCACTGAGGGTATTCAGAAAATCCTTGCCCGTGGGGTGGGTAAAGCGGTAGCGCATAAAATAGGCGTGCATGGCGCGCTGCATGGTTTCCGGCCCGATAATGCCTTCCAGCGTCAACAGCACGGTCGCGGTTTTGCCATAGGTAATGCCCCCATAGGATTCATCGTTCATAAAGCGGTAGGCAAACGTTGTCATGGGGTCGTCGGCGGCCACGGGCAGGTAGGATAACCGCTGCTCAGCCGCGTCGCTCAGCGTTGCGCCCCAAAGGTTCAGGAACGAAGTGTGATTGCCATAAATCGCCGCCATGATTTTGGCTTCGGTATAGCTGTTAATGCCCTCGTCCATCCACGCTTCTTCAAACTCGTTGGTGGCCACCATGCCGTACCAGTATTGATGGCCAAACTCGTGCTCCACCACCATCTCAGGAATCAGAAAGCCCTTGGGCGCCCACCAGGTGGTACCCGCGGTAATCAGCGTGGGATACTCCATGCCGCCGGCGTCCATGGCGCCGTGGGCCGGGTCAACCACGGTGATGCGATCGTAGGGATACGGGCCGTACCACTGGTCAAAATAGTGCAGCGTGCCTTTCAGCGCCTTCATGTAGCGCGGCGCGGAGGCCATATTCTCCGGCTGCATCAGCAGCCGGATTTTCACCGTGCCTGCGCTACCGCTCCACGTATCCTCCACCACTTTGTAATTGGGGTCGGCCGTCCAGGCAAAGTCGTGGATATCCTCGGCGTGATAAACCGCGGTCTGGGTACCGCCGGGATTATTCTGCAGCGACACCAGATCGCCCGTTGCGCCCAGCACATATCCCTGTGGCGTGGTTACCCTAACGTCGAAAGTTCCGAAATCCGCAAAGAACTCCGAGGTGTTGTGGAACTGATGACAATTCCAGGCGTTGTGCCACCACACGCCCACTTTGGGAAACCACTGCCCCACCATGAAGAAGTTGCGCCGGTAGCCGGTGCGCTCCAGCACCATGGGAAGCTGGTCGTGAAACGCGATGTGGAATTGCACGTCGGCGCCCGGAGCGATGGCTTGCGGAAGTTTTACCTGAAACACCGTGCGGTCGTCGGCATTGCCGTCGTCGGGCTGGATGAATTTAATCTGGCCGGTCAAATCGCCCTGGCCTTCCACTTCGAGCTTTTTCACCTGAATCTCGCCGTAATGCCGCGGATCCCACTTGGAACCGGGGCCGGTGCCGCGCGTACCGTTCAACCGGACTTCGCGCATAAACGTGGACTGGGGCTGGAAGGCATTAAGATACAGATGAAACGGGAAGGTATCCTGCGGCTGGCCGGTCAGGTTGTGATAGGTAAGCGTTTCGGTGGCGTCAATGGTCTTTTTCACGGCATCCAGGCGCGCATCAATGTTATAGGCCACCACGCGCTGCGAAAGGGGCGCGCTGGCCGGCGGCTGCTGCGCCGCAACCGTACCCGATGAAATTAGAACCACCCACAGCACTGCCCGAGTTCGCCTACGCATTGTCGCCGCCCCCGCCAAAACTGTTTAGTGCCGGCCGCTGCCGGATTGAGCGAAAGAAGTATTACCGAAAAGGTCCGGGCGGGCAAGCCCGAAGCGATTGGATTCCGGCGTAAACAATAAGCAGCGCGTTAATTGGAATGGAGGGACTGACGAACGCTATGCGGTGAGAGCGGGGCGGAAGGCTGCAACTCAGGCGGTGTTTTTCACCTTGCGCAGCACCTGGCGGCCGATTCCTTTCAGCGTTTCTATAACGCCAAGGCCGGAACTGGCCACGGACTCGAAGTAAAGCTCGCCTTTGCGCGAAAGCAGGTCGTTCATTTGCGCGGCGGGCAGCGCCGTGGGCAGGTCGCGCTTGTTGAACTGAAGAACGTAGGGCAGCGACTGGAATTCGCACTCCAGGCCTTTCAGGTTCTCCACCAAATCCTCAACCGATTCCAGATTGGCGTCCATGCGCTCGCTGGCGGAGTCTGCCACGAACACCACGCCGTCCACGCCGCGCAGAATCAGCTTGCGGCTGGCGTGATGGAACACCTGTCCGGGCACGGTGTAAAGGTGAAAGCGCACCTTCAAATCCTGCACGGAGCCCAGTTGCACAGGCAAAAAATCGAAGAACAGCGTGCGGTCGTCGCCCGCCGTCAGTGAGATCATGCGCTCGCCGGATGGCCGCGCCATTTGCGAAAATATCCATTGCAGGTTGGCGGTCTTTCCACAAAGCCCCGGACCGTAGTAAACGATCTTACAGTTAATCTCGCGCGCGGCGCGGTTGATAAAACTCACTGCGGTCCGCTCCCGTTCGTTTCCCGGCGGCGTTGCCCCGCAATGGTCAGCCTGTTTTGGATGTACCGGAGCAAGCGCAGCCTTCCCTGGAGAAATACCCGTACCAGAGTTTATCGGCAAAGTTTAGCGCTTACCCGAGCAAGAATCGTCGCAAGGCGTCTTACAGCTGCGACCTGATGAAGCCTTCAATATATGTTTCCAGTTCGTCGCGAATGCGGCGGAAGGCGGCCAGCCTTTGCGCTTCAGGTCCATTGGCCGCCGCCGGGTCTTCAAGGCTCCAGTGAATGCGCTGCGTCCTGGCGGAAAAAACGGGGCAGCTTTCTTTGGCGTTGTCGCAAACCGTGATCACAACATCGAAGGGTTGGCCGGCGAACTCATCCACGGATTTTGAGCGGTGGCCGGAAATATCAATGCCACGCTCGCGCATCACCGCAATGGCTTCCGGCCGCACCTGGCTGGGCCTGGTGCCGGCGCTGAAAACTTCCAGGCGATCACCCGCCCCGTGGCGCAGCAATCCCTCCGCCATCTGGCTGCGCGCCGAATTACCTGTGCAAAGAATCAGAACGCGCCGCGCCATGTCCTTCCCGTCTCCCGTGGTGGAATCAACCCTGCTCTTCGACAAGTTGCAAATCCTGCGCGGGCCTGGATACAAAGTAGCGCTGAAAGCGCAGGGCGACATTCACCAGCGTGATCATCACCGGCACCTCCACCAGCGGTCCGATAACGGCGGCAAACGCCGCGCCGGAATGGATGCCAAACACGGCCACCGAAACGGCAATCGCCAGCTCAAAATTGTTGCTGGCCGCCGTAAAAGATAACGTTGCGGTGCGGCTGTAATCGGCCCCCAGCCGGTGTCCCATCCAGAACGAGACCAGGAACATCGCCACGAAATAGATCGCCAACGGCACGGCAATGCGCACCACGTCCAGCGGCAGGTGCAGAATCGCGCTGCCTTTCAGCGAAAACATGATCACAATGGTGAACAGCAGGGCGGCCAGCGTCAGGGGGCTGATGCGGGGAATGAATTTGCGTTCGTACCAATTTTCACCACGAGCGCGAACCAGCACATAACGGGTGATGAGGCCGGCAAGAAAAGGAATGCCCAGATAAATGAAGACGCTGCGGGCGATTTCCGCCATGGAAATATCAACCACCGCGCCTTTCAGGCCCAGCCAGCGGGGCAAAGTGGTGATAAACACCCAGGCGTACACCGAATAAAAAAGCACCTGGAAAACCGAATTGAAGGCCACCAGCCCGGCCGCATATTCCGTATCGCCCTTGGCCAGCTCGTTCCACACAATCACCATGGCGATGCACCGCGCCAGCCCGATCAGGATCAGGCCCGCCATATATTGCGGATAGCCGCGCAGAAAAATAATCGCCAGCAGAAACATGAGCACCGGCCCGATCACCCAGTTCTGAACCAACGAAAGCAGCAGGATTTTGCGGTTGCGAAAAACCTGGCCCATTTCTTCATAGTGAACCTTGGCCAGCGGCGGATACATCATCAGGATCAGCCCGGCCGCGATGGGGATGGAAGTGGTTCCGGCCTGGAATCGGGTGATCAGGCGCACCAGTCCGGGCCAAATCGCGCCCAAAGCCACGCCCGCCGCCATGGCCAGAAAGATCCACAGCGTCAGGTAGCGATCCAGCACGGATAATTTGCGGGCAATCGTTTCATTCATGTCAGCGCTCCGGTCGGCCTCAGTTCCCCTGCGCCTGCGCTGCCGCGGGCTTGCGGGCGCGAATAAACGCGCTCATGAATTTGCCGTCAACCAGCGGCACCACGGCCTCCGCGTCCAATCCGGCGCAGCCCAGCAGATCGCGCGCGTCTTCAGCCCGGTAAATGCGGGTGGGCTCTATTTCCACCGCCTCAAAACCGGCCATGGCCAGCTTGGCGGCGTATTCCTGCTCTTCCAGCGCGCCGGCCACGCAGCCCGCCCAAAGTTCCAGGCTGCGCCGGATGGCCGGCGGCACTTCGCCCCGCACCACCACATCCGAAACGGCAAAGCGCCCGCCCGGCCTGATCACGCGGAAAGCTTCGCGCAGCACCCGGTCTTTATCCCCGGAAAGATTGATGACGCAGTTCGAAATAATCACATCCACGGAATTATCCGCCAGCGGGATGTTCTCGATTTCACCTTTCAGGAACTCAACATTTTCAACGCCGGCCTTGCGCTGGTTTTCCCACGCCAAAGCCAGCATTTCATCCGTCATATCCAGGCCATAAACCTTGCCGGCGGGTCCCACGCGCCGCGCCGAAAGCAGCACGTCAATGCCGCCGCCTGAACCCAGATCCAGCACCGTCTCGCCGGGATTAAGCTGGGCGAGCGCCGTGGGATTGCCGCAGCCAAGCGAGGCCGCCAATGCATCCGCGGGAATTTCCGCGGTTTCCGCGCCGTCGTAAAGCTCGCGGGTGATGGGATCCGTCTTGGCAGTCCCGGTTGGGGCCTGGGAACCGCAGCACGATCCCGTGCTCTCGCCCTGCAGCACGCGCAGCGCCGCCTGGCCGTATTTCTCTTTCACAACATCTCGAATTTCCTCTGCGCTCATCGCGGCTTCCTTTCTCGTCCGGTTTGCGAGCCTGGCCCCACGGTGACCAGATTGCAGGGCTCAATGGCGTTGTTGCGGGTGCAGCACTCGGCGTAAAGAAAATTGATGATGGATTGCAGCGCTTCCGAATTCGCCGTGTACCAAAGGAACGTTCCGTCGCGCCGCACCCGCACCAGTTCTTCGTTCTTCAGCTTCTCCAGATGGTGCGAAAGCGTGGAAGCCGGTATTCCCAGTTCCTCCTGAATGTCGCCCGCCACCAGCCCGTGCGGATGCGCGGTGAGCAAAAGGCGCATAATGCGCAGGCGCGGCTCCGCGCCCATGGCGGCAAACATGTCGGCAAAACGAATCACCTGCTGGTGGTCGTCGCGAAGGCTCATATTTCGATAATACTACAAATAACGAAACGCGCAAGCCCCCGCAATGGTTTTCTGAAGCGCCGGCGTTCCCCCACCGCTCGCGCCGAGGCGGAAATTGCCGCTGAAACCGGCCCGCGCCTCCCTGACCACGTTGCTGCAAACCCCATCGGGCGGTCATTCTGAGGAGCCTAAGGCGACGAAACATCTGCGCTGCAAACCTCCATCGGCGGTCATTCTGAGGAGCCGAAGGCGACGAAACATCTGCGCTGCAAACCCCCATCGGCGGTCATTCTGAGGAGCCCAAGGCGACGAAGAATCTGCTTTATTGCTGGTTGAAGAAAAGTGCGGATTCTTCGCGGGGTGCAGCCCGAGGGAGATGCGGAGATTCTTGCCTTTGCTCAATATGACCGGGCGAAGGTCTCGGAGATGGCAGGCGAAAAGCTTTTTCGGTCACCAGTCGGGCCTGGCGTTCAACGTTGCCTTTGCCGCGCGCAGTTTGGCTCTACCGGCGCGCCCCGGCTTCAGGTAAGCTATGCGCATGTGAAAAATGCAGGCATCGCCGTCAGCCGCCTGGCCTCGGGGCAAGAGCTGACCGGAAGGAGCTGGTGCCATGGCCGCGTTCTTTAGAGACCTGAAATTCGGATGGCGCATGCTCGTCAAAAGCCTGGTGTTCACCGGCGTAGCGGTGCTGGCCATTGCGCTGGGCGTCGCGGCCAATGCCTCCATCTTCAGCTTTGTTGACGCCGTCATCATTCGTCCTCTCCCCTATCCCCACCCGCGGCAGATCGTCGGTCTTGGGCAGTGGCGGATCCTGCGCGGGCAGTACGTTCAGGCGGGAGTTTCCGCGCCCAATATCCTGGATATCGCAAAGCAGAATCGAGTGTTTCAGCAGGTTGGCTACTATCTTTTCAATTCCTACAATCTGACCAGCGGCAATCCGCCCGAACGGCTGGAAGGCGCCAGGTTATCGCCCGGCATGCTGAAACTTTTGGGCATTCAGCCCGCAATCGGCCGCGGCTTTACCCGCGACGACGCCGAGCCGGGGCGCGATCAGGTGGTCATTCTGGGTTACGAGCTATGGCAACGGCAATTTGAGGGCAGGCGCGACGTTATCGGCAAGGCCATCCAGTTGGATGGCGCGCCCTACACCATTATTGGCGTGATGCCGCGGCATTTCTATTTTATTTGGGATGCGGTGCTGGATGTGATGACGCCTTTCGCGCTGGCGCCCGGCCGGCGCAGCGAGGCGGGGCGGGCTTCGCGCGACCTGCAAACCATGGCGCGACTGAAGCCCGGCGTCAGCATGAACCAGGCGCAAAAAGAAATGGATACCATCGCCGCCCGCCTTGCGGCCCAGTATCCCGATGCCGACAAGGGCTGGGGAATTAAAGTGGAGCCGCTGCACGCCGCCTATCACCGCCACATCGCCATGCCTCTGGCCGTGATTTCAAGCGCGGCCTTTCTGGTGCTGCTGATCGCCTGCGTGAATGTGGCGAACCTGCTGCTGGTGCGATCGACAGCGCGCCGCAAAGAGATTGCCGTGCGCATGGCGATGGGAGCCGGCCGTGCCCGGCTGGTGGCCCAACTGATCACCGAAAGCGCCTTGCTGGGTTTTATCGGAGGCCTGGCCGGAGTGCTGTTTTCCTGGGTCGGGGTGCGCTTGCTGGCGCTGGGCTGCGCGCGCTATTTCCCGGTGATTGGATCCCAATGGATAGCCATGAACAGCGGCGTGCTGGCCTTTTGCCTTGGCCTGGCCATTCTCTCCGGCGTTATTTTCGGGCTGGCGCCAGCGTTGCAGGCTTTCAAAATGGATCTGAATGAGCCGCTCAAGGAAAGCGGCCTCTCCGTTACCACGGAGGCGGCGCGCCACCGCCTGCGCAACAGCCTGGTGGTGAGTGAGGTAAGCCTGGCGATGGTGTTGATGGTGGGGGCGGGGCTGCTGATGCGGACGTTCGTCAATATTCTGCGCGTCGATCCCGGCTTTGACCCGCACCACGTGCTGGAGGTTGGTCTTTCCCTGCCGCGATACAAATATCCAGCCCCGGCCAGGCAGGCCCTGTTCATGCAGTCCGCGCTGGATGGCCTGCGCTCCCTGCCCGGCGTCGAGGCTGCCGGCGGGTTCATGTGGGCTGACCAGATGCTGTTCAACCTGGAAGGCCATCCGCCTTTTTCGGGGGAGCAGGCGCCTAACGCCGAGGTTTGGGCTGTTTCGCCGCACTTCCTGGAGTCGATGCGCATTCCGCTGCTGAGTGGCCGGGATATCACCCAGGCCGACGATCAAAATGCCCCGCGCGTGGCGCTGATCAACCAGACCCTGGCGCACCGTTACTTTCCCAATGTGAACCCGATTGGCCTGCGGATTGTTCCCGTGACCCAGGTTTTCGGGCAACAATCGAGCGCGGCGGGGCAGCCTCTTGAAATTGCGGGGGTGGTCAAAGACGTTCGCATGGGTGACGCGCGGCAAAACGTTTCCCAGGTGTTTGTGCCATTCAGCCAGCAACCTCAGCCGGCCATGATATTCATCCTTCGCACGCTGACGCCGCCGCTGGATTCCGTGGCCGCCGTGCGAAGCGCAGTAAAGTCGCTGGATAGCGAACTTCCTCTGCAGCGGGTAAGAACTCTGGAAGAAGAGCAGTCGCGCTACTACGGCTCGGTCAGGTTTCCTTACGCCATCGTCTGGATCTTCGCGGGTCTGGCGCTGCTGCTTGCCGCCGTCGGCATCTACGGCATGATCTCCTACTCCGTCAGCCAGCGGAATCATGAGATGGCGATTCGTATGGCGCTGGGCGCGGAACGGCGTGACGTGCTGCGGCTGGTGATGACGGAGGGGCTGCGGCTGACCGGTCTTGGTCTGGCCATCGGCGCTGTGGTCTCCGTGGCCCTTGGACGCCTGATTCAGAGCGCTCTGTTCGGCGTCCGGCCCTACGACGTCGTCACGCTGGCCGGAGCCATGCTGGGCATGGCCGCCGTGGCCATGCTGGCCTGCTACATTCCGGCGCGCCGCGCCACCAAAGTTGATCCGATGGCTGCCCTGCGCCACGAATGACGCATACCACGCTGGCAAGCCGCCGCACTCCAAAGCGCCTTGTATCAGGGCACCGCGACACTGAACCCGCCCTCTTTCGTGCCACCCTCCATGCCGCTCTGTATCAGAGCACGGCTTCAGCCGTGCCGCATGCGCACGCCCCGCCAACGAGGGCTTTAC